>Ga0137374_10011844_pt1 | contig 10197 bp, 7 predicted proteins | sample SagtaG_20_FD_104811 | JGI IMG/M metagenome (GOLD analysis project Ga0137374, IMG submission 104811) | Vadose zone soil microbial communities from Sagehorn Ranch, Mendocino, California, USA - Sage1_R_100_16 metaG | ecosystem: Environmental > Terrestrial > Soil > Vadose zone | place: USA...
AATGGGACGTGGCCGCGGGCGCCGCTCTCCTCATCAGCGGTGGCGGGTGTGTTCAGACACAGTCGGGGACTGATCTGATCTGCAACCGCGCAGATCCTCTAATAAGTGGGCTTATTGGGTCTGGCCCGCTCCTCAAGTCGGAACTCCTTGAGTTTTTGACTCCATATCTTCAGCCGGTAGGCGCGGACTGATGTCGGCAGCCGCGACAGTTTTCTTGATGTATCACGAACTGGAACTCCCCAACCGCCGATTCTGCCAATCTGAACCAGGCTATGTGCGCTACGTAATCTCAAAGCAGGAATTTCGCGAACAGATGGCTGCGATTCGCGAAGCCGGATTGCAAGGACTCAGCGTTACCGATGCGTTGAAGTTCGCTGCGCCCGCGGTAGCAATCACTGTGGATGACGGGTGTGAAACCGATTTGCTCGCGATCGCCCCAATCTTGAAGCAGTTCGAATTCGGAGGCACCTTCTACGTTGTCGCCGGATTTCTGGATAAGCCGGGATATCTGTCCACTGCACAGCTTCGCGAACTTAGTGGATTGGGTTTTGAAATCGGTTGTCATTCCATGACGCATCCCTACCTGAGCGACCTGGACGATGCCAGTCTGCCCCGTGAAATTGCCGATTCTAAGAAGGTACTCGAACAAGTTCTTGGAAAATCAGTGGAACACTTTTCGTGTCCGGGCGGACGATATGATGCACGAGCCATTCGAGTGGCCAAAGACGCTGGATATCACACTTTCGGAACCAGCGCGCCGTGGGCCAACTCGCCTTCCACCGACCGGTTTTCTCTTGGCCGAGCGGCCATTACACGCGGGCTGAGCAGATCGGCTTTCCGGAATCTCTGCCACGGGCACGACCTCTGGAAACTGAGGCTGCGAGTTGGTATGCGCGATAGCGCCAAACGTCTGCTCGGAAATGCAGCCTACGATCGGATGCGCGCAGTAATTCTCGGGCGGTGATGTCTCCAAGAATTACTGCGTGGTGAAGACTGCCGTCCGATTTACTCCATTCAGTGCCGCCTTAATAGTGACTGTTCCCGCCTACGTGCTGCTGGCAACCTCATGCGCGCTAACGGTTGCCACGTTTCGTCGGAAAAGCTCCACACTGCCTGGCGGTAGGGGTGATGACCGAGCCATCGCTGAACTTTTCCGGCAGCCGTGAACTGTTGCGGTGCGCCAATGGCGATGGAAGCCCTCGCAGAATGTTTGCGCTTGGACCAGTCACCTGCACGGACAAAAACACAAAAACACAAAATGCACACGAATTGGTTTGAGATCCGCTACCTCCACATCCGAGCAACTGGGTAAAAACGCTGAACGCAGTCGCAGTAACCCTCGCCGCCTCAAGCACTCCTCGCGAAAAATTCGCTGCGGCCGTTTCAGGGGCAAGCAGAACCTCCTAACCCAGCGTTATGAATCACTTGGGGGTTTCTTAACAGCGCCGGGCCCAGGGTGGAGGGAGCACATTTGTCCTGTCGAGAGCAAAAAGCTTTCCTGGATTACGAAAGTAAGTCAGCGAGGAACTGCACACCAATATTCAATTCCAGGCCGTTACTGACCTGAACCCCGCGCCAAATCTGGAAGTGCTGGGTGTTGCAGGAATTTGCCCGGCCCGATTGCACCAAAGAAGTACTTCTAAGTTGAACTGTCGTGATCTCTGCATCGACTGTAACTTTCGTTACAGTGCCGATAGAGAGCCTTGGGGAACGAATCCCCCGACATTTTCGTTATGAGGTCACCTAATGGCACTTCAACCGGCCGACTCGGGCAGTAACGTTCGACGGTTCCTTTTCATGTCGCTAGGAATCCGTCAGATCTTGCTGCTGCTGACAATATTCTGCACCATCAACGCTATCAGCGCGCATGCGAGCGATGGCTTGCGACCGAAGATTCAGCTCAACCTGCCTTCAGGAAGTGTTGGCGTTGCTTATTCGGGATTGATGTCAGCCAACGGCGGAGTTCCTCCTTATAGGTTCGCTATCGTGGAGGGATCGCTTCCCCATGGCTTGGCTGCTAACTCGACCACCGGCACCGTGACTGGCACACCGAGCGTTGGTGGCACAAACTATTTCCATATTCAAGTGACTGACTCACGCGGCTCCATAGCAGGGATATGGTGGCGAATCACTGTTTCAGGCAGTACAGGGTCAACAATCACCGTGTCCATTTCGCCGACGAGCGCCAGCTTGGCATCGGGAAATACCCAACCGTTTTCAGCCACGGTGCAAGGCACCGGCAACACAGCGGTAACATGGTCCGCTACGGCAGGGACGATTTCGAGCAGCGGGTTATTTACTGCGCCGACTGTAACGAGCAACGCAAGCGTAACGGTAACCGTGACCAGCGCGGCGGATACCACAAAAAAAGCCAGCGCAAGCGTTTCCGTCAGCGCCAGCGCTCCCTCCCTCTCCATCACTACGCATTCATTAGCGGGAGCGCAGTCTGGAGTCGCATACTCCTATCCGATCTCAGCAAGCGGCGGGACTACTCCTTACCAATGGAGTATCGCCTCCGGCTCATTGCCTTCGGGAATTCAATTGAGCAGTTCGAGTGCGACTCTGACCGGGACCACCTCTCAGCAGGGCCAATTCTTATTCACCGCACGGGTAACCGACTCTGCCGGACACAGTGCAACACAGTCATTGGTTCTATCCGTCAGTTCTCAGCAGTCCAGTTCTGGCAATTATGATGGGCCAGCGGAGTTGCCACAGGTCTATGTTCAGAGTTCAATGGCAAATTCGCCAGCCCCCGGCGGCGTGATCACCGTCGCGGCGGGTGGGAATCTCCAGCAGGCATTGAACAGTGCGAACTGCGGCGACACGGTAGCGTTGCAAGCTGGCGCCGCTTTTACTGGCACATTCACTTTGCCGGCGAAGGCGTGCGATGACCTGCACTGGATCATTGTGCGCAGCAGCGCTCCTGACTCCAGCCTGCCGGCCGAGGGCTCACGCATTCATCCATGTTATGCCGGAGTGACTTCGCTGCCCGGGCGGCCGGCGTTCACTTGTCCCGGCAAACAGAATGTATTAGCAGCGGTTGTAGAATCTCAAAACAGGCCCGGCCCATTTATTCTTGCTCCCGGTGCGAACCACTACCGCCTGCTTGGGCTGGAAATTACCAGAACCGCGGGGATAGGCGTCGTCTATGACCTTATTTCGCTGGCATCCGGCTCTGCCGACAAAATCATAGTCGATCGAGTTTGGTTGCATGGGACCACTCATGACGAGACGAAAACGGCATTCGCCCTACGTGGGATGACCAACGCGGCTTTGGTCGACTCCTATGCAACTGACTTTCATTGCACATCGGGTGTGGGCGTTTGTACGGATGCACAAGTTATTGGCGGCGGCAACGGCTCAAATCCTGGTGGGCCCTACAAGATCACCAACAACTTCATAGAAGCATCAGGCGAGGGAGTGTTATTCGGAGGCGGGTCAGCTACCACGACCGCAGCCGACATTGAGATTCGCCACAACCACTTCTTTAAGCCGCTCACTTGGATGCCCGGTCAACCTGGATTCGTGGGCGGGCCTACAGGAAGCCCATTCATAACCAAAAACCATCTGGAGCTGAAGAACGCAAAGCGCGTCTTGATCGAAGGCAACATATTCGAGAATGTCTGGGGAGGGTTCTCGCAAGTCGGCTTTTCCCTTCTACTCACCCCAAAGAACCAAGGCGGGGGCTGTCCGATCTGCCAAGTCACAGATGTGACCATTCGATACAACACGTTTAGTCACAGCGGATCGGGCATTGCGCTCGCCACCGTGGCATCCGACACCGGAGCTAACGCTTTTGCTGGCGAGCGCTACAGTATCCATGATATTACGATGGATGACGTCAATAGGACTTTCTATAAGGGCGGTGGTGGCTTATTTCAAGTAGTTAATGGTTGGCCATCGAATCCATTAAACAGCGTTCTTATCGACCACATTACTGGATTTCCCGATCCAACGGGTCACATCATCAGTTTAGGAAACAACACAACTGGTCCGGCGATGTATGCCTGGGTGATGAGCAACAGCATCACTGGGAGTGCGAAATACCCGATCTGGTCGACCGGGGGCCTAAGCAACTGCGCCATCTCCAACATACCCTTAATTTCGCTGAACGCGTGCTTCCCTCTCACGGGGTCGAGCGGATATGGCTATACCGATAATGCGATGATCGCGACAAGTTACCCAGCATCACAATGGCCCGCAAACAACTATTTCCTGCCCAGTGCAACCGCGGTGCAATTTGCCAACTACAACAACGGGAACGGTGGGGACTACACATTGCTTTCTAGTAGTCCCTACAAGAATGCGGGTACCGACGGCAAGGACCTCGGTGCCGATATCAGCGCGATTCGGAAAGCGACGGCGGGCGCGTACTAAGCTACTAAGCCGAGAGCATCTCAGAGGTCAGGCCAGAATGCCGGAAATGGCGCTATGGCCTGACCCTGCTAGCCACCATTCGTTTCCTTCACTGCAAACGGACATTTGGTTCCCAGAGAGCACACGATGCAAGATACTTAGGGCTGTGAGGTGTGGCCACTCGCGGGCGTCGCGGTGTCACGCAACAAACGGCACCTCGCAATTGCGGAAATAAGCGCACCCTGAGGAGTGGATCTCCCCAGCCAACTTCGACACCCGCCTGTGTTATGATCCCGTACCCAGTGGAACAAATCCGTGTTCAGTCCCAGTCTGGTGCGGCTTTGTTCTCTGTGCCGGGAGTTTCCAAAACTGAAGGTCAGGCACGGGTCTCCCTCCTCTATGGTCAAGAATTCCCTAAAACGTATTCTGGTTGGCAGCGGAGCCTTACGACTCGCCTCCAGGCTTGTGGGCGGAGGAGTCGCAATCATTATGTACCACTCGGTTCAGGATAACCCCTCCGCGCAGTCGGACACCTTAGGGGGTATCATCCATTCAACCGAGGTATTTCGAGGACAAATGGAGGTAATTGGTCGCCATTTCAATCCGGTCGGCATGGATGACGTTTCACTCTTCCTAAGAGGAGCAAAAGAACTGCCTCCGAGGACCGTGGTGGTTACGTTCGACGACGGCTATGCTGATAACTACCATATGGCCAAACCGGTGTTGGACCACTTGGGGATCCCTGGCGTCTTCTATGTTGTCATAGATTGCCTGCAGCATCAGACTCTGCCCTGGCCAAGCTACCTTCGCTACGCATTCCTCACTGCCAAGGCGAAGTCGTGGAAGGAGCACAACGGCAAGGATTGGCCACTCGCTGGGCACGAACAGCGACTGCTTGCTTTTGAACAGGCCTCGAAACACTGCAGTAGGTTGTCCGGTGATGTCCAAAAAGCGTTTGTCAATTCGGTGCGTTCTGACTTGCAAGCACGATCGCCAATGCTAGATCACCCGCCCATGATGACTTGGGACGAACTCCGGTCGCTCGTTCATGCAGGTCATACGGTCGGTTCACACACAATGACACACCCCAACATGGCCCACATCTCTGACACGGACGCGCAAATCGAATTCTCCGAGTCGAAACGGAAGCTAGAGCAGGAGATCGGTCAACCTGCGGTGCATTTCTCGTATCCCTGTCCCGCATTGCAGCCTCATTGGGCCGATCATACAGTGAATCTGAGCCGGCAACTGGGATACGAAACGGGTGTAACCACCAATGGTGGGATGGTGCGCAAACGCGACAACCCCCTCCGGCTGCGCCGCATACGGCCTACCAAAACTGTTCAAGGGCTCCGTTGGAACCTGGAGTACACGTTTGCCGGCGGAGTTGTGTAGCCCTATTTGTCCGCGGGTGGGAGCATGCTCCCGTGCTCAAGAGACGTACGGGTATTCAGGATTGTAGAAGAACGAAAGGTCACCGTCGATTAGATTCAACTCCAGGAGTGTCCCCGGGTCGAGAAGGTTGCGCGCATCATAGTAGTAGATCGGGTCAAGTCTACGCAGCCAAAAACCTATTTGCTCAAAGCCTTCACTGATTTCCTTTCTCGAGGTCCCAACTATCACTTCACAGATCTCTGGGTCCTGACAAGCTGCATGAGCGGCAAGGGTACAGACCGAGCGCCATTGATCAGGAGTGCGACCGTCGATGTGAATATCCACAATCCTCGCCTGTCTCCCCACCTTCACCAGCACAAAGTAGCCACGCAATTGCTTCGCTTCTGAGACAATGAACCCACTAAATTGAGCCGCCGGACAGTCGAGCATATAGTTCAGCACGGCGGCGCTCCTCAGAGCGCGAGCGCGCAGGTCGGTTGTTCTGGTTTCGAGCACTTGTTCTAGAGACGGTTCGAAACGTGGAACGCTCGACGCATGCCATCCCGACGGGGTTGGCGGGAGGGTTTTAAAACTAGATACTGCGTTTCGGAGAAAGCGCAAGGGGGTCTTCCAGTTGTGCTGCCGGCTGGTCCTAAGCTGTAGCCAGGGCCGCACTACGCGTACGTACCTCTTCAACGCCCCGCCGCTCTTGTATCCAAGTTTGGGGAGAATCTTCTTCGTGTCCCGCGATCCCCCGATCGTTACCATGAGATCTGCCATCGCCGAGATGCTCCTTAGGACCTGAATGCCGGCGCCAGGCGCTACTCTGCTAGCAGCCCAGTCAACGAGATGGATTGCTTTCAGTTCAGATCCAGACACTGCGAGTCGAATCGGCCACACCCCGCCGTGGGCAACGATTTGCTCGTCCCTCTTCAGCAAGAAACTGCGTGGCGCATTCCGACCGGGGTACTCCGCGAAATATTTCCACCGCAGCACCTCAGGGCGAAACGAGTTCAGTCCAGGATCTGCCTGGAAAGTCTCTAGTAGGAAATTGAGGAGCGCAGGTTGATCGGGCTCCAGTGTCGGAACAAATTGAAAACCCATACTCCGCGAATTCACCCCTAGCGAGAAAAAATCGGATTCTTTCTGCAAACATCGCATACATGCCACTTGGGAGGCAAGTTCACGCAAATCGGCTGCACGACGCAATGTGCCGAAGTCGAGCAATATTCGCCGAGTTAATTCCTGTAACCAGACGCGCATCCAGCAAATTGAACCCGATCCGTGGAACAGCGCGAAACTACCTGGACGAGCATTGCAGCCTTCGATAAATGCTGTGGCCGGGGCGATTCCCAAGGCAGCGCAGTTTATGCGTTTCTTAGCCGCAAGCCGACTTCCGCACTGTTGCGCTCTGATTCCCGTACTCTGCGGAACACCTCGCTTTTGTAATTCGGTACAGACCGAAGTACACTGCTGCCAACCTCTGTAGTGCATGGCGGCATGAATATGATTGTCTCCAAGTTCCCCGCTGCGGCTTTGCTGATGGCTCTTGTTTCAGTCAGTTACAGCTTTGGGCCTCTCCATGCCAACGCAACTGACCAGCCCCCATCGTCCCATTTCGACGGACCGGCAGAGCTGCCGCGCGTATACGTGAGGAGTAGACTAACCGACACGCCGACCCCGGGACACTCCCACTTAATCCGGGAGGGGGATAATCTTCAGAGTGCCATTGACAATGCCCATTGCGGAGACACGCTCCAATTGCAGACAGGTGCTACATTTCGAGGACAATTCAGCTTCCCCGAAAAGCCATGCGATGATGGGCATTGGATTGTGGTACGTACGAGTGCTGCTGATAATGACCTTCCTCCAGAAGGAACCAGGCTCACACCATGCTTTGCTGGAGTTGGGGCCCTGCCCGGGCGCCCGGATTTTCACTGCAACTCGATTCACAATGTACTTGCGAAGATAGAGTACGACAGCAATAGCGGTTCCGGCCCTCTGGCTTTCTTGCCTGGAGCCAATCACTACCGTTTCATTGGACTTGAAATAACCCGTGGAACACCGGGGGCTTCAATCACCACGCTGGGCTTCGTGAAGACCGAAGAGAGAGACGACACGACTGCTCATCATCTTATTTTTGACCGCATGTGGATACACGGGACAGCGCAGGACGAAACGGCACGCGGCCTGGCTCTTGTCAACACAACCGACGTGGCGGTTGTCGACTCCTTTCTGACTGATTTCCATTGTGTCGCTGGAACTGGATCGTGCACCGATGCACAGGCACTCGGCAGTGCCGGCGGCAATAACGCCGGTGGTCCGTATAAGATCGAGAACAATTTCCTGGAAGCTTCTGGCGAGAACATTTTGTTCGGTGGAGGTGGCGCCACCCGCACTCCGAGTGATATTGAAATTCGTAAGAATTATCTTTTCAAACCCATGACTTGGAAGCGCGGAGAACCAGGCTTCGTGGGCGGCTTGTCCGGTCATCCATTTATCGTGAAGAACCACTTTGAGCTTAAGAACGCTCAGCGCGTGCTGTTCGAGCAGAACCTGCTGGAAAACGTTTGGGGCGGCTTCTCACAGGATGGTTTCTCGGTGCTGCTCACGCCTAAGAACCAGAACAATCGTTGTCCGTCCTGCATCGTGACCGATGTCACCATTCGTTACAACAAGATCAAGAACGTTGCGGATGTTTTCCAAATCGCCAACGCTACATCCGATGCGGGAGGCGCAAGTTCGGGGGGCCAACGATATAGCATTCATGATGTCCTGGTCGAAGACGTACACGCACAAGACTACGGCGGTTTCGGCTTGTTTGCCATGATTGTTTCGGTAACGCCGCCACTGCAAGACGTCCAAATCGAACACGTGACTGCCTTCGTGCCTCGTGCGGTGTTTTCGATCATGAATCCGGGGGAAAAGATTGCCAATTTCACGGTGAGGAACAATATCTTCTCTCCTGCGGGGCCGCGCCAGATCGGGAGTACTGGAGGGGGGCCGCGAAACTGCGCCTACCAGCCCGATCTCCAAGGTCCATCTGGGGTGCTGAGCCGCTGCTTTGCGAACTCTAACGTCACCCGCAATATTATTATTAGCGGGTCGGGATGGCCCTCGGGCAACATCACTCCCAAGGACGCCCGCGCGGCTGGCATTCGCGAAGTTCGTGGACCTGGACTATACAGCCTTTGCCGCAACAAGGATGACAGCGCCTCCTGCAAGAACGCTTCTCCGGCGCTTGGCTCCGCAACGGACGGCCGAGACATCGGAGCCGATGTGGATGCGATAGAAAAGGCAGTTGCCGGTGTGAACTGAAGCCGTAACATTTCCGGGAGGTTATGTCCTGTCGCCGGTTTTCAGGCGGCGAATCCAGCTTAGTTGAGCGCAGCGAGCTGTGCTAGAGTCTCTGATATAGCAGGAGACTGCAGCTGTTCTTTCCGAGTGCAGACTCACGGGGCAAAACTGCCGTTGGCGCTGAATTAACATCCACTATGGTCTCAATCGCCGCTACCTGGGCACCTCAGGGTAGTTTTCATCATGTCGGGTTCGTAGTTGCCTCTATTCAAAAGACCGTCAAGGAGTTTGCAAGCTCGCTTGAGGCTCAATGGGATGGGGTTATCGTCCACGACCCCATCCAGAAAGTATGTATAACTTTTCTCCAGAGTAGCAACCCGGCCGACCCTTTATTCGAACTGATCGAGCCTGCCGGGGAGGACTCGCCGGTGCTTATTTCCGCTCGGAAGGGAGGAGGGATCCACCATGTTTGTTACGCGGTGGATTCGCTCGAGGAGCAATTGGAGCGATGCCGATTACAGCGTGCCCTGGTGGTACGGAGATCGACTCCGGCGGTGGCATTCGGTGGACGCCGGATTGCCTGGGTATATACCAGGAATAAGCTGTTGATCGAATACTTGGAACGGTAGGTATGACCAGAGAGAACACTAATTCGACTTTACGCAGCGAAGTTGATGCTTTGCTTAGTCAAGGCCAGTCGAACGCAGTGGCGCTCCGGCTCGGGGACCTGTGGCGCATGGAAAGCGACTCGGCAACGGCCGCATTCGTGGTCTCCACGTTCGAAAAACTCCGTAATGACAAGATTCCACTCGTTCCTTTCCGCCTCGCGATTCTGCGCTCCTTCACAGTCGAGCCGGTTGTGCCACTGCTTCGGGCGGCTGCATTTTGCCGGGGTATTGACCTTGCGGTCCACCTAGGCGACTTCAATGCGTATGCACAAGAAATTTTAGACTCAGAAAGCGCTCTCTACCGATTCGCACCGGATGCCGCTATCTTAGCGGCCCAGACCGCTGATATTGCTCCCGACCTGTGGCTAGATTATGCTCACTTGCCGGAGGAGGCAGTCCGCCAAATCGCACAGCGTGTTTCGGGTAGCATTGGGCAATGGATGCGCGCGTTTCGTGGGCGAAGCCAGGCTGCTCTGATCGTCCACACCCTCGAACAACCTTC
>Ga0137374_10011845_pt1 | contig 10197 bp, 1 predicted proteins | sample SagtaG_20_FD_104811 | JGI IMG/M metagenome (GOLD analysis project Ga0137374, IMG submission 104811) | Vadose zone soil microbial communities from Sagehorn Ranch, Mendocino, California, USA - Sage1_R_100_16 metaG | ecosystem: Environmental > Terrestrial > Soil > Vadose zone | place: USA...
CGCGTCGGGGTCGAGCTTCCCGGCGTTCATCATCCGGCACACTTCGTCGGCAGCCGCCGCTGGTGGGCAGGCAGCGCGGTGCGGGCGCGGCTCGGTCAGCGCCTGGTAGACATCGGCGGCGGCTAGGATGCGCGCGGCCGGCGAAAGCTGGGCTGGCGCGACCTGCCGATAATAACCCGAGCCGTCAAGTCGCTCGTGGTGCAAGGCGGCCAGCGCGCCCAACGGCGCCAGCGAGGGCGAGCGGTTCATGATCCGCTCGGTATAGTACGGATGCAGGCGCACCCGTTCCCACTCGCTCTCGGTCAGCGGCCCCGGCTTATTCCAGATTCCGTTGGAGATGCCAACCCGCCCAACATCGTGGATCAGGCCGGCCCGCCGGACCGCGACCACCTCTGCGTTGGGCAGACCGCACTGCTTTGCCGCCGCTGCCGCCAGATCGGCGACAGCTCGGGAATGGCCGACCGTGAAAGGCGATTTCATATCGACAAAATCGGCCACAACCGCGGCGGCAGTGTCGATCTCGTCGTTGGAAATGCGGGTAGGCGCACCCGGCTCGGCCTCCAGCACGGCCTGCCACGTTGAATCGACATCAAGTGACTGAAGCAGGTCGGGCGCAGCTTGGCAAAATGCGTCGACAACAGACGGATCGAAGTAGCGACCCGCGCGTGAGCGCGCCATCGACACTGCTGCCTCAACCCCACCCATCGCATAGAAGGTGGCCGCGTCCTGCGCGAGATGGATAATTCGCACCGGCAGCGCGATATCCTCGCCCTTGATATGGTTCGGCGTGCCCTTGCCGTCCCAACGTTCGTAGACGTGCCAAAGCCCGCGCTGAATACCGTCGCTCAATCTGAGCGTTTCGGCGACGCGCGAGGCAACATCACAGTGCGCCGCATGGTTGGCATTCATGGTTGCTGGCCCAGCGGTCATGAACCGTGCAATCGCGCGGGCGCGTTCGGCTTCTGGCTTGCCTTTGCCAATCGTGCGTACCAGCAAGTCCATCATCTGCGCCGTGTTGTCCATGTCTATGGTCATGGCTTCGGCAAAGCCCAACTCGTCGCCCATCAGCTCAGCGTCGGTTGTGGAAGTGGCGGTGCAGCCGACATGGCGCAATAATGCGAGGTAATAGGCATCCTGGCAATCTTGCTCGTTCAGTCCGAGCGTGTCGGCTATGCGCGCCGCGAGCAGGCACGAACGCAACACCCACTCCATCGGTTGGCCGACGCCCAGGTCGATCGCCAATGAGAGCGACGCTAGAAGTTCAGCCATTCGCAGGCCCGTATCGCTCGTGTGCTTGTCCGGCATGCCATCCCTCCCTATTCTGGTCGTGTGGTTTCAGGGAACAGGCCTATTATACTTGAAGCGCACAAGCTATAGCGACCAGATCAGGCGAATACACGTCTTCAAGTCTTTTCGTGGCGGATTTTCGCCCAGAGGGCGAAAATCCGCCACGAACAAAGGATATTTTCCTTGCTGCCGCAGGCTAAAAGTTGCTTATCGCGGCTACCGCGTAAGCCCTGTCATATTGACAGCACATACGCGGTGGCATACCTAAACGCTGCCTAGCCTCCGGGAGAGCGGACTACTTACCGTCGCGAGCGCAACGACCGAGCGATGGTCTTAATGCGCGTATTGGAAATTCCTAAGACCTTGACGTTCTTGAGCTTCACGCCATCGTCAGTCTGCTTCAGGTTGATCTGGATCAACGGCGCGATCTTGAACTTGGCAAACGCCTTGAACGCGGCCTTGGCCGTTCCTTTCGGATCGTCGACGAACAGTGCCTTCAGCACCAACTTGGTCGTTCCCTTCGGATCATTGGCGAAGGCGGTTGTGAACGCGGCCGCCACATCCACCGGCCAGCGCCCGCTTTGATCGACCAGCCTCAGCGGGTTGTTCTCGACATAGGTGTAGGCCGGCAGCAACGACGGGTCGGCGATCGACGCAGCCGGTTCCTGCACCAGCAGTGGGTCAGGGCTGTACATCATCTGCTCCTGCGGCGCGTACCAGCGCGCGCCGAAGTTGTAGAGCTCGCGGAAGTCGTCCAGGTAGCCGCCCGCGTACAGGTAGGACGTGTGGAAACTGTCGCTGTGCTCGAACACCCACTGCTCGCCGCTGGGGAAGTACTCGAGATACTCGAACACCGCGCCGCCCGCGTCGGTGATGAAGTTGGTGCTGCCCTGCAAGTCTTTGTGCAGGAAGTACTCCATCTGCTCGGGCTGGCCGTCCGGCATCTGCATCTTGGTGGCGATGCGCTCCGCGCCGGCCCAGTAGTTCTTCCAGGCCACAGTGCCGTTGAGCACGGTGTAGTAGCGATTGACGAATGCTGTCTCACCCTGCGGCCCGCGCTGGAGCGCCAGCTGGCCCTGATCGTCGTAGGTGTACGTGGTCGTGCTGCCCTGGTCGGCCACGCTTGTGACGCGATCTTCGGCGTCCCAGGTCACCGTGCGGTTCTGGCCGCTGGCGTCGTCGGTCCAGCCGGTCAGGTTGCCGTCAACATCGTAGGTGTAGGTCTTGCCGCCGATGTGGGTTGGCTGGTGCGCCGCCGCTTTATAGGCGTAGAGCTGCGTGTAGGTCGTCGGCGCCTGCGGCGTGCCCTTTGAGTTGCTGAAGATCGTGTCGGTCTGGCTCTTCTTGACGACGTTGCCCAGGTTGTCGTAGGCCATGGTGTAGGTGTAGTCGCGGTGCTTGCCGGGCGCGAACGTGTAGGTGCCGGTCGCGCTTGTCAGCTGGTACAGGTCGTCGTAGGCGAACGTCTGCTGGCTGGTGCCGCCCAGCAGCGGCGAGGCCGGCGTCGGCGCGGCGTTGTTGGCGCTCAGCACATTGCCCACACGGTCGTAGGTGTAGGTCAGGTCTTGCACTGCCCGGCCGGGCGCGTTGGCGATCATGCGCTCCAGGCGCCGGGTCGCCGGGTTGTAGCGCAGCTCTTGCGCCACGTTGTTGCCGGTGACCTGGTAGCGGCGGGCCAGGAACTTGTCGTACTCCTGCCGCGGGATGTAAGGATAGGCGATGCCCGCCTTGTTCCCCGCGACCGACGACAGCAGCCCGCCCGAGTCGTAGCCGTATGTTACTACCTCGCCGTCGGGGTAGGTGATCGTCCTGGTGCGTCCCCAGGTGTCGAAGTCTGATGCGGTGGTCCAGGTCAGCCGCGCCCCGATGCTGTCGTTAAGATTATGCACCAGCATGGTGGTGGTTTCCTGGGTGACTTCGCCCTGCCGGCCGTAGGCGCGGGTCTGGACTCGCGCGCCGTCGGTGACTTTCACGATACGCCCGGCGCCGTTGTTAGCCGCTCCCGGCGCGCCGTACTCGTAGGCCACGTTCGGCGTGCCGTCGCTGTACGAGATGCCGGTCAGACGATTGAAGTTGTAGGCGTAGCCGATCTGGCCGCCGCTGGCGCGCAGCTTCGGCGTTACCTTGGCGATCACATTCGAGGCAAGGTCGTATCTAAACTCGACCCGGCCGCCATCCGGCGTGGTCGTTGCGGTCTGGCGCCCCAGCAGGTCGTACTCGTGCGAGGTGGCGTTCCCGCCCGGGTCGAGCACCTGGCGCAGCTGCTGCAGCGGGTCGTAGACGTAGCTTGTGCGCAGCGTTTGCACGCCCGTGCCGGTGTTGTGGTTGACTTCCTCGGCCAGCACGTTGTCGCGGACATCGCCGTACGAGCGCCGGAAGTTGCCCAGCGCGTCGGTGCGCGTGTTCTGGAACATAGTGGCGCCGAACAGGCTGTCGCCGCCGAAGCCGTAGCTCGTGCCGGTGATGGAGCCGTCGGGCGCGGTCACCTTGGTGACGCGATCCTGAACATCCCAGGCGGTCAGCGTCGGGGCGACTGTGTCGGTGCTGGTGCTGTATGTTCCGATCGTGCCCAGCGGCTCCTCGACCGGGTACCACTGCTTCACCGGGCGGCCCAGCGCGTCAAACTCGACCGCGCCGGCGACCACCATGATGTTCTGCGCCGCCTGCGCCGCGCCGCGGAAGACGGTTGCATCCTGCTTGGTTTGTGTTTCGCGCCCGATGCCGTCGAGGAAGCGCACGGTATCGATCGTGTCGTTGGGGTGGAAGGCATCGTAGTGGCGCGCCACCGCGTAGGCGTAGGCCGGGGCGGTTGGGAAGTACGCGAAGCTGACCGTGGCGTGCCCGGTTCCCTGCTCGTACGGGCCGGTGATCGCCGCCAGCCGGCCCTGAGCGTCGTAGGTATACGACGTGACCTGGCCGTTCGCGTCGATCCGCGAGGCGACCTGGCCGGTCGGCCCATCGAACGTCGCCCGGCCCACCAGGCCGAAGCTATCGTCGACCCGCGCGATGTCGGTGTGGCGGTCGGCGTCGTAGATGTAATCGACCTGGTAGCGCTTCCCGGCGGCATTCGCCGGGTAGATGATCTGATTGTAGTTGCCCCAGGCGTCGAAGGCCAGGTTGGTCTGGGCCACGCCGCTGCCGGTATCCTCGAAGAGCGTCGTCACCGCGCCATTGTCGCACAGATGGTCGTCGGCCCAGCGGTGGCGCAACACGTGGCCGCTGCCATCCTTCACGGTGAAGGTCTGCGGCAGCGCGACCCAGCTCGACGTCCGGCAATCGCTGTAGGTGGTGTCGGCGATCACATCGTCGCCCGCCAGGCTCGGCTCGCCGACGTCGACCGTCTCGGTGAGGTTGCCGAGCGTGTCGTAGGCGAAGGTGTTCCAGGTGCGCTTGACAACCGCGCCCGCGTTATAGAAGTCCTTTTCGGTCTTGACCAGCTGCGGGAACACAGATCGCCCGAGCAGGCCGACGCCGGCCGGATCGGGGGTAAGATTTACCGACGCGCCGCTGGCCGCGTCCACCAGGCTGTAGCTGTTCACGGTGGCCTTGAGCGGAGCGCCGTTGGCGTCGGTCAGCGTCTCGCTCGCCAGCAGCCCGCTGTCGAAGATCGTGGCGTTGCGGTAGGTTCGCACGAACGAGCGCACAACCGGCGCGCCGGAAACACTGGTGTCGTGCTGGCGCTCGGCGACGCTGTCGTAGCCCAGGAAGCTGCGCTCCAGGGCGTTGTAAACGTTATTGCCGTAATCATATGTCGTCAACTGGACATCCGGCCCGTCGCCGGGGCGGCCGTCGTTGACGGCCACGCTGCTCATGACCCACTGCGAGAAGGCTTCCGAGGTCGTGTTGCCCTTGCGCGTGTAGTCGACGGCGATCGTCCCGCCCAGCGGGTTGGCCACCGACTTGAGCAGATTTGTGCGGCCGGTGTTGTTGAGCGCGACAGCCATGGCGCCATCGGCCGTGCTGGCGATGTGGTCGGGGTAGCCGTCGCCGTTCACGTCGGTGAGCTGCAGCTCAGGGCGGCTGAGGCTGCCCTCGGTATGCCCGCCGGGATTGATGATGATATAGCAGGCCACCTCGCACACCGGGCCAATGCCGATCGTGAAGTCGAAGCCGCCGCCCAGGCTGACATCCTTGCTCTTGGCGATCGCATTGCCGAGGAATGCACCCCAGTTCACAAAGTCCGTCAGGCCAGCACCGGTGTTGAAGCGTACCAGCACCGGGCCGCTGCCGCCGGAAAGTAACTGATCGGGCAGGCCGTCACCGTTCAGGTCGAGCCAGTCCGCCCGCATTTCGTTGTCGGCGCCGGCCAGCGATACGCCGCCGGCGAACGACATGTCGCCCGAGCTGTAGCCGAGGGTGACCCCAATGCTTTTCGAATCGCTGTGGCCCTGCTGGAAGGTGTCGCCGGGCCAGAAGATCGGGACGGCAAAGCTGTAGCCCAGGTTGAACGCCACGGCGATGCGGCCGTCCTTGAACGCCGTGATGCGGTCGGGCAGGCCGTCGCCGTTCATGTCGGCCAGGTCGGTCTGCAAGATATCATCGGTAGGTGCATCGCCGGGCGTGCCGGATGACGACTCGCCCAGGCTGCCGCCAAATCCGAGCGAAACGCCGGCCTCGGAATTCTCGCCCTTCTGGCCGTGGCCGCCAGCGCCACTCCCGCCCGCCGTGGACTTACCCTTCGAGTTGGACTTGATCTCGGCCACAGTCCCGCCGGGATCGATGGTCTTTGAGGTCGAGCGGTCCAGGCGAATGCTGTCGTTCAGCGCCGGGCTGACGACCGGGTTTTGGAGCGCGCCGCGTGGCCCGGTGTACTGCACACCGCCACTACCGACCACGTCGGGGAAGCCGTCGCCATTCATATCCAAGAAGTCGATATAGCCCTTGCTACGGCCCCAGGCCAACGAGCCGCCGATCACGCCGCCCAGGCCGGCGACAAAGGCGTCCTGCTCGCTCATGCTGTAGCGGGTCACACCCTGGGCGCCGACAATCTGGTTTACGCCCGGCAGGCCGACGCTATCAGGCCCCAGGCGCGAGCTGCCGGCCTGCGCCGCCGATCCAAACAGGTTGTCTTTGCCGCCGCGCCATACGCGACCGACAACCTTGCCGGTTGCGTCGACGATCGTCTGCGGCGCGAAGAAATAAGCCTTGCCGTTGACCGGGTTCTTGTAGTTCGGGTCGATGTCGCTCTGGGTCGGGTACTGGGTGTTCGACGTGAGCTGTGGGGCAGCCTGCGGGTAGTCGCTCGTGTCGAGCACCAGCCGGCTTTCGTTGATCGGCTGATCCTCGCGCCCGTCGGCGGCGTTGTACCCGGCATAGGCCCAACCACGATAGGACGGCGGAAAGACCTGCTCGGGGACGTAGGTCCAGTGCCGCGCGACCGGGGCGGATTCGGAGTTGCCCTGAGATGAGAGCGTGACGCTGCCCGACAGCCACTTCGAGCCAAGCCCCGGCTGCGCCACCGACATATCGAACCAGTACTCGGCGCCGGACCGGGGCGTGAATGTCAGATTCGCCGGGTCGGCGCTGACGACCTGGCCGTTCTGGATCGTGAGCGTTTGCTTGGCGACCAGCGCCGAAGGCGCGTCGCCGTCGGCGGCCGGCGTGATCTTCTGCTTGACCGTCACCACCACCGTGCCATTCTGGGTGGTGGGCAGGAAGCCGACGCTGGCGGCTGCCGTGACCTCCGCATTCGACGGCGCGGTCCAGGTCTGCTGCGGCGCAGTGAGATCGCTGCGCGGGTAGATCTGGATGTTGGCCGGCGCCTGGAGGTCGAAAATCGGCTTGCCGTTCGCATCGGTGACGGTCACCGGCTGGCCGTTCTTGGTCGCCGAGGTGTAGTACAGTCGCGGGTTCCACGAGAAGGCGGACAGATCGACCGGCGAGTCGATCTTGGCCAGCAGCTCGACATGATCCTTGCTTGCGACGGTCAGGTCGAGCGCCAGCGGGAAGGTGCCGGTGGCATCGCCGCCGATCACGATCGGTGTTCCGACGACGGCCCCATTCTTGAGCACCTCGATGGTAATATCGTCGGATGTCTTGTGCGACTTGACGAAATCTCCCGCGGCGTGGAGCGCGCCGTCCAACGGGACCATTACGAACATGTTGTTCAGGCCGGCCAGGGTGAAGTCGCTCGCTCCCTGGTAGCCGTACACATCCAACCCATTGGCATCCTGGGTCGGCGCGACGTTCTGGTAGGTGATCGCCGGGTCCCAGGCGACGGTGTCGGAAGCGCCGTCGTCGCGCGAGCCGACGCGGAAATAGATAAAGTCGCCCTTGTTGACATTGACGCTCGCCACGTTGGTCGGTGTCTTGGGCGTGTAGTCGGTGCCGTCGATTAGGGCCGACCACAGCTCGCTACCGCCGTGTTGGATGGCCACGCGCACGCCGTCGCCGGCGGTTTTGCCGGCCGCCGGCGGCAGCAGCTGCACATCGCCCTGAATGCGCACCTGCCCGGTCCAGGGCGCCTCCCAGCGTCGCAGGGTGTCCTGGAGCGGCGCCTGCGCTCGAATCTGCGCCTCGATCGCGCTCAGGTTGGGGAAGACGCTCGGATTGACCGTGCCGGTATCGATCGGCACTGCGGTGTTCGAGCTATTGGGAATGAAGGTCGGGATGCCGCTGACAAGGTGGTTGAAATAAACCGTCCCGTCGTCGACCAGGTCAACCAGCCCATCCTGGTTGACGTCGGCAAAGTAGGCCTTGCCCCAGGCCCAGGTCCAGGCGTGATTGTACAGGAGCTGGACGCCGAAGTAGGCTTCTGGGCCGAACCCGAAGCCAAAGCTGGTTTCCTTGGAAAGATGGTTGATGCCTACGATCGGCTGCTTGGGGCCAAAGGTGGTAGTGCCGCTAGGCCCGGACATGTTCAGGCGGAAGGAAAGACCGCCCCCATCCTCAAAGACCTTGTCCGGCAGGTTATCGCCGTTGATGTCGATCATCTCCAGCAGCGATTTGTCGTCCTCAAGATTCATGGCAATCGAGCCGCCGAACGACCCTTCTTTCGCGCCATCCTCAGGATTGAACCCAAGGTACACATGGCCGTCGGTCCCGATCCCACGCACGCCGCCGAGCGCGCTGGCATTCCCGCTGCCGAAAGCGCCCAGGTCGATGCCATTGCCGACGCCGTCGCTGCCCGTATTCCAGATGCTACCAGGCGCAAATCCCTGGTACGTCGATCCGCTGTGGCCCACGTCGTTGTAATAGTCGAAGGTGTGGCGGGCGAACTCGACGCCGTCGGAGCCGGCCTGGGTCACATTGGCCAGCAGCGTCTTGCTGAAGGCGCGCTGGCTATAGTTAAGCACATAGCGTTTAGCCAGCGTGCCGCGATAGTACACGTCCACGCGGCGCAGCAGGTCGGCGGTGACGCGCAGGAAGCCGCCGCGCCCGTCGATCGACACGTCCGGCCGGGTGGGCTCGCCAAGCTGCGAGGCGCGCACGAACCGCAGTTCATACGCCGGATCGTCGGGCACGCCAGGCGCCACGCTGCCGTCGTACACGATCGAGTTCAGGTACATGTCGTGGCCGACCGAGCTGTTGAACGCCCCGACGCCGGTTCCGGTCGCCGTGACGTACGAAAACGTCATGGTATTGTTGCTGATGTCGCGAACCTGCTTGAGGCCCCACTTGAACTCGTGGCCGCTGTCGTCGGTCAGGATGGCAGCCGGGTCGCGGCCACCTTCGGGCGTGCCGCCGTAGTAGCGCCGCGCCCCCGACTTGTCGGTGATTTCCCACCAGTAGGAGCCGGGCCCGCTGCCGTGGCGTATGATCCGCTCATACTGCCCCTCAGTGCGCCGCGTGAAGACCCGCTCGCTCACGCGATCGAGCAGTGTGGTGCGCACTGCGGTTGGCGCCAGCATGTCACCGTCGAGCGCGTAGGTTTCGCTTTCTTTGGCCGCATCGTAGCGGGGCACGCCCCAGCGGGTGTCGATCGAGATGGCGCCAATCGGCAAATCCCAACCGATGCCAACCCAGCCGTTGCCGCCGCTGGAGCCGTAGCTGAGCGACAGGTCGGGCTGCAACCCGCCGCGGCCGGCCGGCACCGACAGCGGGTGGGTGATCCGAGCATCGCCCTGGTTGTTGGCAACCGGCGGCTGCACCAGATCGATCTGCGCCGCCGGGTCGGCGTATTGCAGCCCGTTGAGCCCGGCCGCGCCCAGACCGTCGGGGGTCTGCTGCGGCGCTCGGATCAGCGTGGCCGAGTCAGCGCCGGCGAGCATGTCGGCATACGCCGTTCCAGGGCGCGAAAGGCCGCCGGACTGGCTCAGCAAAAGGCCGACGACCAGCAACAGGGCCAGCATGCGAGAGAGAGACCTGGTGCGCGCTGCAAACGTACGCGCATCTGCTGATGGAGTAATCCTCATGGCGATTTCCTTTGAATATAGTTGTGAGTGCTCTTACGATTCGAGTCATGCTGCAGCCAAGAGGTGCAGCATATCAGCATTACGCCTTGGACAGCAGGTCGTTTTCTGCCGCCTTGGGTTCGCTGCGTCTCAATCTGAGACCTATTTATTGCTGTTCGCATTCCGCCGCACGAGGATCCCTAACGGCAACCCAACGACCAGCATATGATCGACGACTATCTCGATGAGCCACGGCAACGTTGGAGGCGGTATCACTGGCGCTGCACTGAGAGGTATCACAAGCATGTTCATCACAATGAAAACGCCAATGCCGTACAGCAGCGCGCCAGCGATGGCATGGCGGCGTAAGAGCTGAATCCGTTCGGCGCTCAGGATAAACACACCGGCGATCACAAGGGATATGAAGAAGTGAATGAGCACCCCGATCAGGGCTGTGGCGATGCCTCCCTCGAAAGCGGCATTGCCCAGTATGCCGCTGGTTATATATTGCAATACCGCCATTAAGGGGTTCTGTTGGAGGACACTAAAAACGATCCATTCCTGGAGTACAAACTGA
>Ga0137374_10011849_pt1 | contig 10196 bp, 8 predicted proteins | sample SagtaG_20_FD_104811 | JGI IMG/M metagenome (GOLD analysis project Ga0137374, IMG submission 104811) | Vadose zone soil microbial communities from Sagehorn Ranch, Mendocino, California, USA - Sage1_R_100_16 metaG | ecosystem: Environmental > Terrestrial > Soil > Vadose zone | place: USA...
CGAAGGGGCCGTGGTCGGCGCTCCGGTCGGTCCACGAGGGCTCGCGCTCGATGGAGGCGGCGTCGACCTCCTCGGGCGTGCGGAGCACGAAGACCCGCCGGAAGCCCTCACGCTCCAGGCCCTTCAGCGACCGCCGGAGCTGGGACCGCTGGCGCCGGACCACGTGCGGCCCGAAGTCTCGACCCGGCCGGGCAGCGTTTCTCTCCAGGCAGACCTCCTCCGGCACGTCGAACACGATCGCCACCGGGAGGACGTGGTGGGACCGGGCCAGCTCGACCAGCGGGCGGCGCGACTCGCGCTGGACGCTCGTGGCGTCGACCACCGTCAGCTTCCCTGCCGCCAGGCGCTTCCCGGAGATGAAATGCAGGACCTCGAAGGCATCCCTCGTCGCGCCCTGGTCGTTCTCGTCGTCCGACACGAGCGCCCGGCAGGCGTCCGAGGACAGGACCTCGGTCGGCCTGAAGTGGCGGGCCGCGAACGTCGACTTCCCCGACCCCGACGGGCCGATCAGGACCACCAGGGAGAGCTCCGGGATGGCCAGCGTGCTCACCGGGCGAACACCCCCATCTGGGTGGGCGGCCCGACGTCGGGGTCCTGCGGGCCGACCGGTTCGAACCGCACCGCGTAGCCGTGTCGCTCGGCGACGCCGCCGGCCCACCGCTGGAACTCCGGGCGGGTCCACTCGAACCGATGGTCCCGGTGGCGCAGCGACCCGGCGGGCAGGCGTTCGAACTTCACGTTGAACTCGGCGTTCGGCGTGGTGACGACCACCGTCGCCGGCCTGGCGGACCCGAACACGGCCCGTTCGAACGCGTCCAGCCGCGAAGGGTCGAGGTGCTCGATCACCTCGACGACGGCGGCCGCGTCGAAGCCCTCCAGCCGCCGGTCACGATAGGTGAGCGAGCTGTGGAGGAGCTCGACCCGTTCCCGCTGCTTGGGCGACATCTCGTGGAGCCGCATCCGCCTGGCGGCGCGCTCCAGCGCCGAGTACGACACGTCCACGCCGACGATCCGGTGGAATGCGCCGTCCTTCAGCATGGACCGGATCAACCGGCCATCGCCGCATCCCAGGTCGAGGACGCGGTTCGCCCCGGCGTCACGGAGCGCCGCGAGGACGGCGTCGATCCGCTGGTCCCGCAGCCCGATGCGCTGCTCGACCTGCTCCTCCTCCAGGTCGTGTCGCTGCGCCGCCAGGTCGGGGTCGGCCTGGTCCTCCTCCAGCAGCCGGCCCAGCGCCTCGCGCGCGAGCGGCTCCTGGTGCCGGAGATAGCGCCGGGTGATCAGCTCGTTCTCCGGATGGCCCCGCAGCCAGCCCTCGCCGCGCCGGAGCAGCTTCTCGATCTCGTCGTCCGCGACCCAGTAGTGCTTCGCGTCGTCCAGGACAGGCAGCAGGACGTACAGGTGGTTGAGCACGTCCGCGACGCGGGCCGTCACGGCCAGCCGGACGTCGAAGGAGGGGCTGTTCCCCCACTGCGGGAAGCGCTGGTCGAGCGCGATGGCCGTCGCGTCGATGGAGTACCCGAGCGGCCCGAACAGGCGTCCCAGGAGGTCTTCTCCACCCCGGCACGGCAGCGAGGGAAGGCGGAGATCCAGCGGGATCGCCGAGTCCGCCAACTCCTGGCGCTCGGCGCTGCGGCCGCTCATGGCCGTCCCGAACAGCTTCGCGACGGCCACGCTCATGAACGACGAGGCGACATAGGGCCGGTCGTTGACGTACGGCTCGAGCGACCCGGCCTCGGCAGACCTTCGCCGGCGGCGCACGAGCCCGATGGGGTCGACGTCGAGCAGGAGCACGGCCGTGCACCGATCGTCCGAGGCCTCCGGATAGAACACGTGCGCCCGGCCGAACCAGAGCTCTACAGAGCGAACCGCCCCCGGGTTCTTGTGCAGCAGGAACCCGAGATCGGTCGCCGGCCTATGCGTGGTGGAGATGCTGAGGAACATCGCGTCCGCCCGGTTGGGTCACGCGATTATCCCAGGGTCGATGGAACCCTCAGGCGGGGTGCGTCACGGTCCGAACAGCGCCGCCCTCTCGCGCACGAAGTCGGCCAGGCTCCGCGGCTCGCGACCGGTCAGCTCGCGCACCGTGTTGGTGACCTCTCCCAGCGCTCCCTGGCGTATGAGCCTGAAGAGCTGGAAGAGGTGGTCGACGAGCCAGTCCGGCAAGCCCGCGGCGACGAGGCCCTGCCGCGCCCCATCCTCGGGCACGTCCACGAAGGCGACGGGCCGCCCCAGAGCCGCCGACAGCTCCTCCGCGACCTGCTCGAACGTGATGGCCTCGGGCCCGGTCAGCGCGTACGTCTTCCCGTCGTAGCCGTCGCCGGTCAGCACCTTCGCCGCCACGGCCGCGACGTCGCGGGTGTCGATCATCCCGACCTTGCCGCCCCCGGCCGGGGCGAACAGCATGCCCTGGTTCCGGACCTGCTCGGCCGACATCAGGAGGTTGGTCATGTAGAAGCTCGACTGGAGGACCACGGCGGGCACGCCCGATCCTCGGAGGTGATCCTCGATCCGGCCGTTCCAGTCGAAGGGCAGGAGCGGCGAGCCAGCCTCCGCCATGGCCGTCGAGGCCTTCACCAGCCGTCGTACCCCGGCCTCCGCCGCGGCGTCGATGACGGCGACCTCGTGGTCTACCTTCTGGGGACCGTCGCCCGAGGCGAGGAAGACCAGCTCCACCCCTTCCATGGCCCTGCGCACGGAGGCCGGGTCGGAGAGGTCCCCGACTGCCAGCTCGGGATCCGCTCCGAGCCTCTCCGCGGCCCTGGCCGGATCTCGCACGAACGCGCGGACGGACACGCCACCGTCCAGGAGCTCTCGAACGACAGCGGATCCGACGTTCCCGGTCGAACCCGTGACGAGTGCGGTGGCCATGGTGGACTCCTCCTTTTCCTCAGGACCCGCCCGTTCCGCTCGGGGGGATGTTCGCGTTCAGCCGGAAGAAGTTCGTGGGGTCGTAGCGATCCTTGAGCGCGGGAAGCCGCCTCAGCCGGTCGCCGTACGCGGCTTCGACGCCGGCGGCCCCCTCGTCCGACACGAAGTTCGCGTACACCCCGGTGCTGTACGGATACAAGGCCTTCCATCCCTCGCGCACCCACGCGGTGTGGCGCTCGCCATCGGGGTTCGGCGGGGGCCACGCCGCGATCACGTTCACCTCGAGAGCGACAGCCCGGGCGCCCACCGCCGTCGCGCCGGCGTCGACGCGGGCCGCCGCGCCGCCGACGGCCCACCCGTTGATCTGCGAGAAGGGCGAGGTGATCGATCCCACCCGCTCGACCATCACGTCGACCACCGGGTCCGAGAGTTCCGGAATCCGCAGCGACTTCCAGTAGTAGTGCATCCCGTGCGCCGCGCCCCCGTCGAGCATCGACTGGATCGACAGGTACGGCACGGGTCGGACCAGCTCGGAGACGGGCGAGCCCACCCGCAGCAGCGGGGCGATGGCCTTCCTCCCCTCCTCGATGTCGCCGGCCCACACCAGCACGAGGCCCAGGACCGGCTTGCCGTACTGCTCCGGTGGGAGGAACGGCGCCGGCGGGGCCAGGCGTTGCGCGATGGTGATGCCGAGCTCGTCGGGGGCCTCCGGGGCGAAGTCGCCGACGAACCCCAGGACCTCCGCCGCGTCGGCCAGTGGCCAGAACACCGGCCCGCCCAGCACGAGCGGTCCGACGGGATGGAGCCGGAACTCGAACGAGGTGGCGATCCCGAAGTTCCCGCCGCCGCCGCGCAGGCCCCAGAACAGCTCGGGCTGGGTCTCGTCGTCGACGTGGAGCGGCTCGGCGTCGGCCGTCACGAGATCGACGGATCGCAGGCTGTCCACCGTCAGGCCGAACCGCCGCATGAGGTGGCCGAGCCCCCCGCCGAGCGTCAGGCCCGCGACCCCCGTGTGGCTGATGACACCCCCCGTGGTGGCGAGGCTGAACTGCTGCGTGGCCCGGTCGAGATCCCCCCACAGGACCCCGCCGGCGACGCGCGCTGTCTGCGCCGCTGGGTCCACACGGACCGCCTTCATGAGCGACAGGTCGATCATGAGCCCGTGGTCGCAGACGGCGTGCCCCGCGACGGCGTGGCCCCCTCCACGCACCGAGACGGGCAGGTCGCGCTCCCGCGCGAACCGGACCGCCTCGACGACGTCGTCGGCTCCGGCGCAGCGCGCGATCAGCGCCGGGCGCCGGTCGATGGCACCGTTCCAGACCCTTCGAGCCTCGTCGTAGCCCTCCTCGTCCGGGCGGAGCAGCGCGCCCCGGAACCGCGCCCGCAAGCCCTCCACAGCCCCACCGTCGATCGTCGTGCTTTCCATGGTTCCGCCTCCGTTCCCTCGGACGCTATCGAGGAGTTCTCCCGATGCGTAGTTCGAGTTCCGAACTGGTGCGGACGGCCCCGCGCGGGGAGAATCGGGCCCGTGCCGTCACGCGACGAGTATTGCCCCGTGGCCAAGGCTGCGGAGACCGTGGGCGACCGGTGGTCCGTCCTGCTCGTCCGGGAGATGCTCCGGGGGGTCAGCCGGTTCAACGAGCTGGAACGGTCCGTGCCCGGCATCAGCCGCTCGGTGCTGGCCCAGCGCCTCCGCCAGCTGGAGCGAACCGGGGTGGTGATCCGACGGGTCGAGGACGACCATCGCGGGACGGAGTATCGCCTGACCGACGCCGGTCGAGGGCTCGGCCCCGTGGTGGGCGCGCTGAACGACTGGGGGGCGCGGTGGCTCGTGCCCGATGCCCGGCCCGGCGAGGTGGATCCCGACGGCCTCATGCTGTGGATCAGGAGGCATGTCGTCCTCGACGCCCTGCCACCTCGGAGAGTGGTGATCGCTTTCGAGCTGGGACCGCGAAGGAGGACGAAGCGCTACTGGCTCGTGCTCGAGGAGGGCGAGGTCTCGCTGTGTCCGGACCACCCCGGGTTCCAGGAAGACCTCCGCATCGCGGCCGACACCGCCGCCCTCTATCGCGTCTTCCTCGGCACGATGGGGCTCGTGGAAGCCGAGGACGAGGGCCGGATTCGGGTGGACGGCCCTCCCGCCCTGGTCCGATCCCTCCGGACCTGGTTCCGCATCCGGTAGCCCCGGCAGTCCCCCCTCACGGACGGCCGACGTCGTTCGAGCCCCGGGCGGCGGCCTGGTCGTGATCACAGCTGGGTCACCCGCTCGATCGGGAACGGCGGTTGCGCCAGCGGCTTGACCGCGAGCCGCAGCAGGACGAGCGGGTTGTCGTCGCCGGCGGTTCGGTTCAGGTGCAGCGTGTCGCACCCGGTACACCGGTGGACGAGCACCCACTCGCCATCGCCCCGCACGCTGATCGCGATGGGCTCCATCAGGGAGCCGCAGTCGGCCGCCCGGTCGCCGGGGGCGTCGTCGTCGAGATGACGGCTCCACAGGCACTTCGGGCAGTGGTTGCGGTGGGCGGTATCAGGTGGAGGTGAGCCGACCCGACGCAGGGCGCGACACGACAACCACCCGTCCCGCAGTCATCGGTCTCCACGAGGTTGTGCCGCATCAGCGACTGGACCAGCTCTCCGCTGCCCAGCACCACGAGATCCTTGCCCGGCTGCCCCTTGAGCGTGGCCACGGCCTCCGCGGCGTCGCCCCTGAGGAGCGTGGAGTTGCGCCACGAGAGCGGCTCCTCCAGCGTCGTCGACGCAACGTACTTCTGGCGGTTGTTCAGCACCGCGGCGAACGGGTTTTCCTCCGGCTCCGGCCCGCCCGGTGCCTGCATCACGCCATCGAGCGTGAGGTTGTTGTGCACGACGACCTTGCTCACGGGAGTCCCTTTCCTGTCGAGTTGAGGTCTTCTCACCCTCTCTACAAACGGTTTCCGGCCGAATCGACATGGGACGCGGCGAACAGCCGATTTGAGCCAGAAATGGCTTTGGCTCACGTGCTCTGCGTGTCGGGGCGCTGGTAGCGGAGGAGGACTACCCCGTTGCCGAAGGTCCGGGTTTCGGCGAGCTGGAGACTGATCTTGGTGTCCGATGCCTGGAACAGGGGCTTGCCCCGTCCGATGACGACCGGGTGGACATAGAGCCGGTACTCGTCGATCAGGTCCTGTCGCATGAAGGCTGCGGCGATGTCGGCCCCGCCGAGCGCCAGGTCTCCCCCGGGCTGTGCCTTGAGCTCCATGACCTCCTCGGGGACGACGTCTCGGACCACGGTGGTGTTCCAGTCGGCCCGCTCCAGGGTCCGGGAGAACACGATCTTGGGCATGTCCCGCCAGATGCGGGCAAACTCGACCATGGGCCCTGTGCTCGAGGGGTCCGTGTCGGCCGTCGGCCAGAATCCGGCCATCAGCTCGTAGGTGACGCGCCCGCTCAGGAAGGCGCCCATCTGGCTGAGCTGTTCGTTGAAGTGGCCGTGCAGCTCGTCGTCGACCATGTGCCAATCGAGCTCACGGTTCGGTCCCTCGATGAAGCCATCGAGAGACACCGACATCATCAAGACGATCTTTCTCATCGCGGTCCCCTCCGAAGTCGTCCAGTTGGGTGCGGCCGCTTCGTGAACATCTTGTTCGACCAGGAACCGATCATCAACGAGGGGCCGCGAAGGGTCATTGTGGCTTCGCCGAGGGTTCACGCGAAGGCCCGTCTCGTTCACACTTGGGCCGTGGACGAGCGAAAGGTTGCGACCGTGCTCTTCGCCGACCTGGTCGGCTCAACCGAGCTGGGGGGGTCGCAGGATCCCGAGCGAACCCGGGCCATGCTCGAGCGCTTCTATGAGGCCATGGCGGCGGAGATCGAGGCCGCGGGAGGCACAGTCGAGAAGTTCGCCGGGGACGCGGTCATGGCGGCCTTCGGCGCGCCCGCCGCATACGAGGACCATGCCGAGCGCGCCCTGCACGCCGCGCTGTCCATGCGCCGGCAGCTCGAGACGCTGTTCGGCGGCCGCCTCGTCCTGAGGGTCGGCGTGAACACCGGCGACGTCATGGTCGGCCGCCCTCGGGAAGGGAGCTCGTTCGTCACGGGCGACGCGGTGAACGTCGCCGCCCGCCTCGAGCAGGCCGCCAGCCCGGGAGAGATCCTCGCGGGCGAGCGCACGGTCGCTGCGTCCCGCGGTGCGTTCGAGTTCGATGACCCCATGACGGTCGAAGCAAAGGGCAAGCCCGGAGGGGTGCAGTGCCGGCGGCTCGTCCGATCGCTGTCGTTGATGCGCCCGCGCGGGATCCAGGGGCTCCGCAGAGCCTTCGTCGGACGGGACGAGGAGTTCGAACAGCTGCTGGCCGAGTACCGCGGCACAGCCAAGGAGGGACGCCCGAAGCTCGTCACCATCGTGGGCGACGCAGGAGTCGGGAAGACCAGGCTGGTCCGAGAGCTCTGGGTCCGGCTGGCGGACGAGCATCCCGAGCCCCTTCGCCGTACGGGGCGCTGCCTTCCCTACGGCCGCGGCATCACCTACTGGCCCCTCGGGGAGATGCTGCGAGAGCACCTCGGCATCCTGGAGAGCGACCCGCCCTCCGACGTCCGGCGGCGGCTCGGCGACCGAGAGATCCTCGGCCTCACGCTCGGCCTGGACACCGCGGGCGATCTTCATCCGCTCGCGGCCCGGGACCGGCACCACGACGCATGGGTCGCGTTCCTCGACTCGCTCGTCGCGGAGCGCCCGGCCGTGGCCCTGATCGAGGACCTCCATTGGGGGGAGCCGCCCCTGTTGGACCTGATCGAGCAGCTCGCCCGGGAGGTCGACGGGCCGCTGCTCCTCCTGGGCACCGCCCGCCCCGACTTCCTCGATGCTCGGGCCGGTTGGGGAACGGGGCGATACCAGGCGGAGACGATCTGGCTCGAGCCGCTCTCTGCGGCCTCGGCTGAAGAGCTCATCGATTCGGTGCTCGGCACCGCCGTTCCCGACGCGGCACGGGGCCGGCTGGTCGATCGAGCCGAGGGGAACCCGCTGTTCATCGAGGAGATGCTGGAGAGCCTCCTCGATCGAGGGCTCATCGAGCACGACGACGGGGGTTGGACCGTGGCCGATCTCCCGGCCGACATCGAGATCCCCGACACCGTGCAGGCCGTCGTCGCCGCGAGGATCGATCTGCTGGGGCCGTCGGAGAAGGCCGCGCTCCAAGCCGCAGCCCTCGTGGGGCGGATCTTCTGGACCGGCCCGGTCTATGCCCTCGTGGAGGAGCAGCCCGACCTCCGGATCCTCGAGGACCGGGACTTCATCCGCCGACGCGCTGCGTCCTCCCTGGAGGGCGAACGCGAGTACGCCTTCAAGCACGCCATCACCCGGGACGTGGCCTACGAGAGCATCCCGAAGGCCAAGCGGGCGCGCTGGCATGCCGATTTCGCCGAATGGATCCTGCGAGGGATCGGGGTCCGCGACGAGGTGGCGCCGATCCTGGCCCACCACTACGCGGCGGCGGTCGGCCCGGAGGTCGCCGACCTAGCGTGGGGCCACGACCAGGGACGGCTGGAGGACCTGCGCCGCCACGCGATCCGGTGGCTGCGCCGGGCAGGCGAGCTGGCGATGAGCCGGTACGAGCTGGACGACGCTGCTGCCCTGTTTCGTCAGGCCATCGACCTTCATCCGGAGCGGGCCGAGGAGGTCGAGCTGTGGCGCTTCCTCGGTCGCGCCGCGGCCCTTCGGTACGACGGCATCGGGCTGTGGGACGCGATGCAACGGGCCATCGACCGCTGTGAGGAGCCGCGGATGCTCGGGGAGCTCTACGCCGAGCTCGCCTTCGAGACGAGCGGGCGGGCCGGCATGTGGACGCGCTTCCCGGACCGCGACCTGGTGCAGGGATGGATCGATCGTGCCCTCGAGCTGGCCGAACGGGGAACTCCCGCCCGAGCCCAGGCGCTCGTCGCCCTCTGCTACTGGCAGGAGGATCGGCCGGCGTGGGCCGTGGAGGAGGCCGAGGAGCTGACCGAGAGCCTCGGCGACCCGGCGCTCCAGATCGACGCCTGCGAGGTGAGATGGCTCAGGGAGTTCGCCGCCGGACGGTACCGGGATGCCCTTCTATCCGCGGCGCGCGCCTTCGACCTGGAGCGAGGGATCAGCGACCCCAACACCAGCGCCAGGTTGCGCGAGTCCGTGGCCGCGCTGTTCACCCTGTGCGGGCTCCTTCCGGAAGCCCGCCGGGTGATCGAAGATCACGACGAGCTCAGCAAGAGGCTCTTCCCGCATCACCGACTCCACGCCGTGGCCATGGAGATCGAGTTCCTGGAAGTGCTGGGAGAGTGGGAGGCGATCCGAGCGCTCGTCCCCCGCACTCGCACGGCCGTCGCGGAGAACCTGGCGACACCGTGTGTCCGCGGGCCCCGGACCCTGCTCGTGTGCGCGGCCGCCCACGCGGCGCTCGGCGACGAGCCCGCGGCCGAGGCGCTCGAGCGCGAGGCGGACGAGCTCCGCATGGAGGGTTTCGGCTGGATCATGGACACGCCCCGGATCAGGTTGGCGCTCCACCGCGACGACCTCGCAGCTGTGAGCCGGCTGGTCTCGGCATCGGCATCCTTCATCACGCGACGTGGCATCTGGTACTTCCCGGCCGCGGTGGCGACTCACCTCGACGCCCTGGCCGCGCTGGGTGATGTGGAGCGCGTCGAGAAAGACGCGGCCGAGTTCCTGGAAACGGACTCCGTGCTGACAGCGTTCGCGAAGCGAGCAGTCGGGATCGTTCGTGAAGACGCTTTGCTGGTTGAAGAGGCCGCCGCTACGTTCGAGCGATTCGGGCTCCAGGCCCAGGCTCGCAACACCCGAGCCTTCGCGCTCCGGACCTAGCCCTCGCCTGATCTGCCGGCCCCGGTCGGAGCCGCCCGCCTCTCATCCCCCGCGCGGCCGACAATTTGGGGTGCCACTGGCCGTGGCGTTTGACAAGAACGTTCAGAATATTCTAAACATAGAGAATGACAGTCGACGATGGCACGCTCGACCGGGCCAGGGCCATCTTCGTGGACGGGATGGGTGCGGCCTCCGCCACCTCGGGCGTCCTCTCGCAACTCCAGGGGCGCATCTTCGCCGTCCTGTACCTCCGGGACGAACCCCTCTCCCTCGACGAGATTGCCCAGGCCCTCCAGCAGTCCAAGAGCAACATCTCCACCAACATCCGGGGCCTGGTGGAGTGGCATCTCGTGCGCCGCGTCGCGGTGCCCAACTCCCGGAAGGACCACTACGAGTCGGCCGCCGACTTCTGGCGGGTGATGCAGGAGATCATGGAGCGGCGGTTTCGCTGGAACATCCGCCAGGTGATCGCGGCGTGCGACGAGACCTCGCGAAC
>Ga0137374_10011883_pt1 | contig 10176 bp, 9 predicted proteins | sample SagtaG_20_FD_104811 | JGI IMG/M metagenome (GOLD analysis project Ga0137374, IMG submission 104811) | Vadose zone soil microbial communities from Sagehorn Ranch, Mendocino, California, USA - Sage1_R_100_16 metaG | ecosystem: Environmental > Terrestrial > Soil > Vadose zone | place: USA...
CGGATCGGCCAGCTCCGAGCCGCCGGGGCGCTCGGGTGAGCTGGTTCGACGTCGTCCACGAGCGGCTGCGCGCCCACGAGGTGCGGCTGGTCGCGCACGTGCCCGATCAGGTCCTGGCGCCGCTCGTGCGGGCGCTCGAGGCCGACGCGATGCAGCCGACGCAGCATGACTTCGGCAAGGACATCATTCCCGCGCTGATCCACGAGGTGCCGATCTACGCCTATCGCTTCTACGACGAGAACAAGAAGTCGTCGAAGTACTGGCGCGACATCGGGACGCTCGACGCGTACTTCGAAGCGAACATGGATCTGTGTCACGTGAACCCTGAGTTCAACCTGTACGATCCCGAGTGGCCGCTGCGGACGTACCAGCCGCAGGCGCCTCCCGCCAAGTTCGTGTTTGCTGAAACGGGCGTGCGCTGCGGCCAGGCGCTCGATTCCGTCATTTCGCCCGGCTGCATCGTCTCGGGCAGCAGCGTGTTCGGAAGCGTGCTGTGCCCGAACGTCCGCGTGCACAGCTTCTGTCACATCGAGCAGTGCATTCTCATGCCGGGCGTGCGGGTAGGGCGGCACGCGCGCATCCGCCGAGCGATCATCGACCGCGACGTGCTCATTCCGCGCGGCGCGCTCATCGGTTATGACGCGGACGAAGATCGCCGCCGCCACACGGTCACCGACTCCGGCATCGTCGTGGTGACCACAGACGACGAGCCGCTCATCGGTACGCCGAACGAGGACGCCCTGCGCTTCGAGGCGGAGGCAGACCGGAAGGGCGGTGGCGGATAGTGATGACGAGATTCACCACAAAGGACACCAAGGACACGAAGGAAAATGGCCGAATGACCCATAGGTTTGAACCTTTGTGTCCTTAGTGTCCTTTGTGGTTGATCGTTCCGTCGAGGAAGCGAGGACGTCGTGAAGATCGCACGCGTGCACGCGCGCGAAATCCTGGATTCGCGTGGCAATCCAACCGTGGAGGCCGATGTGACGCTCGAGGGCGGCACGCTCGGCCGCGCGGCGGTGCCGTCGGGTGCGTCGACCGGAGAACGTGAGGCGCTCGAGCTCCGCGACGGCGACAAGACGCGATATGGCGGGAAAGGCGTTCTCGAGGCGGTCGCGAACGTGAACGGCGAAATCGCGAAAGCGTTGGCGAACAGGCATTTCGATCAGCGCGGGCTCGACGAAGCCCTGATCGCGCTCGATGGCACGGCGACGAAGAGCCGTCTGGGCGCCAATGCGCTGCTGGCCGTGTCCATGGCCGCGCTGCGCGCCGAAGCGCTGGCGCACGGGGTTCCGCTCTACGAGCACATCGCGACGCTGTACAACGAGGTCGGCTCCCCAGCCGGGGGACGGAAATCGACGCCCATCCTGCCGGTGCCGATGATGAACATCCTGAACGGCGGCGCTCACGCCGACTCCAGCGTCGACTTTCAGGAGTTCATGGTCATGCCGCTGAACGCGACGTCGTTCAGCGAAGCACTCCGATGGGGCGCAGAGATCTTTCATGCCTTGCGCGGCATCCTGAAGTCGCGCGGCCAGTCGACCGGCGTCGGCGACGAGGGCGGGTTTGCACCGAATCTGAAGTCGAACCGCGAAGCGCTCGAAGTCGTGCTCGAGGCGATCGGCAAGGCCGGGCTGAAAGCCGGCAGCGACGTGTGGATTGCCCTCGACGTCGCGTCGAGCGAACTGTGGGCCGGCCCTTCGGCGTCGATCAGGACAGGCGGCGGGCGGTACACGTTCAAGAAATCGGGCGAGCCCGATCGGACATCCGACGAAATGGTTCGCTTGTACGACGATTGGACCCGCCAGTACCCGATCGTGTCGATCGAGGACGGCGTCGCCGAGGGCGACTGGGATGGGTGGAAGGCGCTGACGAGCGCGCTCGGCGACCGTGTGCAGCTGGTCGGCGACGACGTGTTCGTGACGAATCCGGAGATTCTCAAGAAAGGGATCGCGGACGGCGTGGGCAACGCGCTGCTCGTGAAGCTCAATCAGATCGGCACGGTCACCGAAACGCTCGATGCCGTCCGGATGGCGGCGGATGCGGGCTATGCGACCATCATTTCGCACCGGTCGGGCGAAACCGAAGACTCCACAATCGCCGACCTCGCCGTTGGGACGGCGGCGGGACAGATCAAGACGGGTTCGGCCAGCCGCTCGGATCGTGTCTGCAAATACAATCAGCTCCTGCGCATCGAAGAGGAGCTGGGAGCGTCGGCGGTGTTCGCCGGCCGGACGAGCGTCCGCTTCGCACGGGCATAGTGCGAAGCTCTCGTACCGCGAAGGGCTGACGCAGCAAAGGCGTCGTTGCCGAGCGTCTCATGCATAAACTCGTTCTACTCCGTCACGGCGAGAGCACGTGGAACCGGGAAAACCGCTTCACCGGATGGACCGACGTCGATCTGTCCGAGCGCGGCCGCGCCGAGGCGCAGGAAGCCGGGCGCCTTCTCCGCGAAGGTGGTTACGCGTTCGACATCGCGTACACGTCGGTGCTGAAGCGGGCGATCCGGACGCTGTGGTTGTCCCTGGATGTCCTGGATCTGATGTGGATTCCGGTCGAGAAGAGCTGGCGTCTCAACGAACGGCATTACGGCGCGCTGCAGGGCTTGAACAAAGCGGAGACGGCGGCGAAGCACGGCGAGGCGCAAACGAAAATCTGGCGCCGCAGCTACGACATTCCTCCTCCGCCTCTCGCGCCGGACGATCCCCGCAGCCCCGCGCGCGATCCGCGCTACGCCGGGCTGAAGCCGTCGGAGCTGCCGTTGACCGAAACGCTGAAGGACACCGTCGCGCGGTTCCTGCCGTACTGGCACGGCACCATCGCGCCGTCCATCCAGAGCGGCAATCGCGTGGTGATCGCCGCGCACGGCAACAGCCTGCGCGCGCTCGTGAAGTATCTCGACAACATTTCCGAAGCTGACATCGTCGAGCTGAACATCCCGACCGGCATTCCGCTCGTCTACGAGCTGAACGCCGACCTGACGCCGATCCGCCACCACTACCTCGGCGATCCCGCGGCGGCAGCTGCTGCGGCCTTGCGCGTCGCGGCGCAGAGCACGCCGAATCCGTAATCCCTAACCCCTAATTCCTAACCCCTAATCCCTAATCCCTATAAAAAAGGCCGGCCCGCGCGAGCGAACCGGCCTTCGCCGAACCAACTCTGAACTCTGAACTCTGAAATGCGATCGTTTATTCCACCGGCTCGGCTGTCTCATCCGCCGCAATCCGCAGCGAGCGAAGGAAGCGGCGATCGTTGGCGGTGACCTCGAAGCTTCGCTTCGGCTGTGCCTCGCGCGCCGTCCGCGCGGGCGGCGTCACCTTCGTCAGCGCCGTCGACTGCGACCGGCTGACGAAACCGACGACCGCTTCGAGTGTGACTTTCATTTCGAAGCCCGCGGCGCGCGCTTTCTCGCGGCAGGCTTCAACCTGAGGATTCTCCGCGACCGCGGCGGCGATCGCGTCGGCCAGCTCTCGTGCGAACCGGTTGACGACGTCGTCCATCTGCTTCCTCCCTACGCCGCCGGAGCTGGGTTCCCGGCGCGCTTGCCGATCGAAGCCCGCTTACACCAAGGCGATGTACAGGAACCGGGTGCCTGAAGTCATCTGTGTCGGAAGTGAAATTGTAGGTCAGTTGAGTTTAAGGCCGAGGCGCCGTCGTGTCAAGCACTTACGGGGCGCTGGTAGTGGTCTAGTTTCATTTTTTTATCAGACTGCGCTCGAATTCATCGCGTTGGTTTGTGTGCGACAATCTGTGCATGCCTTCCCGAGCAAGAACGAAACGACCCCGCGATAGCAATCAACTGGCCTACCAGATCGTCCAAGAGGCCACAGGGCAAGCGCCTAAGCCAGTGGAAGCACCTGATACTAGGAACCCGCACGCTCTCGCGTTATCGCGACTTGGGGCGTCCAAGGGCGGTAAAGCCAGAGCCGCTAGTCTGTCGGCCGCAAAACGCTCGGCTATTGCTCGCAAGGCCGTACTTGCTCGGTGGAAAAAGACACGCGCATGACACCAGAACAGCAAGTCGGAATCCTTCGGACACTCAAAACTCACAACGAACAAATTACCGATTTGGTAACTTCGATGTCGGCGTTAATCTCCGCAATTTGGGACGAACGTATGCCGCTTGGTGACCGCTACTATCGCTACTTGGCCGTTCAGACAAAAGAGCATGCGATTGTCGCCGCCAGTCGCGCAATAGCCGCTCAAATGGACGTATGGATTGCTGAAATTGACGGCGTATAGTCTTGTCCATAAGCCCATACGTTACACACACTTAGACAAAAAGTACAGCAACATAAACAAATCAGAGGGCTCTGTCGATTCCTGTTGACAATACTTAGTCGAGCAAGTATATTGTCTTGTATGAACCGACTGAGCACGGCTGAGCGGGCGAAGGTAGTTGCGGTGCTGGTGGAAGGCAACAGCCTGCGGGCGACGGCGCGGATTACCGGCGTGGCGCGCATGACGATTGAAAAGCTGTTGCGCGACCTTGGCGCGGCCTGCGCGGCCCATCATGCCGCCACGGTGCGCGGCCTGAAGTCGCAGCGGATTCAGTGTGATGAAATCTGGTCGTTCATCGGTGCGAAGCAAAAGAACGTCCCCGAGGCCAAGCGCGGCGAATGGGGCGACATGTGGACCTGGACCGCGATTGATGCTGACTCGAAATTGATGGTGTCCTACATGGTTGGTCCGCGTATGCCGCAGATGGCCTTCGCCTTCATGCACGACGTGGCGACACGGTTGGCTGGTCAAGTGCAACTGACGACTGATGGCCTGTATTGGTATCCGCACGCGGTCGAAAGCGCATTCGGCATCGGCGTCGATTATGCCGTGGTTGAAAAGCACTATGGTCGTGTCGCTGGCGGCAATGCCCCGGCTGCTACTCGCTATAGTCCAGCCAGATTCACTGGCGCCACACGCGCCATCAAGCGTGGCAACCCGGACCCGCGCTACATCTCGACCAGCTTTGTCGAGCGGCAAAACCTTACGATGCGCATGCACATGCGCCGGTTCACGCGGCTGACTAATGGATTCAGCAAGAAAGTCGAGATGCATGCCCATTCAGTCGCGCTGCACTTCGCCTACTACAACTTTTGCAAGATTCATCAGTCGCTCCGCATCACTCCCGCGATGGAGGCCGGACTCTCCGACCACGTTTGGACTATTGAGGAGTTGGTTTCGTTGCTAGAGAGTTCATCGGTTGCGGGATTGACGGCGTAGGTTCACCCCAATCCAAATCGAAGTCGCGCGATTCGATATTCACGTGCTGAAGGTCCAACGCATTCTTGCGAATTGATTTCAAATATCCTATAAGAGGATTCAACGCTTGGCCTTCTTCTTTCAATGGTCGTCCCAAGATGTAGTTGACAGCTACGGCGTCGAACCGCAGATAGTCGTTGAAACGTAATTCGAGCACGGAAACTGTTTCATCGCGCATGTAGTGCGCGTGACCATCTTTGAGAATCACGACGTGGGTGTTCTTGCCGCATCCCTCAATGAATTCCTTTACGTGAAAAATGGTGTAGACGGCGAGATAACTCGCTAGCTGCACCGTCACGTCGGTTGGTTCTGGCAATATCCGACTCAGGAGCATTGAGGCATGTTCGCGACCTGCCCCGACAGCGACGTAGCCTTTACAGCGTCGTGCGGTACTATTTTCGGTTGCCATCAGGCGTGGGCCATCACCTTTCCATGACACGCCAATGATCAGGTCGGCCGATGGCTGCCTCGTCTCTCCCAAGACATGCAGCGGTAAGATGTGCCTTTGGTAGAAGTCATAAACCGTATCCTTAATCGCGCGATCTCCGAGTGACGGATTTCGACACACTTCGAATCCGTCGATAACATTTTGATGAAACGCATCAAGATGACCCGACCATCCAGCGCCAGTCGAAGCGATCGAACGTTCTCTCACGACTCCTGACGGAGCGAATTGTCCGATCATGTTCCGCGACATGATTTTGTGACCGCTCGTTTTCGTTCCACCCGGATAACCTGAGCCTTCCTGCGTATCAGCAGCGATAACGACACCATCAGTAGCAAGAATGCCCAAGGCAATGGTCATACGCTTCCTCTCGGGAAGCCGCCTTGGTTGCGGTGGGAACGGACGCGGCGGCTTCGGTGTGAGCATACGCCGTGCCATCGTGCCCGAGCAAGTAGAAAGTATCATTTCAAATTAGACCACTACCGGGGCGCTCGATAGTGCTTCAAATTCCGTCTTTGTAAGTCATCCGGCCACTCCGACCGAAGCGCGACAGAGTGCACATGAGTGCGCAGGTCAGACCATTGTAGGCACCGCGCCGTCTAAAGCGGCCATGATGCTGGCCGCGCTGCTGCTGACCGTTCAGGCGCCCATTCTGGAGCCGCCCCGCATCCCGATTGCCGTCGTCAACATTCCTCGAATCGTGGCCGAATCGGTTCCGGGGAAAGCGGCGTCGGCGCAGGTCGACGCGCTTCGGAAAGAGCGGGAAAAGAATCTCTCCGACAAGCAAGCCGGGATTCAGGCGCTGATCCAGAAGCAGGCGCTGCGCATTGACGTCGACCGCGCACAACGAGAGCTCCAACGACTGCGCGAGGACGCCGACGCGGATCTCGGCGCGCTCAACGATCGATTACAGACCGAGTTCACTGCCAGGCTGCGGCCGGTACTCACGCAGATCGCCGACGACGATCACATCGGTCTGATCCTCGAGCTCCCGCATCCCGAGCTCATTCTGTGGTTCAGCCCGGCCGTCGACATCACCTCCAAGGTGATTCAGCGTCTCGACGCGGGCGAAGCGCCCAAGCCAAAAGAGTAAGGGGAATTCCAGGGGCGCAGTACAATCGCCCCGTGCGTCCCGCAGGCACACCGGACGATCTCGCCGGATGGGACCCCGCCGCTGATCTCGGGTACCCGGGCGAATTCCCGTTCACCCGCGGCATTCAGCCGACTATGTACCGCGGGCGGCTCTGGTCGATGCGTCAGTACGCCGGCTTCGCCAGCGCCGAGGAATCGAATCGGCGCTATCGTTATCTGCTCGCGCACGGCGTGAGCGGCCTCAGCGTCGCGTTCGATCTGCCGACACAGATGGGATACGACTCGGACCATCCGCTGGCGGCTGGAGAGGTCGGACGAGTCGGCGTCGCCATCGACTCGATCGACGACATGTCCGCGCTGTTCGACGGCATCCCGCTCGACCGCGTGTCGACGTCGATGACCATCAACGCGACGGCGATCATCCTGCTGTCGCTGTACGTCGCGGTCGCGAAGCGACACGGTGTAACGCTCGCGAAGCTGTCGGGAACCATTCAGAACGACATCTTGAAGGAGTACGTCGCGCGCGGGACGTACATCTACCCGCCGCGTCCATCGCTGCGAATCGTCACTGACATCTTCGCGTTCTGCGAGCGGGAGCTGCCCAACTGGAACACGATTTCCGTCAGCGGGTACCACATCCGCGAAGCGGGATCGACCGCGGTTCAGGAAGTCGCGTTCACCTTCGCCCACGCCGTGGCCTATGTGCAGGCGGCGATCGAGGTCGGGCTCGACGTGAATCAGATCGGGCAGCGCATCTCGTTCTTCTTCAACGCGCACAACGATTTCATCGAGGAGATCGCCAAGTTCCGCGCCGCCCGGCGGTTGTGGGCCCGCCTCATGCGGGAGCGGTTCCACGCGACGAATGCGCGCGCGCAACAGCTTCGGTTCCACACACAAACGGCCGGCAGCACGCTGACCGCCCAGCAACCGGACACCAACATCGTGCGCGTCGCCCTCCAGGCCCTCGCCGCCGTCCTCGGGGGCACGCAGTCGCTCCACTGCAACGGCCGCGACGAGGCGCTGGCGCTGCCAACCGAGGAGTCCGCGCGCATCGCACTCCGCACGCAACAGATCATCGCGGCGGAAAGCGGCGTGGCGAACACCGTCGACCCGGTTGCCGGCTCGTACGCGATCGAGGCGTTGACGAATGAGATTGAAAAGGGGGCCGCGGCGATCCTGGACCGCATCGACCGCGCGGGTGGAACGCTCGTCGCCATCGAAAGCGGCCTGATTCAGCGCGAGATTCAGGAGTCGGCCTATCGCGCGCAGCTCGCCGTCGATTCGGGCGACTCCATCGTTGTCGGCGTGAACAAGTTCGCGGAAAAGGGGTCGGGATCTCAACCCCTTTTCCAGATCGATCCGGAGGTCGAACGGCGGCAGATCGAGCGCCTGCGCGAGGTGCGGGCGAGCCGCGACGCCGACACATGGCGCCGAGCACTGGACGCGGTCGCGCAGGCGGCTCGAGACGGCGGCAATCTCGTGCCGCCGATCATCGCGGCCGTCGAAGCCAAAGCGACGGTGGGCGAAATCGCCGACGCGATGCGCGCCGTGTTTGGCGAGTTTCAGGAGATTGCCACGGCGTGAGGGTCATGACTCCTGGCGCATGGCTGATCGCTGATCGCTAATGGCTGAGACACTCCTGAGCGTCGAGCACCTGACGACCGTGTTCGACACGTCGCGTGGACCCGTGCCCGCCGTGGACGATGTGAGCTTCGAGATCCGGGCGGGCGAGACGCTGGGCCTGGTCGGAGAGTCCGGCAGCGGCAAGTCGGTGACGGCCTTGTCGATCATCCGCCTCGTCGAGCGCCCGGGCCGCATCGCCGGCGGACGGCTGCTGTTCAAAGGCCGCGATCTCCTCACGCTGGACGAGCGTCACATGCGCGAGATTCGAGGCGCCGAGATCGCGCTGATCTTCCAGGAGCCGATGACGGCGCTGAACCCGGTGTTCACCATCGGCGATCAGATTGCGGAAACGCTCCTCGTTCACGATCGCGCGACGCGCCGGGAAGCGCGGACACAGGCCATCGAACTGCTGGAAGCCGTTCGAATCCCGAATGCGGCGTCGCGGGTCCGGGACTATCCGCATCAATTATCCGGAGGGATGCGCCAGCGCGTGCTGATTGCGATGGCGCTCGCCTGCCGTCCATCGCTCGTCATCGCGGACGAGCCGACGACGGCGCTCGATGTGACGATTCAAGCCCAGATTCTCGACCTGCTCCGCGAGATGAAGTCGGCCTTCAATCTCTCGCTGCTGCTCATCACGCACGATCTCGGCGTGGTGGCCGAAACCGCGGATCGCGTTGCTGTGATGTACGCCGGCCGCATCGTCGAAACGGGTCCGGTCCGGGCGATCTTCCGCGCGCCGTCGCATCCGTACACCCGCGGCCTCCTCGCGTCCATTCCCGGAGGCGCCCCGGGACAGCGATTGCGCGCGATCGAGGGCGCGGTGCCGCTGCTCGGCGCGCTGCCGCCGGGCTGCGCATTCAATCCGCGCTGTCCGGATCGGTTCGACCCCTGCACCACCGAACCGCCGCCCGACTATGCGACGGGCGCGGAACATGCGGCCAAGTGTTTTCTGCACGATCCCAACCGATGACGCCGCCCTTCGTTGAAGTTGCTCATCTCGTGAAGCACTTCACCCGCGACGCGGGCCTGTTTCGCAAAGGCACGACCGTCGCCGCGGTCGACGACGTCAGCTTCCGCATCGAGGAAGGCGAGACGTTCGGTCTCGTCGGCGAATCGGGCAGCGGCAAAACCACGACCGGCCGATGCATGATTCGGCTGATCGAACCGACGTCGGGAACCGTCCGGTTCCGCGGCGAAAATGTTCTGGAGTTCTCGCGGTCGCGCCTGCGCGAAGCGCGCCGCCACATGCAGATTGTCTTCCAGGATCCGTACTCGTCGCTGAATCCGCGGATGCGCGCGCGTCAGATCGTCGACGAGCCGCTCGTCATTCACAAGCTCGGCGATCGCGCGGCGCGGCGGGACCGTGTCGCCGAGCTGTTTCGGCTGGTCGGCCTGGATCCGACGCATCTCGAGCGCTATCCGCACGAGTTCAGCGGCGGTCAGCGTCAGCGGATTGGCCTGGCGCGCGCGCTCGCGCTCAACCCGTCGTTTCTGATTCTGGACGAACCGGTGTCCGCGCTCGACGTCTCGGTGCAGGCGCAGGTGATCAACCTGCTGATGGATCTGCAGCAGCAGTTGACGCTCACCTACCTGTTCATCGCGCACGACCTGCGGCTGGTGGAGCACATCTGCAGCCGCGTCGCGGTCATGTATCTGGGCAAGATCGTGGAGATGGGTCCGACGGGCTCGGTGTTCGCCGCACCGCAGCACCCTTATACGCGCGCGCTGCTTTCGGCGATTCCAGTTCCCGATCC
>Ga0137374_10011888_pt1 | contig 10174 bp, 10 predicted proteins | sample SagtaG_20_FD_104811 | JGI IMG/M metagenome (GOLD analysis project Ga0137374, IMG submission 104811) | Vadose zone soil microbial communities from Sagehorn Ranch, Mendocino, California, USA - Sage1_R_100_16 metaG | ecosystem: Environmental > Terrestrial > Soil > Vadose zone | place: USA...
AAGGTCAGGCGCATCGCGCTCCCCGTCCTCTTGCCGTTCGACCAAACGTGGCACCCCTTCAGGACATGCTGGATCATCAGCCGCCGCGTTCGGGGAACGGCACGAGCAACCATGCTCATCCCGTCCGCCATGTGCGGCATGTGCAGGCCCTGCGGCCCCGCCGATCGAACAGTGACGTTCGTCGTCGCCGGAAGCGCCACGAGCAGGGCGACCATGAGCACGATGCCGAAGACCAGGCCGCCCGTTGCGATAAGCAAGTTTCTCATGCCGCACACTCTCGCGTCCGATGGCGCCGGGGCCATCGGGGCCACCCCTGCTCCTTCGTCCGTAATTCCCCTAAGCGGTAATCAGGAGATCGCCCGATGCCTGTTGGCTTCGGCTAAAACAAGCTCATTTGTGCCAACCAAAGAGGAGGCTTCGATGTATCACTGGATGGACGGCTGGGGCTGGTTCTGGATGAGCTTCATGATGGTCTTCTGGATCGTCGTCCTCGGCGCCGTCGTCTACGCCGCCGTGCGCCTTGCGCAGAGGCCGCCGCGCGAGCGATCGTCGTAATCGAGGCCGCGCCGCCGTCGCGTCGTCTTGCGCTCTGCTGAGCGGTTCTAGACTCACGGCGTGCGGACCTGTCCGCAGTGCAGCGAGGAGAACCCCGAGCGGGCGCGCTTCTGTCTCGCCTGCGGGACGCCTCTCGATGCCGGGGAAGCCAAGCCACAGGAGGAGCGGCGCATCATCTCGGTCGTCTTCGTCGACCTGGTCGGCTTCACCTCGCGCTCCGACAAGCAGGATCCCGAAGACGTCCAGGCCATCCTCACGCCCTACCACGATCTCGTCCGGCGCGAGCTCGAATCCTTCGGTGGCGTGGTCGAGAAGTTCATCGGCGACGCGATCGTGGCCGTCTTCGGCGCCCCTACCGCGCACGGCGACGACGCAGAGCGCGCGGTTCGCGCGGCTCTCTCGGTGCGCGACAGCGTCCAGGAGAGTGACGAGACCGAGCTCCAACTCGGGCTACAGCTGCGAATCGCCGTGAACACCGGCGAGGCACTGGTCTCTCTCGGGGCGCGGCCCGCTCTCGGTGAGCACATGGTCGCCGGAGACGTGGTCAACACGGCCTCGCGGCTCCAGCAGGCCGCCCCGATCGACGGCATCCTTGTCGGCGACGAGACGTACGCGGCCACGAAGGAGTTGTTCGAGTACGAGCCCGCGGCTCCGATCGAGGCCAAGGGGAAGGCGGAGCCGGTCGGAGCGTGGATCGCGATCGCGCCTTTGCTCCCGGCGGGCCAGCGGAAGCAATCGGGAGCATTCGTCGGACGGGCGCACGAGCTCGACGTCCTGCGCGGGATCTGGGAGCGGGTGGCCGGCGAGCGAGCGCCGCACTTGGTGACGATCCTCGGACCGGCCGGCGTGGGCAAGACGCGGCTGACCCAGGAGTTCGAGACGATGGTGGAAGACCTCGGCGGCCGGGTCGTCCGCGGACGCTCGCTCCCCTACCGCGAGAGCTCCGCATACTTCGGCTTCTCGATCCAGGTCAAGCAGCTGTGCGGGATCTTCGAGAGCGATCCGCCCGAGCTCGCCCTCGAAAGCTACGCGCGCGCGTGAGCGAGTTCGTGACGTCAGACGCCGAGACGGTCACGCAGCACCTCGCGATCCTGCTCGGCCTCGACCTCGAAGGCTCGGTCGAGGAGCGAGAGGAGCTCTTCTTCTCGGTTCGCCGCTTCATCGAGGCGGTCGCCCTCGACCGACCGGCCATCGTCGTCTTCGAGGACATCCACTGGGCCGACCGCAGCCTCCTCGACCTGGTCGAGCTCCTGGCGGCGCGGCTGCGCGACCTCCCGGTCCTGCTGCTGGCGCTCGCCAGGCCGGAGCTTCTCGACTCGCGGCCCGCCTGGGGCGGAGGGCTGACCGCCTACACCGCCCTCCCGCTGGCGCCGCTGAACCCAGCGGAGGCGGAAGAGCTTGCGGAACTGCTGCTCGGGCAGGTCGAGCGTGAGCGGATCAGCACGCTGGCCGAGACCGCCGAGGGCAACCCGCTCTTCATCGAACAGCTGGCCGCGACGGTCGCCGAGGGCTCCGCCGCCAAGGGGTCACTCCCGACCACGGTGAGGGGAATCGTCGCCGCGCGACTCGACGCGCTTCCGCCCGCGGAGCGCTCGCTTCTCCTCGACGCCGCGGTGGTGGGAAAGGTCTTCTGGCGCGGTGTCCTCGAGCGGATGCGCGACGGCGAAGAGGAATTGTCCGAGCTTCTCGGCGCTCTAGAGCGGCGCGACCTGATCACCCGCGAAACGACCTCGATGATCGAGGGCGAGCAGCAGTTCTCCTTCAAGCACGTATTGATCCGAGAGGTCGCCTACGAGCTCCTCCCCCGCGCGCGCAGACAGGAGCGGCACGCGCGCGCCGCCGAGTTCATCGAGCAGTCGACGGCCGAGCTCGGCGAGGCGGGCGCGGCTACAGCGCGCCACTGGCGCGACTCTGGCGATCCGGAGCGGGCGATCGTCTACTTCGTCCGCGCCGCGGAGCAGGCCGAACGCGGCTGGGCGAAGGACCAGGCGGCGATCCTCTACCGCGAGGCGCTCGATCTCGTCTCTCAGGACGACGCCGAGCAAGTGGGAACGCTCCGGCGGCGGCTCGCGCTCGCGCGGGCCGCCGCCGTGCACATTCCGGACGCGCGTCAGCTCATGCGGGAGAGCTGACCGCGGGGAAATCGGCAGGCGTTACGTCGCCCGCGATCTCCAGAACCTGTTCGACCGTGTGCTTGCCGAGGTCGACGGAGTGCTCCCGGACGGTTTCCTCGTTGGGCGCCTCGTAGACGCAATACGTCCAGACCGTCCCGTCGTCGTCCACCACGACGTGGCTGTGCTCCCAGACGATTTGGGGGTAGCTCCCCTCCATGACCTCGCGGGAGCGACGGCCCACCTCGGGCATCTCTTCCTCGCTGACGTCGAATTTCCGAACGACCAGATATCTCGGCATAAAGGCTCCTTACGCCGCCGGCTGGATGTTCTGGTTGACGTGGAAGAAGTTTTCCGGGTCGTACTTTGCCTTGACCTTTGCGAGGCGTGGGTAGTTGTCGCGGTAGGTCGCCTGGACCCGCTCCTGGCCCTCCTCCATCATCATGTTCAAGGGCGCGCCGCCGGCCGAGTACGGGTGCACCGCCTCCCAGTAGCCCACGCACCAGTCACGGAGCTCGTCCTTCAAGGCGGGATCGGTATCGACGCCGATGATGACCTGCGCCCACTTTGCATCGCGGAACGACCACGCCGTTTCGTCGCTTCCGACTCGCGACTGGGCGCCGTCGATCGGGTACATGTGCATGCCGGACTTCCACGTCGGCATCTTGGCCCCCCACTCCGCGTTGAGCTCCACCGCCTCGTCGGGAATCTCCTTGACGAAGTCGGCGCGCCAATACCACTGGTCTCCGTGCGGATAGAGACCGTCGAAAGCGGAGTTCAGGGCCGGCAGCGGCATCTCGGCCACGCCGTCGAGTATGGGGTCGAGGGCCCTGGCCGGAGCGATCAGCTCGTCGGCCTGCGCAGTATCGGTGCAGCACCAGACCACACCGCAGACCTTCTGCAGATGGAGCTCTTCCGGGAAAGGCGGCGCAGGCGGCACGCTGTGGAAGTTGAAGAAGCCGCCCAGCTCCTCCGGCTGCTCCCCGATGAAGCCCCGATACCAGTCGAGGATCTCGGCAGCGCGCTCGACCGGCCACCACATCGGGCCGGCCACCACGGTCGAGACGGGATGGAGGCGGAAGGTGAGGGAGGTAACGACGCCGAAGTTCCCGCCTCCGCCTCGCAGCGCCCAGAAGAGGTCCTCGTTCTCGTTCTCGCTCGCCTTGACGAAGCTTCCATCGGCGAGAACGACATCCGCCGAGAGAAGGCTGTCGATCGTCAAGCCGTGACCCCGGGTGAGATGGCCGGTTCCTCCTCCGAGAGTCAGTCCCCCGACGCCTGTGGTGCCGAGGATCCCGGATGGAACGGCAAGGCCGAATGCATGCGTCGCGTGGTCGAGGTCACTGAGAAGCGCCCCGCCCCCGACGGTTGCGGTGCGCGCCTCGGGATCGACCTGGACGTTGTTGATGCGGGAAAGGTCGATGACCAAGCCGTCGTCCACGCTGCCCAGGCCGCCGCCGTTGTGCGCGCCTGAGCGGATCGCCGTGTCAAGGCCGTTGTCCCGGGCGAAATTCACCGCCGCGATCACATCCGCGGCGTCGCGACAGTACGCGATTAGCGCGGGGTGCTTTTCGATCATTGCGTTGTAGAGCTTGCGAGCTTCCTCGTAGCGCGAGTCGTCGCGCTCAATGAGGTCACCGCGGACAGTCTCGCGCAGGCCTTCGGTTGCGATCGTGGCCGTTCCTTGCATCACAGTCTCCTCCCCGGTATGTGTCGTGCGGGTCATATCACCCCGGCGTTTCGGTTGCAACAGGGACACAGTCGTAGACTGCCCGAATGCCCGTCTGCACCCAGTGTGGAGAGGAAAATCCCGAACGCGCGCGCTTCTGCCTCGCCTGCGGAGCGGCGCTCGAGGCGGAGCCGGCCGCGCTCCGCGAGGAGCGGAAGGTCGTCACGGTGCTGTTCGCCGACCTGGTCGGATTCACGTCCACTGCCGAGCAACTCGATCCCGAGGAGGTGCGCGCTGTCCAGGCTCCGTACTGGGCTCGCGTCAAGTCGGAGATCGAGCGCTACGGCGGTACGGTCGAGAAGTTCATCGGCGATGCCGTTATGGCGCTGTTCGGGGCGCCGACGGCCCACGAGGACGACCCCGAACGAGCCGTGAGGGCGGCGACCTCCATTCGCGACGGAATTGCCGGTGAGGAAGGGCTTCAGGTGCGCATCGCCGTCACGACCGGAGAGGCGCTCGTTGCCCTCGGCGCCCGACCGGCTGAGGGAGAGGGCATGGCGTCCGGGGACGTCGTCAACACGGCCTCGCGGCTGCAGTCGGCGGCGCCCCCGAACGGGATCCTCGTCGACGAGCCCACGTACCGCGCCACCGAGCGGGCAATCGAATACGAGCCCACCGAGCCTGTCCAGGCGAAGGGCAAAGCGGAGCCGGTAGAGGTCTGGCGAGCCGTCGCTCCGCGCTGGCGCTTCGGAGTCGACGTCGAGCAGCGCGGCCCGGCAGAGCTGATCGGCCGCGGGGAAGAGCTTGATGTGCTCTCCGATGCGCTAGCCCGTGCGCGGCGTGAGCGAGCCTCGCAGCTCGTCACTCTCGTAGGGGTGCCGGGCATCGGCAAGTCCAGGCTCGTGTACGAGCTCTCGCAGCTAATCGATGCGGACCCTGAGCTGATCTACTGGCGGCAGGGCCGCTCGCTCCCCTATGGCGAAGGGGTGACGTTCTGGGCGCTGGCCGAGATGGTGAAAGCGCACGCCGGCATCCTCGAAACGGACACCGCCGAGGAGGCCGGGGCGAAGCTGCGCGCGGTCGCGTCGGAGCTGATCGAGGATCCGGCCGACATCGACTGGGTCTTGGGGCATATGCGACCCCTCGTCGGGCTGGGGGGTGCCCCCGAGCTCGGGGGCGAGCGGCGGGCCGAGGTCTTCGCCGCCTGGCGCAAGTTCTTCGAAGCGCTCGCCGAGCGCCACGCGCTGGTGCTCATCTTCGAGGACCTGCAGTGGGCCGACGACGGGCTGCTCGACTTCGTCGACCACGTCGTCGAATGGGCGAGCGGCGTCCCCCTCCTGTGTGTCTGTACCGCCAGGCCCGAGCTGCTCGAGCGTCGTCCCGACTGGGGCGGCGGCAAGCGCAACGCAACGACCATCTCGCTTTCACCGCTCTCGGAGACCGAGACGGCCCAGCTCCTCGCTGCCTTGCTCGAGCAGGCCGTCCTCCCTGCCGAGGTCCAGTCTGCGTTGCTTGCGCGCGCGGGCGGGAACCCCCTCTATGCCGAGGAGTACGTCCGGATGCTCCAGGACCGCGGCCTCGACGAGGCAACCGAGGCCCAGCTGCCCGAGTCGATTCAGGGGATCATCGCCGCGCGGCTCGATGCATTGAGCATCGAAGAGAAGGACCTCCTGCAGGACTCGGCCGTGCTCGGGAAGGTCGTCTGGGTCGGCGCCCTCGCGCAGATCACCGGCCTACCCCGCTGGACGGTCGAGGAGCGGTTGCACGCTTTGGAACGCAAGGAGTTCGTCCGCCGCGAGCAGCACTCTTCGGTTGCAGGCGAGACCGAGTACGCCTTCAGGCACATCCTCGTACAGGACGTCGCTTACGGGCAGATCCCGCGCTCGCGCCGGGCCGACAAGCACCGCGCCGCCGCAGAGTGGATCGAGTCCCTCGGCTCAGAGCGAGGCGAAGAGCGGGCGGAGCTGCTTGCCCACCACTACCTCCAGGCGCTCGAGTACGCGAGAGCAGCCGGAGACGACACGGCTGTGCTCGCCGAAGGCGCGAGGCTCGCGCTGCGCAACGCCGGCGAGCGCGCCTACGCGCTCACCGCTATGAACGCCGCACTGAGGTTCTTCGATGCAGCGCTGCAGCTCTCGCAACCGGACGACCCCGAGCGGCCCGAGCTTCTGCTTCGGACCGCGGAGGCAGCGTGGTGGACCGGCGCGGCCGGCATCGCCGAGCGGGCACTCGAGGCTCGGGATTCGCTGCTTGCCGCCGGCAACAAGGAGCTCGCAGCCGAGGCCGACGTCCTGCTCACGAACATCTCCTGGTACCAAGGCGACGCCGCGGGTACTTCCGAATACCTGACGGGCGCGCTTGGTCTTGTGGAGGACCTGCCGCGGTCACGGTCGAAGGCGTACGTGTTGTGCCAGCTCGCCCGGATGAGCATGCTCGCGGGGAAGAATAAGGCGGCGGTTGATGTCGGCCGCGAGGCCCTGCAGATGGCCGAGCAGCTCGGTATCGACTCCTTTCAGGCAGACGCCCTGGCCACAATCGGGACCGCTCGCGTGAACGTCGGCGACGGCGGAGGCATCGAGGACCTCGAACGCGCCGTCAGCCTGGGCGCCGCCACGAAGAACATGCACACGCATGGACGCGCACTGCTGAACCTCGGCGTCATCCTGGGTGGTCTGGGCGAGCTGGATCGAGTCTTCGAGCTGGAACAGGCGGCGTTGGAGGCAGAGCGCAGCGCCGGTCATGTGGCGGCCATACGACACGTCGAAGGCAACCTGATCAAATCGCTGTACTGGCGAGGCCGGTGGGACGAGGCGCTGCAAATCGCCGACTCGTTCATCGGCGATGCCGAAGCGGGCTCGGTTCACTACATGGCGACGCAGTCGTACTACCACCGCGCGGCGATACGGCTCGCCCGGGGCGAAGAGAGTGCAGTCGAGGACGCCGAGCGGGCGCTCGAGCACGCTCGGGCGGCGCAGGATCCACAGGTGGTCTTTCCGACGCTGCGATTCGCCGCGCACGTTATGCAGCACGCAGGCGAATCCGCGCGCGCGGAAGAGGTTTGGGGTGAGCTCATGCAGTCCTGGCTCGAAGCGTCCGACCCGCTTCGCCATGTCGGCCTGGCCGAGGCCGCCTGGCTTGCTCACGATCTCGGCTCGGAAGCGAGATTCCGAGAAGGTCTCTCGGCACTTACTTCTACGCCCTGGATAGAAGCAGCGAAAGCGATCGCGGCCGGCGAGCCGACCCGGGCGGCGCGCATCCTCGGGGAGATCGGCGCGCGGCCCGAAGAGGCCTTCACGCGCCTTCGCTCGGGAGACCCCGCTCAGGTCGAGCGGGCGCTCGTGTTCTACCGCTCGGTCGGCGCGGTCAGGTACGTCCGTGAGGGCGAGATGCTGCTCGCCGCCACCGCCTGAGGCTCAGTCGATTACGAGGCCGACGTCGACTCGCGTGACGCGGTGGCGCTTGATCGCGAAGTCGGTCACGCGCCTGCCGACGAGGAGCTTGCCGAGGAAGCAGTGGCGGGAGCGATGCTCCGTCTTGCAGGTGAGGCCTTTGACCTTCGCCTTGAGCTGAGCCTCGGTCGAGCCGACGCCGACCCCACTTGCAGTCAGCTCGGTGATGCGGGTCGTGGAGATGTTCGTGACTGCAGTGTTCCCCTGGAAGGTCACAACGAGGCCGTCGTAGACGAGCTCCGTGTAGCGGCCGAACGCGTTCTTTCCGTGCTCCACGGCCAGCGGCTTGTGCAGAACGGAGCGCACCTTGGTTTGGCTCATCCCGATCCTGACGCCCGCGATGCCTTTCTGCAGGACGATGGTCGCACCGGCCGCGGCCGCGAACGCGAGCGCGAGCGCGACGACAGCAACGACGAGAGCCGGGCTGCGCACCGTCAGTCGATGACGATGCCGACGGAGACGCGGGTCACGTGGCCGCGCTTGATCGTGAAGTCGGTCACGCGCTTCCCCGCCACGAACTTGCCCACGAAGCAGTGCCGGAAGCCCGCCTCCGTTTTGCACTTGACGCCGGTGACCTTCGCCTTCACCTGAGCCTCAGTCGAACCGACGCCGACGCCGCTCGCCGTCTTCTCGCTGCGGCGGGTCGTCGCGATGCTCGTCGCAGAGGCGTTTCCCTGGAAGATGATCTCGAGCCCGGTGTAGCCGAACTTCGTGTACTTGCCGAAGTCGTTCGTGCCGTGCTTCACCGATTTCGGCGTGCCGAGCACCGCGGTCACCTTTCCCTTGCTCATCCCGAGGCTGACGCCTGCGATCCCTTTCTGCGGGACGATGGTCGCGCCGGCCGCGGCGGCGAGCGCGAGCGCCGAGGCGGCAACGAGGAGGAAGCGACGCATTGTCCGACCATACACCCTTTGAATTCGTCTGCCAAACAGGTCAGAATTCTCGGAGATGACGCGGGCACGCCGGCACCAGCGCCTCTCATGAGCACGCAGCTCGCAACGGAAGTTCAGACTGGAGAGCGGCGCCGCCGGCTGGCGCGGCGCGTGGCCGTCTCGCTGCTCGGGCCGCTGACCGCGGGAGTAGGCGTCGTCTGGGCGCTCGCGCAGCCCTACCGGGTCACACTCCTGCATCCGCACGGGCAGGGCTTCTGGAACCTCGCGGTCGAGCCCCCGCTGCTCGTGGTGCTCGTCGGGGTTCTGTTCCAGCTGCTCATCCTGCCGGCGCTGCTCGAAGACCTTGCCGAGGAGAGCGACTCGTGATGCCGCCTCCGGAAAACGTCCACTGGCTGTTCGCGACGGCGTTCCTCGGCCTGGGCCTCTTCCTGCTCGCCGAGGCGATCGCCGGGCCGGACATCTGGCGCAAGCGCGGCTGGCGGCTCTACCTCTGGCCCAGCCTCTGCTTCGGGATGGGGCTCTTCATGTGGCCGGTGATGGTCTTCTTCACCAGCTCGACGATTCACATGCTCGCCCACGGCGCCTGGGCACAGGTGCTGATGCTCGCAGGAGCGGTGGAGCTCGGGCTCGCGCGCGGCAAGCTCCACAACCCGATCTGGCGGATCACGATGTTCATCGCCTTCTTCGTCAGCGGGCTCGCTTTCCTCGCCCACGAGCAGAACCCGTGGTTGTTCCAACGCTCGGCCTTCCTCCACCACCTGCTCGGCTGGACGTTCCTCGGCGCGTCCATCTTCCCGCTCGCGCGGACCTTCCGGCCCCGCTCTGCGGTGTTCGCAAGCGGATTCGCGCTCGCGTTCGTGGCCGTGGCGGTGATGCTCTACTGCGATCGCGACATCGCGCCGGTCTTCGGGCACCTGTCGCCGCTCGCCGGGGTTCCTCACCGGTGAGGCGGGCAAGTAACACAGTGTTACTTGCCGGGTTTGCGCTTGTTGCGCTCGCCTGGCCGAGCTCAGCCTTCGCGCACGCGACGCTCCTCAAGACGGCGCCCTCGTTCAAGGAACGACTCCGGGCCGCCCCGCACCGGGTCGTCCTCGGCTTCGACCAGGGCGTCAAGGTCCTCCCCAACGGGATCGAGGTCTACGGCGCTGACGGCATGCGGTATGCGACGACTGCACGTGATCGTTCCGACAGCCGTTACGTCGAGGCAGGCCTCCGGTCGTTGCCCCGAGGCGCGTACACCGTCCGCTGGAGCGCGATCTCGAGCGACGGCCACGTCGTCTCCGGTGTCTACACATTCGGCGTCCGTCATGCGGCGCCGCCCCCGACCGAGGCCTACGGCGCCTCGGGCCCGACCACGGCCGAGGACGTCGTCCGCTGGCTCTACTTCCTGGCACTCGCGCTCCTGATCGGCGGCCTCGTCTTCCGGTTGCTCGTCCTTCCGCGCCGCGTGTCGCACGCGGTCGAGCGGCGCTTCTACCAGCTGACGGGGGTCGGAGT
>Ga0137374_10011893_pt1 | contig 10171 bp, 9 predicted proteins | sample SagtaG_20_FD_104811 | JGI IMG/M metagenome (GOLD analysis project Ga0137374, IMG submission 104811) | Vadose zone soil microbial communities from Sagehorn Ranch, Mendocino, California, USA - Sage1_R_100_16 metaG | ecosystem: Environmental > Terrestrial > Soil > Vadose zone | place: USA...
CCTGGCGGAAAAACCCGTGGTCCTCTGTGTCGGCCATGAGCCTCACATCAGCACGACCATCTCCGCGATGGTTTCGGGCAGGACAGCCGCCTCCTTCGACGTGAAGAAGGCCGGGGCCTGCTGCATCCGGTTCACCGGCATCCCGAAAGCCGGAGCCGGCACCATGTTGTGGCTCCTCCCGCCCAAGTTCCTGCGCCTCATCGCAACGCGATAAGGGAAGATTGCGGCGGCCCTAACTTGCGGACGGCTGCCCGCGCTCGCTGACGGTATCGCCGGTACTCCTTCTTCACCTCGCTCCGGCATGCCAGGTCCAACTTCTTGGCCAGCCGGCGGAACTGGTCCCGGTCGCAGTAATCGCCCAGGGTGCGCTGGAGCCGTTTGAGCGCGGCCACCATTCTGGGATCCCCCCGGCCCGCCTCGAGAGCGATCTCCTCCTGATAACGGAGCGACTTGATCAGCAAACGCAGACGATGGAGCTCCTTGCGCGTGGCCTCCGGTGACAAGCCGCGCAAGGCTGTATCCAGGCGCACAGCGCGATCCCGGCTGAGTGTGGCGAAGCGCTCAGCCAGAAAAGCGGAGGGTCGGCGCATCCGGGTGACCGACAAGCCGGCCAATCGCGTCCGGAGTATTTCCGGATAGCCGGCGCGCGCCACGGCCCACTCTTCATCCCGCACTGCCACGTCCGTGCGCGACCGATCAGGGACGGACGCCCCCCGACGCCGGAGGAACTGTTGAAAGACATACAGCGCCCGCAGGTCGCTCAGCCACGAGACACAGTCTGCCAGCCGAGCCGCGATCCGGGGCCGTTGCAGGAACTCTGCATAGGCCTGCAGTCGTCGCAGATGGGTCCGGAGGCGATGCACCGTCTCGGGATGGAAGGGTGGCTTCCGGAGCGCCCGCGCGAACGCGAGCGCGCGGGCACGCACCTCCATCACGCGCTTTTCGACGGCGCCGATCCCGACAACAGGAACAGGGACGGCGCCGACGGCTCGCCGCAACGGCATCGAACGTGCACGGCTCGCAGCTTGGATGGCTCTCTGCTTGATAGAAGACTCCTCTCGCACGAGAGTATACCGCCCTTGACCAGCCAAAAGTGCTTCGATACGCTGGATGCTGATGCGGAAGCCTCGCAAGATCAAACCGGCCGTTCGCCTCACGGCCAAACCTGCCCGTCCGCACGGAGGCAAACACGGAGCCAAAGGGTACAACCGCAAGAAGGCGAAGCTGCGCTGGCTGCGGGAAGAGCAAGAATAAAAGGACCAGGGATCCGGACGAACAGCCGTCAGCGGAACGCCTGGAAAATTAGCTTTGTCCCATAGGCCACCAGCCCCGCCCCGGGCAACGTGAACAGCCACGCGTAGACGATCCGCATCGTCACCCCCCAGCGCACCGCCGAGAGCCGCTTGACTGCACCCACTCCCATAATGGAGGACGTGATGGTATGCGTGGTGCTGACAGGCATGCCGAAATGTGCCGTCCCCAGCAGTATCAACGCCGCACTGGTCTCCGCCGCAAAACCATGGACCGGCTCCATCTTGATGATACGCATCCCCAACGTTTTGATGATGCGCCACCCCCCAGCCGCCGTCCCGAGCCCCATCGCGATGGCGCACGAGAGGAGGACCCAGGTCGGCACCGCGACATGGTCGAGGCGACCGGCCGACACCAGCGCGAGGGTGATGATCCCCATCGCTTTCTGCGCGTCGTTCGCGCCGTGACTGAACGCCATCAAGCTGGATGAGATGAGCTGCAGCCGTCGAAATGCTCGATTGGCCGCTCCACGCGGAACCCGAAAGACTACCCAGTAGGTTGTGAGGATGACCAGATACCCCAGCACGAACCCCACAAGCGGCGAAAACAGCATCGCCTCCAGTACCTTCTGCAGACCTGACAATTTGACGGCTGACATGCCGCTCTGCGCGAGCGCGCCGCCGATGATCCCGCCAATGAGGGCGTGAGACGAGCTCGTCGGGAGCCCCAGCATCAGGGTAAAGAGATTCCACGCAATCGCGCCAATTAGAGCGGCTGCGACGGTGGATTGCTGGATCAATGAGGCCTCGACGATCCCCCCGCCAATCATCTTGGCCACAGCGGTGGACATGAAGGCACCCGCAATATTCAAGACGGCGGCGAGCAGCACCGCGCGTCCAGGGGTCAGAACATGGGTTGAGACGACTGTGGCGATCGCATTGGCACTGTCGTGCCAGCCGTTCGAGAAATCGAACGCCAGGGCAAGGATCACGACGAGAACCAAAAGAAGGGTGGGATCAATCATGGTCGGGCGGAAAGTCTAATTGAACAGCGGTGGGAGTGGTGTGGGGCAGATCGTGTCAGGCATGCTTCAACAAAATGCGTTCGAGGATGTTGGCCACATCCTCACAGCGATCGGTGCCCTCCTCAAGACTCTCGTAAATCTCTTTCCACTTGATGACGGCCATCGGGTCCTTCTCGCCCTCGAACAAGCGGGCGATGGTGTCCCGCGTGATGCGATCCGCATCGTTCTCCAGGCTGTTGACCGTGACGAAGCAGGCGTTCAAATCGGTCGCCTTTCCCAATTGGGAGATGCCACGCCCGAGCTCCTCGCACGCACGGTAAATAATATCGGCTAGCTGGATCGCTTCATGCGTCGGTTTCTCGATTTTGTAAATGGCCATCCGGTCGGTGACCGCTTCGACACAATCCAGCACATCGTCGATCGCGCTGGCCAGCCCGTAAATGTCCTCCCGGTCGATCGGCGTGATGAAGGTCTGGTTCAATTTCCTGATGATCGTATGGGTGATGGCGTCCCCGGCCGACTCGATCCGCTTGATCTCTCGGGCTTTGCGGTCGACATCCTCGTAGGACTCCATCATCTCTTTCAAGCGGCGGCTGCCGAGGACCATGTTCTGCGCCGCCTCATTGAACATCTCGAAAAAGGCGGGCTCGCGCGGGAAAAGATTGAACATACAGGATGGCTCCGTGGAAGGGTTGTGCCTTGCCGAGTTCAGGCGGACGCCAGCATAACGTTTTCACCGGGATAAATCAACGTGGCAGGTCAGCGACCCGATTCGGACCGCTTTTCTTCAAACCACCCGTAGACACTAGGCAATACCACAAGCGTGAGCAGCGTGGAGGTGATAAGCCCGCCGATGACCACGGCCGCGAGTGGCCGCTGCACTTCCGACCCGATTCCGGCCGCTAGCAGGAGCGGGATCAATCCCAAGATGGCGAGACTGGCGGTCATCAGCACCGGCCGCAGCCGGCGTTCACAGCCCTTCACAAGGGCCTCCTCCAGAGGCAGCCCCTCCCGACGCAACTGGTTGATGTACGACACGAGCACGAGCCCGTTCAGCACCGCCACGCCGAACAGGGCGATGAACCCCACCGAGGCCGGCACGCTCAAGTACTGGCCGGACAACCACAACGACACCACACCGCCGATGAGCGCAAACGGCAGGTTCAGGATGATCAGCGCGGCGTAGCGGAACGCCTTAAAGGTTGAGTACAGCAAAAAGAAGATTAGGAGAATCGTCAGCGGCACGATGATCGCGAGCCGTCTCATCGCCCGCTGCATGTTCTCAAACGCGCCACCCCAGTCGATATAGTACCCTGTCGGCAAATTCAGCTCTTTGTCCAGTCGGACTTGGGCTTCTCTCACAAAACCCCCGATGTCTCGCCCCGCGACGTTGAGTCCTACCACGATCCGTCGCTTGACGTTCTCGCGGCTGATCTGGGGCGGTCCCTCACGGAACGCGATGGTGGCGAGTTGGGCCAAGGGAACCCGCGCCCCCGAGGGGGTGCTGACGAGAATGTTCCCAATGGCCTCTGGGCTATTCCGCCTGTCTTCGGGGAACCGCAGGATGAGCGCGAACCGTCGCTCAGCCTCAAAGACCCGGGTGGCCTCCTTGCCACCGATTGCCGTCTCGACGATCTCCTGAACATCAGCCACATTGACGCCGTACCGGGCCACCTTACGGCGATCAATTTCGATTGTTAGATATTGCTGGCCCGCCACCTGCTCCATCTTGATGTCCTGGGCGCCTCGGACTGTCGCCAGGATAGCCACGGCCTGCCCGGCCTTCTGGCGCAGCACCTCGATATCGTCCCCGAAGATCTTGACCGCGAGCTGCGTTTTGATCCCCGAGATGAGCTCGTCCACCCGCTCCTGGATCGGCATGGACATGAGGACAGTGATCCCGGGAATCTGAAGGAGCCGCTGTCGCATCTGGTCCACCAACCCCGCAGGCGTGTCCGCGGTTTTCCATTCGCTGACTGGCTTGAGCTGCACGATCTGATCGCTCTCGTTCTCCTCGATCGGGCTCGTGGCGATCTCGGCCCGGCCGATCTCCGCCACCGTGGTGATCACCTCGGGAAATTCCAGCACGGCGCGCTGGGTCTTGATCTCCACGTCGATAGACTCCTGCAAGGAGATGCTGGGCAGGCGCAGAACCTGCGGGGTGATGGCACCTTCATAGAGCATCGGGATGAATTCAGTCCCCAGAAACGGCACCAGGCTGAGGCTCCCGAGGAAAAGAACGCCAGCGATCGCCACGACCTGAGAGCGATGGCCTAGAGCCCAGCGAAGGACTGGCAGATAGACTCGCTTGATCCGGCCCAGGATCCACACATCTTCCTCATGCCCCCCTTTGAGGAAGAGTGAGCAGAGCACCGGCGAGAGTGTCAGCGAGACTCCAAGTGAAACGAAAAGCGCGAGCGCGGTCGTGTACGCGAGTGGGGAGAACAGCCGACCCTCCAAGCCTTGGAGCGTGAAGAGCGGAAGGAACACGATCACGATGATGGCGATGCCGAAGGCCACTGGCCGAGCCACCTCGCAAGCGGCCTCCAGGATGAGCGCCACCCGATCGAAGGCTTGGCCCTTTTGCTCCGAGAGGCGCTTGTAGATATTCTCCACAATGACCACCGAGCCATCCACGATCATCCCGATGGCCACAGCCAGGCCGCCCAGCGACATGAGATTCGCCGACAGATCCACCTGCCACATGCCAATGAAGGTCATGAGGGGCGCCAAGACCAAGGTCGCAGTCACGATCAGCGCGCTCCGGATGTTTCCCAAAAAAACAAAGAGAACAATGATGACAAGGACAATGCCTTCAGCCAGCGCCTTCGCCACGGTCCAGAGCGCGGCTTTGACGAGTTGCGTGCGGTCATAGAACGGCACCAGTCGTACGTCAAGGGGCAGGAGCTGTTTTTGGTAGATCTCATAGATCTTGACTTTGATGCCCTCCACCACGCGCTTGGCGTTGCCGCCCCGCTGCATGAGGATGATGCCGACAACCACCTCGCCCTTGCCGTCTTTGACCGCTGCCCCGTGGCGGACTTCATGGCCGATTTGCAACTCGGCGACATCTTTGACGTAGATAGGAATCCCCTTGTGTTCCTTGACCACGATGTCCCCGATGTCCTGAAGATTTTGGATCAGACCAACGCCCCGGACCAGGTATTGCTCGGAATGCTGCTCGAGAATATTCCCGCCTGCATTCGAATTGTTCCTCGCCACGCTCTCGAACACCTCACGCAGGGTCAAATCGAATTTCTTGAGCCTGTCCGGGTCCACCAGCACCTGATACTGCTTCACAAAGCCGCCGTGGGAGTTGATGTCCGCGACCCCAGGCGTGTTTTTGAGAAACGGACGCACCACCCAATCCTGCAAGGTTCGCATCTCCTGAAGGTCCGCTTGGGAAATAGACCACGGCGCCGCCGGGATGCCTTCTCCTGCCACCGGAGAGGCCACCTTTTCGACCGTATAACGGAAGACCTCTCCGAGACCGGTGGAGACCGGTCCCAGCACTGGCCCCACATCAACCGGCAGTACAGACTGAACGCTGATGAGCCGCTCCAGCACCAGTTGCCGGGCGAAATACACGTGCACATCGTCCCGAAAGACGACCGTGATCAGGGAGAGGCCGAACTTGGAGAGGGAGCGCAATTCGGTGAGTCCAGGCAGGCCCGTCATCTGGATCTCAATGGGGATCGTGATGAATCGCTCGACCTCGAGCGGAGAGCGTCCTGGAGCCTCGGTGATGATCTGCACCTGGATATTGGTGACGTCCGGAAACGCATCAATACTCAAGTTTTGGAGGGCGTACACTCCAAAGCCCGCCAGCATCAGCGCCAGCACCACCATCAGGATCCGCTGACGCAGAGCAAAGCCGATGAGCCAGGACGCCATGGTCAGCTCGCCTCCATTTCACCTTTGTTCAGCTCAGACTTGAGGGCAAAGGCCCCCTTCGTCACGATCCGCTCACCCTCGCTCAGCCCCTTCAGGACTGGTACCCGCCCCTGCACTGGGGGGCCGATTGTCACTTCGCGTGGTTCGAATCGGTCAGGAGCTGTTTGGACAAAGACGAGGTCTCTGCCTTTATCCTTCTGCACGGCACTGGAGGGGATACTCAGAACACGCTCCTCCGCCGTCGTCTCGATCGCGATCGTCGCGAACATTTCCGGCTTCAGCCGGCCATCGGGGTTGGGCACCTCTGAGCGGACTTTTACGGTTCGCGTCGCCGGCTCGATCACTTCACCGACATGCAAGATCACCCCTCGAAACTTTTCGTCCGGATAGGGTGTGACCTGGATTTCGACCGGCTGCCCCAATTGCACCTTCGGGATGTCTTTCTCGTGAACATCAGCCATCACCCAGAGACGGCGCAGGTCTGTGATCACAAACAGCACCGTCTTCGAGTCGACGACCTCACCCGTCGTCACGTTGCGCTTAATCACCGTTCCCTCAAGCGGAGATCTGATCGCCGCCTTGGAGTTGATCCGTTGCTCGCGCGCCAACAACCTCATCTCCGGCTGCGTCATGCCGAGCAGCACCAGCCGATCCGCGGTGGCCCAATGCTCGGCCCGCGCGGCCAGCGTCTCGCCCTCCCGGCGCTGGTACTCGCCGGTTCCGATCACCCTCGCCTCGAGCAGTTGCTGAGCCCGCTCTAGCGCGCGTTCGGCGACGCCCAGGCGCGCTTGGGCCTTCAGGTACTCGGATTGAGCCAAGCCCAACTCGGTGCTATCCACGCGCGCCAGAATCTGGCCGGGGCGGACCCGATCGCCAACCACCACGTTCACCTCGATCACGCGACCGGGGACAAGAGGACTGACATCCACGAGCCGCGTCTGATCCGCCTTCACCTCGCCGGGCACCCGCAACATGGCCCGATGAGGCTGGGGCTGGACCGTTTCGAATTCCAACCCCGCCTCTTTGATTCCTAGAGGGCTCAGTTGTACGAACGGAGGCTTGGACTTGCCTGGTGGAGCCGGCTTGGCTTGGGTACCTTGCTCTCCTTCGCAGCTCCAGAGTACGAGGACCGCGGCAAGCAACAATATCGTCGAGCGAATTGGCATACTCAATCTTGTGCTAGCCCAGTCACACGTTCAAGCTGGGCTTGCGCGACAGAGAGATCGTACAGTGCACCGTGATATTCCTGCAATGTGGCGCGCTGGACTCGCTGAGCATCCAAGAGATCAAGCAACCCCGATGCTCCTTGACGGAAACTGATCTGAGCGATCCGAAGAGCCTCCTCAGCCTGCTTGAGGAGCCCGGTTTCGAAGACGGCCAGTTGCTCGGCGGCGATCCGGTAGTTCTGGAATTCCTGGGTGATGGCCTTCGTCAACTCTGTCCGTGATCGTTCCAGGTCGGCTTCGGCCCGCCGTCCCTCCGCCATCGCCGTCGCGATTTTCCCCTGCCGCTGGTCCCAGATTGGAAGTGGTACGGAAAGGACGACGCCAAAGGTCTCCTTGTCCACATCTCGCAGGTACAACCCTCCGACCCCGACATCGGGAACGCGTGCTTGTCTTTCGAAACCGAGCTGATAGCGCCAGCGTTCCACCTCCCGCCGCTGGCGGACGACGGCTGGGTGTGTCTCCATCGCTCGTTCGATCAAGACAGGAAGGTCCGGCCAAGTCTTTGGGGAACTGAACTGCCCAGCCACCGTGAAGGACTTCGGAAGCACGTTCCCCAAGAGAGCATTCAATCCGGCGCGGGCAAGCTCCACTTGGCTGCGACGTTTGGCGAGCTCATTCTGAGCCTTGAGAAGCTCCACATCGGCCTTGACCAGCTCAAACGCCGGGGCTTCACCGGTCTTGACCCGAATTTCTACGGAACGGCGCAAATCCCTGACGGTCTCAAGATTACGGACCGCAAGCTCGACCTGCTTGTCGGCCAACAACACACGATAAAACGCGTCCTTAACCTCCGCCCTCAGGAAGAGCCGAAATCCTTCCGCATCAAGTCGTGCCGTTTCTACTTTGGATCGGGCCGCCTGGATGCGGGATTCCCGCTTGAAAGGCCATTCAAGCGGCTGTAGGAAGGTGGCCTGATACTCATTGCGCGCCGTCTCCGGTGAGATGCCGCGTGTCTCTCCCCGCCCCCCGGTGACTGTCGTGGTGGGATTGGGATAGGCACGAGCCGTCAACGCCTCTCCCCGACTCGCTTCCACACCAGCTAGTGAAGCCGCAAGGGACGGATTCCGCTGCTCAGCGAGGCCCAAGATTGCCTCTAGCGTAAACACCGCGGTTTCCTGGATCGGCATCTCGCCTCGAGCCTGTGACGGCAGCGCAACTACTACAGCAATACTCCAGAACACCCTGCTCACACATCTGTAGATAGTCCCCATCACTCCTCCCTCAACCTCCTCCATGAGATTGAATAACCCGATAACTCTCGCTAGGGGGATCATACCCCCAAGCCAACTGCCTACGTCAGAGGGAAAGGTTATGGATATTAAACGGGAGGAAGGAAGGGAAAACTGGGCAACAGTGTGAGGATAGCAACGGGGCCGTCACTAACTGGCCCTTGTGGAGTGATTAAAGAAGCAAAGAAGAAGAACTCAGCAAACAGGTCATCATCGAAGTCCGCCGACATGCTTGTCATCCAGCTCCCCTCGGCGATCACGTCGAGGCCTAAGAGTAGCGACCCTACTGCGAGCAGGAGCATTAGCACAAACACCCTGCGTCGCATGTTTGGCACCCATGTGGCCTGCATGTTTCCAACCTATCTGACACTGTCGGCTCCCGTCAAGTCCCGGCGGGATGCTCCAATCTATCTCGCCAGGCCTGCACCATGACCGGGTCCACATCCACCAGCACCACCGACTGCAGCGCCTGTGGGACAAACACCCGAATCTCCTTGATCATCATCGCGGCTGCATCCGCATGCGCCACGCCACCCACGCCGGTACCCATCCCCGGGATGGCCACCGAGGCAAAGCCGCGCGCATCCGCCAGCGCAAGCGCCGCCCGCGTGGCGAGCGCCACGTTCTGAGGATCGATCCGCATGGCCGGCTCGGGCATCGTAGGCGCATGGATGATAGCCTGGTACTTGGTGCGCCCTCCTGAGGTCACCACCGCACTGCCGACCGGAATCGGCGCCTGCCGCCGGGCTTCCTCATCCACCTCCGGTCCGGCCGCGCGCTTGATGACACCCGCCACCCCGCCGCCCATGATGCCAAGGCTGTTGGCGGCGTTCACGATCGCCTGTACGTCCACTTCCAGGATACTGCCCTGGACCACGCGAACCTGCATCCGCTGACCGCCCACCGTCAGAGCGAACCCCCTAGAGTCCCCCGATCGCGTACCGCAAGCGCGCCTCGGAAATCTTCGCGTCGTATTGCGTCTCCGCCAGCCGGGTTTCCGCCGCAGTGACCGCCACTTCGCTTTGCGTCACCTCCACGACCGAACTCAACCCCAACTTGTAGCGTTGTCTGGCGAGGGAGAGAGCCTCTCGCGCGATTATTACTTGTTGTTCCGCCACCTTGATCTGCTGGATCAGCGTGACCACATCGAGAAAGCTGTCTTGGATCTGCAATCGTATGTTCTGTGCCACTGTGAGATAGATCGCCTGGGCCTCCCGGTGCTGCGCCGTGGCTTCCGCTACCTGGTTCTGGATCAGAAAGCCTGTGAAGAGCGGCACCGAGACAACACCACCCACGCCCCACCAACCGCCTTCCTGAAGGTTCGGTCGGTTGGAAATATGTTCCGTATCCCCCGCACCTCCGACCACTTGGAAGGTGGGAAAGTTTGTAGTGTGTGCGGCCCTGATGCGATGTTCGGCAGTCCGTATCCGCTCTTTCAGCGCCTGCAGCTCGGGCCGCCGGTCCATCGCTTCGGCTAGGAGATCAGCCAGCGCCTGAGGAGACTCTACGGTAACCGGGATCTCTTCCAACGAGTACGCGGCAGATCC
>Ga0137374_10011894_pt1 | contig 10171 bp, 10 predicted proteins | sample SagtaG_20_FD_104811 | JGI IMG/M metagenome (GOLD analysis project Ga0137374, IMG submission 104811) | Vadose zone soil microbial communities from Sagehorn Ranch, Mendocino, California, USA - Sage1_R_100_16 metaG | ecosystem: Environmental > Terrestrial > Soil > Vadose zone | place: USA...
CATGGAGATCGCTACGACCTTGCCGCCGACGGCTTCGCGTATCTGCAGCGCCGCTTCGATGGCGTTTTCGTCAAATCCGTTAATGACCGGATCGACGTTGGCTGGGTTGAGAATCTTCATGGCCGTATCATCGATCCTAAAACTCTCTTTGGGAGCCTCTGGATCCGGTACCTGTTTGAGGGTGACAATGATATCCACACATCGCTCCTTCGTTCTGCACTGTCATACCGTATGGCGTGATGAGACCGTAGGCAAAAGCCTGGCGTATGTCAAGGGGAAACCCTCGGAGACCTTCGCCAAAAGTAGCACTGCTCCACAGTTTATTTGACGTTCTGTACCAGAGTCCATACTATACGTCAGGTAGCGCGCCACCTGGCACCCCTCGGGTTTCATACACACGTACAGGGAGAGGAAAATGCCGGCACAGCGCACCTACGATGCTGTCGTCGTCGGCTCGGGGCCCAATGGCCTCGCCGCGGCCATCACGCTGGCACGTGCTGGCCATGCTGTCCTCGTGCTTGAGGCCAGCGCCACCATTGGTGGCGGTATGCGCACTGCCGAGCTCACGTTGCCGGGGTTTTGGCACGACGTCTGCTCGGCCATCTACCCCCTGGGTGTTGCCTCTCCGTTCTTCCGCACCGTGCCCCTGGCCGAACACGGTGTCGCATGGATCACGCCGCCAGCGGCCGTAGCCCATCCCTTCGACGACGGCACGGCCGCGGTGCTCGAGCGGTCGGTCGCAGCCACGGCCGATACCCTGGGCCAGGACGCCGTAGCCTACCAACGGCTCATGACCCCTCTAGTCAAGGACTGGGGTGCCATAGCGGACACCGTCCTTGGCCCGCTGCGCCTGCCGCGGCACCCCGTGGCCCTGACGCGATTTGGCCTGCGCGCCATGCGCTCGGCGCGCGGGCTGGCGGAAGGGGTCTTTACGGGCGCACGGGCACGCGGTTTCTTTGCGGGGCTCGCGGCCCATGCCATCATGCCACTGGACAAAGTGCCGACGGCAGCGTTTGGGCTGATGCTTGGCATCCTCGGGCATGTGGTCGGCTGGCCGTTACCGCGCGGGGGGTCGCAACAACTTGCCAATGCCCTGGCCGCGTATCTGCGCACGCTCGGCAGCGAGGTCGTCACGGGCACGCCTGTAGCCTCCATCGACGAGCTACCCCCGGCCCGCGCCATCCTACTCGACGTCACCCCCCGGCAGGTGCTGCACCTGGCGGGTCATCGCCTGCCAGCGGGATACCGGCGCCAGCTCGAACGCTATCGCTACGGAGCCGGGGTCTTCAAGGTCGATTGGGCCCTCGACGCCCCAATTCCCTGGAGGGCCACGGCGTGTCAGCGCACCGCCACGGTACACCTGGGAAGCACCCTGCCCGAAATCGCCGCCTCTGAGCAGGCCGCGTGCACAGGAACGCCCGCCGAAGTGCCATATGTGATCGTCGCCCAACAGAGCCTGTTTGATCCAACGCGTGCCCCGGCCGACAAGCACACCGCCTGGGCCTACTGCCACGTACCGCATGGGTCGACGTACGACATGACGGCCCGCATCGAAGCCCAGATCGAGCGCTTTGCCCCCGGCTTTCGCGACCGCATGCTGGCCCGCCACATCATGACACCAGGCGCTTTCGAGCAGTATAACGCTAATTACATCGGTGGCGACATCACTGGCGGAGTCCAGGACCTGCGCCAGCTCTTCACACGGCCGACGCTGCGGCTGGTGCCGTACGCCACGCCGGTGCAAGGGCTGTATATCTGCTCGTCCTCAACGCCACCGGGGGGAGGTGTACACGGCATGTGTGGGTACTTTGCCGCGCGTACCGCCTTACACCGGGGAGTATAATCCATGCCTCACCGGCACAACGCCAGCATGCCGCCATGGGCCTCCGCCCGCGGGAGTTGGACAACGTGTTGCCCGCAAGGTAACATCTGACACCGGGAGTCCTCGTGCCATTGCGATGTGACGTATATGGTGCGGATAGCCAAGGATGTGAGGACCCTCTACACCAAGCATGGTAGGGTGTTGCACAGAGAGGTTTGGACATGGCAGGTGCAGTCTGTTTAACGAGTGGTGGCCAGGATTCTACGACATGTTTGTTTTGGGCCAAACAGCGCTTTGACCCGATCTTGGCGCTCGCTTTTGATTATGGGCAACGACACCGCATCGAACTGGAGGCGGCCCAGGTTGTCTGTGACCTCGCCGGGATACCCCTTACCGTGCTCCCGCTCATGATCCTGCGTGACCTGGGGGGGTCAGCGCTGATTGGGAGTAGCGACACGATCCAGGCCAGCGGTGGCCGCGATGGTCTGCCAAACACGTTTGTCCCCGGACGTAATCTCCTGTTTCTCACCGTGGCGGCAGCCTTTGCATACCAGCGCGAGATCCACGACCTGATCATTGGGGCCTGTGAGACAGATTATAGTGGCTATCCTGATTGTCGCGAGCAGACGATGTGCGCCCTCGAAACAACTCTGCATCTGGGCATGGACTACGCCGTGCAGATCCACACACCGCTCATGCATCTCACCAAAGCCCAGACGGTCTTCCTAGCCCAAGACGTGGGAGCCATGGCCGCGCTCAAGTATTCGCACACGTGTTACGAGGGATGCTTTCCCCCATGCGGTATGTGCCCTGCCTGTCAACTGCGGGCGCGTGGCTTTACCGAGGCTGGTGTGGTCGATCCACTGCTACAACGGGCCGCGGCATGGCGTGCTGAGAGAGTCTAAGGGTGGCATAAACGCGTAGCAGCCCCAGCAGGGCGCGAGTCCCTATGGCCTCCTTGTCACTGGGCCAGCATCCACGCGACGTTTCTACCCTACATCAGTGTCGCGCCCCAAAAAACCCCGTATGCGTTCCATCAGCTCCTCTTTGGGATAGATGGCATGGAGGAATTGCGCCCGTGTCAGTGGATCACTCGCGAAAAAGCGCTCGTAGAGCACTTGCCTGCCGCCAAAGGCGCTGCAGGCAATATCCCAGGCGAGGTGAAAGAGTTTAACACGCTCACGGGCCGTGGCCGTGTCAGTGGCAAGATACTGCTCGATCTCCGGCGCCAGGGAGGTATGGAAATCCGCCTCGCTCGGGCGAATCATGAAGCTGCTGGAACCCAGAAGTTGCAGGATTTCCACCATCTCAGGATAGGCGGTCACGAACAGATTCCGGGTAATTTCTATCGGTAGCTGCGCCGGGCACATGACGCCCCAGTCATCGAGCTTGGCATCGGCTTCAGAGGCGCGCAGACAGGCCTTCATGAGCTCAGTGTACATCATGAGTTTCCCCAGGCGCTCCTGGCTATGGGGCAGGTGGGCATTGCCGAGTACATGCGTCATCAGCAGGGCCGTGCCCAGCACCAGCTCGCACTTTGCCACGTTTTTAGCAGCCCCCTGGTGCGCCGTGTGGTTTGAGGAGTGCGTGGTCGCGGCGGTGGCGTTGACCATGCCCACATCACCGAACAGAAACACGCGCTCCCACGGGACCAACACGTCGTCGAAAAAGACGACGGCGTCCATTTCCTCGAAGCGTGATCCCAGGGGATGCTCGAAGTGGGACCTGCCGACATCGAAACTCTCGCGACACAAGAATTTCAGGCCCGGCGTGCCGCAGGGGATGGCGAAATTGAGGGCATAGGGGCTGTGCCCCTCGATCATCCGGCCCATGCGTGGCGAATAGACACCAATCTCATCCGCCAGAGGGCCGAGCGTCGCCAGGATGCGTGAGCCACGCACGACAAGGCCGGCGTCGGTTTCACGTACGACCCGCAGAGCTGTATCGTCGGATAAGTTAAAAGTGCCAGCGGTACTCCGACTACGCTGCAGATTGATCAGCGAGTGAGTCAGGGTGAGGTCATTTTCGCGAATATATTCGTAGTAACGCCGTATATGCTCACCAAAGGCGGGCTGGTTCTGGGCAAAGAAATCTGCCGCGGCGGCCCAGGCAGCATAGGAAACGTTCATAAAATCCGGCGACCGGCCCATCATGCCACACGTCGTCCGGGCCCAGTGCAGCATCATGGTACGCCGTCGCTCCAGTTCTTCCAGGGTGCGTGGGATGATGAAGGATAACCCCACCCGGTCGCCCGTGGTAGGCGAGACGTACGTCATCTCGTCCCGCAGGGCCGGGTCGTGTTGCATGTCGTATAAAGAGGCGATGGCCTGTACGCCATGGCGCAACCCTGGATGGATGGTCACATCCTTAATGCGTTCTCCGCCTAACCAGATCTCGCGCTCCTGCTCCTGTAAGCCCTTCATGTAGTCCTGTCCCGTACGCGCTGGCATAACGCTTCTCCTTGGCAAGGGTCCTCTGCTCCCAGCCCTCCGCACAGGCCGGCATAGCCCTTCTGCGTGTCTGGTCGAACCACAGAATGCAGCCTATTGTACCAAAATCCCCATGATGTGCTACGCATGCAGACCGTTCCGTTGGCTGCACGCGCATCTTGCGTGCGAAAGGGGAATGCACCGGCCTGAACGCCCTGGGCAAAGAGTTGCGATGCGAGGAAAAGATCAGTGTAATGGATAATTCTCGCGTTGGGCTCTAACGATGCCACGCAAACAATGCGCTTCAGTGTCCGTGATTTTCCCACACGGCCATGGCGGCGCGGCAGCAGAGCACGTCCTGATCGGGACGGCTCGATCCCGCCACACCAATGGCGCCGACGAGCGTGACGCCGTTGATAACCGTCAATGCGCCACCGACGGGCATGATGTGCCCATGGTGCGAGATAACGAGACTGCGCAGCCAGGGTTGGCGTGCTTGCGGCACGAGCTGCGCTGTAGCGATGTGAAAGGCGGCTGCAGTGTATGCTTTGTTAAACGCCAGCTCGGCAGTTCTGGGCTCGGCTTTATCCATGCGTCCGACGGCGATCGGCGCGCCAGCTTCGTCAACGACGACCGCCGTGACCGCGTTGCCAAACCGCTGCGCGTACTCGTGTGCGGCTTGAATCATCGCCCACGCTATGTCAAACGGCACCGGTCCGACTTCCGCTTTGTTTTGGCGGAAGAAAGCGGCGTTGACGTCGATCGACGCCGTGTGTTCGGTGGGCATGTCGATATCCTTGAAGATCGCGTCCACGGGACACACAATCTCACACTGCTCGCAGTCAATGCAGACTTCCGGATCGATGTAGAACTGCGACGCGCCGGGCGTGGTATGAATGCAAGACACTGGGCAGACTTCAACGCAGGAACCATCATTGGTGCACAAGGTGGTGATCACGTACGGCATGGGTTCTCATTTCGCTAGATCTAGATAATGACAGATAACCCGCGGTACGCAGTACTAACCGTCCGCGGCGAGCGGCAAGTCGGTGCAGATCGCGTCGGCGATATACACCTTGGCGCCGAATTGCGGCGTGACTAATCTGCCCTCGGCATTGAGCGTGCCAAGGCCAGCCTGCGCGGCGAGCGTTTCAGCCTCCATCTCAGGCACGACACTGGTGCGAAAGCCCAGTTCTCTGATCCACGCGCTCAACACGAAGGTAATAAACAGGCCGTTTTGCACCGGCACCTGGCCGCCAATGCCCGGCGATACGCGCGGATCGTACTCTGCGCGCACGGCGCAGAGTACGGCGAACGGATAGTCGTCCGGATTGTGGGCGTTGTTGGTCTCCAGCTTGGCAATACCCACCAGTTCGGCACCGAAGTAGCGCGCCAGGTCTTTGACGTGCTGCGCGGTGATCTCCGGCGTGTGGATGTCCGCCGGCGTGGGAAAGATATTCCCAGCCGGCGCGTTGCGGATGAGTTCCGTCACGGTATTGGTTAGATCTGCCGGCGGCGTATTGATGAAGAAATCCCAATGGGGATCGTCACCGTGCACATCTTTTCGTGACCAGGGAAATTTACGTGCCACGACGCTCACCGCTTCACAAATCGGTTGGTGTTTTCCTTGAGTGGCATATAGAACCCGACATCGCTGACGACCGCTTGCCCCTCGCCTTTGTGCGAAGCATTGCACCCAGCGACCGTGCAGGCGTGCTCGCCGGGCTTGATACCGGAATCGTAGCCGAGCCATTGCACGCGGTTGTTGCGTACCACGCCCCAAAAACGGTCGTCGATCCATTTCAAGGCGTGCACCAACGCCGGCCGCGCGGCATAGGGGGCAGTGCGCAGCGCCCAGACGGCGAGGTCATGCCACCACACATTGGGTTTGGTAAACGGACACACGGCGGCGCAGGTGAGACAACTACTCCAGTGATCGTGCACATAGGGCCGCAGCTTGTAGCAGGTGAGCCAGTTGATCTTGTACTTTTCAACGCCATTGTGCACGACCTTGTCGCCGAACGTGATGCTGTTGGTCGGACACGTATTGGCGCATTTGCGGCACACTTTGCAGAAATCATCGACGCCGTTGTCGACAGGTTGGTCCGGCACCAGCGGCAAGTCGGTCATGATCGGGTCAGGCATGTGGACGCGCGCACCGAAATGCTTGTTGATGATGAGACCGTTGCGTCCGAGCTCACCCACGCCGGAGGCAACCCCGGCAGCCTGCGGAATCGCCACACCGCGCAGCGCCGTGTAGCCGAGTTCCTTGATGTAGCCTTCCAGCGCTTTGAGAATCATGTTGCCCTTGATCTGCGAGACATGATAGGCGGCATCGCCGATCAGGTGCCGGTGGGCTTGCAGTTTGTTGTAGTCCCAGGCGGTGGTGGCGACGAGAATGTAGGGGAACTTGCGGACGAGCTCTTCCGGGCTACTGCCTTCATAGGCGTCCTTGGCGGTGCCGTCTTGCACATAGCGTCCGCCGGCGTACAGGAAAGAAGGGTGTGCCTTCGCAACCGCGACAACGTCCGCTCCCATGTAATGGGCGACCTCTTTGATATGGCGGGTCATCGCCGCTGGATCGCTGACTTCGACTTGCCGCGGATTGATTTTGCCCTTGGCGGCCTGGTTGATCACATTGCTCAAAAAATGCCGCCGATCGGCGAAATGATTCGGTGCCGTCACGCGCGTCAGCGGATCTTTGGAAACCGTGTTGTTGTACCAGTTAAAGAGCGGCTTGCCCAATTCGCCGCGTGAATTTTTCGGATGCGGCGACTGGTTCATGTCGACGTTGACCACCTTGTCGACAATACGCACTGAGCGTCCCAGGTAAGGCGTGGGGAATTCCGCCTCAGCGTGGGAGCCGTCCTCAGCTGCGCTGCCGTTCACTTGTTGGGCTTCTTTCTCGGACGTCAGGGCCATCGTGACTTCCTCCCTCTAGCAAACCAAGAAGCGGACCTTCCACTTCATCCAGTATATGCCGCCAGGGCCACTTCAGCACACTTCTGATCCTGATCTTCGGTGCCACCCGAGACTGCGATGGCACCGACGACGTTGCCACCTTCAATGACCGGCAGCGCGCCCGCACCCGGCATGATCCGGCCGTTGCTCGACACCACCAGGCTTTGAAACCAGCTTTGCCCGGCAACCGCGGTCAGTTCTTGTGTCGGTTGCTGAAAGCTCGCCGCCGTATAGGCTTTGTTCAGCGCTATCTCCACCGTGATCGGCCGAGCCTTGTCCATGCGGCCCAGCGCGATCATGCGGCCGCTCTGATCGACCACGACCGCCGTCACAGCAATATCCAACTGCGCCGCCTGCGTTTGAGCGCTACGGACCATCTGAATTGCTTTCTCTCCGGGGATAGCCATCGTCGTTCGTATGCCTCCTCGCTGTTAATAATGACTTTTATAGTCTATCAGGTAAGGACAGTCAAGCGTCAAGCAAATTCTGCCTTGATGGCTTTGTCCCAGGCCGTTGGCGGATACTCCTGCGTAAGAACCGGTCTACGCAAGCGCTTGCCAGCCGCCGCGGAGGCAGTGCTATACGCACAATCAACGCCGAGCGGATAGGCAATGCAAACCGTTCTTGTGCCACAGCACCGTCGGGAATGCACCCCCTGGGCGGCGTCTGCCACCAGAACCGCCCCCAGCCTTGCAGGAGCAGTTGCCGGCCGACGGAGGTTTCCATCCACACGGTTTCCCCGTCGCGCTGCCCTTCAGGGTCGGCTTGCGCCCTCCGTACGTAGCAGGCAGTGCACGCCTGCCTTCCCATTGCTGAGGATGAAGCGTATGGTATATGACCGCTCGCAGTCTTGAACACGGCCTAAAAAAATGCGAAGCAAGTTCTGCATTCTTAGTAAACGCCCTGCACATCCTGATGTACAATAGGCGGGTACGACAGTGGAAACGCGGGCTGCGGGCAATACGAAGTCACACAGGGGAGTCGCATCCTATGACCACAACGCAGGTGATCCGACCTGACGCTTCTTATACGTTCAGAAGCTACTTCGAGATGCCCTACGAGCCAGAAGATATTCTGGCGGCGTTTGGTTATACCTTGCAGCGAGCTGCTGTGAACCTCCCCCAGTCGGCTACTCCACTGGCTCGCCTGCCTCACCTCAAGGCGCGCATTGAAGAGAGTCTCCCGTATATCAGTCTCACCAGCGAAGCGGCCCGGCGTGAATTACTGATTGCTCCGGTTTTGCTCGATGTGGTCCACTATACACACGCCCAGCTACGTATTGAATATCCTCTGACCGTCACCGAACACCTCAAAGGCTCATTGGATTATTACCTCTATACGGACCGCAAGCTGCTGGTCATAGAGGCCAAGCATGCTGATCTCTCTCGGGGTTTTACCCAACTCGCCGTGGAGTTGATCGCGCTCGACCAGTGGTGCGACGATTCCCAGCCTGTACTCCCAGGCGCTGTGTCTACCGGTGATATCTGGCAATTTGGGATGCTACAACGCGATGTCAAGCTGGTGACGCAAGATGTGCATCTGTATCGCGTGCCAGCAGACGTGGAACAAGTGCTCCGCATTCTTGTAGCAACGCTTGCAGGGTAGCGTGTGACGGTCGCCAGTGGCAGGGTACGGGCGTTCGACAATATCGCCTTTGAGGCTGGCGGCTGCGGCAAGGAATTCTTCCCGTTCTTAGCCCTGCACGCCGAATGTATCGAGGGTTGCTATGGTATGCTTGACAAAGACCTGTCAATCACTTTCGCTCATGCCGAGGTCTTCATGGGAAGTTTGCATATTGCGTCCAGAGTCTTCCTGTTCCTCCTCAGCTTGACCGCTTGAGCCCACTGGAACAGTAGGTGATCGAGGTCGGTAGCGTTGCGGGGAGTGAGCTTGCCGCCGTGGCAGCGGCAAATAATCTCTGCTGCCACATCCAACGTTTGAGTGCTCGAGGTGAGCACGCGTCCGCCAGATCCCGCTCGTACACCTCGGCATTGGTGCTCATGAGGGCTCTTCCTCGCTGGGAAACTCCACCCGCTCGTACACCTCGGCCAGCGGCACGGTGCAGCCAATTGCCTCGAGCTCCAGCCGCGCTTCGAGGCCCTCATACGCGACGAGTTCCCAGCGGTTGGCAGCGGTGCGATGGTAGTGATCCATCACCGGCTGGTGCTGCGCCACCAACACATAGTCGGTCAGCGTCGGCAGCCAGTGCCGGTAGCGCTGAAACTTCTCGCCCCGGTCGAAGCCTTCGGTGGAGGGCGACAGCACCTCAATGATGACCGTGGGATTGAGGAGCACGTCTTGCGCTGCGTCATGGAACTGCATCGTACCACAGACGACAACGAGATCCGGATAGGCAAAGAGCCCCTGACGGGAGCCGCGAGAGCGGGGTGTGGGGCCGAAGAGGACCTTCGTATCCTTGCTGAAGACGCGGCACGGGCTGCCCCGCAACTGGGGGACGAGACTAGCGGTGAGATTGACGCAGATCGTGCCATGGTTCGGGCTTTCCCCGGCCATCGCATAGATCACCCCATCGAGATATTCGTGGCGCTCGTCTGACGCACGTTCGAAGGCCAGATATTCCTCGATCGTGAACAGGTATGGTTGTGGGGTCGGCGCGAGGGCCATGATCGTCTCCTTACGCCTGCACCGGGTCGGGGCGGCGCCACCGGGCCTGCAGGCGACCAACCCAGTTAGCGCGGCTTCGTGAGTACGGCGGGCCTGGTGCCTGGTTCGGATCTCGGGATCCTCTTCTTGCCCCAGCCGGTCGTACACACGGCGCGCGGCTTCACGGCGCTGAGTGTCACGCCTGAGCGACACGATCATCCAGGCGACCATACAAGCAGCGAGACAGCTCATCACGATGCGGGCATGCTGCGTATAGGCAAGGCAAACGCTATTGTGCCACAGCACCGTCGGGAATGCATCCCCTGGGCGGCGTCTGCCACCAGGACCACCCCCA
>Ga0137374_10011901_pt1 | contig 10166 bp, 9 predicted proteins | sample SagtaG_20_FD_104811 | JGI IMG/M metagenome (GOLD analysis project Ga0137374, IMG submission 104811) | Vadose zone soil microbial communities from Sagehorn Ranch, Mendocino, California, USA - Sage1_R_100_16 metaG | ecosystem: Environmental > Terrestrial > Soil > Vadose zone | place: USA...
CCCTGGCTATGCTGGCGATAAATGGTGTGCAGCGCCTGCTCCATCTGGGTGACCTGCGCGGCCGTACCGGCATTCAAGGTAGCGTGCACCACCGACTGGTCGGCACAGGCGCTGCGGCCAAAGGCGCGTTGCAAGGCCGGATCACTCCGCAAGCGGGTATTGATTTCGGAGAGGCCGTGTGCGCCGGCCAGGATCGCGATGAAGGCGTCGTAGAGTTTGTCGAGCGGTGTATGCTTCCCCCACAAAAAGAAGACTCTTGGAGGATCGCAGAACCTCCAAACCACCCGTAGCCTCTTAGAAGAAAGGAAGACCAAGATGCGAAGGCGATGGTTCGGGGCACTGGTTCTGATTGTGCTGCTGGCAGCCTGCGGCGGCGCTCCGGCGAGCCCGCCGACGAGCGCGCCGGCGGCTGCGCCGGCCGCAACAGCTGCGCCGGCGGCCGCGCCAGCCGCAACAGCTGCGCCGGCGGCCGCGCCGGCCGCAACAGCTGCGCCGGCGGCCGCGCCGGCCGCAACGGCTGCGCCAGCGGCCGCTGGCGCTGGCGGCACGGTGGCCCGCAAGGATATCCTCGTTATTCCCTCAAACGTCAACATCCCGGCTCCAGACATCTGGAACCCGTACATCCCCGGCACCTTCATCCTGCAGGGCATGAACCAGAACATGATGGAGCCACTGTTCATGCTGAACTATGAAACGGGCAAGATCGACGGCTGGCTGGCGGAGAGTTACAGTAACAATGATGCCCTGGACGAGTGGACGGTCAAACTGCGGCCGGGCACCGAGTGGAGCGATGGCAAGCCGCTGACATCCGATGACGTCGTCTTCACCATCAACATGCTAAAGCAGTATGCGCCGCAGCTCAACTGGTCTGGCGCGGTCAAGCAGTGGGTCAAGTCGGTCGAGGCAGTCGACGACCGCACGATCAAGTTCACCCTGACCGGACCTAACCCGCGCTTCGTCATGGAGAACCTGGCGGGCACAACCTCGCAGGCGATCGTCCCGCTGCCCAAGCACATCTGGGAGGGGCAGGATCCGGTTACCTTCAAGAACCCGGCCGACCTGAAAACCGGCGCGCCGATCTTCAGCGGCCCGTACGTCGTAAAGAGTTTCTCGTCGACCGAGTTCGACTACAAGCGCAACGACAACTGGTGGGGCGCCAAGACGGGCGCCTTCAAACTGCCGGCGCCGCTCGAGATCCGGCGGCCGTGGGTCGGCGATGATGCAACCGCCGGTCAGATGCTCGTGAACAACGAATCCGACGTCGGGGGCGCCACGACCCCGAGCATCTTGAAGTCGCTTCAGGCGCAGAACCCGAAATTGCTCTCCTATACCGACAAGCCGCCGATTGGGTGGATTGACCCGTGCCCGCGCATGCTCACGGTGAACACCACGGTGAAGCCGTGGGACAAGAAGGAGATGCGCTGGGCGCTCTCCTATGCCATGAACCGTCAGCAGATTGTGGATGTGGTCAATGAAGGCGCCGGTGCGACATCCAGCTTCATCTTCCCTGACTATAAGGCCATGAAGCCCTACCAGGATGCGATCAAAGACATCATCGCCCCGATCGGCGAGTTCAACCTGGACAAGTCGCACAAGTTGATCGAGGCCCAGGGATACAAGCTGGACGCTGGCACGGGCAAATACGTCGGCCCGGATGGCAAGCCCCTCTCCCTCGACATCGTCGCGCCGCCGTTCATGGAGCCATGGGCGCGGATGGTCGTGCAGCAGTTGAACGATGTCGGCATCGACGCCGCGCTGCGCACCCTGGAATGGGGCATCTTCCGCGACCAGACCGGCCGCGGCCAGTTCCAGGCCGCCACCGACTGGGACGGCTGCGGCAGCGTCATCGAGCCGTGGTTTGGCATGCAACGCTATCACAAGAAATGGGTCAACCCGGTAGGCACAGCCGGCACCGAGTATGTGGACAACACCAGCAACGCCGGGCGCTGGTCGAACGACAAATACTCCGAGCTGATCGACCAGATGGGGAGCCTGCCCGTGGGGGATCCGAAGGTCACGGACCTGATGAAGCAGGCGGTGACGATCTGGGCTGACGAGATGCCCGACATCCCCCTGGTCCAAACACCTGCGATTTTGGTGTGGAACACCACATACTGGACCAACTGGCCGACGGCGGACAACAACTACATCCAGCCGCCGGGTTGGTGGGAGCACTTCCTGCGTCATCTGGTCGAGTTGAAGCCGGCCCAATAGCCGCATGACCATCGCGACCCGCCACTCGTGCACGTGAGTGGCGGGTCGCGGGTATCCTGTTATTTCCAGGACTTACGCGGTGGCTCAGATGTGATCATTCGCAGCGGTACTGTATCTTCTTTTTGTTTTTCGTTTTTTCGCTCTGCGAGCGAAAAAACGAAAAACAGATAAATGAGTACCATGCTAACAATCTATGGTTCCCTGTTGGGCCAAAGGAAGGTGGTGTAACATGCGCGGGATAGACCTCGGCTACTTCGCACGGCGCATTGGCATGTTTTTCCTGGTCGTCTTTGTCGCCGCTTCGTTCAACTTCCTGATCCCGCGCCTGGCGCCGGGCAACCCGATCGGCGCCATCACGTCGCGCATGGCGAACGCCAGCGCCGGGATCGAGAACGGCCAGGCCATGTTCGAGGCCTACCGCAAGCGGTTCGGGCTGGATGAGCCTATCTATATCCAGTATGCCAAGTACATGTGGAATACCGTTCGCCTCGACTTCGGCGAATCCCTGTCCGCCTATCCTGCGAAGGTGTGGGATATCATCCGTCCGGCCATCGGTTGGTCGATCGGCCTGATCGGCGTCAGCGTGCTCATTACCTTTGTGCTGGGTATTACCGTCGGTGCGTTGTTGGCCTGGAAGGGCACGCCCAAGATCCTGAAAGCGCTGCTGCCCCTGACCATGATCGGGGGCGTGCTGCCCTATTATCTCATGGCCATGCTGCTGCTCTATCTCTTTGCGTTTACCTCCAGGGTCTTCCCCATGACCGGCGCCTACGATAGCGGGATTCCGCAGGTGTTTTCCTGGCAATACATCGGTAGCATCGCCCGCCATGCCGTGCTGCCGGCGTTGTCGATCATTCTCACCAGCCTCGGGGCGTGGGCGCTGACCATGCGCGGGCTGGTCGTGAATACGATTGGCGAAGACTACATGCTGCTGGCCGAGGCCAAGGGTCTGCCGAAACGGCGCATCATGTGGCGGTATTCCGTGCGCAACGCCATCCCGCCCCAGCTGACGCACCTGGCGATTGCCCTGGGATACGTGGTGTCCGGCGCGATCCTGGTGGAGATTGTCTTCTCCTACCCAGGGCTTGGCTACCAGCTCTACATGGCGATTGTCAACAGCGACTACACGGTCATTCAGGGCATCACCCTCATCCTGGCCGTGTCGGTTGGCTTTACTGTGCTGATCATCGATCTGATCTACCCGTGGCTGGACCCGCGGGTGACGTACGTAGCGGAGAGTTCGGGCTTATGAAAACAGCAACGTTACCAGGAACTACGTCGTACAACGCCGGATCGACCCTCTGGGGCGCGGTACGCAGGGTGATCGCTTTCTTCAAGGATAACCGCACTTTCACGTTTGGGCTTTTGCTTTTGCTTGCGCTCTACCTGTTTGGATTCATAGGATCGCAGCTGATTAGCCCGAAAAGGGCCGATATGGGGGCGAACCCGCTGAATCTCGGCCCGACCGGGGAGTACCCACTGGGTACCGATGGATTAGGGCGCGATATGCTTGCGGTGATGGTGATCGGCATCCCCAATACCTTCAAAATTGGCTTCCTGGCTGGCGCCGTGGGCCTCGTCATCGGCACGTTCATCGGCCTGAGCGGGGGGTACTACAAAGGCTACGCCGACACGGTCTTCAGTAGCTTCGCCGACGTGATGCTGGTGATTCCGACCCTGGCCATCCTGATCACCGTCTCTGCCTATGTGCGGGTGGTCACCGTGGAAGTCATGGCGCTGATTGTCGGGCTGCTGGCATGGCCCCTGCCGGCGCGGGTGATCCGCGCTCAGACGCTCAGCCTGCGCGAGCGTCTGTTTTTGGAAGTCGCCAAGCTCTCGGGCGCGAACGACTTCGAGATTATCACATTCCAGATCCTGCCCAACCTGACTGCCTACCTGGCGGCATCGTTTGTAGGTGCGGTCAGCAGCGGCATCCTGACCGCCGTCGGCCTGGAAGTGCTGGGTCTAGGTCCACAGAACGTCCCCACCATCGGACGTACGCTCTTCTACGCCTTCAAGTACCAGGCCCTGTTCCGCGGGATGTGGTGGTGGTGGGGTCCACCTGTCGTAACTCTGGCGATCATCTTCACCGGCCTGTTCCAGATGAGCATCTCGCTGGACAAATACGCCAATCCTCGGCTCAGGGGGTACCAAGCGCAGTTAATTGCTCGTTCGCGCCAATCTTCCCGGAAGCTCCGAGCTTCCGGGAAGGTTTAGACATAACAGCTCACCTTACGCAGTCGGCGGTTTTTAGCCTTCGGCAGAGCGGTACTGTATCTTCTTTTGTGTTTCGTTTTTGCGCTCTACGAGCGCAAAAACGAAACACAGATACAATTAGGAAGTACCATGCTGCCGCAGGCAAATCGCACGCCACGCGGCCTACCGCGTAAGTCTTGTTAACAGGAGAACTATGGGAAGCGAAGTGCAGATCAACACGGCTGGCGATCGGGTCATAGAGCGCGACGCGTACGTGCTGGAAGTGCGCGACCTGCGCGTCTGCTACTATACCCCGGCTGGCCCGGTGCGCGCGGTGAACGGAGTCAGCTTTTTCCTCCGTCCCGGCGAGCGGCTGGGCCTGGTGGGCGAGTCCGGCTCGGGCAAGAGTACGACCGCGCTCAGCCTGATGCGGCTGTTGCACGAGCCGGCCATCATCGAGGGCGGTGAAGTGCTATTGAGCGGCGTCGACCTGCTGCGCCTGTCTGAAGAGGAGATGCGGAGGACGCGGTTTGCCGACATCGCGCTCATTCCTCAGGGCGCTATGAACTCGTTAAACCCGATGATGAAAATCGGTGAACAATTGCGCGACACCGTTCGCGCCCACCGATTGACCGATTCCAAGATCGCGCTAGACACCCACATCCACACTGTGCTCGAATCGGTGGATCTACGCGCCGATATCATGGAAGCCTATCCGCACGAGCTGAGCGGCGGGATGAAACAGCGCGTCTGTATCGCCATGAGTATTCTCTTGAACCCTAAAGTGATCATTGCCGATGAGCCAACCAGCGCCTTGGATGTGGTGGTGCAGCGCCAGGTGATGGAAACGCTTGGCCGCGTGCAGAAGGAACTGGGCGCCGCCGTGATTTTGGTTGGCCACGACATGGGGCTGATGGCGCAGTTTGTCAACCGTATTGGCGTGATGTATGGCGGCAAGCTGGTGGAAGTGGGGCCGGTGCGCGATATTTTCAAGGATCCGCTCCATCCCTATACCCAGTTGCTGATCGGTAGCCTGCCGACGCTGCAATCAAAAGAGATGTTCAAAGGCATCCCCGGGTTGACACCCTCCTTGCTGGCGCCGCCTTCGGGTTGCATGTTTCATCCGCGTTGTCCCAAAGTGATGGCTCATTGTTCGGCTGAAGTGCCGCCCCTTGTGGAAATCAAACCGGATCGCTGGGTCGCCTGTCACTTATACTAATTAGGATTTTCGCTTTCCCTTGATATTCAACTCTTTGTCGCCCAGAGGGCACCCGCGTTTTTTCGCCCCGGCGGGGCGAAAAAACGACCCACAAGAAGGATAAAGTACCACATACAATGGGAGTCATGCCTGATGCAGCTTTTAGAAGCATTAAACGTTGCCAAGGTCTTTGGCGATAGCCTCTTCAGCAAACGCCGCACCGTGGCTGTGGATGATATTTCGCTGAGCATCAACGAAGAGAAACCCACCATCACCGCCATTGCCGGCGAAAGTGGCAGTGGCAAGACCACGCTGGCCCGTCTGCTTTTGGGCATTACCCAGCCGTCGGCCGGTTCGATCCGCTTCCGCGGGCAAGAGCTGGCCAAAATGAACCGGCAGGATCGCAAGGGTTTTCGCCGTCAGGTGCAGGCCATCTTTCAGGATCCTTTTGAGGTTTACAACCCCTTCTATAAGGTAGATCAAGTGCTCACCACCCCGGTGCGCAAGTTTCGACTGGCTGCTTCGCGCGAAGCGGCCCAGCAACTCATCGAGGAAAGTTTGCGCTTGGCTGGCCTCCAGCCAGAGGATACGTTGGGGCGCTATCCGCACCAGTTGAGCGGCGGGCAACGGCAGCGCATTATGGTGGCGCGCGCCCTCCTGCTGAACCCCAAGATCATCCTGGCCGACGAGCCGGTCTCTATGGTGGACGCTTCGTTGCGGGCGACAATTTTGGAAAGCCTGATGAAACTCAAGCGTGAGATGGGCATCTCCGTGGTCTATATTACCCACGACCTAACTACCGCTTATCAAATCAGTGAGAACATTTACATCCTCTATCGGGGGGCGGTGGCCGAAGTGGGCAGCGTAGAGCAGGTTATCAAAGCGCCGCAACACCCCTACACCCGTCTGCTGGTCAGTTCGATCCCGTTGCCGGACCCCGACCAACACTGGGGCGGCGAGACGGATCTCGACCGCAAAGCCGCGGCGGCGAATGCGCCGGCCAAGGCCATGCAGGGGTGCAAGTTCGCCAATCGCTGCCCCTTCGTGATGGCCGAATGCCACGCAACGCCCCCGCCGCTGTACCGAACCAATGCGGACCGCGCCGTCGCCTGCTATCTCTATAAGGAAGCGGAGCCGGTCAGCGGCAGGGCGATGGCGGAATTTCTGGCCGCTTAGCTGCATAGATGGTTCGATTGAGCTTTCGCTCGTACTCCGCGAAGACCGGGAATCTGGCAGCTTGCCGCGAAGATGGCGGCGCGCTCCACGCCAACGACCTCGGTCGCGCGCCCGAGAAAAGTCTCGGTGCCCTTCTCGATCGTGATATCCGAATTGGCGATGATGTTGCTCGCAGCTATAGAAATTGCCGGGGATGCCCCTCAATGGTGGGGGTTGCACTCTGGGCGTAGGTAGTACCCACGGCAACTCCTCGAAGCGCCTGATTGCAATCAGCTTTCGGGGCGCCCCTCATTCAGTTATGGTTCCTTACATCCGCATTCAAGATCAGAAAAGGCGGCCCAGACGCCGTTCGAGCGCCTTGGCGCGAGGGGGGTGCTGACTGAGGAGGGGCGCCCGCGACAGCAGCAATCCGCTGCGCTCCCGGCTGGCGCGCTGCCAGCGATCTACGTCACAACCCGCGGATATAGGCGTGCGCCGATCAGCACCATGATCACCGTGGCAATGATCAAGACGCTGAAATCCCATCCCAGTCCGAAGCTGCTCGTCCCGCCGGCCAGCATCAAGGCCCGCAGCGCGTCGACCTCGTAGCTCAACGGATTGAGGTGTGAGATCACTTGCAGCCAGGTTGGCATGATCGCGATCGGGTAGATCGCATTGCTGGCAAAGAAGAGCGGCATCGTCAGCACCTGGCCGATGCCCATAAAGCGCTCGCGGGTTTTCACCAGGCAGGCAATGATCAAGGAGAATGTCGCGAACAGTGCCGCGCCCAGCAGCACCGCCGCCAGCACGCCGAGGAGCGCCAGTGGGTTCCCGTTCAGCTGCACCCCCAGCGCCAGCGCCAAGGCATAGACGATCACCGTCTGCACCAGCGCCCGCACCCCGGCCGACAGCGCCTTGCCCAGCACCATGGCCGCGCGCGGGGCCGGGCTGACCAGGAACTTCTGGAGAATGCCCATATCGCGCTCCCAGATCACCGCGATGCCATAGAAGATTGCCACGAACAGGACACTCTGGGCCAGAATGCCCGGGGTCATGAAATCGAGATAGCGCACGCCGCCGGTGGGGATTGCGCGGAGGCTGCTGAAGACCTCGCCGAACAGCAGCAGCCACAGCGCCGGCTGGATCGCGCGCGTGATCAGGTCGGTATAGTCATGGCGCAGCTTGCGCACTTCCAGCTCGACAATCACCAGCGTGGTCTCGACGAACGCAATGCCGGCGGTCAGCAGGTTGGGTGGCGCCGGCCGCGCCGAGCTAGCCAAGCCGCCGGGCCGTACGTCGTTCGCTTGCAGTGTCACGGTAGTTTCCTCCTGTTTCCAGCGCATCGCCGGCATAGTGCTTGAAGACCTCATCCAGGGTGTGCCCAGGCCCGCCAATCGACGCCTTGAGCTCGGCGGGGGCGCCAACCACCGCCACGCGGCCCTGGTGCATGATCGCCACCCGGTCGCAGAGCTGGTCGGCTTCGTCCATGGCGTGGGTGGTCAAGAAGATCGTGGTACCATACACGTTCCGCAGCCGCAGGAGATGCTCCCAGACGGCGCTGCGCGCGAGCGGGTCGAGGCCGACCGTCGGCTCATCGAGGAACAGCACACGCGGCCGGTGCAGCGTCGACTGCGCGATCTCCAGGCGCCGGATCATGCCGCCGGAGTAGGTGCGCACGAGTTTCTCGGCCGCGTCGGTTAAGCCCATAAAGGCCAGCGCCTCGCGCACGCGCTGCTCACGCTCCGCATGCGGGAGGTGGTACAGCTTGGCGAAGATCAGCAGGCAATCGCCGGGAATCGTCGCGCCCGCCGCAAGCAGCATCAGTACGACCACGATGATCAAGATGATCGTCGCATCGGCCACATCGCCCAGAAACAGCGACAGAATAGCCCCGGCGATCAGGATCAGGGTAATCGGGCTGGCAAACTGTTTGAGCAACAGGCGCAGACCACTCAGGCGATCGGTCGGCCGCAGCTCGTTCGGCCCAAAGCGGGCGAGCGCGGTCTCCGCCTGCGTCGCAGATAGCCCCTGTGGCGCACTGCTAAGCTGTTCGAGCACCTGCGGCGCGGGCAGGTTCCAAAAGATCGGGAGCACTGGATCCATGTCATATTCCTCACTGGCTCGTCCGCATATCCTGTGCGACCGCGAACGCCGATGCACGGCCAGCGCCTAGGAACGTTTAATTTTCGAGAGTCCCTAAATCAGCGCTTGGCTCCCCCTGCCTCGCGACCAGAACAACGGGCTCTTGCGCTTGCCGCCGCAGCGCCTGCCGCCACAGCCCACCAAGCACCGCCAGGCCGATCACGCTGATTATGAGCGAGACGACTGAGATATGTACGCCAAACGGCAGCACCAGGTAGCTGACTCGCGGCAAGCCATCCCAGAACCCGTGCAGCAGTGCCACGAACAGGTAGTTCAGCAGGACCGCGCCGGTGATCCGGAAATGTTTGAGCCCGCTCTGCCGGAACAGCACCGCGCTGAGGATCGCTGTCCAGACGCCGTGGCCGAATGGCGCCACGAGGCCGCGCAGCACCGTCTCGGCGATCGACGCGCCTACCTGGCCCTGGCTCGCGAGGAAAGCGGTGAACGCATAGCCGGTACTCTCGAGCGTCGATAAATGTCTGGAGGCGCGCGTTAAGTTGCTCACGGCGGAAAAGCAGCGTATCTAGGTCGACCTGGCCGACGCCGCTGCGCAGAGTTGTCTGCGCGATCTGAAGTGGGCACGTCACATCCGCTTGGCCGCCCGCACAGCGACTCACGATCAGTCCCTTCAGCACCAATCGTCACCCCAGGGAATATCAGTGGACATCCTAGGGTTTACGCGCCGACATCCTAGGATTTTCCTACTATCCGCGATTGACGCATGTGTCTATGCTGAGCATAGACATGCAGCCAATTTCGATTTCGTGGTGTACTTCCTCCAATGGAAACGATACTGAGTCGTAACCTTACTGAGAAGAACAGGAACAAACGGAAAGGAACATCCGATGACCCAGGAACGTGTCCCCGTTTTGATTGTAGGAGCCGGTGGAGCGGGCTTATCGCTCTCGCTCCTGCTGCTCCAACAGGGGCTTCACCCGCTGCTGATCGAGCGGCGGAGCGATATTTCGATCTATCCGCGCGCGCGCAACCTCAATCGCGCATCCTGTGCCGGTCTACCGATCCGACCCGTCTTTAAGTGAACATGGTTGGAATCGACGTATCGATATTGGGAACTGCCTCATGCTGGTGGCCGTGTGATCTCGAAGCGCCGGCGGCGTATCGTGGCATCACAGAGGAGGTGATGCGTGCCCGCTGATTCTGTAGGAATGTTTCCGCAGACTCTTGGTATCGTTGAGTGCGAAAGGAATAAATCCATGCGACAGAAGTTCGTTTCGCTGACCACGCTGCTCCTGTTCGCGAG
>Ga0137374_10011911_pt1 | contig 10161 bp, 10 predicted proteins | sample SagtaG_20_FD_104811 | JGI IMG/M metagenome (GOLD analysis project Ga0137374, IMG submission 104811) | Vadose zone soil microbial communities from Sagehorn Ranch, Mendocino, California, USA - Sage1_R_100_16 metaG | ecosystem: Environmental > Terrestrial > Soil > Vadose zone | place: USA...
AGGTACATGGACACGAACGAGGCAATGGACGCCTCGTCCTCCACGAGGAGAACCGTCTGCTTGGTCTCCTTCACACGCTCAGCATGCCACGGAGAGCGGCCGAGCCGCGTTACGGCGCCGAGATCTGAAGGGTCGTCGCTCGCCGCGGAAGCGGCTGCGGATCGTCGCCGTTGAGCGAGAACTCACCGGTGTCTCCGCGCTTTTGCCCGACCAGCGTGACTTGGCCTCGTCCGGACGCGCTCAGGTCGATCCCCGTGCCCCTGATCATGATCTGGTACCCGCCGTCCACTGCCCGGAACTTGATGTTCTTGCCGTTGTAGGTCTGCTCGCCGCCCTCATCGCCCTTCTTTGCGACGATCACTCTGCCGCGCTCGACGAAGCCGATCACGGAGCCGCGTATCCTCAGCAGAATCACTCCGCGGCCGCCGCTGATCTCGAGCGTGCCGGGCTTCGGCTTGTGCCGCCCGGCGTCCGCGAGCGAGGGCAGCGCAAGAAGCAGTAGGAGAGCAAGAAGGGGCAGCATGCGCCGCATCGTGCTCTAAGTATTCCCACAGCAGTTCAGTAGGCCGTCAGCGTGCGGTAAAGAAACTGTAAAGACGCGGCCGAAGACGTCTAATACAGTCCGGTCGTGGGCGAGATCCTGGCCTTCGGGACGGTCGTCCTGGTCGTCGGCGCGGCGTTGTCGCTCGCCCTCGTCGCCCTCAAGCTGACCGAACGCTTCCCGATTCCCGGCCCGGCGCTCTTCCTCGTAGCGGCGGCAGTGGCCTCGGACATCTTTCCGGAGCTCGGCAAGCACCTGTCGATTCGGACCGCGGAGCGAATCGGGGTGGTTGCCCTGATTCTGATCCTCTTCGACGGTGGAATGAACGTCGGCTGGCGGCGGTTTCGCTCATCCGCGTTCCCGATCGCCTCACTCGGCATCGTAGGAACGTTCGCCACCGCAGCCGTGATCGCGCTGCCGGCCCATTTCCTCTTCGACTTCAGCTGGCCGATGGCCGGAGTGGTCGGCGCGGCACTCGCGCCTACCGACCCGGCCGTCATGTTCTCGATCCTGGGCAACCGGGAGGTCGGAGGCCGGTCCGGGACGATTCTCGAGGGCGAGTCCGGCGCCAACGACCCGGTCGCGATCGCGCTCATGATCGGAGTACTCGAGTACGCCACACACTCCCATGCGTCGTTCTGGCACGCCTTCGGGAACTTCGCGCTGGCGATGGGCGTGGGAGGAGCTGTCGGGGTCGCCTGCGCGCTTGCGCTGATCCCGGTGATGCGTCGCTCCTCGCTCCCGAGCGAGGGGCTCTACCCGCTCCGGACTCTCGCAGCGGCGGTCGTCATCTACAGCGTGGCCGCCGTGGGCCACGGCTCGGGCTTCCTGGCCGTGTTCGTGGCCGGTCTGATCATCGGAGATATCCGCGCGCCGTACAAGACCGAGGTCGAGCGCTTCCACAAGTCCCTCGCCAGCCTCGGAGAGATCACGGTGTTCGTCGTCCTCGGCCTCACCATAGAGCTCAGCGGAGTCGGCAAGGCCTCCGTCTGGCTCGACGGCCTCCTGATCGCGCTGCTGCTGGCTTTCGTCGTGCGGCCGCTCGTGGTGGGGGCATTGCTCGTTCCGGCGCGCCTCCGGTTTCGAGAGGGCCTCTTCATCGGCTGGGGCGGCCTGAAAGGCGCCGTGCCCATCCTGCTCGGAACGCTCGTCCTGCTCGAAGCGGCACCCTCGGCAACGCGCGTGTACGGGATCATCTTCGTGGTCGTCATCTTCTCCGTGGTCGTCCAGGGCTCGAGCATGCCGTTCCTGGCTGCGAGGCTTGGGATACCGATGCGCGTCGTCGAGCAGGAGCCCTGGGACGTCTCCATCCGCCTCCGGACCGAGCCGCGTCATGTGCGCCGGTACGTGATCGCAGAGGGTGCGCGGGCCCTGGGTGAGACGATCCGAGAGCTTCCACTCGGCGAGAAGGCCTGGATCAGCCTGGTGATCCGCGAGGGCGAGCCGCTCCAGCCGCGTGGATCGACCGTCCTGGAGCCCGGGGACGAGGTGCTCGTCCTCGCTGGGAGCGCCGACGACCGCCCGCTCAGGCGGCTCTTCGAGGTCAGTCGTACTTGAAGAAGCCTTGGCCGGTCTTGCGGCCGAGCTTGCCCGCCTCCAGAAGCTCCAAGAGGCGCGGCGGCGGCGCCATCCGTTCCTCGCCCAGGGCCTGCGCGAGGGCATGCGATGCATGGACGTGGACGTCGATGCCGATCAGGTCGATGAGGGCGCAGGGGCCGATGGGCCAGTTCGCCCCGTAGGTCATGGCGCGGTCGACGTCCTCCGGCGTCACGCCCGCCTCGTCGATCACGCGCACGCAGTCGTTCAGGAGCGGGATGAGGATGCGGTTGACGACGAAGCCCGGGGTGTCGCTGCAGGCGATCGGCTCCTTGCCGATCCGCTCCGCGAACGCATAGGCGGTGTCGAAGGCCTCGTCCGAGGTTCGCGCGGCGCGAACGACCTCGACCAGTTTCAGCACCGGCGCGGGGTTGAAGAAGTGCATCCCGAGCACACGCTCCGGATGCTCGGTCACGTCGGCGATTTCGGTGACGGACAGCGCGGAGGTGTTGGTGGCCAGGATTGCGTTCTCGCCGACGACGCCCTCGAGCTCGGAGAGGAGCGTCTGCTTGGTCGGAAGATCCTCGATGACCGCCTCGATGACGAGGTCGCAGCCCGCCAGCGCGCCGAGATCGGTGGTGAGGGCGAGCCTGCCGAGCGCCGCATCCTTCTCTTCCCCGGTCATGCGCCCTTTTTCGACCCCTCTGGAGAGGTAGTGGTCGATCGTGGAACGCCCGCGCTCGGCCAGCTCGTCGCTGACCTCCCGGCCGACGGTCTCGAAGCCTGCTTGAACACAGACTTGGGCGATGCCGGCCCCCATGGTCCCGAGCCCGACGACGCCGACCTTTTCGATCTCTATCAAAGCCTTTCGATCACTCCGGCTAGAGCCATGCCGAATCCGATGCACATCGTGGCAATTCCGTAGCGTGCCTGCCGCCGGTCGAGCTCATTCACGAGCGTGGCGGTGATCCGGGCGCCGGTGGCGCCGAGCGGATGCCCAAGCGAGATCCCTCCCCCGTTCGGGTTGATGTCGTCGTAGCGCTCCTGGAGGCCGGAGTCCCGCGCGAACTGGAGCACGACCGACGCGAAGGCTTCGTTGACCTCGATCACCGATATGTCGTCCCAGCCCAGCCCGGCCCTCTCGAGCGCCCGGGAGCACGCCTGCGGGTTGCCGTGCAGCATCCGGTGCGGGTCGACTCCCGCGAGCCCAAAGGAGACGAAGCGGGCTCTCGCCTCCAAGCCGAGCCGACCGGCCGCCTGCTCACTCGCGACCAGGACCGCCGCGGCGCCGTCGCAGATCTGGCTCGAGTTCCCCGCGGTGACCTTCCCCTCGGGAAGAAACGCCGGCGGGAGCGAGGCAAGCGCCTCGGCGGATGTGTCGCGCCGCGGGGTCTCGTCGGTCTTTAACTCGGGGACAGAGATGATCTCATTCTCGAACCGGCCTTCGTCGATCGCGGCCAGCGCGCGCCGGTGCGATTCCAGCGAGAAGGCGTCGAGCTCCTCGCGAGAGAGGCCCCACTCCTCCGCGATCACCTCCGCCGATATCCCTTGCGGGACGATCTTCCAGTGCTCGAGCAGCCTGTCCGAGAGGTCTCCCCCGTTCGAGCCCATGGGAACGCGCGACATCATCTCGACGCCCGCCGAGACGACGAGGTCGAGGTGGCCGGCAGAGATCGCCCCGGCGGCGTTGAAGTTGCCCTGCATGGACGAGCCGCACTGCCGGTCGACGCTCGTCCCGCACACCGTTTCGGGCCAGCCGGCCACCAGCGGAGTCATCCGGCCGATGTTCCAGCCCTGCTCGCCGATCTGGGTGACGCAGCCCATCTGCACGTCCTCGACTTCCCCGGGGTCGAGGTCGTGACGGGCGACGAGCCCGTTCAGCACCTGCGCGCACAGCTCGTCGCCTCGGATGCCTGAAAGGGCGCCGTTCCGCCTGCCGATCGGGCTGCGGACGGCATCAATGATGAGAGCGTCGCTAGTCACTAGCCATCGACGACAGCATAGAGTCGCCATTCGCCAGGAATGCCCTTCAGCTCGTGGGCTCCGCGATCCTCGAACACGAGCCCCGAGCCCGAAACCAGGTCCCTGACGGTGGAGGAGGCGAGTACCTCGCCCGGGCCTGCGAGCGCTGAGATGCGCGCCCCGGTATGGACCGCGATTCCCGCCACGTCTCCGTTGCGGAGCTCGCACTCGCCGGCGTGGACACCTGCGCGGATCTCCAGCGTGAGCTGACCCGCGCCGTCGCGGATTGCCTGAGCGCAACGGACGGCGCGCGCAGGCCCGTCGAACGTTGCAAGCACGCCGTCGCCCGTCGTCTTGACGTGTCGGCCCCGGAAGCGATCGATCTCCCGTCGCGCGATTCCGTCGTGTGATTCGAGCAGCGCCTTCCAGCGGCGGTCGCCGAGCTCGGCCGCCTTCTCGGTGGAGCCGACGATGTCCGTGAACAACACGGTTGCAAGCACGCGATCGGGCTCCTGTATCGGTCGGACACCCGTCAGGAACTCCTCGATCTCGTCCACGACCGAGTCGGCGTGGGCAGCCCAGAAGACGTGGTCGTCGCCGGGAAGCTCGACGAACTTGGCGCCCGGGATCTGTTCCGCGATGTAGCGGCCCTCCTCGACGTTCACATCGCGGTCGCCCGTGCAGTGCATGACGAGCGTCGGCACCTGGATCGTCGGCAGCACGTCCCGAACGTCGATCTGCGAGTTCATCCGCAGCATGGCGGCGGCCGATCCGGGACTCGCACTGCGACGAAAGTAGGTCGCAAGGTGACGCTCGAAGCGCTCGTCTCCGATGCGGCTCGGTGCGTAGTAGCCGAGATCGATCTCGCCCCACCCTCGCTCGATCTCGATCGCGGCCTCCTCTCGCTCCGCGGCGGTCGGAGCCCAGGGATAGTCCGCACTGCGTATGCGCTTCGCGTAAATCCCGATCGTCATCAGCGCGACCGTACGCTCCGGGTGCGTCGCCGCAAAGAGCACGCACATGTTCCCGCCTTCCGAGTGGCCGAAGAGAGCGGCCCGCTCCGAGTCGACGGCGTCCATCACGGCCCGCACGTCGTCCATCCGCTGCTCCAGAGTCGGCAGCTCGTCGTTCGGCACGCGGTCTGACAACCCGGTGCCGCGCTTGTCGAAGAGGATCAGGCGGGAGAACGACGCGAGACGATTGAGAAACCCCTCCAGCGCCGGCTCTTCCCACATCAGCTCGACGTTCGAGATCCAGCCGGGCACGTAGACGAGGTCGAGCGGGCCTTCGCCGACGACCTGATAGGCGATGTTGACGTCGCCGCTCTTCGCGTAGCGGGTCTCAGGCGGCGACGACGTAGAGCCTCCATTCACCCGGGACTCCCTTCAGTTCGTGGTCGCCACGGTCCTCGAACTCGATTCCTGAGCCGGCCACGAGGTCCTTGACCGTCGACGAAATCAGCACCTCGCCGGACTCGGCGAGTGCCGCCACCCGTGCGCCGATCGAAACGGCGATCCCCGCCACCTTGTCGTCGTGGAGCTCGCACTCGCCTGTGTGCACGCCTGCGCGAATCTCGATCCCGAGCTCGCGGACGTCGGCAACGATGGTCTGCGCGCAGCGAATTGCTCTGGCCGGCCCGTCGAAGGTGGCGAAGAAACCGTCGCCGGCCGTGTCCTTCTCCTCGCCGCGGAACCGTGTCAGCTCCCGTCGGACGAGGGCGTGGTGCCGGTCGAGCAGGTCGCGCCACTCGCGATCGCCGAGCTCGGCTGCGCGCTGGGTCGAGCCGACGATGTCGGTGAAGAGGAGCGTCGCGAGCACGGTGTCGGGCACAACTGGCGCAGCTTCGCCCGCGACGAAGCGCTCGATCTCGTCGGGAATTTCCGGGGAGAGAAAGATGCCCCAGTAGTCGGTTCCCGAGACGGGGGCGGCCCGGGCTCCTTCGACCCGCGCCGCCACGTCGAGAGCGTGGTAATCCTCGACCGACCCGGGACGGTAGAGGACTAGGGTCGGCGCATGGACAGCCGGTAGGACCGGACGAAGATCGGTCTCCGAATATGCCCTGTTGAGCGCATACGCGAACGCCGGGCTGAGGCTGACCCGCAGCCAGTTCGCAAACCAGAGACGCTCCTCTTTCCCCCGCTCGTACAGGGTGGGGCACGCGACCTGCAGCAGCTCGTCCATGAACTCCTGCGTACCCCAGCCGTCGCGAAGACGGCCCATCATTTCGGACTCGCTCTCATCCGGTCTCGCATGTGGGTGGAAGAGCGCAAGCGCGCTCGTTCGCTCCGGATATGTCGCCGCGTACAGCAGGGCGAGGTCGCAGCCGTCGTGTGAGCCGAGCAGGACCGCCTGCCGCGAGCCGGCCGCGTCGAGGACTGCTCGCAGGTCTTCCATCCGGGTCTCGAGCGTCGCGAACTGGCCGTGCCGGTCGGAGACGCCGGTGCCACGCTTGTCGAACAAGATCAGCCGGAACGACTGCGCCAGCCGCTCGTAGAAGTCGCGCCAGTGCGGCGACTCCCAGGCATAGACGAGGTTGGAGCCGAAATCGGGGACGAACACGAGATCGGTCGGGCCGTTACCGACGACCTGGTATGCGATCGAGGCGCCTTCGCTCTTCGCGTAGCGGATGTCCGGCTCCATACCTGCAGTTTCCTAGACTTGGAGCATGGCCACAACCCTTGCCGACCGCAAGCTGCTGATCAACGGCGAATGGGTCGAGACCGGCGAGTGGGTTGAAGTGCGCTCCCCGTATTCGGGAGACATCGTCGGACGGGTCGCGAAGGCCGGCGCCGCAGAGACCGAGCGGGCGATCGACGCCGCCGAGGAGGCGATGCGCGAGCCGCTGCCGGCCCACAAGCGGGCCGAGATCCTCGTCCGTGTCGCGGGCGCGCTCGGCCGGCGGCATGACGAGGTCGCGCGGATCATCTCCGAGGAGGCCGGCAAGCCGATGAAGGCGGCCCGCGTCGAGGCGAGACGCGCGATGTCCACCTACACGTTCTCCGCCGTCGAGGCGCGCAAGCTCGCGGGCGAGATGGTGCCCATGGACGCCTCCCAGGCCGGCGTCGGAAAGCTCGCCTTCACGATCCGGTGCCCGATCGGCGTCGTCGGAGCGATCAGCCCGTTCAACTTCCCGCTCAACCTCGTAGCGCACAAGATCGCGCCTGCGCTCGCGGCCGGATGCGCGGTCGTCCTCAAGCCGGCCGGCCAGACACCGCTTTCCGCCCTCCTCCTGGCGGAGCTGGAGGAGGAAGCCGGCCTGCCGCCGGGCTGGCTCAACGTCCTCGCCGGCCCCTCGTCCGAGATCGGCGACGTGATCGTCGAGGACGAGCGCGTCAAGCTGCTGAGCTTCACCGGCTCGGGAGGCGTGGGCTGGGGCCTGGCCGAGCGCGCGTATCGCAAACGCGTGAAGCTCGAGCTTGGAAACTCGACGCCGGTAATCGTCTGTGCGGACGCGGATCTCGAGCAGGCTGCATCCTCGCTCGCGGTTAATGCGTTCTCCTTTGCGGGTCAGAGCTGCATCTCGGTGCAGCGCGTCTACGTCGAGCGCGCCGCCTACGACGACCTCGTACAGCGCTTCATCCCCAAGGTGGAAGAGCTCGTGGTCGGGGATCCCGGAGAGGAGGACACCGACGTCGGCCCCGTGATCGACGAAGGTGCGCGCGACCGCATCCTCGAGTGGATTCGCGAGTCGGGCGGCGAGATCCTCACGGGCGGCGACCTCCAGGGCGACCTGATCCGGCCGACCGTGATCGCGAGCCCGCCTCCGGACGCGAAGGTCTCCTGCGAGGAAGTCTTCGGGCCGGTCTGCACGGTGACGCCGGTCGACTCCCTCGACGATGCAATCCGCCTTGCCAATTCGACGCGCTACGGCCTGCAGGCGGGCATCTTCACCAGTGGCATCCGCACCGCGCTCAAGGCGGCGCGCGAGCTCGAGTTCGGCGGCGTGACCGTCAACGAGGCGCCGACCTTCCGGGCCGATCAGATGCCCTACGGAGGTGTCAAGGACTCCGGCAACACCCGTGAAGGCCCTCACTACGCCGTTCGAGAGATGACCGAGGAACGCGTCGTCGTCGTCGACCTCTAGCGCTTCGCGTTGAGGGTCGTAACACCGCTGTTAGACTCGCCCGCGGATGGCCGGCCCCTTCCTGAAGCGCTTTCAGAGACCACACCCGCAGCCTCCTCCGCCGCCTTCGAGCAGTGGTGACGCGCAGGCGCCTGTGGTCGCGGCCGAGCCTCCTGCCCGCCGCGCGCCCACTCCGGGTCAGATCCGACGCGAGCGCAGAGCTCTCGTGCGTGCGCGCGAGGAGCGCATCCGTGATCTCGGGGGCTTGTTCCTCGAGATGTACAAGCGCGGCCAGTTCAACCAGGAGCTCTACCTCGACCAGTGCGCGGAGGTCGTCAGCATGGAGGAGCGGATCCGCGAGCTGGACGGGATGCTCACCTCGGTCACCCGGATGACGCTCGCCGACGCCAATCGGTGCGCCTGCGGGGCCCCGATCGTCCCGGGAGCGCACTTCTGCGCGAATTGCGGGAGAGCTGTGGGCGAAGCTGCGGTCGTTGCCTGCGCCTACTGCGGAAACCCGCTGCCGGCGGACGCGTCGTTCTGCGCGAATTGCGGCCGTCCGGCCGAGCCTGCGCAGCCTCAGCCCCCGGCGCAGGAGCCCGCTTCGGCTCAGCCCGAGCACGAGGTCACCATGGAGGCCTCTGGGGGAACGTCCGACCCCTGGGAGCGGTAGTTCTTGCCGCCGACTCCGCAGGGCCCGCCTCCTCCTCCCCCCACATCGCCGGCCGGCGAGCCGCACATGAACGCGTGTCCCCGCTGCGGAACGCCTTACGAACCGCTCCAGGAGTACTGCCTTGCGTGCGGCCTGCGGCTGCCGTTCGCAGGTGGCGCAGTCTCGACCCTCGCGACGGCCTGGAAGAGCCAGGTTCCCTGGTATCCCGGCGACTGGATCTGGCCCATCCTGGCCTTACTCATGATCGCCGCCGGCGGAGGGACGGCGTCCTATCTCGTCAACAGGAGCGAGAGAGGCGGAAACAAGACGATTGTTGCCACCACCTCGTCGAGAGAGAACACGACCACAACCGGCGAGACCGGGACGGCGCCCACTACGACCGAGGAGTCCGGAACCGTCCCGACGCTCCCGCCGCCGCCGTCACCACCACCGTCTCCACCCCCTTCACCGCCTCCGCCTCCTCCGCCTCCGAGCGGTCCCACGAGCTGGCCGAGCGGCAGGCACGGCTACACGGTCATTCTGCAATCGATCCCCACGAGCGAGGGCCATGGGACGGCAGTTGCATTGGCGCGCAAGGCGATCAAGGCCGGCCTCAGCGACGTCGGCGTGCTCAACTCCTCGAACTTCTCGAGCCTCCACCCGGGCTATTACGTCGTCTTCAGCGGGATCTACGGCTCGCTCCCCGGGGCGCGTAGCAACCTCTCCAGCGCCGCGAGCAGCGGATTTCGAGGCGCGTACACCCGTCGAATCACTCCTTAGCGGTCGTCGCCGCAGGCAACGCGGGCCCCGACTTTGTAACATGCTCTCGGGACCGTTAGACTCAACGGTGCCCGAGCCCCACCAGCAGTTAACTTCCGCTTAACAAAGCTTCGCAGGGAATTAAGACGGAGGCGCCATACTGACCGAGATGGACGAGAGGATCATCGCGCTCCAGGCCCATATGTATCAATACTCCAGGGCCATCTATCGTTCCATCAAGGACCTGGTCGATCCGTACGCCGAGACCGAGGACCAGCTCGAGTCCCGGCAGGCGGTTCTCACGGCCTGCGAGCAGACGATGGAGCGGCTCGCGAAGGATCCTCACTACTTCGCCAAGCCGGACCGAGCCCTCTTCCAGGACATCCGGCGCTACTTCCCCATCACGGCTCAGGCCCAGGTGGCCTGGGCGGTTCAGGAAGGCGTCTCTGCGGCCGTGGCCTTCATCGACGAGCAGATCGAGGCCGGTGCTCTCGACGGCGGGGTTGCCCGCTGCCGGGCGACGACCCGTAAGGGCAAGCCGTGCCAGCGCACGCCGCTGCCCGACCGCGAGTACTGCCCTTCGCATCAGCATCTCGAGCGCGAGTCCGTAGCGGCCTAGCGTTCCTGGCCGGCGTCTCCTCTCGGCCG
>Ga0137374_10011918_pt1 | contig 10159 bp, 8 predicted proteins | sample SagtaG_20_FD_104811 | JGI IMG/M metagenome (GOLD analysis project Ga0137374, IMG submission 104811) | Vadose zone soil microbial communities from Sagehorn Ranch, Mendocino, California, USA - Sage1_R_100_16 metaG | ecosystem: Environmental > Terrestrial > Soil > Vadose zone | place: USA...
ACGGCCCCTGTAGCTCGGCCGGCAGCAGCGCCGGCTCCGGCGGCTTCGGCTCGGCCTTCACCGCCCAGTAGACGACCAGCCCGAGGTAGACGATCGGGATCTTCAGGATGACCATCATGAAGACGAACTCCCAGACCACCGGCCGCAGTGTACGGGAGGTTGGCGGCTTCGCGAGGCACTCCGCCCTTACTCTTGGTCGTCCAGCGGTGTCGGGCAGCGAGCAAGCGGGACGGAGCGCGGAGCGCACACGCGTACTCCCATGTCGAAGGTGGCGACGTAATGCTTCTTGCCGACGTGGTAGTAGAGCTTCAGCTTGCGATAGGAGAGCTTGCCTTCCCGTAATGGGCTGACTCCGACGAGGAGTGCGACATCGTCGTCGAAGCTGCGGTAGGGAAGAACCCGATAACCGTGCAGGGGATGAAGCGCCCCTTTCAGGCCCGGCGGAGGGAACTGGCGAATCAGGCCGATGCCCCCGCCAGGTCGGTCGCCGCTTCTGAACACGAACGGCCCGAGGATCCGAAGACCCCCCGTGCGGTCGACGAACTCGACGCGGTCCAGAACCGCCGGCTCCTTCCCGTGATTGTCGAGGTTCGCGGCGCCGTACGTACCTAGCTCTGCGACGCTCATGGGCATCGATGCGCCCGTGTGGCACTCCGGGCACGCAAGCGGACCGCCAGAGGCGATGCCGCCGTCCGAGCGAGCGACGAGCCAAACCGCGCCGAGGGCGAGGACGGTCACGGCTCCTGCGACGAGGGCCAAGCGTAGAAGCCGGGAGCGGGGGTCGACGCTAGCCACCGGCGAGGATCCGCGTCGATCTGGCTGGGATAGCGTCGTTGCCGCACAGGTAGTGGAACCGCAACCGGCGGCCGAAGTGGTACCGGTAGGTCACGCGCGAGGACGCGCCGCTCCGAGCGCCCAGCGCCAGCCCGTTCGTGCCGAACCCCACTGTTGCGCCCGCGCCCCAGAGCCGCAGCTTGTACCGGATCCGCTGGAAACTGCTGTCAGGCCCGAAGGTATTCCGATACTCGCGATAGGTTGTCAGGCACTGGTGGAGGTACCGGGACTCGTCGGCGCCCGGGAAGATGCCGCCCCACCACTCCTTCGGCTCGATCGTGTACCAGGTCGAGCAGATCTTGCCCGTCCAGGCGCTGGTCCGGACGTGCCGGTACATCGAGTACTTGAAGACGGTCAGCAGCCTGTGGGCCCAATCCTCCGTCGGGTTGGTTTCGGAGACGGACGTGCTGTCGGCACGGGTCACGTGCTTGAAGACGTAGGGCGCCGCATGCCAGCCAGCACCGAGGTTGATGCCGAGCGAGATGTAGCTGTCAGCCCGATTTCCGACGGCGTACGAGAAGGTGCCCGTTGCGTCCTGGGCGACGTGGAGCTCGCCGATGACAGTGTTCTGCAGCTCCGACGACACGTACGTCTTCCGGTCGTACGCGGCGTGACACGGTTCCGAGCCGACGTCCGGGCCGCCCCCGGCCATGATCGACGCGCCCGGTTGCGGATCGAGATCGACATCCTCCGGGAGGATCGGGTACCGCGGATCGTGAGCATCGACTTGAACCACCTGTTCCGGCGTCATCCAGGTGTCGACGCCGTTCCACTTGCGAGGAGCCACCGCGTAGTACGGCACGTCGCCGGCCGTCCCCTCGACCGCGAAGTTCGCCCAGCCGTCCTCGTCGACGAGGTCGTCGCTGTACGCGACGCGCAGGACGTAGAAGCCCTCCGAGTCGGTCGTCGCCCGGTCGAGCGGAGCGTCCTGCGTCGCCGACGTGTCGGGGTCGAGGTCGCGGTAGAGCGCCACGCTCGCGCCCGGGACCGGGGAGCCGTTCAGGTCGCGGACGTGCCCTTGGGCAGCGACCGGCCGGTCCGCCGGGGGTGGCGGCGGCGGGGAATCGCCGGGGATGATCGCGTTCGAGCTCTGGGCGTACGGCAGGTAGCAGCCGTAGTCCTCGTCGCACGCCGAGACGCCCGAGCGGATCTCGTGGCCCAGGTCGTCCTGCTGGATCGTGTACGTGAAGTCCGCGGGGGCGCCCTCGACCCAGTCGGGGCCGCTGATGACGACGCCGTCGCGCAGCCATTCCTTGTAGAAGCCGGTGAACGGCTCCCCTCCACACGTGCTCCAGGCTCCGCCCGTGGAGGTGATCGTGTCCCCGACGTGCGCCGGGTTAGGGGCGCTCAGCACCGGTCTTGCGCCCAAGGTGATCTCCCCGTACCAGCAATCCGGCCCGGCAAATGCGTTGCCGCTCGAGAGAAGGATCGACGTAGCCACGGCGATCGCGACCCCCACGACGAGCGGGAAGGTTGGCGGTTTTCGAAACGCGCGACGAAGCATCTCGGGCTCCTTTCCGGGGGCGATGAGTCACCTCCCATCGACTCCTGTCGAGGGTAGGCGTGTCCGTCACGCGGATGTGAAACGGAAAGGTGCCGAGAGTGGAACATCTCTCGGTGCAGGTCCTAACGGGAACCGCGAGGCCTGCCTAGTGGCCGTTTCGGACAGGTCCGAAGCCGCCGCCGCCGGGCGTCTCGACCCGCACGAGGTCGCCTTCCGTGAGCTCCCGCGTGACCTTTCCGGCGATCTCTTCTCCGTTCAGGAAGTTCCGGCCAGGCTTCCCGGGCTCGCCGTCCCGCGCTCCTGCAGGGGCGCGCCGCCGCCGCTCGCCAACCAGCGAGAGACGACACGGCTCCAGCACGCGCAGCTCGCGAACGACTCCGTCGCCGCCGCGATGCGTCCCGCCGCCGCCCGACCCGAGGCGCAACTCGTGGCGCTCCACGCGCAGCGGGTACGCGAGCTCGAGCGCTTCGGTGGGCGTGGACAGCGTGTTCGACATCGCGACGTGCACGCCGGAGGGCCCGTCGGCGTCCGGACACGCGCCCTGCCCTCCGCCAACCGTCTCGTAGTACGTGAAGCGTTCGTTGCCGAGCGTGAGGTTGTTCATCGTTCCTTGCCCTTGAGCCGGCACCTCGAGCGCCCGGCCGAACGCGGTGAAGACGACGTCCACGATCCGGCTGGACGTCTCGACGTTGCCGGCGGCCACTGCGGCGGGCGCTCGAGCGTTCACCAGGCAGCCCGCCGGAGCGCTGACGCGCACCGGTGCAAAGGCTCCGCCGGAGGCGGGAATGTCCGGGTCGGTCAGGCAGCGCACGACGAAGTAGCAGGCCGAGCGGGCGACCGCGAGCGGGCAGTTGAGGTTGCCGTCGTGCTGCGGCGCGGTTCCCGTGAAGTCGATCTCGAGCTCGTCGCCGGAGACCGTCACCGCCGCACGGAGCTCGAGGTCTCGGCCGTCTGCCGCCTCGAGGAAGTCGGCTGCTTCGAAGCGGCCGTCCGGCAGCCGCGCGAGCGCCGCACGCACGCGGTGCTCCGAGTACGCGTAGAGCTCGTCGCTGGCGGCCTCGACGCGCGCGCTGCCGCGCCGTTCGCAGAGCTCGTCGAGTCGCCGGCCCGCCAGCCCGTGCGCGGCCAGCTGCGCCCGCAGATCCCCGCGCCGCTCGTCGGGGTTCCGCATCTGCGCGACGAGCTGCTCGAGGGTGTCGTCGTCGAGCCGCGTGGGCGGGATCACGACACCTTCCTCCTCGAGGCGCCGCGACTCGGCCGGGAGACTCCCCGGCTCGCGGGCGCCGACATCGGCGTGATGCGCGCGCGTGACGGCGAAGCCGACCTGTGTCCGCGTCACGAGCGTGATGTCGGGCAAGTGCGTCCCGCCGGCGAACGGGTCGTTGAGGATGAAGACGTCGTCCGGCGCGGGGTCGTGGGCCCGCACCGCAGAAACCGCGTCGGGCATCGCGCCAAGGTGGACGGGGATGTGTTCCGCTTGCGCGACCATGCGGCCGTGCCGGTCGAAGAGTGCCGTCGAGCAGTCGCGGCGCTCCTTGATGTTCGCCGAGAAAGCGGAGCGGATCAGGACGGCGCCCATCTCGTCCGCGATCGAGCGAAGAGCCGCGCCGATCAGCTGCAGCTCAAGTTCCACTATTTCCACGCTTTCGTGACAGATCCGTGAGCCGGAGCGTGCTACTGGTCCCATCCCTAACCCCCACCCACCCCTGGGGGAGCCAGCTTGTGGCGCCTTCGAGGTCGATTCGCGTGGGGCCGTGCACGTTCAGCGGCTCCGCAGGCGGGAGCTCCAGCTCCGGGCCGCTCCGGATCTCCGCCGTGCGAACCGCGACGAGCTCGATCCCGCGGCCGCGATCCGCGTAGCCGTACCGCGCCTCGTGCGCCCGGTGGAACGCCTCGGCCAGATCGGGCTCCAGCGGCACGGTCAGCTCGAACGACTGGCCGCGGTAGCGCAGGTCGGCCTCGCCCTCCGCGGGGAGGTCGCCTGCCTCGTCGAGCGGGCACAGGTACGACTCCACGCGATCGTGGCGCTCGTCGCCCGCCGCCAGCCCGAGCGCCGAGAGGACGCCCGCCGCCCCCGGCACGAGCACCGTTCCGATCCCGAGCTCCTCCGCAAGCGCGCACGCGTGCAACGGGCCTGCCCCGCCGAATGCCACCAGCGCGAAGTCCCGGGGATCGTGTCCGCGCTCGAGCGAGACGAGCCGCAGGGCCCGCAGCATCTCCGCGTTTACGACTTCGATCGCCTCCGCGGGATCGATTCCCGCGAGCGCGCGCTCGGCGGCCGCGCGGTCGAGCTCGATCCCGCCGGCGAGCGTCTCCGGCAGCCGCCCGAGCAGCAGGTTCGCGTCCGTCACGGTCGGACGTTCGCCGCCGCGCCCGTAGCAAGCCGGCCCCGGCTCCGCGCCGGCGCTCTCAGGCCCCACGCGCAGCGCGCCGCCGGAGTCACGCCAGACGATCGAGCCTCCGCCCGCGCCCACCGTCTGGAGGTCGACGGTCGGCAACCGGAGCGGTAGGCCGGCGACCTCCCGTTCGGCCGTCCGCCCCGCCTCGCCGCCGCGAATCAGGCAGACATCGGTCGATGTGCCTCCCATGTCGAGCGAGATCGCGTTCTCGATCCCTTCCGGGCCGGCAATCCGGGCTGCGCCGACCACCCCCGCCGCCGGCCCCGAGACCAGCGCAAACGCCGGATGCGCCTCCGCCTCCGCCAGCGTCGCCACACCTCCGGAGGAACGCATCACGAGCGGCTCGGGCAAGGCGGCGTCCGAGCATGCCTGACCGAGCGCAGCGAGATAGCGCGAGACGACCGGCCCGAGGTAGGCGTCGACGGCGGTCGTCGAGGCTCGCTCGTACTCCCGGAACTCAGGGGCGAGCTCGTGCGAGGCGACCACCCGCGCGCCCGGCAGCCGTCGCCGAAGCTCGGCCGCGACCGCACGCTCGTGCGCGGCATCGCGAAATGCGAACAGCAAACAGACCGCGACCGCCTCGACGTCCGCGCCCAGCTCCGGCAGCGACTCGGGCGCGAGCGGCTCGAGGACTCCGTCGGGGCCGATCCGCTCCCGCACCCCGTAACAGCGCTCGAGCGGCACGAGCGGCTCCGGATGGTCCTCGCAGAGGCGGTAGAGGTGCGCGCGGTTCTGGCGTCGGAGGTGGAGCATGTGCTCGAACCCGGCCGTGGCGACGAAGGCCGTGCGTGCGCCCTTCCGCTCGAGCAGCGCGTTGGTCGCCGCGGTCGTCCCGTGGGTGAACCGCTCGACGTCCGCAGCACCAACGGCGCGGGCCGCCGCGACCACCGATTCCTCCTGTCGCGCCGCCGTGGGCACCTTCGCTGTGCGCAGCTCTCCGCCGTCGAGCAGGACGGCGTCCGTGAAGGTTCCGCCCACGTCGACGCCGAGCACGGTCATCGCGGCTCAGCCGGTCTCGGCCAGAGTGCGGTCGAGCGCCTCGACCAGCCCCTCCGCGTGCTCGTCGCGGAATACGAGCGGTGGCCGGATCTTGAGGACGTTGCCCAGACGGCCTGTCCGGCCGATCAGGACGCCGCGTTCCCGCATCGCGTTCACGACGGCTTCGGCGACCTCGGCCGACTCGAGCTCGACCCCGATCAGCAGGCCGCTGCCGCGAACCTGGACGCACGGGAGACCGTCCAGCGACGCGAGCAAAGCTCCGCCCACCTGCCCGGCCCTCTCGACGAGCCGCTCGTCCTCGATCACGTCGAGCACCGCCAGCGCGGCCCGAGCCGCGACCGGGTTGCCGCCGAACGTGCTGAAGAGCCTCGCCTCGAACCTCTCGACGATGTCGCTGCGGGCGATCACCGCCGCGACCGGATAGCCGCTGCCCATCGGCTTGCCGAGCGTGACGGCGTCGGGCTCGAGCCCGTAGCGCGCAAAGGCCCATAGGTGCCCGCCCAGGCGTCCGTGCCCGGCCTGCACCTCGTCGGCGACGAAAAGCCCGCCGGCCGCGTGCGTCTGCTCGAGCACTATCTGCAGCTCGGACGGATCCGGGATGTGGACGCCGTCGCTCGTGAAGGCGCAGTCGACGAAGGTGGCCGCCAGCCCGACCCCGCGCCCGTCCAAGCTCGCTATGGCGCGGCCGAGCTCGCTCGCTCCCGGGGGGCCGACTGTCTCGACATGCTCCGGCCGCCGGGACCCGAGAGGCCATTCCTCGGGCGAGAGCTCCGCGATCGCCGTCGTGACGCCGTGGTAAGCATGCTCGGTCACGATCGCGCCGCGGCGCCCCGTGGCGGCGAGTGCGAGCCGCCACGCGATCTCGTTCGCCTCGCTCCCGGAGTTGACAAGCATGACCGTGTCGAGCCCGGAGCCCGGCGGCATCGACGCGACCAGCCGCTCGCCGAGCTCGATCAAGGGCTCGTAGAGGTATCGCGCGTGCGTGTTCAGCGCGCGGGTCTGACGGACGACGGCCTCGGTGACCCGCGGGTGGCAATGGCCGACGACGGGAACGTTGTTGTACGCGTCGAGCAGCCGCGTCCCGTCGGCCTCGAACAGCCACACGCCTTCGCCGCGTACGACGTGGACCGGTCTGTTGTAGGTGAGGTCCGTGAGCGCCGGCCCGAGCGTCTTCCGTCGCCGTCGCGCCAGCTCGCCGCGCGGAACTGCCGGCCGGGCCGCACCGAGCCTGTAGGCGACCTCGTCCGCCCCGATGGCGTCGAACACCTCCAGGAGCTGCCACGAGTCGGCGTCCCACGCCTCGATGTAGTCCGCGTTCTCGGGGTAGCGGCCGGCCCTCCAGGCGCTGATCACGACGATGGTCGCGAGCCGCGCCGTCACGAGATCGCCGAGCACGTCGAGCTCGTCCGGCTCGAACGCGCTACAGGACGCATAACCGTCGACCGCGATCCGCGCGATGCGGAAGAGATCCTCCTCCGGCCGCGCGCGCAGGAGCGAGGCGAGGCCGATGGCGAAGTCGCCCACGACGGCCGAGTGCGCGATGTCGCCGAAGTCGACGATGCCGACGATCCGCCCGCGCTCGTCGAACAGCATGTTGTCGACGTTGAAGTCGCCGTGGACGACCTGCGCGCGCAGGCGTGGCCACCGCTGGAGGACGCGCTGCTCGTAGCGTCCGAGAACCCGCTCGAGCAGACGGCGGCGGCTTTCCGCCGGCACCGAGCCGAGCAGCGGCCGCAGCCCTGCCGCGTGCTTGAGGTCCCAGAGCAGGTGTCGCCCCGCGGCCGGATGGAAGAAGCTGCGCAGGGCGAGGTTCAGCCGCGCGTGCGTCGCGGCGAAGTCGAAGACCGCGTCGTCGCCGAGCTCCGGGCCCGCCGTCAGTCCGTGCAGGCGCTCGAACAGGCGCACGTAGTGGCCGCGAGCCTGCACAGCGGGTGTCGGCCGCGCAACCGGAAGGCCCGAGTCGATCTGGGCGATGTGCAGGATCGCCTCCCGCTCAAGGTCGAGAACCGCAGGGTCCTCGCCGCTGTTCGAGATCTTCAGCACGCCTCCGCCGCCAGCGCCGTCGTCGATCAGGAACGCCTGGTCGCGTTCGCTGCCGAGCGCCGCCGCCGTCCCGGACAGGCCGAAAAGCTCGGCAGCGATGTCCTCCGCCTCTTCGGGCGAAAATCGCGGCGGATCTGCCTCGAGGACGCTCGCGGCCATCCGGCCGATCCTATGCTGCAAGACTTCTGACATGGAGCTTCCTGAGAGCGCGAGGGAGCTGCTCGAGTCCGATGCGCTCGCGCACCTGGTCACTCTCAACCCGGACGGATCGCCGCAGGTGACCTGCGTCTGGGTCGGCCTCGACGGCGACGAGCTCGTCTCGGGTCACCTCGCGCCGACGCAACGCAAGCTCGAGAACGTTCGGCGGGATCCGCGCGTCGCGCTCTCCGTGGAAGGCACGCGTCTCCACCCGCCGGGGCTGAAGGAGTACCTCGTCGTGCACGGGCAGGCGCGGCTCGTGGAGGGCGGCGCACCCGAGCTGCTGCAGCGACTGGCCGGCGTCTACCTCGGCCCGGACGTCAAGTTCCCGCCGATGGACGATCCCCCGCCGGGCCAGGTCATGCGCATCACCGTCGAGCGGATCGGCGGCGTCGGCCCCTGGAGGTCGCAATGAGGATCGAAGCCAGGCTCGAGGAGCTCGGCCTCGTGGTGCCGGGGCCGGTGCGGGCGCCGGAAGGCGCCCGGCTGCCGTTCTCTTTCGCGCGTATCGACGGGCGTCGCGTCTACCTCTCCGGGCATGGCCCACAGGCACCGGACGGGTCGCTCACCGGCCCGCTCGGCAAGGTCGGAGCGGAGGTCTCCGTCGAGGAGGGCTACGAGGCGGCGCGCGCGACGGCGCTCTCGATCCTCGGGACGCTCCAGCGGGAGCTCGGCGACCTCGACCGCGTGTCGAGGTGGCTCCGCGTCTTCGGAATGGTCAACTCTGCCCCGGGCTTCATCGAGCAGCCCTCGGTGATCAACGGCTTCTCCGATTTGATTCTCGAGCTGTACGGGCCGGAGGCCGGCCAGCATGCGCGCTCGGCCGTGGGCATGGCGGAGCTGCCGTTCGGTATCCCGGTCGAGATCGAGGCCGAAGCCGCGATCGACTAGCGATGATCGCGCTCGAGGAAATCGAGGCCGCGCGCGGCGGATCGCGGGCACGGCCGTGCGCACGCCGCTCGTCCGCCTCCAGGATGACGGTGCAGCAGAAATCTTCCTGAAGCTCGAGAACCTGCAGCCGATCGGCTCGTTCAAACTGCGCGGCGCGGGGAACGCGTTCGCGCTCGCCGACGAACACCGGCTCGCCGCGGGAGTCTGGACCGCGAGCGCCGGCAACATGGCGCAGGCCGTCGCCTGGCATGCGCGGGAACGCGAGCTTCCGTGCGCCGTCGTCATACCGGAGACGGCGCCTCAGACGAAGCGCGACGCGATCGCGCGCCTGGGCGCGGAGCTCGTCGAAGTGCCGTTCGCGACGTGGGTGGAGGTCTTTCGGACGCGCTCCTATCCCGGGATGGAGGGCTTCTTCGTCCATCCGTTCAGCGACCCGGCCGTGATGGCGGGCAACGGGACGATCGGCCTGGAGATCGCCGAGGACCTGCCGGACGTTGAGGCCGTGCTCGTGCCCTACGGGGGCGGCGGCCTGTGCTGCGGGATCGCCTCCGCGTTGCGGGAGCTCGCTCCGGACTGCACGGTTCACACCTGCGAGGTCGAGACAGCGGCGCCGCTCGCAGCCTCTCTCGAGGCGGGGGAGCCCGTCGAGGTCGCCCACAAGCCGAGCTTCGTCGACGGGATCGGGGCGCCGACGGTCTTCCCCGAGATGTTCGAGCTCGCGCGGCAGCTCGTCGACGGGTCGATCGTCGTTGGCTTGGACGAGATCGCGAGCGCGGTCCGCCTTCTGGTCGAGCGGAACCGCGTGGTGGCCGAGGGAGCTGGAGCAGCGTCGGTGGCGGCCGCGCTGACAAGGCAAGAGGGCAAGCTCGTTTGCGTCGTCTCGGGAGGGAACCTCGACACAGCGGTCCTGCAGACGATCCTCGCCGGGAAGACGCCCTGAGCGGTGCACGTTCACGAATGACGTGAAGAAGCGCTGGTCGGCAGAGCTGGAGCTCGTCGGGGCCGGTGGCGAACGGGTCGACCTCTGGCGGACGCTCGCATCGCACGGCGTCGCCGACCTGCCGCCGAACGTGATCGACGAGGAGGCCCGCACGCTGGAGACGACGCTGGCCCTTCCGCGCGGCCGCGCCCGGACGATCCGCATCAGCGGGGGCCGGCCCGGGTTTGCGCTCGTCGAGGCCGACCGGGTCGGGGCTCGCGACGCGGTCCTGCTCGCAGACGCTGCGCGGCAGATCCTCCGGCTCGATGCCGACCTCTCGCCCTTCTACGTTGTGGCGAAGGCCGACCCCGA
>Ga0137374_10011928_pt1 | contig 10154 bp, 9 predicted proteins | sample SagtaG_20_FD_104811 | JGI IMG/M metagenome (GOLD analysis project Ga0137374, IMG submission 104811) | Vadose zone soil microbial communities from Sagehorn Ranch, Mendocino, California, USA - Sage1_R_100_16 metaG | ecosystem: Environmental > Terrestrial > Soil > Vadose zone | place: USA...
ATCACGGAAGCCGCGAGGATCATGCAGGAACGCAAGGTCCGCAGGCTGGTGGTGGTCGACGCCCGCGGCCGCATCGCGGGCATCGTGTCAAGAAGCGACCTGCTGCAGGTCTTCCTGCGCACCGATGAGGACCTGCGCGATGAGTTGGTGAACCGAATCCTGCCCGCGGTCCTGCCGGCCGACGCCGGCTCCGTCGAGGTGGACGTGGAGTCGAACGTGATCACGCTCTCAGGCGAGGTCGATCGCCGGAGCGACGCCGACATCGTCGCGCGATTGGCGTGTGAGGTGGATGGAGTCGTCGACGTGATCAACCGGCTGACTTTCCGCTGGGACGACACCACGCAGCGCGTGCACGCCATCTGAAGGTGGCCACCGCGATCCCAACGGCAGTTACCCGGGCGCAGCGCACGGGGAGCTCCGTGATCAGGACTTTCAGGGCTCCGTACTGGACGTCGATCGGCCTGGCCGTGGTCGCGGCCACGGCGGCAGCGTTCACCCTCTTCGGGTCGGGCATCCTGAGCGGACCGGCGGTGATGATCGGCTCGGCTCGCGGCACCGCCCTGGTGGCGCTCTTCGTTGCGGTCCCCATCCTCGCGGTCTCGACGGCCCTGGTCGCTCGCGGTGCGGTGCCGCCCGTGATCAGCTGGCTGGGAGCCGCGGCCTACCTCCTGTACAACGCGGTTCTCTTCCTCCTGATGACCCCGTTCAACAAGCTGTTCCTTCTCTACGCGGCGATGTTCGCGCTCGCGTTCTGGACGCTCGTCCTGGTCCTACGCGCGATCGACGTCCCCACGTTCGCACGCCGCTACGCGCCCTCGTTTCCCGCGCGCGCCCTGGCGGCGTACATGGGCCTGGTGGCCGTGCTGAACGCGGGCGCCTGGCTCAATTCGGTGATCCCGGCTCTCCTCAGCACCAAGCCTCCCGCGTTCCTCGAGGGGACGGGGCTTATCACCAACCCGATCTACGTGCAGGACTTTTCGTTCTGGATCCCACTCATGGCGGTCTCCGCCGTGCTGCTCTGGCAGCGCCAGGCCTGGGGGTTCGTCCTGGTCGGGACCATGCTCGTGTTTGGATTCATCGAGAGTGTCAGCATCGCGGTCGACCAGTACATGGGCGGCACGGCGGATCCGTCGTCGACGGTCGCGTCCGCGTCCGTGGCGCCTGTGTTCGCAGTCGTCGCCGCGATCGGCCTGATCCCGCTCTTCTTCTACTTCCGCGACCTGAACCGAACCTGAGCCGCGATCCGGCCGCCGATAACATGGCGTGGTGCCAGACCAGCGGCCGGTCGCGGTCATCGCCGCGCTGGACCAGGAAGCCCATGCTCTCGTGCGCCGGATGCCACGCGCCGAGAGCGTGGGGCCGCGCCTTTCGATCTGGGAGGGCGACGGGCTCGCCGTCATCGTCGGCGGCGTCGGCAAGGTGGCCGCCGCGATCGCCGCGCAGTACGCGTGCGACGTCTTCAAGCCGCGATGCCTGATCTCCATCGGGCTGGCCGGCGGTCTCCAGAACAGGGTCCGTCCGGGACACGTGGTCGTCGCCTCCGGCGCCGTGCAGCACGACATGGACGCACGCCCGCTGGTCAAGCATCGGGGCGTGATCCCGGGGTTGGGCATGTCGGTGATCGCGGCCCACCCGGCGGTGACGGACACGCTGTTGCGGGCCGCGCGGTACAAGGCCGAGGACGCGCAGGCCGGACTGGTCCTGACCGGTGACCAGATCGTGACCTCGCGGCAGGTCCGCGACGCGCTGCTGCGCGAGTTTCCAGATGGCGAGTGCCTCGACATGGAGACCGCGGCCATCGCGCAGGTGGCGCACCAGAACGGGGTGCCTTGGTCCGGGCTGCGGGTGATGTCGGACTCGGCCGATGAGACGTTCGACCTAGAGGGCGTGATGGGCTTCGGCGTCGACACCGCCGCGAATCTCTTCGAGAGCATCATTCAATCGGTGGTGGACGACCTGTGATCGAAGCCTCGGCACGATGGCTATCCGCCGAGGAGGCGACCCGTCTCGTCGAGGCGCGCGAGCTGGACCCGCAGGCAGTGGTCGAGGCGCACCTCGACGCGATCGACCGGCTCGATTCGCGCATCCACGCGTACATCCACGTCGACCGCGGTGCTCGCTCGACGTCGGGCGTGACGCTCGCGGTCAAGGACAGCCAGCCGGTCAGGGGGATGCCTTACACCTACGCCACCTCGTCGCTGCGCGACCAGATCGCAAGCGAAGACGCCGTGGCGGTGGCCCGCGCGCGCACGGCCGGCATGGCTGTGCTCGGCAAGACCAACCTCCCCGAGCTGGCGGCCTCGATCGGCACCAACAACGAGCTCTTCGGACCCACGCACAACCCGTGGCGTCATGGCGTCACGCCAGGCGGATCCAGCGGCGGCAGCGGCGCCGCGGTCGCGGCCGGCATGGCAAGCGTGGCGCTGGGCGACGATATGGGCGGCTCGATCCGAATCCCGGCGTCATGCTGCGGCGTGGTCGGCCTCCGGCCGACGCCACACCGAGTTCCGTCCGAGGAGCGCGACCCGACGGGCCTGTCGTCGCGCGGCCCGATCGCGCGCAGCGTCGCCGACGCGCGTCTGGTCTTCTCGATCGCGAGCGGAACGCGGCCTGACGCCGGCCGGAGGCGGCCGCGTGTGGTGGGCGTGACGTGGTCGGGAGCCGGCGGCCCGTGCGCCGACGCGTGCCGCCGTGCCGCGGCCGCGATCGAGGGCGACGGGCACCGCATCGAGGAGATCGAATGGGACGCCGAGCCGGTGACGCAGGGCTACGCCGGCGTGAGGCGCGCCAGCGTGGCGAGCTTTCCAGCCGACCACTCGACCTTCGGCCCGGCGCTCCAGAAGCTGGCCGCGGAAGGACGCGAGCTTTCGGCGATGGACTACTTCCGCGATTTCACGGAGGCGACCGACGCCGCCCACCGCACGGTCAGCCTGCCCCTGCAGACCCGTTACGACTTCCTGCTCACGCCGACGCTGGGCCTCATGCCGATGTCCATCGAAGACGTCCCTCCTTTCCTCGGGGAGGAGTGGTCCACGTACGTGCGCTTCGTGCTGCCTGTGACCTTCGCTCGAACGCCGGCGATCTCGATCCCGGCCGGGCTGCATGACGGACTTCCCGTGGGCGTGCAGATCGTGGGTCGGTTTGCGCAGGAGTACGAGCTCCTGGACTTCGCCGAGAGGCTCGAGCAGATGCCCGGCTTTGGATTCCAGAGACCGCCCGGCCTGGACTGAGAGGTGAACGGATGAGGGTTCAGCGTGTCGACATGTTCGTGTGCCCAAGCGCCACGCCCGCCGACACCTCTGGGCTGCAGGCGCTGGCCGACGCGGGAAAGATCAAGCCCGACACGCTGGTCGCTCTGGTCGGCAAGACCGAGGGCACCGGCGCGCACGACGACTGGGGCCGCGTGTGGGCGGACGTCGCGCTGCGCGAGTGGACCGCAAAGTTCCTCGGCATCCCCATCGGCGACGTCGCCAGGCACGTGATCTTCGTCCTCTCCGGCGGATGCCCGGGCGTGATCACGCCGCACATCGCGGCCGTGACCCGCGAGTGGGTCGAGGCCGACGACCAGGAGTCGACCGGCGAGAAACGGCTGGTAGTGGGCCGCGCCCCCTCCGATGCGATCCCGCCGGAGGAAGTCGGTCGTATGGGCATGATCCGCAAGGTCGCCGAGGCGACCAGGCAGGCGATGGCGGACGCCGGCCTGACCGATCCCAAGGACGTCCACCTCGTGATGGTCAAGGTGCCGGGGCTGACGGTCGCGAGCATCGCCGACGCGGAGTCGCGCGGCACGACCGTCGTCTCGCACGACCTGACCTTCGGGCCGGAAGGGGCGGGCGTCTACGCCAACGACGCCGCCGCGCTTGGGGTCGCGCTGGCGCTGGGCGAGGTGCCCGAGTCAAAGCTCTCGGACGACGTCGTGCGGCGCGACTGGGACCTGTACTCGGAGGTTGCGATGACGTCGTCCGGCGGCGAGAAGCGCCACGGAGAGGTGGTCGTGTTCGGGAACTCAGCGTCTTCGCGGAGCTCGCTTCGCATCGGCCATGCCGTGACGCGCGATTTCATCGACGCGGCCGGTGTGCGCCAGGCGCTGCGGCTGGCGGGGCTCCGCTTCAAGGACGGCCTGCCCGACGAGGCCGACCTGGCGCGGCTCGTTCACGTCTTCGCCAAGTCGGTCATCCCGGGCAGCGACCGCATCCGCGGGCAGCGGATCACGCTGCTCGACGACGGTCACGCCTACGAGATCGGCAAGGCGCTCGGCGGCATGCTCGTCGCCTCAGTCACCGGCCGGACGACGAACTACGTGAGCGGCGGCGAACGCAACTCGCACCAGGGCCCCCCCGGCGGCAACATCGTGGCCGCGGTCGTCAGGACCGAAGGCTAACCCCCCGCCGTCATGAACGCGGTCGTGGCCGAAGGGCTCGTCAAGATCTACCGCTCGCGCACGAGCGAGGTCCGCGCGCTCGACGGGCTCGACCTGACCGTGGGCGAGGGGACTGTGCTCGGACTGCTCGGTCCGAACGGCGCCGGCAAGACGACCACGGTGCGGATCCTGGCGACGCTCCTGCGCCCCGACGCCGGGCACGCCACGGTGGCGGGCCTGGACGTCGTCCGGCAGGCGCAGCAGATACGGCGGCTCATCGGACTTTCCGGCCAGTACGCGGCCGTCGACGAGAACCTGACCGGGCGCGAGAACCTCTGGCTCTTCGGCCGCCTCTACCAGCTGCCGAGCGCGGAGGCGAGACGCCGCGCCAACGACCTGCTGGAGCAGTTCGACCTCGCCGACGCCGCGGAACGCGTGGTCAAGACTTACTCGGGCGGCATGCGCCGCAGGCTCGACCTTGCGAGCGCCCTGATGGGGAGACCGCGGATCCTGTTCCTGGACGAGCCGACGACCGGTCTCGACCCCCGCGGACGGCTGGGCATGTGGGACGTCATCCGCGGCCTGGTGCGTGAGGGGGCGACCTTGCTGCTGACGACGCAGTACCTGGAGGAGGCCGACGAGCTCGCCAACACGATCGCGGTCGTCGACCGAGGAAAGATCATCGCGAGGGGCACCTCCGACGAGCTGAAGGCGCAGGTCGGCGGAGAGCGCATCGAGGTCGTGGTCCACGCCCGTGACGACATCGCCCGGGCCATCCAGGTCCTCACGGCCGGGCCCGACGGCGATCATACGATCGACGAGCACGTGCGCAGGATCGCCGTGCCCGCGAAAGGCGGCGCCCAGCGACTCGCGCAGGTCGTGCGCGAGCTGGACGATGCGCAGATCGCGATCGACGACATCGCCCTGCGCAGGCCAACCCTCGACGACGTCTTCCTGACGCTCACCGGGCACGCCGCCGGGGCCGCCGGCGCGGGTGGGGGTTCGCATGACGGGTAGCGCGGCGCGCCAGGCACTCGACGACGGCCTCGTGGTCGCGTGGCGAAACCTCAAGCGCGTCCCCCGCATCCCGGAGCTCGCGCTGTTCGCGATCCTGCAGTCGATCATGTTCGTGCTGCTCTTCGCGTTCGTCTTCGGCGGTGCCATCCCGCTCCCGGGCGGCGCCTCCTACCGCGAATACCTGATGCCGGGCATCTTCGCCCAGACGATCGTCTTCGCCACCGCGACCACCGCGGTCGGGATGACGGACGACCTGAGCAAGGGAATTCTCGACCGGTTCCGGTCGCTGCCGATGGCCCGCTCGGCGGTGTTGAGCGGAAGGACGTTCTCCGACGTCGTCTACAACGCCGGGATCCTGGTCGTCCTCATGCTGACGGGACTCGCCGTCGGATGGCGCGTGCACAGCAGCCTGCCCGAATTTCTCGCCGGGGTGGGCCTGCTCCTCCTGTTCGCCTTCGTGATGGCGTGGATCGGCGTGTGGCTCGGACTGACCCTGCGCACGGTGGAGGTGACGCAGCAGGTCTCGTTCACGGTCTTGTTCCCGCTGACGTTCGTGTCCAACGTGTTCGTGCCGACCCAGACGCTGCCCTGGTGGTTGAGACCGATCGCCGAATGGAACCCGGTGAGCGCGCTGACCGCCGCGTGTCGAAATCTCTGGGGCAACCCCAATCCATTCGCGACCAGCGGGCTGCCGGCGGAGCATCCCGTCGAGCTGACGCTGATCTGGGTGGTGGTCCTGCTGGCGATCTTTGCGCCGCTGGGGGTGTGGCGCTACCGCTCTATGTCGCGCTGAGCTCGTAGAGCTTCAGCGGGGAGAGCGGCATCTCGGTGATCGAGACGCCCATCGCGTCCTCGATCGCCGATGCGAGGACCGCGCCGACAGGGATCACGCCGGCCTCCCCCGCCCCCTTCACGCCGAGCGGGTTGAGGGGCGAGGGCGTCTCGAGGTGGTCGATCTCGATCCGCGGGATCTCCGTCGCGTACGGCATCAGGAACTCCATGAAGGACGCGTTGCGCAGCTGGCCGTCCGCGTCGTAGGCGAGGCGCTCGTAGAAGGCGCCGCCGATGCCCTGCGCGACGCCGCCCTCGATCTGGCCCTGCAGGACGAGCGGGTTGATCACGCGTCCGCAGTCGTGGACGACGACGTAGCGCAGGATCTCGAGCCGGAAGGTCTTCGGGTCGACCCGGACGTACGCCGCGTGGCAGCCCGACGCCCACGCCGACCCCGGCGGGCTGTAGTAGCCGGTCGCCTCCAGGCCCGGCTGCTCGCCATCGTGGAGGGGCGGGCCCTCGCGCGCCTTCGCGGTGAACTGGGTCGCCGCCTCCGTGCCTCCCCCGAACGCGTAGCGCACGGGATTGGAGAGCACCGCCACCGCGGCGAGCGGGATGCCTCGGTCCGGTGAGCCTTTGACGCGCACCTGGCCGCCCACGAGCTCGAGGTCCTCCAGCGCCGCCTCCAGGTGGTCGCTCGCGATCTGCTTCGCCTTGTCCGCCACGATGCGCGCGGCCACGTGCATTGCGTTCCCCGCCGTCACCGCGCCGCGCGAGGCAAAGGTCCCCACTCCCCAGGGGAAGCGGCGCGTGTCGCCACCCGTGACCTCGACGTCGCGCACGTCCACGCCCAGCTCGTCGGCCACCACCTGCGCCCACACGGTGGCGTGCGCCTGGCCCTGGCTCGGGATCCCCGTGGCGGCCACGACCTTGCCGGACACCAGTACCTGCACGTGCGCGCCTTCGTACGGCCCGACCCCGGTGCCCTCGACGTACACCGCGACCCCCATGCCCACGTGGTCGCCGGCGGGCTTCGGACCGAGCATCGCGAGCGCCCTGTCGAGCAGCGCCGGATAGTCGCCGCTGTCGTAGACAACGGTGTTGCCGTCCTGCCAGAGGACCCCGACCTCATAGGGAAACTCGTCCCGCTGGATGAGGTTGCGGCGCCTTACCTCGACGCGATCGAGCCCGAGCTCTGCGGCGATGGCGTCGAGCGTGCGCTCCATGACGAAGCAGGCGTGCGGGCGGCCGGCGCCGCGATACGGCGAGGTCGGGGTCGCGTTCGTGTACATGTCCCGGAAGCGGACGCGGTAGCTGGGGATTCTGTACGGTCCCGGCAGCTGGGCCGCGCTGATGATCGGCAGGATGATGCCGTAGGGCGTGTAGGCGCCGCCGTCGTGGATGAAGTCGTCGCCCAGCGCGAGAACGCGGCCCTCGCCGTCGAATCCGACCTCGACCTCGTGGACCTGGCCGCGTTCCTGGTTGACGGCGGTGAAGTGCTCCTGGCGGTCCTCCGTCCACTTCACCGGCCGGCCGAGCTGCATCGCCGCGTAGGGCACGAGGAGCTCGTCGGGGTAGAAGAGCATGATCTTCGGGCCGAAGCCGCCGCCCACGTCCGGGGCGATCACCTCGACGTTCGACTCCGGCAGGCCGAACAGCACCGCCAACCCGCCGCGGATCGAGGTCGGCGACTGCGTCGAGTCGTAGACCGTCAGCGTGCGCTCGCCCGCCGACCATCGCGCCCACACGGCGCGCCCCTCCATGGGACTCGCGGCGCCGCGCTCGTAGCGAAACCTCAAACGCTTGCGGTGTGGCGCGGCGCGCATCGCGGCGTCGACGTCGCCGACCTCCTGCGTCATCTCGGCGGCGACGTTGCCCGGCACGTCGTCATGGACCAGGTGCTCCGCCTTCAGCGCAACCTCCGGCGTGATCACGACGGGCAGCGGCTCGTAGTCGACCTGGACCAGCTCCGCCGCGTCCTCGGCGATGTACCTGCTCTCGGCGATGACGAAAGCGACCGCCTCACCCGCGTAGCGCACGCGCTCGGAGGCGAGGCAGCGCTGCGTCCGCCCGTGAGTGAGGTTGGGGTGCGGGATCAGCAGCGGCAGGTCGACCCCGCCGAAGGGGAGGTCGGCGGCGGTGTAGACGGCGACCACGCCGGGCATCGCCCGCGCCGCGCTGACATCGATGGAGGTGATCCGCGCGTGCGCGTACGGCGAGCGCACGAAGCAGCACTCGAGCGCTCCCTCCCCGAGGTCGTCGGTGAAACGGCCCTTGCCGCGGAGCAGGCGGTCGTCCTCCACGCGCTGCACCGGTGCGCCAAACCAGCGCGTGGTCATTTGGTCAACTCCACGGCGCGCGAGACCGCCCGGCGGATGGACGCATAGCCGGTGCAGCGGCACAGGTTGCCGGAGATGCCTTCCTCGATCTGCTGCGGGCTCGGATCGGGATGCTGCGCGAGCAGCCCGACCACGGACATCACGAATCCAGGCGTGCAGAACCCGCACTGGAGGCCGTGGCACTCGTGGAACGCCTGCTGCACCGGATGCAGCGGCGCGGCGTCCCGCGCGAGTCCCTCGACCGTCGTGACCTCATGGCCCTCGGCCTGGACGGCGAGCATCAGGCACGACCGGACCGGCGCTCCGTCGAGCAAGACGGTGCAGCACCCGCAGACGCCGTGCTCGCACCCGACGTGCGTGCCGGTGAGGCCGAGGTCGTGCCGCAGATGGTCGGAGAGGAGGCGCCGCGCGTCCGTAGGCGCGGAGTGCTCGACGCCGTTGACCCTCACGCCGCAAACGCCTTTTCGGCCAGGACCCGCACCAGGTGGAGGCGAAACGCGGGCGACGCCTCGAGATCGCCACTCGGCTCCAGGCCCCTCGCCGGATCCGCGCGGTCGGCGAGCACCGGCGTGGACGCGACCCCGAAGAGCGCGAGTGAGTCCCCCGCCCGGACCGCGCCCGCGAGCGCGAAGTCCCCGTGTCGCCGCGACTCCTCGAAGATCGCGTAGGGCTGCGGCGACGCCGGAAACCACGCCTCGACCACGAGCTCGTCTGGCTGCAGGCTCGTCTCGAAGACGCCTCGGAACAGCTGATCCGCTGCGATGACGCGCCGGCCTCGCGACGACTGAGCGGTCACATTTCCCCCCAGCGCAAGCAGCACCGCGGGCAGCTCCGAGGCCGGATCCGCGTGCGCGATGCTGCCGCAGACGGTGCCGCGGTTGCGGATCACCCGGTGCGCGACCAGGCGCACCGAATCGCGCAGCAGCGGGCAGATGCGCGCCACCACCTCCGAGTCCTCGACCGCGGCCTGGCGCACGAGAGCCTGCACCGCAATGCCGCCGTCGCGCTCGTGGATCCCGTCGAGGCCCGAGATCCGATTGATGTCGATGAGGTGCTGCGGCCGCGCCAGGCGGAAGTTGAGCAGCGGGACCAGGGACTGCCCCCCGGCCAGCACCTTGGCATCCTCGAGCGAGCCCAACAACGCGCACGCCTCGTCGACGGTGGCCGGCGCGTGGTACGCGAATGGCGCCGGTTTCACTTACTCGAGCATGGCGACGGCGCGACACAGGGCGGCCTCGCCGCCCTGGAACCGCCACGGAAAGCAGCCGAAAAGCACCTTCTGGTCGAGCACCTCGTCGATCTGGCCGCCGAGGTTCTCGATGTGGACGACGTCGTGCGGAAACAGCAGCGTGTGCATGATCTGGTAGTCGGCCTTCGGAAACACCTCGTCGAGGCTGCGGCCCAGCTTCTTCTCCGCCTCCTCGGCCTCGTCGGCGCGGATCCGCCGGATCACGGTGTTCATCGGATGGTCGGCGCTGCCCGCGTCGACAGCGATCCAGCGCACGCCGCGGTCCAGCACCCACTCGGCGAACTCGCGCGCGGGACCCGGGTGCCGGATGAAGTATTTCGTCTCGTCGAGCTGGGAGCGGTCGGTCCAGTTCTCCGGGTAGTGGCGGTGATAGCCCGTGTGGATGACCAGGATGTCGCCGCGCTCGATGCGCAGACCC
>Ga0137374_10011932_pt1 | contig 10154 bp, 9 predicted proteins | sample SagtaG_20_FD_104811 | JGI IMG/M metagenome (GOLD analysis project Ga0137374, IMG submission 104811) | Vadose zone soil microbial communities from Sagehorn Ranch, Mendocino, California, USA - Sage1_R_100_16 metaG | ecosystem: Environmental > Terrestrial > Soil > Vadose zone | place: USA...
AACTGCTCCTGCACCTTCGGGTCGCCGAACATGGCGATGGTGGTGTCGTCGATCTGCAGGTAGCGGCAGCCCGCCTTGTAGAGATCGGCGATCTCCTCGCGGTAGCACTGGGTGAGGTCGGCCCAGAACTCTTTCGGGTCCGGGTAGGTCTTGCGGATCGAGGCGCGATCGCCGCGCGCGTGCAGCATGGCGGGCGAGGGCATGGTGAACTTTGCGGTTCCTTTTTTGATGATGCTTTTTAAAAAGCTGAAATGCGGAACCATGCTGGGCTTCGTGCGCCGCAGCTTGCCGGTGACGAACATGGTCGGCGGCTTCGGGTCGGCACCCTTGAAGCGTGTGTTGAAGTACACGTCGCCCTCGTTCTTCAGCTCGACGCCGTCGAAGCCGGCGAGGAAGTCGATGTGCCACCAGTCGCGGCGGAACTCGCCATCGGTGATCGATTGCAGGCCGAGGTCTTCCTGCAGCTTGACGACGTCGCGGATCAGGCGGTCTTCGGCCTGCTTCAGCTCGGCGGCGGACGCCTTGCCTTGCCGCACCTTCTCGCGCAACTCGTGCAGCTCGGCTGGGCGCAGCAGGCTGCCGACGTGGTCGGCGCGGAACGGCCCGGGCATTTCTCTAGACAGTCGCTCTGGTACGCCAGCCCTCTGCGTACGACGTGCGCGCCTGCTTGGCGTAAGGCACCGGGCTGACGATGGCCCGGATCTCGATCTGCCTGTGGCGCTCGACCGTGGTCTTCTTCGAGCCGCCGCCTTCCTCGCCCCAGAGGAGCTTGATCTCCGCTCCGAGCTCGATGTCCGGATCGACCACGCCGAGCGAGAGCATCGAGCGCTCGTTGTAGCTGTAGCCGGCGAACATCGACACGCCGACCGCCTTGCCTGCCTTTTTCAGCTGGTCGTACGAGGCGGAGGTGTAGTTCGACAGCGGCAGGTCGATGTACTTGTACGGATCGCCCGGCTCGAGCATCGAGCACCACGCCTTGAGGACGTCGTCGGCGTTCCAGGCGAGCGTGACCTTCCTGCGGTGCGGCCTGCCGGCCATCTTCTCGAGCGCCTGGCGGCCGATGAAGTCGTGGTCGAACTTGATGAACGGGCCGTAGCCGAGCTCGTACGGCGTCATGTAATAGTCCTCGATGTTGCTGGAATTGAAGCTGCCGCCGATCGAGCCGGTGCCTTCGTAGCTCGCGGCCGGCAGCCACTCGCGGTACTTCTTCAGCTTCTCGCCGGTATACACCGCGGGCAGCGGCGACGGGATCCAGCCCGACTCGAGCGTATTGGTGGCATAGGCCCTGGCGCCGACTTCCTTCAGGCCGAAGTCCTTGCCGGCGGCGACGATCGCGGCGCGAATGTCCTCGCGCTCCTCATACGGTCCCCAGATCTCGAGCCCGGGCGCGCCGGCCATGCCGTGGCGCAGGGCGCGCACCTTGCGTCCGGCGATGTTGATCGAGGCCATGTGGAAGAATTTCATCTCCGGCATCGGCCCGCCGTGCAGCTTTTCGATCACTCGCGCCGCGTTTGGCCCCTGGATCTGGAAGCGGTAGTTCCTGCGCACCACCGCCTTGCCCTTGGCATTGCCGGGCGAGCGGTCGTCCTTCTCGGTCTTCACCTTGAAGCCGCCGGTCTCGGCATGGAACTGGATCCAGCTCGCCGCCGGCGCGCGCCCGACGAACACCAGCCGGTTCTCCCCCAGGTGGAAGAGAATGCCGTCGCCGATGACATAGCCGTCGTAGCTGCACGGCGCGAGCTGCTTGGCGCGGTTGACCGGAAAGCTGGCGAAGCTGTTACCGCCGAGATGGGAAAAGAGCTTCATCGCGTCGGGACCCTCGACGTACTGCTCGACCATGTGGTGCGACTGGTCGAAGAGCACCGCGCTCTTCTGCCAGGCGAGCTGCTCGTCGCGCCAGTTGGAGAATTCGTACGGCACCACCGGATAGACGTAGGCGCCGATCTGCGAGTTGCGCAGCATCGCCACCGGATTGCCTGAGGCTCTCAGCAGCTCCTCGAGATTGCGGTGACTCATGGGGTTCTCCTCAGGCTGCTTTTTTCAGCGCCAGCGCCTTGTCGGTCGCTTCCCAGGTGAACTCGGGCTCCTCGCGGCCGAAGTGGCCGTACGCGGCGGTCTTCTCGTAGATCGGGCGCAGCAGGTCGAGCATCTGGATGATGCCTTTGGGCCGCAGGTCGAAGTTCGCGCGCACCAGCTGCGCCAGCTTCTCGTCGGACAGCTTGCTGCTGCCCTGGGTGGTGACCATCACGCTGGTGGGCTGGGCCACGCCGATGGCGTAGGACACCTGCACCAGGCACTTCGAGGCGAGGCCGGCGGCGACGATGTTCTTCGCCACGTAGCGCGCGGCATAGGCGGCCGAGCGGTCCACCTTGGACGGATCCTTGCCCGAGAACGCGCCGCCGCCGTGCGGCGCGGAGCCGCCGTAGGTGTCGACGATGATCTTGCGGCCGGTGACCCCGCAGTCGCCCTTCGGCCCGCCGATCTCGAAGCTGCCGGTCGGGTTGACGAGGTAGCTGATCTTGCCCTTCACCATGCTCTTCGGCAGTACTGGCTTGATGATCTGCTCGATCACGTCTTCCTCGATCCGCTGGTGTGTGAGGCCTGGCGCGTGCTGCGTCGAGAGCACCACCGTCTCGATGGAATCCGGTTTCCCATTCAAATACTTTATTGTCACTTGCGATTTGGCATCCGGCCGCAGCCAGGGCAGGCGCCCGTCGCGGCGCACTTCGGATTGGCGCTCGACCAGCCGGTGCGAGAGATAGATCGGCAGCGGCATCAGGCTCGGGGTCTCGTCGCAGGCGTAGCCGAACATGAGCCCCTGGTCGCCCGCCCCCTGCTCCAGGTCCAGGCCCTTGCCCTCGTCCACGCCCCGCGCGATGTCGGGCGATTGCTGGCCGTAGGCGATCTGCACGGTGCAGGTCGCCGCATCGAAGCCCAGCGCCGGATCGTTGTAGCCGATGCGCCGAATGGTCGCGCGCGCGACGCGGTCGTAGTCGACCTGCGCGCGCGTGGTGATCTCGCCCGCCAGCACCACCAGGTTGTCCTTCACCAATGTCTCCGCCGCGACGCGGGAGCGGGGGTCCTGGGCTAGAATCGCGTCGAGCACCGCGTCCGAGATCTGGTCAGCGACCTTGTCCGGGTGGCCTTCGGATACCGATTCAGAAGTAAAAAGAAATTCGTTCATTGCCCGCGCTTGCTTTGAGTCTAGGGAAGGCCGCAAGGATACCAAATCTTGCATCGACTCCTCAGGTTTGTCCTGCATGGCGCATCGAAATTGCCGCTTTCGGCGCTGCATGCGTTGGGAAGCGTCCTCGGCTGGATGATGTATGGGATCTCGCCCACTTATCGCAGGCATCTGCGCCAGCATCTCGCGCAGGCCGGCTATGCCGATGCCGCCACGCGTCGCGCGGCGATCGCGACAGCGGGACAGATGCTCGCCGAGCTGCCCGCGCTGTGGTTCCGTCCGTACCACGAGGTGGTGCAGCTGGTGAAGGAGGTCGAAGGCGCCGAGGTGGCGTACGCCGCGCACGCGCAGGGGAAGGCGCTGCTGTTTCTCGCCCCCCACATGGGATGCTTCGAGATCACCGCGCAGTACGCCGCGCAGCGCGTGCCGCTCACCGTGTTGTACCGGCGGCCGAAGCTCGCCTGGCTCGAGCCGGCGATGCTCGAAGGGCGCAGCCGGCCCAATCTGCGGCTGGTTCCCGCCAATTTCTCCGGCGTACGCCGGCTCTTCAAGGCACTGCGGCGCGGCGAGGCGGTCGGCTTTCTTCCGGACCAGGTGCCGAGCGAAGGCGAGGGCGAATGGGCGGATTTCTTCGGCCGCCCGGCGTATACGATGACGCTCGCCGCGAGGCTCGCCGAAAGCGGGAATGTCGCCTGTTTTCTCGCCTACGCAAGACGGCTGCCGCGCGCCGCCGGCTACGCGTTTGTGGTGCGGCCTTTTCCAGAAATTCTTCCCGATGAAACCGCAACACGGCGGCTCAACCGCGCGATCGAAGAGCTGGTGCGCGAGTGCCCGGGCCAGTACCTCTGGGGCTACAACCGCTACAAGACCCCGGCCGGCGCCCGGCCGCCCGAGCGCAGGGAAAGCACGGCGTGACCCGGCTCGCTCTGGGCCTGATGTGGCTGATCCACTTCCTGCCGCTCGCGGTGGTCGCGGCGATCGGCAACGCTCTCGGCGCGCTGCTCTACTGGCTGATTCCCGAGCGCAGGCGCGTGACGCGCATCAATCTCGCGAAATGCTTCCCGCAAATGCCGGAAGCGGAGAGGGAAAGGCTGGCGCGCGCGAGTTTCCGCGCCTTCGCGCGCAGCTTCATCGAGCGCGGCATCCTGTGGTGGGCGCCGACCGCTCGCGTCGCGCGGCTGGTGCGCATCGAAGGGATCGAGCACCTGCAGGCGCTCGGCCACAACCGCGTGGTCCTGTTCGGTCCGCATTTCGTCGGCCTGGACGCGGTGGTACGGCTGAACATCGACTTGCCGATGGTCTCGACCTATTCGCGGCAGAAGGACGCGTTCCTCGACGCCGTCATCTACCGCGGGCGCACGCGCTTCGGCGGCAACGTGTTCCCGCGCCAGGCGGGCCTGCGGCCGGCGCTGCGCGCGATCAAGTCGGGCGCCATCTACTACTACCTGCCCGACATGGATCTGCGCCCGAAGCGCCAGCTTTTCGTGCCGTTTTTCGGCGTGCCCGCCGCCACGGTGACCGGACTGTCGTATATTGCGCGCTTGACCGGCGCCGCCATCGTGCCGTGCGTGACGCGCATGCTTCCGGGGGGCCGCGGCTACGTGGTGCGGCTCTACCCGGCCTGGAACGACTTCCCGAGCGGCGACGACGCGGCGGATGCGCGCCGCATGGTGGCCTTCATCGAGGAGCGCGTGCGCGAGATGCCCGAGCAGTACCTCTGGATGCACAAGCGGTTCAAGTCCAGGCCCCAAGGGGAAGCGGAATTCTATTGAAGGTCGCAGTCATCGGCGCCGGCCACATGGGGCGCTACCACGCCGAGAAGTTTGCGCGCCTGCCGGGCGTCGAGCTCGCGGCGGTGGTGGATCCCGATCCGGCGAAGGCCGGGATCTCCGATTACCGGACGATCCTGGCCAAGGTCGAAGCCGCGGTGGTCGCGGTGCCGACCGACCGCCACCACGAAGTGGCGCGCACCTGCCTGGAAAGCGGGCTCCACGTCCTGGTGGAGAAGCCGCTCGCCGCGACGCTCGAGCAGGCCGACGAGCTCGTGGATTTGGCTTTCAAGAAGAAACTTACTCTTCAGGTTGGGCACGTACAGCGCTATAGCACCGCCTTTCAAGCGCTCGCCCGGCGCGTGCAAAAGCCCCAGTTCATCGACGCCGAGCGCCTCGCCGGCTTCAAGCAGCGCGGCGCCGAAGTCGACGTCATCCTCGACCTCATGATCCATGACCTCGACCTCGCGCTGTCGCTCGCGCGCGCCGAGGTGAGCGGCGTCAGCGCGTGCGGCTTTCCGGTGCTGACCGAAGACATCGATATCGCGAGCGCGCGCGTCGACTTCGCCAATGGCTGCGTGGCGGACCTGTCGGCGAGCCGGGTGAGCCAGGCCGTGGTCCGCAAGTTTCGCGTCTTTCAGGCAGGTCTCTACGCCTCGGCCGATCTGCAGGCCGGCAAGCTTCGCTACGTGAAGCAGGCCGACGGCGTCATCCAGGAGAACGAGGAGACGCATGCCGGCGGCGATGCGCTCGAGGCACAGGCGCAAGCCTTCGTCGACGCAGTGCGCGAACGCAAACCGCCTGCGGTCGATGGCACCGAAGGCCGTCGCGTGCTCAAGCTCGCCCTCGACATCGGCCGCCTGGTGCGCGAGCGCCTGAGGCGCTTCGAATGAAAAGCCCGATCGCCATGGTCGATACGGCCGCCGAGTACCGCGCGCTCAAGAGCGAGATCGACGCCGCAGTGGGCCGCGTGCTCGCGTCGGGCCGCTACGTCCTCGGACCCGAGGGCGAGGCGCTGGAGTGCGAACTGGCGGCGTTCACCGGCGCGCCGCATGCCGTCGGCGTCAACTCGGGAACCGACGCGCTGCATTTCGCGCTGGTCGCGGTCGGCATCGGCCCCGGAGACGAGGTGGTCGTTCCGTCGTTCACCTTTTTCGCCACCGCCGAGGCGGTGTCGTACACCGGCGCGACGCCGGTATTTGCCGACATCGATTCGCCGACGTTCAATCTTTCGCCTGCCTCCTTTGAAAAAACCATTACGGCGAAAACGCGCGCGGTCATCGCCGTGCATCTGTTCGGGCAATCTGCGGCGCTGGACGAGATCAGCAGGATTTGCACGCAAAGAGATCTCATTCTGGTTGAGGACTGTGCCCAGGCGCTCGGCGCGGATTACAAGGGACGGCGGGTGGGCAGCTGGGGCGATTTCGGCTGCTTCTCGTTCTACCCGACGAAAAACCTCGCCGCGGTCGGCGACGCGGGGCTGGTGACGATGAGGGAGAAGAGACACGCCGACACCATCCGCATGCTGCGCCACCACGGCAGCCGCCAGACCTACCTGCACGAGCGCGTCGGCTGGAACAGCCGCCTGGACGAGCTGCAGGCCGCAGTGCTGCGCGTGAAGCTGCGCAAGCTCGACGGGTTCAACGCCGCGCGCCGCCGCGTCGCGCAGCGCTATCGCGAGCGGCTCGCCGGCGCGGCGCTCGAACTGCCCGCGGAGGACGCGCGCGGCACGCACGTCTATCACCAGTTCACTATCCGGGCCGAGCGCCGCGACGCGATCCGCGAGGCGCTCGCGCGCCAAGGCATTGCCAGCTCGATCTTCTATCCGCTGCCGCTGCACCGCCAGCCGGCCTACGCGGCCGCGAACGCGGGGCTCGCCCTGCCTGTTTCGGAGGCAGTCGCGAAGACCGTGCTCTCGCTGCCGATCCATCCGCTGCTCGACGACGCCGCGGTCGATCGGGTGTGCCAGGCAGTGCGATCGTGTTCGTGAATCTGCTGCGCGGATGAAACTTCCGTTCACGAAAATGCAGGGAGCGGGAAATGATTTTGTGGTCCTGGACTTCACGGCAAGGCGTTTTGATCTGACGGCAAGTCAGATACGAAGAATCGCCGACCGCCATCTCGGGGTCGGCTGCGACCAGGTGCTGGTGCTCGAGCGGCCGGCCGGCAGCGGCGCCGATTTCCGCTACCGTATCTTCAATGCCGACGGCGGCGAGGTGGAGCAGTGCGGCAACGGCGCGCGCTGCTTCGTGAAGTTTGCGCACGCCAAGGGCCTTACCACGAAGCGCGAGATCCGCGTCGAGACGCTCGGCGGCACGATCCGGCCGCGCCTCGAGCCCGACGGCGAGGTGAGCGTGGATATGGGTGCTCCAGGGTTTTCCAAATCCTTAATTGAGAAACTGGAGCTGAACGGCGAAACCGTCGAGCTCGCCGTGCTCTCGATGGGCAACCCGCACGCGGTGCAGCTGGTCGCCGATGCCGAGAAAGCCCCGGTGACCACGCAGGGTCCGCGCATCGAGCGCCACGCGCGCTTCCCCGACCGCGTCAACGCGGGCTACATGCAGGTGCTCGACCGGCATCGCATCGCGCTTCGCGTGTGGGAGCGCGGCGCAGGCGAGACGCTTTCCTGCGGCACGGCAGCCTGCGCAGCGGCCGTTTCGGGGATCATGCGGAAGTTGATCGATTCTCCGGTGCGCGTCGAAACGCGCGGCGGAGCGTTGACCATCTCTTGGGCCGGCGGCGACAATGCGGTCTGGATGAAGGGCCCTGCGGAAACGGTGTTCGAAGGCACCATCGAGGCATGAAACAACAATGAACGCAGAAGACGTCTTCCTGTTCCTCCGCGGCCACCCGCAGTTCTTCGACCAGCATCCCGAGCTGCTCGAGAAGATCTACGTGCCGCACCCGCACGGCGGGCGCGCGATCCCGCTCGCCGAGCGCCAGATCCTGGCGCTGCGCGACAAGGTGAAGCTGCTCGAGGGCAAGCTCGGCGAGCTGATCCGCTTCGGCGAGGAGAACGACGCCATCAGCGAGAAGGTGCATCGCCTGTCGGTCGCGCTGGTTGGCGCGCGCGATTTCCCGGCGCTCGCGCATTCGCTGTACTTCCATCTGCGAGAGGACTTCGCGGTGCCGCACGTGGCGCTGCGCATCTGGGGCAAGAGCGTGCCGGCCGATTTCGACGAGGCGCAGGCCGTGGGCGAGGCGCAGCGCAGCCACGCCGCGACCATGGGGGCGCCGCAGTGCGGGCCTGCCGCGGGCAATGCGTTCGTGCCGTGGTTTCGCGAAGCTGCCGAGCATGTGCGCTCGGTGGCGCTGGTGCCGCTCGGCCAGACCGCGGTATTCGGGCTGCTCGCGCTCGGCAGCGAGGACGCGCAGCGCTTTTTCCCCGAGATGGGGACCCTTTACCTGCGACGCATCGGCGAGCTATGCGCGGCCGGAGTGACGGCGCGGCTTTAGTCGAAGAATACCTTGATGCGCTGAAGCATCAGCGCCGGCTTTCGCCAGCGACGTTGCGAAACTACGCGCACGCCCTCGACCTGCTGTTCTTTCTCCTGGACCAGCGAAACCTGGATTCGCTCGACGCCGCGCAGGTGCGGCGCTTCATCGGGGTGCTGCATGCGAAAGGGCTGTCGGCGCGCACGCTCGCGCTGACGCTTTCGGCCTGGCGCGGATGCTATCGCTGGCTGGTGCGCCAGCGCGGCTTCCGCTCGAACCCGGTGCTCGGCATCCGCGCGCCGAAGGCGGCGCGCCCGCTGCCGAAGGCGCTCTCGGTCGAGGCGGCGCAGCGCCTGCTCGAAGACGGGGAAGAAGACTCCGTCGTCTCGCTGCGCGACCGGGCGATGTTCGAGCTGCTGTACTCGTCGGGATTGCGCCTCGGCGAGCTCGTCGCCCTCAACGTCGACGATGGCAGGCTCGACCTCTCGCAGGGCGAGGTGACGGTGACCGGCAAGGGAGCGAAGACGCGTACCGTGCCGGTCGGCGCCAGGGCGCGCGACGCGCTCAGGCAGTGGCTGTTGGTCAGAAATAATTTGGCAACTCAAAGTGAAAAAGCAATCTTCGTGGGAAGCCGCGGCAAGAGAATCGCGCCCGCCGTGGTCGGCGTGCGCCTGCGGGCCTGGGCGCGGCGCCGCGGCCTGAACCAGCCGGTTCATCCGCACATGCTGCGCCATTCGTTCGCCACCCACCTGCTGCAGTCCTCGCAGGACCTGCGCGCGGTGCAGGAGATGCTCGGGCACTCGAGCATCTCGACCACCCAGGTCTACACCCACCTCGATTTCCAGGCGCTCGCCAAGGTCTACGACGCGGCGCATCCGCGGGCGAAAAAGAAATGAACGCCGTGGTGCTGAAAAAAGGGCGCGACAAATCCCTCAAGCGGCGTCATCCGTGGATTTTCTCGGGCGGCGTGGAAAAAATTGTCGGCAAACCGGGCAGCGGAGACACCGTCGAGCTGCGTGACATCGCGGGGAACAAGCTGGCCCTCGCCGCCTACAGCCCGCAATCGCAGATCCGCGCACGCGTCTGGACCTTCGAGCCGAAGCAAGACGTCGACGCCGTCTTTTTCCGGCAGCGGATCGCGCGCGTGCTCGCCTTGCGCGAAGGGCTGCCGGCGGCGAAGCACACCAACGCGCTGCGGCTGGTGAACGGCGAATCGGATGGCCTGCCCGGCCTGGTCGTGGACCGCTACGCCGACGTGCTGGTGGTGCAGATCCTCTCGGCGGGCATCGAGCGCTGGCGCGACCCGATCCTCGACGCGCTGGCGGAATCGAGCGGCTGCGAAGCCATCTACGAGAGATCGGATGCCGAGGTGCGCGGCCTGGAAGGGCTGGAGCCGAGAACGGGATTCGTGCGCGGCAATCGCAACGCCTCGCGCTGCCCGATCAGCGAATACGGCCTCAACTTCCGCGTCGACGTCGAGCAGGGGCAGAAAACCGGCTTCTTCCTCGACCAGCGCGAGAACCGCCAGCGGGTGCGCGCGCTCGCCGCCGGACGCGAGGTGCTCGACGGCTTCTGCTATACGGGGGGCTTTTCGATCGCCGCGCTGGCGGGCGGCGCGAAACGGGTCACCGCAATCGAAAGTTCTTCAAGTGCCCTGGAGGTCGCAAAGGAAAATCTCGCCGCGAATCCGCTTGACGCCTCGAAGGTGGAATTCCTTCAGGCCGACGTCTTTTCCCATCTGAGGACCCTCAGGGATCGCGGCGCGC
>Ga0137374_10011935_pt1 | contig 10151 bp, 11 predicted proteins | sample SagtaG_20_FD_104811 | JGI IMG/M metagenome (GOLD analysis project Ga0137374, IMG submission 104811) | Vadose zone soil microbial communities from Sagehorn Ranch, Mendocino, California, USA - Sage1_R_100_16 metaG | ecosystem: Environmental > Terrestrial > Soil > Vadose zone | place: USA...
CACACCGGATCGACTCGGTACGCCACCGCGGCTCGTCGTCCTTCGCCTGCAGCAGATCGAGTACGTCGGCCACCCGCTGCCGCTCCGCGGCGGTCGGCCGGGTCTCCATGCCCGTGACCGGGCGGGTCGCCGGGCGGCACCCCGTGTCGAGCTTCACCCGCAGCACACCGCCCTTGGCAGTGCCGGTCAGATCCACGAACCCTTCCGCGTACGCCGTGAAACTGCGATGCCATACCTCCGCGTCGTACCGGGGAGGGAGTCGACGCACGACCGCCGCGAGCAGGTCGGCATCGTGACCGGACCGTGGGTACAGCTCCACGGTCCGCCGGTACCGGGCACCGCTGCGCGCCAGGCTGATGTCGCACTCGCCGAGGAACCGGTAGCCCGAGACGCGTACCGCGGCGTCGGGTCCGGCGGCCCGGACCAGCTCGACGGTCGCGCGGTCGACGGCTTGCCGGGCGGCCACCACGTCGCGTTGCGCCGGGATCGTCGCGTCACCGGAGAACGCGCCGAACGCGAACAGTACGAGTACCAGCGCCCACGCCGCGACCAGCACGATCAGCCACCGACGGCGCAGCCACGCGGTCACTCGGGAACGCTCGATCATTCGGACATCGTCTCAGTCGCGTACCACCCGGAGGACGGCGGCCGGGCAGTGCCGGAAGACGGACGAAGACCCCGGCCGGGCAGTGCCCGACCGGGGTCTTCTGTGGAGCAGGCACTCAGTCCTGGGCGACCGTCAGCGTCAGCTGGTTGATCCCCCGGTCCGCCGACACCTCGGCGTCGCCGTTGCCGGCGCGGGACAGGGCTCGCAACGTCCACCGGCCCGGCGCCGCGAAGAAGCGGAAAGCGCCCTCCGGGGAGGTCACCACCTCGGCGGTGAACTCGCCGGTGGCGTCGAGCAGCCGGACGTACGCACCGCCTACCGGGTCGCCGCCGGCGGCGACCACCGTACCGGCGATCACCGTCTCCTTGGCGACGTCGACACTCGCCGGCAGCGGCGCCGACTGGTCGGGGGCAGCGCAACCGTCAGCGGTCACAGCGCTCTCTGCAGTCACAATGCTCACGTCTCCTCCCTCAAACCTTCGCAGCTTCGCCCGGCTCGTCGCCGAGCGCGATCGGCACGCCGACGAGCGAGCCGTACTCGGTCCACGAACCGTCGTAGTTCTTCACGTCCGAGCCCCCGAGCAGCTCCTGCAATACGAACCAGGTGTGGCTCGAGCGCTCGCCGATCCGGCAGTACGCGATGGTCTTCCTGTTCCAGTCGACGCCGGCCTCGGAGTAGATCTCCTTCAGCTCGTCGTCGCTGCGGAACGTGCCGTCCTCGTTGGCGGCCTTGCTCCACGGCACGCTCACCGCGGTCGGGATGTGGCCGGCGCGCTGCGACTGCTCCTGCGGCAGGTGCGCCGGGGCGAGCAGCCGGCCGGCGTACTCGTCGGGAGACCGTACGTCGACCAGGTTCTTGCCGCCGATGGCGTCGACGACCTCGTCGCGGAACGCCCGGATCGACAGATCCTGCTCCTGGGCGGTGTACTGCGTGGGCTTGCGCTCGGGTACGTCCTTGACCAGGGTCCGGGCGTCCAGCTCCCACTTCTTGCGGCCGCCGTCGAGCAGCTTCACGTCGCGGTGGCCGTACAGCGTGAAGTACCAGTACGCGTACGCGGCGAACCAGTTGTTGTTGCCGCCGTACAGCACCACGGTGTCGTCGTTGGCGATGCCCCGCCCGGAGAGCAGCTTCTCGAACTGCTGCTTGTTGACGAAGTCGCGGCGTACCGGGTCCTGCAGGTCCTGCTTCCAGTCGATCTTGACAGCGCCGGGAATATGGCCCCCGTCGTACGCGGTGGTGTCCTCGTCGACCTCGACGAACACGACCCCGTCGGTGTTCAGGTTTTTCTCGGCCCAGTCTGCGTTGACCAGGGATGCTTCACGGCTCATGCTCAGGCTCCTTCAGATGTGTTGATACGTGCGGGCAGCGGGCGGTTGAGAGTGCGACGGATCAGCAGGTACGCCTCGCAGCCGAGGCACAGCCCGAACGCCGCGTTGAGGAACGCCGCGATCAGGGCGAACGCGGTGGCGACGAGGCCCACGACCACGGCGCCGGACAGGTAGCCGCTCGTCGCGACCACCAGGAAGATCAATCCCACGAGCTGGGCGAACCGCACCGGCGCGGCCGGCTCCAGCTCGCTCGGCCGCCCCAGTCGCGGTGCCACCAACGTGCGGTAGACCAGCGAGTACGGCCCCCACTGCGGCCGGTACGCGGTGATCGCGAAGACCGCGGCCTGCGCGAGCGCGAGCCACCCGGAACCGGTGACCAGTACGACGATCAGCACCGCCGTGGTGAGCCACGCGGCGAACCGGGGTCCACGGGGGTCTAGCAGGGACTGTGGGTGCGGATCGGCCATTGCCATCTCTCCTCACAAGGCTGGACAAAAGGCGCCTCATGAGCGACGGCATGCAGTCCGCACCGGACGGATCCGGCTCTGGGTGCAGCGGGAGATTAGGCGATCAGACAGGCACGCTGAAGCCGCCGCTCGTCAGTACGAGCGACACAGGCAGGTGGCCACGCGACACAGGTCGACCGCGCGCCGTTTGGTGAGCAACGTGCTCATGACGGGGAGGCTAGCACGATCCGTAGCCACGACTCACCGGCTGCGTGACCCATGCCACGCTGCCCGTCCCGCATTCTGGTCATCGGGCGCCGACGAGTGGTGCGACGGTGGCGATCAGGTGCGCCTTGGTGGGTTGGCCGCTGGCACGGCGTACCACCCGGCCGTGGGCGTCGATGACGAACAGCGTGGGGGTACGCATCACGCCCAGCGCCCGTACGGCGTCCAGGTTCTGCTCGGCGTCGACCTCCACGTGACGTACGCCGTCGACCAGGTCCACCACCTCGGAGCAGATCCGCCGGGTGGCCCGGCACGGGGCGCAGAACGCCGACGAGAACTGCAGCAACGTGGCCGGTACGCCGCTGCGTACCCCCAAGGTTGTCAACAGCTGAGGGTCGACGGCGGGCGACGGCTCGTCCGGGCCCGGAGCGGCCGGGCGCAGCTGGCCGTTACGCCGGCGCCACAGCTCGCCGATGACCAGCGCGGCCGCCAGTGCGGCGACCGCGGCGAGGAGTCCGACCGGCCAGGGCATTTCCCAAGAGTGTCACGAAGTGAGCGGAACGTCCTGTGCGGACGCCATGGCGACGATCCCGTCGTCGGCCACCGTCGCACCCCGCACCTTGAGCCCGTACGGCAGCGCCGGCAGCGCGATCCGGCGGGACAGGCTGCTAGCCACCTCCGATCGCAGCGACGACGGCAGGTCCGCTTCCTTCACCGACACGTCGTCGACCTGGATCTTGATCCCGCCGTCGTAGACCTTGACTCGCGCCGTCGCCAACGCCGTGACCTTGGTCGGGCCGAGGCTCACCGGGACCGTGATCAACAGCTTTCCGTCCTTGCCGCGGACCTTGGCGCCGTCCATCCCGACCAGCTCCTCGACCTGGTCGAACGCCACGGTGGCCTTGCCGGTTACCTCACCCGCCCGTACGTCGCCCTTGCCGTTCATCAGGTCGCCGATGTCGGCCTTGACGTCCGTGGCGCGTACGTCCAGCGAGTCCACGCTGACGCCGTCGAGGCTGAGCTTGCGCATCTTGATGTCGACCGCCTGGAACTCGCCGCCGATCACCTGGGTGAGGAACGGGAAGCCCTCGATCGTGACGTCGGGCTTGCCTTCCATCTCGATCTTCTTCTCGGCCGCCTTCTGGGCGACCTGGTCGGAGATCTTGGACTCCGCCGCCCACGCGGCGCCCCGATCCGCCAACACCAGGATTCCGACCAGAATCAGGAACGTCACCAACAGGCCAATGCCCGTCTTGCGGCCACTCTTCACTCGCGAGACTCCTCGGGTTTGTCCGGTCTGTCGCGTCAGAAGTTCTTAACAAGCATCAGGACACTGAGCAAGTACGCCGCCGGCGCCGCCACCGCCAGCGCGACCAACGGGCCCAGCGCCGCCCGTACCATCCACCGGGACGCGTCCTCGCCGGCCAGCAGCCGACCGGTCTCGGCGAAGACCATGCCGAGGTCGGCCAGCACCGCGGCGACCGCCACGACCACCCCGGCCATCGCCGCCACCCCGGGCGACAGCCCGACCAGCACCGACCCCGCCCATCCGGCCGCGGCCGTACCCACCATGCCACCGAGTACGACACCCGGCGCACCGCGCGGCACGTGCTCGGACACCCGTGGCGTACGCAGCACCAGGTCGGAGAGCCGGGCGACGACCAGGCCGACTCCGGCGGCCAGCAGGCACGCCAGCAACGCCTCGGTGCCGGCCGGGTACCGGGAGAGCAGGATCGGGGTCGCCAACGCGACCACTCCGACGGTGACCACGGCCACCGCGCCGATCGACTCGGTGACCCGGGTCCGGCCTTCGCCGCGTACCAGTTGGCCGATCACGCCGAGCACGAACGCGCCCGCGACCACGTACCCGAGAGGAGCCAGCGAGGCCTCGGCCGAGTAGACCGCGGTGACATCCGCACCGGCCGCCGCGACCAGACCGGCGCCTGCCACCACGTACGGGCCCGGCGACCGGCCGCCCCAGGTCCAGGCGGCCACGAACAGCGCCTGGATCGCGAGGCACACTCCGGCGTACGCGACGTGGTCCAGCCGCGAGCCGAAGATCAACGTCACGGTGAGCAGGCCGGCGAGCGCGGCGGTGAAGCCGGAACGGCCGATCGAGAACTTGCCGACCGTCGCGGTGTCCGGGCGAGCGACTTCCGCCACCCGCTGCCGCTCGGCGGCGGTCTGCGGCACGCCCTGCCGGTCCGGTGCGACCTGCTTGCCCTGGGATTCGGGCGGGCCGGGACGCTCGGGTGGGCGCCGTTCGGGTGGCCGCCGCTCGGCGGGCCGTTCCCTGCGGTGCTGCTCCTCGAGACGCTGCTGCTCCAGACGCTGCTGTTCTAGGCGCTGCTGCTCGAGGCGTCGTTGCTCTTCGAGGCGCTGTTCTTCTTCGAGGCGTTGCCGTTCCGCCTCGCGCTTGCGCTCCGCGCGAGTCTGCCGCTTCGAGCGGGCCGGCGCGTCAGGTCCCCAGCCCGGTGGCTGCTGTCCCACGACGGGGACGTCCGCGGTCGGAGTCTCCACCCGCGGCACCGGCTGGGTCATCGACTGCTCTGCTGCCGACTGCGATGACCCTGGCGGCCCCAGCCATGGCTGCCCGGAGCCTGGCCCCGCTGGGCCTGGCTGTCCTGGCATGGGTGCGTCGGGCGCCGGCTCCGGGGCGCGGCGGCGACCCCGGCCCCGGTCCGGCTCGACCGGTGCCTGGAGGTCGCGGGGGTCCGGCTCATACCGGGGCGGCTCATACCGGGGCGGCTCATACCGGGGCGGCTCGTGGGGCGGCTCGTAATGGGGCGGCTCGTAACGGGGCGGCTCGTACCGGGGCGGCTCGGGGGGCGGTTCCCGGCGGGGCTCGTACTGGCGCGGCTCGGGGGGCGGCGGCTCCGGTTGCGGCACCGCCGGGAACGCGTCCGTGTCCCTGGACGGACCGCGCGGCGTCGTACCCCACGCCGGAATCGGTTCAGTCCGGTACGGGGCCGGGGGCGGCGAGTGGCGGGCCGCGGGTGGCTCGGGCTGGCGCCACGACTCTTCGGGCCGGTGCCACGACTCGGTCGGCGGCTCGGCCTCGCGCCGGGGTGGCGCAGAGGACCGCGGTGGCGCAGGCGCCGGCGAGGCCGGAGGTGGCGGTGCGGGAGCTGGCGGTGCGGGAGGGGGCGGTGCGGGAGGGGGCGGTGCGGGAGGGGGCGGCGGTGGCGGCGCGGCCGGTGGGGCTGCCTGCCGGGCGTCCGTCTGGCGGTCCGCGGAGCGGGCTCGTCCCCGACCCCAGATGTGACCCGCGGACGAGTCGGGCGGCAGGTCCCAACCCGGTGCGTCGGGCTGCCCGGTCTCCCAGGCGGCGGCTGGAGAATCGTCCAGCGAAGAGACGTCGATCGACCTCAGATCGTCCCACCACTTTGTGCCCGGGTTGGGAGGGCGACCACGCCGACGCGGGCCCGACCCCTGGTCAGGCTCGCCGTGCGGATCGTTTCCGGCCACGGCCCGATCGTCTCAGATATTCACCGCCGTGACGAAACCAGTGAGACTTCGTACCTTTTGCGTTGTTCATGAGAGCGATCTTCGACACGCCCGCCGCTCACCAGGCGAGAAGCCGTACGGCTGAGCAACCGATGTCGGATACCCTCAGGTCACCCGCCCCCGCCAGAGTTGCCGGAGGGTTGCCGCCATCGGGCCGACCGTCCGAGGTGGCACCACTCAAGCCAGATCGCCCGCCTGGGCGACCCACCGGGACGGGAGGTAGTCCGCGTGGAGATTCTGTTGTTGACCACGAACGCGGGCCAGCCCACTACCACGGGCCAGACCACGACCAGCGCGACATCCGCCGACCAGGCCGGTGCCGTACTGCCTGCTCTCGATCTGCTGCACCACGGCGTACGTACCGCGCCCCGGGACGTACGGGCGCTGATCGACCGGCCAGGTCCGGACCTGGTGTTGGTCGACGCCACCTCCGAGCTGGCCGATGCGCGGTCGAGCTGCCGGATGCTGCGGGCGACCGGGCTCGGCGTACCGCTGTTGGCTGTGGTGACGGAGCCGGGGCTGGTGGCCGTCTCCGCGGACTGGGGTGTCGACGACATCCTGCTCAACACCTCCGGCCCGGCCGAGATCGAGGCCCGGCTGCGGCTCTCGATCGGCCGGCTCAAGGCCGCCACAATGGACTCTGACGCCTCGCTGGTACGCGCGGGCGAGCTGACCATCGATCCGGACACGTACTCGGCGAAGCTCAAGGGCCGGCCGCTCGACCTGACGTACAAGGAGTTCGAGCTGTTGAAGTTCCTGGCGCAGCACCCGGGCCGGGTCTTCACCCGGGACCAGCTGCTCCGCGAGGTCTGGGGGTACGACTACTTCGGCGGCACCCGTACCGTCGACGTCCACGTACGGCGGCTGCGCGCCAAGCTCGGCAGTGAGTACGAGTCGATGATCGGGACCGTACGCCAGGTCGGCTACAAGTTCGTGGTGCCGCCGACCCGCCAGCTGCCCGAAGCCGAGCACGCCACCGTATAACCACCAGCTATTCCAGGCATTGTCCGACCTGCGTAGACGAAAGCGATTTCTCCACCGCAGATTGGACAATGCCTGTTCTACTGCGCGGATTCCGACCGCGGGGCCATCCGCCATGATGCGCACTCCGAATGACTGACTGGCATTGCCGATCAGCTCTTTCGAAGGGGGCACAGATCATGAATGAATCCACTCGTCGCGGCTTCCTGGTGATGGCCGGGACCACCGCGGCTTCGGTCGGAGCGGCCGTCGTGGCACCGAGCGCCGTCGCGGGCCCGGCGGTCACACCGCTGCGCCGGGATGCCAGCGGCCCACTGGTCGCCCACGTCAGGGATGTACGGGCAGGCACGTTGTGCCTGATGGTGGGCGAGCGCGAGGTCGTCGTAGACGACCACGACCTGGTCGCGCGGCTGGTCCGCGCCGCCTCGTAGGGGGTACGTGATGTCATCGCACCGCGAAGCCCCGGAGATCTCGAAGGATCCGGCCGCCGACAACACCGACGTGTACGCATTCGTCAGCCCGGACAGACCCACCATGGTCACGTTGATCGCCAACTTCATTCCTTTACAGAAGCCGGATGGCGGGCCGAATTTCTATGAATTCGGAGACGACGTACTCTACGAAATTCGTATTTCAAATAGAGGCGACGCATACGCCGACATCAGTTACCAGTTCCGATTCCAGACGAAAATTCGGAACAAGGGGACCTTCCTTTACAACACCGGTCCGATCTCGTCGATCTCCGATCCGAGCTGGAACCGGCCGCAGTACTACTCGGTCACCCGGGTCACCCGCGACGGGAGCTCCAAGCTGCTGGCGGGCGGGCTGACCGTACCCCCGGTGAACATCGGCCCCCGCAGTACGCCCGACTACGCGCACTTCACCGCCGAAGCGGTGCACAGCCTCGGCGGCGGCCGGCAGGTCTTCGCCGGGCAGCGGGCCGAGGGGTTCCACGTCGACCTGGGCAGCATCTTCGACCTGGGCACGCTGCGCCCGTTCCAGGCCGCGCATCTGATCCCGTCGGCGAACGCCGTCGGCGTCAACGGCACCCAGGGGCTCAATGTCCACTCGATCGCGATCCAGGTGCCGAAGACCGACCTCACCCGGGGCGGCGTGCTGCCGACCGACGTGATGAGCCCCCGGTCGGTGATCGGGGTCTGGGCCACGGCGAGTCGCCGCAAGTCCCGGATCATCGACCCGGACACCGGACGGACCAACGGGTACGGCCCCTACCAGCAGGTTTCCCGGCTGGGCAACCCGCTGTTCAACGAGGTGATCGTGCCGATGGCGGCGAAGGACCGGTGGAACGTACTGCCGCCCAGCGAGGACAAACAGTTCGCCGGTTACGTCGCCCACCCCGAACTGGCCGGCCTGCTGCCGGCGCTCTACCCGGGCGTGTTCCCGAACCTTGCGGCGTACACCAAGTCGCGGGCCGACCTGACCGCGATCCTGCTCACCGGCATCCCCGCCGGCGTGGTGCCCGGCTTCCAGAACAACACAGGCAGTACGCTCGCCGACCTGCTCCGGCTGAATCTGGCCGTGCCGCCGTCTGCAAGCCCGAACGAGCTGGGCCTGGTCGCGGGCGACCCGGCCGGATTCCCCAACGGGCGCCGGGTGATCGACGACGTGACAACGGTGGAGTTGCGGGCGGTCGCCGGCCTGACCATCCCCCTGGTCGATCCGTCGTTCACGCCCGATGGGGCGACGTCCGCGGTCACTGACGGCACGTCGAACACCAACGCGCCGTACCTCGACAGCTTCCCTTACCTGGGTACGCCAGCCGGCGGATACCAGACCAGTCCAGGGACACCAGCGACATGACCGAGAATCCGTACGCCGGGCAGGGGCCCGTGCTGTTGGACATCGGCGGCCGGATCGGCGCACTCGTGGTCGACATGCCCGCCGCGCTGGCCGGTGTGGAGATCGAGATCCGGCCAGCCGGGTACCGGGCGGACCAGCTGCGACACGTGGCGGTCATCCCCCGCCACGTCGGCGACCGGCTCGGACACGCCGCCGTCTTCGCCGATCTGGCAGCCGGCGACTACGAGCTGTACGTACGCCCGACCAGTCCGGTCCGGCTCCGCATCGCCGTCACTGGCGGCCAGGTGACGTTGGCCGCCTGGCCACCCGACGACGAGCACGATGCCGTGTGACGTACCGCTAGTTGATCAGGCGTCGTCCGGCCTGCGGCTTCAGAAGCCCGGTTCGCCGCCGCAGCAGGGACGATGCCTGATCATGTAATCGGCTGATATCCGGGAACCGGACCGGCCAGGATCCCGGCTAGGGTCGTCGGGTGAGCACCGTGGAGCGCCGAAGCTATCTGACGTCCGAGCAGGTCAGCGAGGTGCTCGCGGTGATGGAGGCGGCGAGCGACGCCGACGGGGTCTATCCGCTCTCCGAGCACGTGGTGCTGCACCTGCGGCACGGCGGTGACGCGCCGTCGGTGCATCTGCTCGCGCACGACGGCGACGCCATCGTCGGGTACGCCCACGTCGACACCACCGACGAGGTGGTCGGCGCATCGTCCGAGCTTTCCGTACACCCGTTGTACCGGCGGCATGGGCTGGGCCGTGCACTGGTCGAGACCGCGATCGCGGTGGCCGAGGAGCACGACCCTGCCGGGCGGCTGCGGCTGTGGGCGCACGGCGACCACCCGTCGGCGACCGCGTTGTCGATGAGCCTCGGCTTCGAGCGGTACCGGGTGCTGTGGCAGATGCGGCGCTCGCTGTACGCCCCGGTCCCGGCCGCCGGGCTGCCCGACGGGTACGAGCTGCGCGGTTTCGTACCCGGAAAAGACGACGAGGCGTGGCTGGAGCTGAACAACCGGGCCTTCGCCGACCACCCCGACCAGGGTCGCTGGACTCTCAGGGACCTGCGGGTACGCATGGCCGAGCCGTGGTTCGACCCGGCGGGATTCCTGCTCGCGGAGCGTACCGGCGACGGCCGGTTGCTCGGTTTCCACTGGACCAAGGTGCACGGCGCGGCCGCCACCCACGACGGCACCAGCCACGCCCACGACCCGATCGGCGAGGTGTACGTCCTCGGCGTCCACCCGGA
>Ga0137374_10011944_pt1 | contig 10148 bp, 9 predicted proteins | sample SagtaG_20_FD_104811 | JGI IMG/M metagenome (GOLD analysis project Ga0137374, IMG submission 104811) | Vadose zone soil microbial communities from Sagehorn Ranch, Mendocino, California, USA - Sage1_R_100_16 metaG | ecosystem: Environmental > Terrestrial > Soil > Vadose zone | place: USA...
ATCTACGGCTGCGACCATCTGATGCACCTCGTCCGCCTCGAGGCACCAGCCAAGCGACGCGGCGCTGTTCCGCAACCAGTCCGGGTCCGGCTCGTCGTAGAACAACGTGCCCTTCCAGTCGAAAAGCACGGCCTTGAAGCGGCTCACATGCGGAACACGCCGAACGGCGTTGCTGGGATCTCGGCGTTCAAGGCCGCCGATAGGCCCAGCGCCAGCACCATTCGGGTGTCGACGGGGTCGATCACGCCGTCATCCCACAGGCGCGCGGTCGAGTAGTAAGGGCTACCTTCGGCGTCGTAGCTCGCCAGGATCGGCGCGACAAACGCCTCGCGTTCCTGGTGGCTCATGTCGCGGCCATCGCGCTGCAGATTGTCGAGGCGCACCTGCAGCAGCACACTCGCCGCCTGCTGGCCGCCCATCACGCTGATGCGCGCATTTGGCCACATCCACAGTTGGCGCGGGCTGTACCCGCGCCCGCACATCCCGTAATTGCCAGCGCCGAAGCTGCTGCCGACGATGACCGTGAACTTCGGCACCTGCGCATTCGCCACCGCCATCACCATCTTGGCGCCATCCCGCGCGAGCCCTCGATTCTCGTATTCGCGGCCAACCATGAAGCCGGTGATATTTTGCAAGAACACCAGTGGAATTCGTCGCTGGCAACACAGCTCGACAAAGTGCGCCCCTTTCAGGCTGCTTTCGCTGAACAGGATGCCATTGTTGGCGATAATTCCGATGGGATACCCCATGATGCGTGCAAATCCTGTTACCAGAGTCGTGCCGTAGCTGGCTTTGAACTCGTCGAGCTCGCTGCCGTCGACAACACGCGCAATCACTTCCCGAATATCGAACTGCGTGCGCGAATCGCGCGGTAGAATGCCGTACAGCTCACACGGGTCGTAGCGTGGTGTGCGAACCTCTTGCTTGTCCCATGGCACGTGCTTGACCGCGGGAACGTTAGCCAGAATGCGGCGTGTGATCGCCAACGCGTGCAGGTCATCCTCGGCGTAGTGGTCCGCCACACCAGAAATTCGGGTATGAACGTCTGCGCCGCCTAAATCCTCGGCGCTGACCTCCTCGCCCGTGGCCGCCTTCACCAGGGGCGGTCCGCCGATGAAGATCGTCCCCGTCCCTTTGACGATGACCGTCTCGTCGCTCATGGCCGGCACGTATGCCCCGCCGGCGGTGCAGGAGCCCATCACTACCGCCACCTGAGCGATGCCTTTCGCGGACAGGTTGGCCTGGTTGTAGAAGATGCGTCCAAAGTGCTCGCGGTCGGGAAACACGTCGGCCTGCAGCGGCAGAAAGGCGCCACCTGAATCGACCAGGTACACGCACGGCAGATGGTTCTGCTCGGCGATCTCCTGCAGTCGCAGATGCTTTTTCACGGTGATCGGGTAGTAGGTGCCGCCCTTGACCGTCGCATCGTTGGCGACAATCGCCACTTCCTTGCCTTCGACCGAGCCGATGCCGGTCACGATCCCCGCCGCGGGCGCCTCGTCGTCATACATGCCGTTCGCGGCCAGCGGCGAAAGCTCGAGGAACGGCGTGTCGGGATCCACCAGCCGCTCGACTCTCTCTCGCGCCAGCAGCTTTCCTCGCGCTCGGTGCCGCTGCACGGACTCGGGACCGCCACCCTCGCGGACGCGGCGGAGGCGCTCCCGCAAGTCCTCGATGAGCCTCAGGTTGAGCTCGCGATTCTGAGCAAACTCCGCCGAGAGCGGATCGATGCGCGACTCGAGCACCACCACGCGTGGTCAGGGTAGTACAGTGGCGCGGCCGTGCCGCGGATCGATCTGTGGCGCCAGAACCTGTCCGAGGTGCCCGAGTGGGTCTGGGACTGCCACACCGCGGACTGGCTCAACCTGGCCGAGAACCAGTTGCGGTCGATTTCACCGCGCTTGTCCGAGCTGCTGCAATTGCGCATGCTCGACCTGGGGCACAACCAGCTCACGTCGATACCCGACTCGATTGCCGCGCTCGTTGGCCTGCGGGATTACCTCTACCTCAGCGATAACCACTTTCAAGATGTGCCTGAGTGGATCGGCAATCTCTCACAGCTACGCTACCTGAATGTCACAGACAATGAGTTAACCAGTTTGCCTTCCAGAATGGGTGAGCTGCACAGCCTCCGCGAGCTGCGCCTGTACAACAATCGCTTGAGTAGTTTGCCATCATCGGTTGGTAATCTGCGGAATCTGCGCGAGCTGCATCTGGACAACAACGTGCTCGTGGAGCTGCCCGAAAGCATCGGCCAACTGTCGGCGCTGCGCGAGCTCAGCCTGCGCAACAACCGCCTCGCGGAGCTGCCAGGGAGCATGCGCGCGCTGAGCAGATTGGCTCGCCTCGACCTGCGCCAGAATCGCCTGCCAACGCTTCCCGAGTGGTTGCTCGAGCTCGGCGAGCTGGAGAAGCTTGACCTGCGCTGGAATCCCCTCGAACACGTGCCAGCGTGGGTCGATGAGCTGGAAGCGCGCGGCTGCGCGGTCCTGCTCTGACCAGGCTACCGGAACTCTTGTAACGAATCTGTAAACGTCCATGGCACGCCTTGTGCGTCTTTCGCGAGCATGCCGCGCTCGTTGTTGGCGGTGGCAGCCTTCGTGGCTGCACTGCTAGCCCCGAACACCAGCGCTGGCGCCGAAGATCTGCACACGTACGACACACGGATCGCGGGTGCTCTGGCGCTGCTTGACAGCAGCCCAGCCACGGCGCCGTTGCACGGGGTGCTCGACGCCAACCGGGTCCGCATTCAGTTCGTCCCGATGGCCCCGGGCGTGTACGCGCGCTATAGCGTCGCGCGCCACACGGTCGAGATCGACGAACGCTGGGCCGAGGCTGACCAGTTCACGCTCGCCGCGGTCATCGCTCACGAAGCGACGCACGCGCAGGACGCCGTGAGTGGGTACCTGTCGAGCGGCGGCTCCTCGGCCTGCATCGACTCCGAGATTCGCGCGTTCCGCAACTCGGCGTTGTTCTGGATCGATCGTTTCGGCGGCACCGGCAAGGTGGATCCCGCGGATGACCTGGAGCGCCAGCTGAACCTGATCGCCGATCGGCAGCTGCGCGATCCGAACGGACTGGAAGAGCTGGTCCGCCAGACGTACAGCGCGCAATGTAGCCACTAAGCGGCCACCCGCGGTTGGGGGGCCTCGCACTGAGTGGCCACCAGAGTCGGGCGCCGGCCACTAAGGGCGCAGCCACCGGGCGGGCAGTCAGCTCGCGGGCAATGGCATCTCGCGGGCGGTAGCATCGCTGCGTGAGCCACGCGGCCGCCGCGACGCCCGTGCAGCTGTGGGCCACCTTCACCGCCAAGGCGCAAGCGCTCGGCACCACGGTGCTGCACGCGGAGTCCGAAGCACACCTTGCGCAGCTCCTGCGCGAAGCGGGTCAGGTCGCCGTCACCGCCAGCGTCGCGCGGCGCCTTGCCAGTGGCTTCGAGTCGGCCGCGGACGGACCGTCCGTCGAAGTAGCCGCTGCGGCCGAGTTCGCGGTCGCCGAAACCGGCTCGCTGGTCCTCGACGAGCCGCGCGCGGACCGCGGCGCCTGCTTCCTGGCCGATCGCCTGTGGCTGCTGGTACCGCTCGATGCGCTGGTCGCCACGATCGACGAGGCGTTCCTGCGCCTTGCCGACCTGATCCGCGCCGGGGCGAAACATCCACTGCTGATGAGCGGCCCCAGCCGCACCGCCGATATCGAGCGCGTGCTCACAGTCGGTGTTCACGGACCACGCTCACTGGTGGCCGTCATTGTCGACTCCGCCGGCCCGCGGCCGCCTTCGGGAGCCCTTGATTCGTCCATTCGCTGAGCGGTACCGCGCGGCGCTCGCCGACCCGCGGCTGCCCCGCAACCTGCTCGCCTTCCAGCGCGCCTGGCGGCTCACCCGCGATACCGCCTTCTCGCGCCTTCAGGGCGAGACCAGCAGCTCGTTCGACACCGCAAAGGCGCAGCTTGTCGCCGCCAAGGACGCGGTACTGGCCGATCCATCCGAAGCGCGCCGCGCATTCATCGACAACGCCCGCGCCTGTGGCACGCAGGTCCACGAGGTCGCGACGGCCGCCGATGCGCGGACAAGGATTCTGGAGCTGCTGCAGCAGCGCGGGGTGAAGCTTCTGGCCAAAGGCAAGAGCATGGTCGCCGAGGAGGTGTTCCTGAACCACCACCTCGAGGCAGCGGGCATCCGCGTCGTCGAGACCGACCTCGGCGAGTGGATCATCCAGCTCGCGCACGAGACCCCCAGCCACATGGTCATGCCGGCAATCCACAAGAGTCGGCAGCAGGTGGCCACGCTGTTCGAGTCCGAGACCGGCCACGCCGTGCCCAGCGACGATGTCCAGGCCCAGGTGACTCTGGCGCGGACGGAGCTCCGCCGCGCGTTTCTCGCCGCCGACGCGGGGATGATCGGCGCCAATGCGCTGATCGCCGAAACGGGCTCGGTGCTGCTGATCACCAACGAGGGCAACGGCGACCTGGTCAGCACGCTGCCGCGCTTGCTGATCGTGATTGCCGGCTGGGAGAAACTGGTCCCCAGCCTCGCCGACGCCGCCGCGCAGGTGCGGCTGCTCGCCCGCTCTGGCACGGGCCAGGAGATCACCACATACACCACGCTGATCACCGGCCCCGAGCCTGACTGCGAAGTGCACCTGGTGCTGGTCGACAACGGCCGCACGGCGATGTGGCGCGATCCTGATGCGCGCGCGGCGCTGCGATGCATTCGCTGCGCGGCCTGCGCCGATGTGTGCCCGCCGTATCAGGTCGTGGGCGGGCACGTGTTCGGGTACGTCTATTCGGGCGCCATCGGGCTGGTCAACACGTCGTTTCATCACGGCCTCGAGGCGGCCGCCGAGCCACAGTCGCTGTGCGTCAGCTGCAACGCCTGCGCGGCCGTGTGCCCCGTGGGTATTCCTTTGCCCGAGCTCATCCTCGACGTGCGCGCCCGGGTGGTCGAAGAGCGCGGTCTGCCGTGGTACAAGCGCGCCGCCTTTGCCGTGTGGCGCGACCCGCGGGTGTTCGACCGCGTGGCACGGCTGGCAAGCCTTGCGCCCGCTGGCGCGGTGTCGAGGGCGCATCGGCTGCTGCCGCGGGCGTGGTCGTGGCGGGCGCTGCCTCCGCTTGCGCGCCGGCCGGCGCGCGACCGTTGCCTGGGCCGCGTGTTCGAACCCGACTCCGTTGGGCCATGGGTGGCCAGCGGCGCCCGCGGGCTCACTGTCGCGTATTTCGTGCAGTGCGTCGCCGACCGCTGCGCGCCCGAGCAGGTCGATGCCGCGCTGCGGGTGCTGCGGGCGTGCGGTGCCCGGGTGGCGGTGCCCGAGGGACAGCACTGCTGCGGGCTACCGATGCTCGACGCCGGCGATCTCGCGACTGCCCGCGCGCTGGCCAAACAGACGATTTCGGTCCTGGAGTCTGCTGACGCGGACTACGTCGTCAGCGGCGCCGCCTCGTGCGCGATCGCGATCATGCACGACTACGCGCGGCTCCTGCGGCACGAGCCCGAGTGGGCCGAGCGGGCCCAGCGCCTGGCCGCGCGCACGCTAGACCTTCTGTCGTTCGTAGCAAGAGTCGCCGACCCGCCCGCCCTCGGCTCCTCCGATCCGCCTACGTTCACTGCTGATGCGTCTGCGCTCGCCGCCGCCAAAAGCCAGCAGCCGCTGGTCACCTACCACAGCTTCTGCCAGAGCACGAACGTCCTCGGCATCGCTGATGTCGGCCCGACGCTGCTCCGCCGCGCCGGGATCCCGCTGGTCGACTTGCCCGAGATGGACGTCTGCTGCGGCTTCGGCGGCGGCTCATCCGTCGATAACCCCGAGGTCGCGCGCGGCATCGTCGCCCGCAAGCTCGACAACGTCCACACCACCGGCGCCACGATCCTGGCCACCGACAACCCCGGCTGCATCCTGCACCTCCGCGGCGCCGCCCAGGCCGCCGGCCTCCATCTCGAGGTCAAACACGTCGCCGAGCTCCTCGCCGCCCGCCTCAGCCAGTAATCCCTTTTGCTCGCGTGCCGCGTTCGACATACTGAGCGCTCACCCCCGCATGGCCCAGGCTGAACTGCTGCAACCGCTCGCCATCCCGCGGACCCGCTGGTCGCGCGGGCTCATCGCCGCCGCCGCGATGCTGCTGGCCGTGGCAGCCGGGCTCTCGGTCGGCGGACAGATCGGCCGCGTGGCCGCCAATGGACTGCTGTACGCGCCCGTGATCCTGCTGGCCGGGCTGCTGCAGCTGCGGAGCTACAAGACCGCCCGCGTCCTCAGCTGGATCTGGTTCTGGACCTTGGTTCTCGGCGCTGCCGTCGTCGCCCTCAGCATCGTCTTCGTCAACATCGCACCACTTGGCTTGCAGTCGCCCGCGCGGGTGACCGCCGCCGAGATGCAGCAGGTGCTTCAACAGCTGGTCGCACCGGTCGTGGCGACCCTGGGCATCCTGCTGGTGGGCATCATCCTCGCGGCGACCCCCGCCTGGGCCGCGCTCGGCCGAGTGCTCGGCGTACGGCACCTCGACCAGGCCCACCCCGCTCACGCGCAGGGCACCGTCGGGCTACTGGTCGGCAGCGCGTTGGCGATCGCGCCGCTGGCGCTGCTTGGCGGTCGTGCGCCGCTGATCGACATGCTGAACAAAGTCGACATGAGCTCGATCGGTATGGCCGAGCAAGTGATCGACCAGGTCTCGTCAGTCGCGTGGACGATCGTCCTCGTGCTGTGGGCCAGCGCGTGGCCAACCCGGCTCTCCCTCTCCGCTGCCTGCACCAGACTAGGCCTGAGGCGCCTCAACCTCCGCGCGGCCGTGCCGCTGGTCGCGATCACCGTCATGCTGGTCGGGCTCGGGATGGCGCTGGACTTCGTCAATCACGCTGTGCTCGGCTGGCTGGGCTGGCCGATGACCGACGCGAGCGTGATCACGCGGCTGATGTCGGTCGCAACCACGCCGCTCGGCGCAGTGATCATTGCCCTATGCGCGGGCGTTTCGGAAGAGCTCCTGTTTCGTGGGCTGCTGCAGCCGCGCTTCGGCTGGCTGCTCAGCAACGTGGGCTTCGCGGCGCTGCACGGCTTCCAGTACGGCGTGGACGGCCTGGTCGTGGTCTTCGTGATCGGCGGCGTGCTGGCCTACGTCAGGCAGCGCTGGAGCACGAGTGCCTCGATCGGCGTGCACGCTGGCTACGACCTGATCCTGCTCCTGCTCGCGCAGCTCGGTTTCTAGCGCACCCCCGCCGCGCCCGTTGGGGTGTCATTCCGAGCGAAGCCGAGGAATCTCATGGGTTTGAACGCGAGATCCCTCGCTGGCTCGGGATGACAGGCTGGTTTCAGCCCGCGAAGTCGGGAATCAGCTCCTCCAGGTGGAGCTCCCGCAGCGTGTCCGCGAGCGGCATGCCCGTGTCCTCGTCCCAGCCCATGGTGCGGTAGTAGTTGCGCTTCATCTCCGACCACGCCAGCTCGGGGTGACTGCCCGCGGCGGCGCCATCGACCGGGTTCGACGCGTAGCGCGTACTCGGCTCCTCGAGCGCGGCGGTCAGTCCATGCCGCACGTTGAACGCACGCATCAGGTGCACGATCTGCCGACCCTTTCTGAGTGCATCCAGCGGCTCGTATGCAAGACCTGTCACGGCGTTGAACGTGTGCAGCTCGAGCAGCAGATCCTGCGAGTCGAAGCGGCACACCCCGAGTGAGTCGTCAAACTGCCGCCGACCATTGATCTGACCTACGAAGCGACTCACATCCAGCGGATCGAATCGATTTTTGACGGGCTCGATCGGCAAATTGTCGACCGGGTCCGCACCGGCGGTGGCCTCAATGGTTGACGTGTTGCTCACGCACGTGTCCAGCAGCTCGGTCCAGCGGCCGCGATGGTCGTGCCCGCGTGGCGAGGCGCCTTTCTTGGTGAAGACGGCCAAATCCTCGCTGCCGCGGCCGATGTGTTGCGCCGCGCGCATAACGCCTTCAGCCAGCCAATCGCCGCAGCCCTCGCGCACGCTGATCTTGCGCAGTAGCTCCGCCAGAGTGTCCTCGTCATCCCACTTGAGATCGAGGCCATCCAGGTCGCGCTCGCGGTCGAGGATGCCGCGCTCGACGCACTCCAGCACCCAGCCCAGCAGCCAGCCGGCCTCGTTCAGATCGAGAGCGTAGCGGTCAGCCAGATTCGACAGCCAGAACGCGGCGCTCTGGTCGGTAATCCCGACCTGTGGACCAAACGCCGCGAAGCCCTCGTACTCGGGCTCCTCGCCGACATAGCCCTTCTTGCGCCCCTCGGTCATGCACCCCGTGTGCAGGTGATTCATGCGGCACGCCCAGCACGGCGTGTGCTTGCCGTCGAAATTCTCGCGGAATGTGAGCCCGTTCATGGCTTCGTGCTCGGGGAAGATGTTGGTGGTGTAGTTGCGCACGGGCAGGCTGCCCAGCGTGTGCTGATCGCTCAGGCCGACTGCCGTCCCGCCGCGCGCCAGCCAGCGATCGCGGAACTCGTAGGCGTGCTCGAACAGCGCATCGGCGTACTCGGTCAATTGCTCGGGATGCGCCACCGGCACCTGCTGCTTGCCGCGAGCGACCGCGATGCACTTGAGCTTCTTGCTGCCCATCACCGCGCCGACACCGTTGTGGGCGGCGACGTGCCCTTGATCGCCCGCGATGGCCGCGAAGCGCACAAGGTGCTCGCCTGCCTGGCCGATGCTGTGCACGCTCAGCATGCGGAACTTGAAGCCGAGCTCCGCGAGCAGCGCGCCCTCGGTCTCCCACGTGTCCTTGCCCAGCAGGTGATCGGCGGAGCGCAGCTCGAGGACGCCTTCGGCGACGTACAGGTACAGCCAGCGACTCGCCTGGCCCTGCAGGATGATCGCGTCGTAGCCATTCTGCTTGAGGTACGCCCCGAAGAAGCCGTTGGCCTGGGTGGCGCCGAGCAGATTGGTCATCGGCCCCTTCGTCACCGCCGAGTACGTGCCCGCGCCGTGTACCTTCGTTCCCGCCAGCGGCCCGGCGGCGATGATCAGGCGATTCTCTGGATCGTCCCACTCCACGCCCGCCGGGACCTCGTCGTACAGGATCTTTGCGCCGAGGCCAGTCCCACCAACCCACTGGCGGGCGGTTGTCGCGGTGAGCGATTCGATCGCGATGGTCTCGGTGGTGAGGTCGACCCGGACGATGCGGCCCATGATGCCGCCCGGCAAAACGTCCAATTGCTCGCTGAGGTGGGACATACGTGGGCCAAAGGGTACCCTGTGTGGGTGGACGCCGGCCTGATCGAGGTCTTCGTCGAGATCCCGCGCGGCAGTCGCAACAAGTACGAGATCGACAAAGTGCGCGGCGTGCTGGTGCTCGATCGGGTGCTGTACTCGTCGGTGCACTATCCGACCGACTACGGCTTCGTTGTCGGGACGCTGGCCGAAGATGGCGATGCCCTGGATGCGCTCGTGGTCGTGGACGAGCCGACGTTCCCTGGCTGTCACATCATGGCCCGGCCGATCGGCGTGCTGGACATGCAGGACGAGAAGGGGCCCGACCAGAAGATCCTCGCGGTGCCCATCGGGGACCCTCGGTTTGCCTCGATTCGCGACCTGCGCGACATCGATCCGCACTGGCTGCGGGAGATCGAAAACTTCTTCCAGACCTACAAAGCCCTGGAAGACAAGTGGACCGATGTGGTGGGTTGGGAAGACGCCGCGGCGGCTGAGCGGGTGATCCGCCAGGCGCGTGAGCTGCACGCGCGCGGTTTAATCAAAGAAGACGCAGAATTACCCTGATGGGCTCTTCCTCTCGACCTCCGTGGGGCTGCACATGGTGTGGCGGCGCAGCTGAGGACGAACAGTCGCTGCGCGATCACCAGGAGTGGTGTCTGGGCGACGCGCTGTTGAACACCCAGCTGCTCGAGGAAGTCGCCGCGAAAGACAGTGAGCTCACGCAGGAAGCGCTCGTAGCGGCTGCCCGCAAGCGCCGCGCGCGCACGTAGTGCCTCCGAAAAAATTGCACTGAAGCGCCCGGGTTCTTTTTGGAAAATTTGCGCACTTCGTTGCCGCGCTCGCTTCGGTCCGCTCGGGCGCCGCTGGTCGCGTCGCCCGGACGCCCTTCGGGCTGCTCCCTTGTATTAGTGAGGTGCGCTCGGGCACCGTAGTCGAGCGCGGGCAGCGGGCGAGGCAGACCGACGCTCCCGTGGTCCACCAAGACCGAAGC
>Ga0137374_10011977_pt1 | contig 10132 bp, 12 predicted proteins | sample SagtaG_20_FD_104811 | JGI IMG/M metagenome (GOLD analysis project Ga0137374, IMG submission 104811) | Vadose zone soil microbial communities from Sagehorn Ranch, Mendocino, California, USA - Sage1_R_100_16 metaG | ecosystem: Environmental > Terrestrial > Soil > Vadose zone | place: USA...
ATATTTAAATTTAGGTAACCCTAACATGATTTGTCCAGGCTAAGTTTACTAATGTACTCGAACTGTTTTAGACGGGCCTAATTTGCCAAGCTTTTTACCGAACGAAGGTGATGCAGGGATGATTCAGCTGAAAAAAGAGACGTCTCGACTAGAAGACTACCTCGAAGCAATCTACCGGCTTAGTCATGACAAAGGCTACGCCAGTACAGTCGACCTTTCGGACATGCTGCAGGTCAAACCGCCAACCGTATCAGGGATGGTAGGAAACCTCGCCAAGAAGGGATACCTTGTGCACGAGCCCTACCGAGGAATGAAGTTAACCGACAAGGGCGAGAAAGTAGCCAAGTCCGTAATCTCACGGCACGGGATAATCTCGGAGTTTCTCTCAATGATCGGAGTCGAGGAGGTAACGGCGCATCAGGATACGGAAGGAATTGAGCACTACATTCATCCAATCACCGTTCACAAGATCGCAAGGCTCGTCGAGTTTCTTCGAAAAAATCCGAAGCAGATGAAAGCCATAAGGGATTACATCGAAAGATAAGAGAGGTATTCGGGATCCCCAAGTAACGGGACAAAGCCCGCGATTCCGAAGCAGTTGGCCCCACGTGTCGACAAGCGATCCTCCTCCCAGAGACGCGTTTAGACGAGATTTCCTAGGATCAGAGAATTCTGCTCAGGCTAGTCTTTGCCATTTCGACCACTTGATTTCATCTCATCGTTGCGATCAAGAGTGACTGAGGCCTAGTCTCGATCAGATGTCCTACTTCTTAAGTTGGTCGATTCAAGAGTTCAAAAAGGATAGAAGCATTTGGTTGCGGTAGCTGCGCAGAAAGAGCTCGTAGATCGTAATCCAAACTACAATCACAGAGTAGTAATCGGCGATAGCCGTCGAATGACTGAGGTCACAGACGAGTCAGTCCACCTCACAGTGACGTCTCCACCTTATCCGATGGTGGCGGTCTGGGACGACTTCTTCACCGAGGTTTCCGCCTCCTCCTACGATGCCATGCACGAGTATCTCAACGAGACCTGGCGAGAGGTCAGGCGAGTACTCGTCCCGGGCGGGATCGCCTGTATCAATATCGGAGACGCGACGCGGACCCGAGACGGAATCTTCCATCTATACCCGAACCACTCAAGAATAATCGAGAAGTTTGAGAAGCTAGGGTTCGTAATCCTTCCCTACGTATTGTGGAAGAAGCCCACTACCAAGCCTCACTACAAGGGGAAAGGCGCGTTTCTCGGCTCTGGATTTCTTCCTCCAAACGCCTACGTAACCCTTGACATGGAGTACATTCTCATCTTCCGCAAAGGCCCACCACGATCCTTCCCCCCAAAAGACCCACGAAGGTACGATAGCAAGTTTACGAAGAAAGAACGGGACGAATGGTTTTCACAAGTCTGGAATGTCCCAGGCGTCAGACAAGACCTGGACGGTCTTGAAAGACGAGTGGCGGCCTTTCCAGAGGAGATTCCCCGAAGATTGATCAGAATGTTCTCAATCTTGGGAGACGTAGTTCTAGACCCGTTCCTTGGGTCCGGGACTACTCTGAAGGTAGCCATGGACCTAGACCGCAAGTTCGTCGGCTACGAAAAACTCCAACAACTAGCCGAGGTCGTTAGACGCAAGGTTGAATCCGACCATAGACAGGTCGAGTTCCTTGAACAGGGAAAGACAGAATATTCGGTGTAACTTTTGGGAGGCTGCCTTCAGAACCACGTCCAATATGTCTTAGGATGTAGGAAGGAAGATGCCGCAATAAATTTGCACATAGACATGGATCATCTTATCTACTCATGATCTTCAAGCCCGGCGAGTACGGCAGGAATCGAGCTTCTATCCCCGTTCGCGCCCCTCTACGCCCTACTAGACTTCCAGAGCCTCTACGCTTGGAACAAGAGACCCCTCTCCCTTAACAAGGAAGCACTCCAAGACTACACAATCCTCGTACCGATCTTCAACTCGCCAGGATTCTTCAAGAATAGACAGTATCTCGACGCGATCAAGAACAGAGTTATTCTCTGTATCGGCATAACAAACGGTCTGATGCGGACGTTCGCTGATGACATGGAGAAGGAAGGTTACAGGGTGTTCAGGTTCAGCGATTACGCCCAGTCTCCATGGCACGTATTCCGCACCGTTCTGGACACGCCACAGCTTGTTCTACTTAGAGAAGCACTACCAATCGTCGAAACACGATACACCATCTTCCTGGACGGCGACTCATACCCACTAAGCGAGTTAAGCAGAGCATGCGCAACGATGGAAGAACAGGGCTACGGTCTCGCCTCGGTAATCGTGAGACCGTCCAAGACAGTGTCATGGATCGAGAAGCTACAAGACGTGGAATACCAGATTGCCATGATAAACCGGAGATTCAGGCCATGGCTGACGAGCGGCGCCTGCATCATAGGCAGAACAGAAATCCTGCGCAAGGTCATGGAGAAGCACACAACATACTTCTATGGAGGCGATATCGAAGTCGGAAGACTAGCAAAACGATTCTGCAAAGTCTGCCACCTGAACCTGCTGGTCAAGACAGACGTGCCGAGTACATTCTTCGGATGGTTCAAGCAGAGAAAGGGCTGGTGGGCAGGAAGCTTCCGACACGGCATCATCAATTTTGACAAAGATTTGAAGAGCGCGCCGATCTGGACGGTGTACATCTCGGTGATTGTATGGGGGCTTCTCGGCTTCCGATGGTTCGACCTATCCAAAGACTGGTACATTCTGCCAGCCATCATGGGAATGTACACGTGCCTGAACATGATCTTGGCAGTGAGGTTCAGAATTAGGAGTTACTGGCTACTCGCCTATCCACTCTACGCTCTCTTCCAAAGCTTGGTACTGCCACCCTTCGGACTGCTCACGTATCTCAGATATTCTATGAAGAACCATTTGTGGGGACGATTGAGGGTTTAGAAGGACAGGAAAAGTCATGTCGGTTTGAGAAGAAGCCTCTAGGCGCAGTCCCTTAGAAAGAGCAGAACCGAGGATTCGAATCCGGTGGAATCGCCAGACTGCTCCGACTTTGTATCGCCCCTCTTCTTCGAGGCTCACTTGATTCGCAGAAAAATTAGTACGTTGGCGAGCGCGCGCCGGAATCTCCTGTACTTAAGGCGATTGTTACCGCTCCCTGTCTGGGGCAGATACAAGTGGGACTCACGAGCCCGAGTTCATTCTAGTCCTGGCGGTCTCAGGGCGATGAGGACGATGATTGTCGGGTTCCTCAAAGGGGTCGCCGAGACCATCTCTGCACTGGTGCCCTCGAGGCACGGTCCGAAGACAGTTCAATCGCGTGGCAAGGTGCGTTCTAAGAGGTCTCCAACCGGAAGGCCCGGCAGTAACAGGAGGCGTAACAAGACAATGCGAGTCGCGGCCCGCACTGCCCGTCAAAAGCACAGAAAAGCAGGCCCGAAACCAACAAAAGGTGTGACAGAAACATCGAGTGCTGTACCGGCTGCTCAAATGGCTCTCCGCCAATGCCCAGCATGTGGGCTACAAGCACCTGACCGCTTGATGACAGAACACTTTCTGGGAAGCCCCACTCACGAGTCCTACCATGTTCAGCTAGAGCCTACGCCCAAGAGGGCCGAAGAAGAGCCCGCCACGGCATCAGCTGAGGACGATTCAAGAGAGTCATTGAGGAGTCTATTGGCAATGCTTGTCCCGCCGCGTGCATTCGGTCGCAGGCACCAACAGAGGACTGTCAATCCCCTCTCCCAGATCGTTCAGACAATCGACTCCAACAGCCTCGGAGGTAAGTAGAATTGCTTGCGACCCTGAACCAGTCCCCGGATAGAATGGAGGTCGAAGCGGATCAGACTCTGCTTGCTTTCAAGGAGTTCAATCGCCTCCTCGGAAAAATGGAGAAGGACCTCAGACGTACCGCGAGAAACCTCCAGCAAAGAGAGGTCGCTCAGAGCGCCCGTTTTGTGGTGGACGGAATCCACGAAGCCCAAAACTATCTTGCTATAGTCACGACGGTTATCCCGAGAACACGGCTAATCATGTCTAAGCGGAATCTCCACGAGCCTGTGGATCTTGATCCTGAAACTCGCGAATCCCATTCCGCTGCCTAAAGCCCAACCATAATATTTCCTATATAACTACTCATCTTCGAAGACCATCACGTCTCTTGTCTTCTTGACCATGTCGCCGAAGACTCCCTTGTATCGGGTGGCTCGGATCGGTGTATCATCGATGTAATGGTACTCGTCTCCCTGGTTGCGCCTAGGCTTGCCGAGAATCAGCTGGTGATACTTCACACCATGCTTCCCTAGCCATGTTAGAGTAGCCTCTCTGTGATCTTCTGTTCTTGCCGTGAAGAAACAGATGAAATGCCCTTGGTCATACCATTGGTTAATCTTAGCGATCGAGTCATGATACGGCTGCGCGGACGACATCAGCTCCGAATGCTCATTGTCCACATGCTCACAAATGCACCCGTCAATATCGATAATGAAGATCTTCCTCAACAGGTGTCGTACATTCCATACCTTATGGAATGCTTAGAATGTTACTGATGCAGCTCTCACAGCAAAACGGATTCATTCATTTTCAACCTACTCGTTGGATACGTCTAACCAATCCGGGCAGCGCGCGCAAGCTGGGAACCCGATAAGCGGGATCGCCTCCTCGATTTCCTCTGCGATTAACGATCACAGTGATCATTCCGACAGCCTTTGCTCCCTCGATATCGGTCCGAGGATTATCCCCCACGTAGATGCTTGATTTCGGCTCCACTCCAAGTTTTCTGGCAACAAGTTCAAACGACTCATGGCCCGGTTTGACCCTTGGCGTGTCTTCACCCGCGACAACAACAGCTTCGAATAGATTGTGAAAAGGGACACTTCGTATCCTCTTCCTCTTCATCCCTGGTGTCCCATCGCTGTCCGAGACCATCCCAACCTTGTAGCCTGCTCGTTTCAATTTGCGCACAGTCGACTCCGCGTCTCGAAAAGGAGGGCTATTCGCCGCGTAGACCTTCCAGTATCGGAGGGTTAGATCGTGGATCCATTTTGGGTGCATCCTATTCAGTCCAAGTTCCTTGAATAACGTCTTCCACCATACGTCTCTGTTGTATCGATATTTTCGCCCCAGCATCTCGCGGTCGACACGTTGGAGATGTTTGAATAATCGGACTGAGCCGATGGAGTAGCCATTTCTCTTCAGCTGTCTCGAAACAACGTTTGTTACAGCATGCAGGCCGAGTCTGGCGCCGATCCGAGATCTGAGCAGCGTGTTGTCTAAGTCGAAGACGACCGCTTCGATCTCTCGGGCCGGAATGGCTACTGCCCTCTAGTTGTACGTCCCGGGTCTTCTGTCCGCGAACCTTGCCCTTCTAAGACGATTATGCAAGGCTAGGTCGATCTTCTGTATCACGATGCCTTCTCCCTGTCTTGTGACGGTCGACATGTTTGGGTGAGAGATCTTTGTCCGAGGGTCCTCACGGAGACTTACGATCATACTATGACCGGTGAACCATGGTGGCGAATACACGTTCGGTGCCACTATGGGGATGCGATTTTCAAGACAACGAACCGTCACGTACTGTTGCCATGGTGTGATTCCAGGTTTGACTATTCTTGAGGGACAGAGTATCAGTTCCGCTCCTCTAAGCGCATAGATTCGTGAGGGCTCGGGAAAATCCACGTCATAGCAGACGAGTATTCCGAACTTGAAGCCGTTCAGCTCGAAGATGTTGTAGCTGTTCCCCGGCTTCGCATACTTCCTCTCAGAGCGGAAGAGGTGGACCTTGAACTGTCGTCCAATGATTGTACCGTCGTCTCTGATTACGGGGCTGCTTAGACGAGTTTGTCGTTTGACTGTCTCGTAGAAGGCGCCTCCAACGATAGATACACCGTACTCTTCAGCCAGAGATTGTAACGCTGGGAGCGGGCTTACGGGTGGGGGGATCGTCTTTTCTGGCAGCCAGTGTTCGGGGAGACAGATAATGTCGACTTCTATCTCTGCAGCCTTCTTTGCAAGGCTGACCGTGTGATCAATAGTCCTCTGAACCGACGTTTCTATCGGCTTTAGTTGCACGGCCGCTGTGGTAACTATCTTCTCGGTCATCGAGAAACAGGTGGGCTATTCTTTCGACATCTTAATCGCGAGGTCAACTAGTTGTCTAGCGATCTCTCTCTTGTCAGCAAGGGGAAGATGGACGACCCTTTTCCGACCGTCGACAACGTAGAGCTCGTTAGTATCGGTCTGGAACCCAACTCCTTCATGTCCAACATCATTCGCAGCGACCAGATCGGCGTTCTTCTCGTGTAGTATCTTGTATGCCTCGTCGATTAGTTCCTCATTGGATGCATTGTGTTCCGTCTTGAAAGCGACAACGAAGGTCTTGGGACTGGCCTTTCTAATCGCCTCGAGTATCTTAGGCGTAGCTTCAAGCTCCAAATCAAAACGGCTCTTCTCCCGCGTCTTGATCTTTCTCGGAAAAACCGTTGTCGGCCTGTAGTCGGTAGGTGCACCGGCAGCAAAGACAAAGTCAGGTTTCGACTCTTCCAGCACCCTCAGGACCCTCTCCAAGAGCTCGCTAGTATTCTCTATCCTAATCGTCCTGACGTTAGAGGGTGGTGTCAGAGTTCCAGGCCCCAGTATTAACGTCGTGTCCGCACCGCGAGACGCGACTTCCTCGGCAATAGCTGCACCCATCTTTCCTGAACTACGATTGGTTATCACCCGTATCGGGTCTATGTGCTCTATCGTGGGACCAGCAGTCACAAGGATTCGCCGGCCTTTCAAGTCACCATTGTGACCCGTCGAGAGACGCAAAATTACCGCGCGGACTATTTTCTCCGTCGACGCGAGCTTCGCCTTGCCTTCAACGATCTCTGGCTCGACAAATTCCACACCGATCCTCTTCAACCGCTGAACGTTCTCCTGCGCGAATGGATGATCATAGAGCGGCTCATGCATCGCAGGCGCTATGATGACAGGTATTCGAGATCCAATTGCTGTCGCCGCAACAGTAGTTACCGGCGTATCATCTATTCCGGCTGCAAGTTTTCCAATGGTGTTCGCGGTCGTGGGAGCAACCAGAACCAGGTCCACATGACTTTCACTCTTTCCGGCCAAGGCGATGTGTTCCAATTTGCCTGTGAGACGTTCGACGACCGGGTTTCCAGTGGCCCATTCGAGAAGATCCGCGCCAATCATCTTCTCGGTTGAAGGAGACATGACCGCATGAACGTCTGCTCCATGACGCATGAGTTCTCGCGCAATCTCAGGCGCCTTGAACGAGGCGACACTGCTTGTGACGAGTAATGCAATCTTCTTGCCTGCAAGTTCTTTGCCTTTTGAGCCGGCGATGTCCTCGGATGGATGACTCGACACTGGTATCCGCCGACTATCTTTTCAGCCGTCCCGTTTCATAGGCCCAGTCTAGTAGTTGGATTATCTCGTTGAGAGTGTACTTTCCCGCACTAGCGGGTATTCGTCGGAGTATGTCGGGCAGTGCGGGGAGCATTGGACGGACAAAAGCTGGAATCTTGTCGTACATTGCTTGCACGCCAGCAACGATCTCATCCGCATCCTTCTCCCCGATACTGTTTCCTTTCAGTCTCGGCTTGGCACTCCTTGTGCTCACCATGTTCACGACTTTGGCCTCCGAGTCAACCGTTCACCATATAACGCGTTCTCGCTCGACTACCTTATCCCATCGAACGGCTTCAACCAAGTCTCTGTGATGTGCAGACATCTCTAGACTCTGCAGAGTATCAGAGGTCATTCAGCCAGACAGTGAAGGAGTAGGGGACCACTAAAGCCGGGCAGAGTCGTCTGCGTCCCATGCTGGTGGAGGAGAGTCCAGGAATTCCATTTCCTCCAGAGCCGACGTGAAAACGCGATGAAGAGAATGTCAACCACGACTATCAATGGATTGACCAGGCCAATGCTGGCGATAACACCAAAGACCGCCAGTGGAAACAGCAGCCCAACGCTGAACGCCACCTTCTGTTCCTGATTGTTGACTGTTCCCATCGACCCGTACGCTCGTGTCAGTATGAATATCGCCAAGGCGAGATCTAGCACGAATGGGACAACAGGCGAGATGTTCGCTGCCGCTGCGATCCCTCCTGCGAAAAGGGTTGCCGGAAATAGGAGCGCTCCGACAACTGCGAACTTGAGAGGGCTCCATTTCGGTTCGCCCGTTCGTGTCTGGAGAAAGTCGCCCGGAAGCTTTCTGGCTGAAATGACGAGAGTTGCTATTGCTAGTCCGGAGAAGAGTAGGAGAAGGCCGCCTGGATTGTAGGGCGAATAAAATCCTGATACGAGGACAAACAGAAAGGTCGAGTCGAGGATGAGACAGGCAATTACGGTCGCTAATTTCCTTCCGGACACTAGACTCTTAGACTTCAGCTCTGGAAAGACGAGCCCGAAGAGAAAAATCGGCAGACCGATACTGTAGACAGAGTGGAAAATAAGCAGCCCTATCGTCCAGACCCAGTTTACTCCTAGCCAGTGACCGTAATAGCCAAGATTACCGACCGGGCTTGCCTTGGAATAGAAAAGAGTCCAGAGATCTACTCCCTCTTCGAGGATTCCATAAGCGACTCCGAGGAGGAAAACCGAGGCCCAACCCTTCTTCCACCGAACCATAGCTTCACGAATCAGAATAACACCAGAACCGTACAAACCAACGTTTGCGGCTAGGAACAGCACGAAGATGGGAGGGGCTAGCACTAGGAGTGTTAGTTGGCTCGAGGCCGTCAGATATTCCGGAATTCCAGGGGTGAGTAGTAGCAGGAAGAGTATTGGATGAGACTTGAGAAAGTAGACTATTCTAGAAACTGCTCCTTTGGGCTGAGGCTTGGGAACGATCCAATTGTAGTCTGACAACAGCCACACTCCAGGTGGACGTAGGTGGGTATCCATTCAGTTCAAGATGGTGTATCCATTCTTCTCCGGAGCAAGAAACTGGAAGCCATATCGTGTTTTTGGCTTGAGCCTCGCAGGCTTGATGGCCTAGGTGCTAGGGTTGTCGCCACCTAGCCACACGCGATGTTACGGCCAAAGCGAGCGCGAGAGAGGCGGCGATTAGAAGCCAGCCTGTGAAAGGAGACCAGTAGGGCAGGTTTGGAGTGCCACCCATAGCCTCTCGGATTAACAGTGCAGCATTGGTTGTAGGAATCGCGTACGCGACTAGCAGGATGTTATGTGGAAGAATTTCGGCTGGATAGAAGACTGGCGGAATAATTGCGACGATGACGCTGAGCAGTAGCCCCGACTGCCATCCGTTTCGCAGGTTGGAAGTGAAAGTTGAAACGAGGTAGCCTATTGCCGACGAGAAGAGCCAGACACCGGCGAGTGAGAACAATGCGATCGGAAGAGCAATGATTGGGAATCCAATGAAGACTAAGAGTGGGAGAAGGACTACTAGCGCGGGGGACGCGAAGAATAATCCCGCGAATGCTATCCCGAGCAGGTAACCGAGCTGGTTGACCGGACTCGCGACGAAAAAGTCCTGAAGCTTAGTCTCTAGCCTATACCATGTGGCGTCTCCGGCCAATCCCGTACCTACAGTAGACAGGACCAGCAGTAGCGAACCGATGACCCCGAACGCGAAGGATCGTCCGCCTGTCGTCACGGTTATGATGAAGAGCAGACTGAACGGGGTCGCGAATAGCCAGACAAGACTCAGCAGATTCCTTCGAAGCCAAGTAATCGACAGCATGTAGCCTATTATCACCGCGGCCCGAAACTGTCTCGTTATGCTCATTCCTGGTCTCCCCCGACAAGATCCACAAACAGATCCTCCAACGACACTCTGGCGAGTCCTACGTCTGAACCGCGCTTCAGTGCTTCATCTGCCAGCTCTCTTCCTCGCTGATCGTCTGTCAGGACCCTGAATCTCTCCGCGAGTTTCACTACGCGACCGTAGCTGTTCAGCTCGTCAGCCGTGAAGGTTGATCCGACAATGTCGACTCGTACCCGTTCTTTTACGTTTCGCAGAAGCTCGGCCGGGCTTCCTGACAATACTTTGTGTCCGTGATCGATTACGGCCACCTCGTTCGACAGTATCTCGGCCTCGTCAATGTAGTGGGTCGTCAGCAGCATGCTTCGTCCTTCCTTCTGGATCTCGTTCAGCACTCCCCAGATTCTGCGACGGCTGAC
>Ga0137374_10011984_pt1 | contig 10129 bp, 7 predicted proteins | sample SagtaG_20_FD_104811 | JGI IMG/M metagenome (GOLD analysis project Ga0137374, IMG submission 104811) | Vadose zone soil microbial communities from Sagehorn Ranch, Mendocino, California, USA - Sage1_R_100_16 metaG | ecosystem: Environmental > Terrestrial > Soil > Vadose zone | place: USA...
CGTTCACGCGGAAACGTCGGAGTCGTCTGCGTTCGCGCCGACGATTCCAAACAAGAATTCTCCGCCAGGTAAAGCGCCAGAGGGAATGGTATGGATTCCGGGAGGCGAATTTTCGATGGGCGCCTCGACGAGCGGCCACGGGACGGAGGAGATGCCGATGGCCTCGAATGACTCCGAGCCGGTGCACCGTGTTTACGTTGATGGCTTCTGGATGGATGCAACGCCGGTAACTAATGAACAGTTCGAGAAATTCGTTAAAGCGACCGGTTACATAACAATTGCTGAACGCACGCCAACAAAAGAAGAATTTCCGACTGCGCCTGCAGAAAATCTTATCGCTGGCTCGGTCGTGTTCGCGCCGCCCGATCACGAAGTTGCACTCAACGATCATTATCAATGGTGGACCTACGTGAAAGGCGCGAACTGGCGTCATCCGCTCGGACCAGAGAGCGACATCAAAGGGAAAGGAAGATATCCCGTCGTCCAAATCGCTTATCCGGACGCGGAAGCTTACGCAAAATGGGCTGGCAAACGTTTGCCGACTGAAGCGGAGTTTGAATTTGCGGCGCGCGGTGGGTTGTCGGGAAAAGTCTATGTGTGGGGCGATGAGTTTCGCCCTGGCGGAAAATGGATGGCGAACACGTGGCAGGGAAAATTCCCGGTCAAAGATGCGGGGGAAGATGGGTACGCCGGTATCGCCCCGGTGAAATCGTTTCCGCCAAATGGTTACGGCCTTTATGACATAGCTGGCAACGTCTGGGAATGGTGCAGTGATTGGTACCGTCCCGACTACTACCAAACCCTGGTTGATAAAGGCGGCGTGGCGCACAATCCGCAAGGCCCTGATTCGGCATTTGATCCTTCCGAGCCTAATGAGAAAAAGCGCGTTCATCGCGGCGGCTCCTTCCTCTGCAACGACCAGTATTGCTCGCGCTATATCGTTGGCACACGCGGGAAAGGTGAGGTCAACACCGGAACAAACCACCTGGGTTTTCGATGTGTCCGATCACCGGAGAACGTCGCGCAGCGCTCAAGTCAGAATTAATTCTCGTGATCGGCAACCATTATCAAGTCCGATTCCAAGTGCAGAATTCTACCCGTGTATGAGACGACCTTTACATCTTGGGCCGACGAGCGTGATCCGGCATCTGTGGTACCCTTCAGAGCAACGTCCCGCGCCCGAAGGTCTGATTTACCGTGGTCGGCGCAAACAATATACTTGTCCACCTCTTTGGTGATGGAGTAAATGCTATAGAGAAAGCCAGCAAAACTTATGAAGCCACGAACCCTTCAATCCACACGCCGTGGAAAATTATTTCACGCGGTGATCGCCATTTTCTTTCTTGGGCTGCTAACGCAGGTCCATTCCCAGACCCCGGCGCAGCAAGCCGAATCGCAAGTGATGACGAACACGTCCCCTGCGCCGAAAATTTCAAATGATCAATTGGATTCGCTGGTTGCACCGATCGCTCTTTATCCAGATCAGCTTTTGAGCCAGACACTGGTCGCTTCGACGTATCCTCTGGAGATTATCCAGCTTCAGCAATGGATGGAGAAGAACAAGAACCTGAAGGGCAAAGCGCTGTCGACCGCGGTGGAAAAACAGCCTTGGGACCCGAGCATCCAGGCGATGGCGGCTTTTCCGGATGTGGTGACTCGCCTGGCAGACAACATCCAATGGACCACGGATCTGGGAAACGCCTTCCTGGCGCAGGAATCTGATGTGATGGACGCAGTTCAGGCCATGCGTGCGAAGGCACAGAGTAACGGGACTTTAAAAACCACGGCACAACAAACGGTTCAGACGCAGACTGTGAGCGGACCCAGTGGAGGTAAACAAGTTATCATGGTGCAGCAAGCCCAGCCCGACGTTGTTTACGTTCCCTCGTATAACCCGACTGTAGTCTATGGGGCACCTGCATATCCTTATCCGCCGATTGCTTACCCGCCTCCTGGATATTATGCGGCCGGAGCGGCCATTGCATTCGGAACAGGCGTTGCTTTGGGAGCGGCATGGAGTGGAGGCTGGGGTTGGAACTGCGGATGGGGTGGTGGCGATGTTAACGTTAACGTCAACAACAAGTACGTTAACAACTATAACAAGAACGTTAACAACAACTTTAACCAGGCGAACCTTAACAAAGCCAACTATAATCAGGCCAACAAGATCAATAGCGGTGCGTGGCAACATAATCCGCAACATCGCGGAGGCACTCCTTACAACAGGACGTCAGCAAGCCAGGTCCAAAATCAACTGGCAAATAGGGGACAGGGTGGAGCAGGAGCTGGCAATCGCCCCGGCGCTGGAGCCGGCGCCGGAAATCGGCCCGGTGCTGGCGGAGCTGGAACTCGACCAGGTGCTGGCGGAGCTGGAACTCGTCCAGGTGGCGGCGGTGCTGGAACGCGACCAGGCGGCGGTGGAGCTGGAACGCGCCCAGGTGGAGGTGGTGCCGGAGCTAGACCCTCTACGCGCCCAGCTGGCGGGAGTGCTAAAAACCAAGTCGGTAACCGGAGTGCCTCGTCGCGACCTAGTGCTAATCGTGGCGGTGGCTTTAGCGGCGGTAGCGGAAACTACGCGCGAGCCAGCAGCAGCAGAGGCGGTCATAGCATGGGCGGTGGCGGTTACAGCCGTGGCGGAGGCGGCTATAGCCGTGGCGGTGGTGGCGGTGGACGTGGCGGCGGTGGAATGAGCCGCGGTGGCGGCGGACGTGGTGGCGGCGGCGGACGTGGCGGTGGAGGAGGTCGAAGATAAGCGAACGATCGATGGAGAAAAGACTATGAAGACAAAGCGAAATACCATGACATCGTCGAAAATGATGGTCCTCATTACGGCGGTCCTCACAACAGGATTCCTCGTATCGACCTCGGTCGGAGCGCCAGAGAAGAAAAAAGCGGCCGCGAAGCAAGAAGACGCTCAAGGAACGCCCCAACCAGGGCAAAAGCAATTCGACACACCGAAACAGGCGGCCGACGCTCTTATTCAAGTGGCGGCGAATTTCGATGTGGCAGCCGCAAAGGAAATTCTCGGCCCAGACGGTGAGGATATTATCAGCTCCGAAGATCCGGTGATGGATAAGAATCGGGCGACTGAGTTTGCAAACAAGGCAAAAGAAAAGACTTCTGTCGAGACAGACAAGCAAAATCGGAATCACGCCATTCTGCTGGTCGGTAAGGATGAGTTTCCGCTTCCCATCCCGATCGTGAAGCAAAATGGGAAATGGTTTTTTGATACAAAAGTAGGTCGTGAGGAAATCTTAAATCGGCGCGTCGGCGCCAATGAACTGAACGCCATTGAGATTTGTCGCGGTTTTGTCGAGGCACAACATGAGTATGCCGAGGAAAAGCACGATGATTCGAAGGTAAATCAATACGCACAACATATCCTCAGCACGCCTGGGAAACATGATGGTTTGGCTTGGCAGAATCCAGATGGCACATGGGGAGGCCCAGTCGGAGAGGAAGTGGCAAAGGCGTTGGCAGAAGGCTATAAGGCGGAGCGAGGCACACCTTATCATGGTTACTACTTCAAGGTGCTAAAAGGACAGGGACCTGATGCCCCCATGGGAGAGATGGACTTCGTGGTTGGCGGCGCCATGATTGGCGGATTCGCCCTGGCCGCGGCCCCCGCTGAATATCGGGTGACTGGAGTGCAGACATTCATGGTAGGCCCCGACGGAGTCGTATATGAGAAGGACCTCGGGCCCGACACGTTGAAGACTTTCCAAAGCATGGATCGGTACAACCCGGACAAAAGTTGGAAAGTCACTGAAGATGATGTGGAGGAAGAGTCACAAGACTAAGGGCCGAATCTAATAACAAGAATAACCGGACAGTCGCCCATTAAACTTAGCCGAGCTGCACTGAGCCTCCCTTTCTACAATTGATATTGGGTTTCAACCTTCGTCCGAGTTTCGGTTAGTGGTGGTCGTCGGTTGCGTCATTTCTTGCTGGCGCATCCCATCGTCCCTTCTCGTTTCGCCAACGCGCTTCCTCACTGTTTTTTCCATCGGAACTCGCAAAGCGATTGCTACTTTCCGTTGCGCGGTCTCTATTTTTATCGCTCAAGGACTCAAGTGATCCTGCGCGTCTTTAAAATGTTTGGGCGACGGTTTGCCGATCTCCTCCTGTTCGGCGTCACGTCAACAGAATTGGTCATCCTCTTTTTACTCACGCCTACCTTCACCATCACAGACTGGATCTACGTCCTGCAACACCTCATTGTCCTTGCGATCGCCCTCACACGACCCCAGCCGAAGGTGTGGGATTACTCCATAATTTCCAGCGTGGCAGTCGCGGCCGCTTATGCTTATCCCTATGCTCAGGTGATCTATCTACGTTGGTCGCCCGGGTATGTGGCGTGGCCTGCAGCCGGACTGGCCTTGGTGATGCTCGCGGCTGCTCTTAGTCTTGTTAGCCTTCTCACTATGGGAAAACTGTTTGGGGTCCGTCCGGCTTTGAGAGGTTTGGTGACGAAAGGGCCCTACAGATTGGTCCGCCACCCGATGTACCTCTCGTATGTGCTGGCGGACATCGGGTACAACCTACAGGAATGGAATTTCGTCACGCTTCTCCTGGTGTTAGTCGGCTGGGCGTCTTTGGTCTACCGCATCCACGCCGAGGAGCGAGTAATCTCTCAACATGCCCAATGGCCAGCCTATGCCGCCTTGGTCCGCTACCGCCTTCTCCCCGGTCTTTGGTGAAAGCGCCGTTCGGGAGGCCAGCTTCGTAGCACACGACGGCCGCGTGCATTGCATCAAAAAGACATTGACTGGGCTAAGGTTAATCTAAATCATCGCCGAAAACCAATTAATTATAGAATTAACTGCGATGAAGTTGTCCTTATTTATCGCTTTTGCAGCTGGTCTGATCGTTCTTGAGTGGCCAACCATCGTTGCTGAAACCTTTACGGAGGGCGTACGCGTGTCTCCGGAAACGGTGACGCTGAAGCCTGGTGAATACGTTTGGGAACCCGAGCGCGCGCCGGAAGGGCCTTTATTGATCGTAGCCAGCATTACCGAGCAGGTGGCATATGTGTATCGTAACGGTATCCGCATCGCGCGATCGAGTGTTAGCACGGGACGCCCGGGCCATCGAACTCCGACTGGCGTTTTCACGATCCTGGATAAGGAGTTACATCACACGTCGAGCATCTATAAAGGCGCCGAGATGCCTTACATGGAGCGCGTGACCTGGGGCGGAATCGCGCTGCATGCAGGTGATTTGCCAGGTTACCCCGACTCACACGGGTGCGTCCGGCTTCCGCTGGAATTCTCCAACCTGCTCTTTGGTGTCACCATGAAAGGCGCCACCGTAATAATCGCTGACGAGCATTCCGCGCCTACCGCAACGGTGCATCCGGGGTTATTCTTCGCGCAGAGCGGTCAGGAGAGCGAGCTGGAAGGTGCGGGCAAATTTGACTGGGACCCGGACAAGTCTCCCAGCGGTCCAGTCTCCGTGATTGTTAGCAGCGCGGACAAAACGGTCTATGTCTATCGTAATGGTATGGAAATCGGCCGAGCCGGCATTCCGAATGCCCTGGTTGTTTCGCCTCTGAACGATCGGGTTTTCAGCGCGCTGAGCGGAGCAGATGCGGAAGGACACTTGCGTTGGGTGGAAGTGACCTCAGCAGGAAAAGAAGGCTCGAACCAGAGTCTCTTTTTGGCGGCGCAAAAGAGCGGGCTGCCGACCGGATTCCTAGCTGACGCGAAGGCAGTTATCACACCAGGTACGACAATCATCTTCACGGACAAACCGGTGGATCCGACCACTCAAAGTCCCGCCGGTTTTCAGATTCTAGTCGCGCAAAAAGACAAGCCGGTCAGGACAATCCAATGAGTTCATGAATATCACTCTAATCGCCACCGTTTTGTTTGCGTGCCTTGTCGGTGCCGCGTTACTCGGAAGGGGTGTGCGTCGTTACCTCCCTGAGGCGCATTTGAGCGCCGATTCCAAGGACGCCGTGAAACTTGCCATGGGCCTTGTTGCTACCATGACCGCCTTGGTCTTGGGACTCCTGATAAACTCAGCTAAAAGTGGCTACGACACGAAACGAAGTGAAGTGATTCAGATGGCTGCAAAAGTCGCATTCCTCGACCGGGTGTTGGCCCTCTACGGACCAGAAGCTGCGCAGGCTCACGACGAGCTTCGCGCGGCCATAGCCGACGCGGTACGGCGAATGTGGCCGAGCGAGCGAAGACAGTCCGTTGAGTTAGTTCCAAACGAGCAACTGGGTGACGCGTTTTATGTTGCCATCCACCGTCTCTCCCCGCGCGATGACACGCAACGCGCCCTCAAGGCGCAGGCCGTGACCCTAATGGTGGATCTGGGTCAGCTTCGTTTGCTGCTGGTCGCTCAGTCGATACCGTCAATTTCGAAGCCGATGCTGATCATCCTTGTCTCGTGGCTCGTGGTCATTTTCTTTGGCTTCAGTCTGGTTGCGCCGCCCAACGCCACGACCACGCTCGCCTTAGTCGCCTCCGCCTTCACAGTCGCCTGCGCCATTTTTTTGATTCTGGAACTGGACCACCCTTTTGGCGGACCGATCCGAATTCCCAGTGCGCCAATGATAAATGTGTTGAACAATCTAGCGAAGTGAGACGTGTTAAGCTTAGAACCGCATAAGGTTCTTATCCTTTTAATTGTAGCTGACAACAACTTTCGATTGCAAATTTGGATACCATCTACTGGGTTCATCCTCTAGTTCCTTGGGGCTCTCTTGCGTGGTTCCCTCCTTGTTACGCCCGTCTTGCTTGCTGAGTGCGTGAGTCGTTATGTCCATAATGAAGGATCTGGTGCGAGTGATTCGCGGGATCGGTGAGCTCCTTGTTCTTCTCATAGCCATGATTGCTATCGCCTGGGCATTCGGCGCCGTATGCTTTGACGCTCCGTTCGGAAAGGCAAACAAGGTTGTGGCTGGACTCCTGGCGGTTGGATTTGCGATCATGCTCGCATTCGTTAAGCCGTTTTGGCGCAAGATAGCCGCAGTTGTTCTTCTCTTCGGTGTTGTGCTTGCATGGTGGTTGACGCTTTCTCCGACCAACGATAGCGACTGGCAGCCGGACGTGGCTAAGGAAGCATGGGCCGACATTCAAGGCGACGAAATAACGTTGCACAACGTACGCAACTGCGACTACCGGACCGAGACTGACTACACTCCGCATTGGGAGACACGCACCGTGCACATCTCGCAGATCACGGGCGTCGACGTCGCTGTCAATTACTGGGGCTCGCCCTGGATCGCGCATCCCATAGCCAGCTTTCAATTCGCTGACGCGCCGCCGCTCTGCTTCTCCATCGAGACGCGCAAGAAGCTTGGCCAAACCTACTCGACTATCGGCGGGCTCTATCGGCAGTTTGAGCTCATCTACATCGTGGCCGATGAGCGCGACGTGATCCGCCTGCGCACAAACTATCGCAAGGAAGATGTCTATCTTTACCACACGACCATTTCGCCACCGCGCGCGCGCGAACGTTTCCTTGAATACATCCATTCGCTCAACGCCCTCCGGAACAAGCCGCGCTGGTACAACGCCATTACCACTAACTGCACTACGAGCATCCGTACGCAGCATCCACCCAAGGAGCGTGTGCCGTGGGATTGGCGCATCCTGCTCAATGGCAAAGGCGACGAACTGATGTATGAGCGTCATGTTATCATCACCGGCGGCCTTCCATTTGCCGAGCTAAAAGCCCGAAGCTTGATCGATACCCGGGCCCGTGCTGCTAACGACTCTCCTGATTTCTCACGGCTGATCCGCGAAGGTCTGCCTGAAGCGCTTGTGTCCGATGCATTACGTCGATAGCCGCCAAAGGTCGTGCCTGACTAAGGGACGCCATCCGCGTTGCCCCGACCGAAACTTTGTCGTCGGTGTCTGGGTTGGGCGGGCTATGACGTTGCCAGATGCTTTTGATCGGTTTCTGATTGTTGCGCTCGTCTCACTTGCCGCGCGCGTATTGCCGGCAGCCGAACCGACGTCTGCCGATTCCGCGACGGCCGCGGACCAACTGAAGGCACTACGCGACCAGACCATCATCCAGTCTCGCGTATTGCTTGACACAGAGTGGGACCAATTTGACGGTGGTGCAGAAAAGGCGAAATGGACGCTGGGAGGATTATGGGGATGGCATGTTCAAGACCAGCAAGATTGGGCTCTGCGATTTAAAATCCCCTTCGTCTATAATCGAAGCGATGAGTCATCCGGCCATGCCGACGTAGGCGGCATCGGTGATATCGAAGTTGCCACAGGCACGGCATTTCGCCTAAACGATAGGTGGCGTACTGCCGGTGGAATCGAACTGCATGCTGATACGGCCTCGAATCCTGCGCTTGGTGACAGCATGTGGCGCCTCAGGCCGTTTTGGGGAATTGCGCACGACTTTACGAACTGGCTTACGCTCACGTTTAACGCCGAATATGACCATTCGATCGCAGAAGAACACAACGCCCCACCGCAGCGTTATGTCGAGCTGTCTCTACCCGCTACGTTTATTCTTCCGCACGATTGGGCGATCATTACGAATCACAAAGCAAAGGTTAATTTTGAAAACGGCGACCGCTGGACTTACACGGTAGACGCAGGGGTCGCCAAACGCCTTTCAGAGACCCCAGTCGTTCTCAGTGCCACGTTGGAGAAGCAACTCGACGGCAGCAATAAGAAGTTTCAGGTGAACTTGACGATGACCTACTATTTCGAGAAATGATGCGCCTTAGACCTGCTGCTTCTCAATTTCGCACGGCACTCGCAAAGCGCTCCAGATACATGCGCTGTAGATCCTCGCGACTGAGTTTGGCTGGACCGAGGTCGAACTCAACCTTTTCGACCGTGCCCCTGAAATACTTCGGTAGTATCTTGGCGTATTCGAATTTTGGCACCACCGGCAAACCATTATCCGTACCGACGTCCATGCCAGCGTAGGAGGCAAACCGGAACGGCACGCTGTGCTCCATTTTCGCCTCGGCTTCCTGTTTACCATTGATGAAAAGTCGACTTGTGCCGCCGGTGCCGAACTCGCCGGGTTTGTCGGCCACGAACTCATAACGCACATTCACTTTGCCTTCGGGCAGCTGATCGCGCGAGGCGATGGTATCCAATTTCAAACCGAGCAAGCTATAGGTATGCTTGAGGTGACCGTTTTCGACATAAAGCGAGAAACCGCCAAGGAAACTGCCTTCGGCGACAATCACTCCCGCTAACCCGGGACGAAGTCCAAGGCCCGGTCGGCCCGGATTAACTAAATCTGCGGCGATGGTATAGGAACGATTATAAATCGGAGGAATCATGCCCGAAGAGATGTTTTCCGTCCCGTTGTAATACGTGAACTTCGTCTCGTCTGGTAAGTCTTTAGGAAAACCCCACACCGTCGCCATTTCTCCGAGTAGCGGCAAGACTTGATATTTTTCGGCCTCTGCCCAAAACAGTGTCGTTAGTTCGCGCACTTTGTCAGGATACTTATCGGCAACATCGTCAGCCTGCGAGAAATCTTCGTCGAGATTATATAACTCACATTTTTCCCCATCCGGGTCCCATTTACCTGGTGCAAATCGCGAGAGCGTTTCGGGATCAATCTTCCACGGAATTCGGTCTAGCCGCCAGCAAGCCAGCCAGCCGTCCTTGTACATGGCTCGGTTCCCTAAAATCTCGAAGTACTGTTGCGTATGTCGCGAGGGCGCATTGGCATTATCGAACGTGGAGAGAAAACTGACGCCGTGCATCGGCATCTGCGCGACGCCGTTGACTTCCTTTGGCTCCGGCAGTCCAGCAGCTTCCAGGATCGTCGGTGCGATATCGGTACAATGAGTGAACTGATTTCGCAGACTGCCTTTGTTCTTGATGCGTTTTGGCCACGTAATGACCATTGGGTTACGAATACCGCCGAGATGTGAGGCTACCTGCTTGCCCCACTTAAACGGCGTGTTACCAGCCCACGCCCACGCTGCCGCGTAATGCGGAGCCATATCGGAGCCGCCCCATTTGTCCAGGCCGCCATAAGCCTTGATCGCTTTTAGTTGCTGTTCGTTCGTGAGCGGAACGCCGTTCAAGGTAGTCATTTCGTTGAATGTCCCACTCTCCGTTCCTTCCATGCTCGCGCCGTTATCACCAAAGATGTAAATAATTAGGGTATTGTCGGC
>Ga0137374_10011987_pt1 | contig 10127 bp, 10 predicted proteins | sample SagtaG_20_FD_104811 | JGI IMG/M metagenome (GOLD analysis project Ga0137374, IMG submission 104811) | Vadose zone soil microbial communities from Sagehorn Ranch, Mendocino, California, USA - Sage1_R_100_16 metaG | ecosystem: Environmental > Terrestrial > Soil > Vadose zone | place: USA...
CTGGAAAGGCAGCATCAGTTTCGGCTTGGTTAACATTCCCATCGCCTTGTATCCGGCTACGCGACGAGAGGAACTCAGATTTCGCCTTCTGCGAAAAAGCGACCTGAGCCCGGTCAATTACAAGCGCGTCGCCGAAAAGGATGGCAAAGAAGTTCCCTGGAACCAGATTGTGAAAGGTTACGAATACGAAAAAGGAAAATACGTCGTGCTCAAGGACGAAGATTTTGAACGCGTTGATCTGGAAGCGACACAGACAGTCGATATCCAGGACTTCGTCGATCTCGATGAAATTGATCCCATGTTTTTTTACAAGCCCTACTATTTGGAACCTCAAAAGGGCGGGGACAAAGCCTACGCGCTTCTGCGCGATGCGCTCGAAGACAGCAAGAGAGTTGGCATCGCGAAAGTCGTGATCAAGACGCGCCAATATCTCGCTGGGGTAAAACCGGAAGATGGCGCGCTCGTTCTCGAGTTAATGCACTTCGCCGACGAGCTCGCAGACGCGGGGAAATTGCATGTCCCAAAAAAGGTGGAAGTCGGAAAACGCGAGATGAACATGGCCAAGTCCCTAATCGACAACATGAGCTCGAAATGGAACCCCGAAAAATATCGCGACGATTATCGCGAAGCGCTCATGGAAGTGATCGAGGAGAAAGTCGAAGCCGGCGGAAAAGAGATCGAAGCGAAACCGAAGAAAGCGCCCAAGCCAACTAAAGTAATCGATCTCGTTTCCGTTTTGCAAAAGAGCCTGAAGCAAACCGGCGCGAAAACAAAATCGACAGCAAAATCTCGAGCGAAACACAAACAGCCCGCGAAGAAAGCCGCGTAGTTGTCCGACGTTTTGCCTGGGCAGCGCATGCGTCTCGCGTACTGGTTTTGGCGTCTCGCCAAAACGATCTTTCAATCAATCTTGGCGATGATTTCACGATGGGACAGAAAAGTTCGCCCTGACGAGACGTCGGCGCCAACACGCGAGACGCGTGCGCTACCTGGAAATTCTCTCGAGCGGCAAGCTTGACAGACAAGATCGACATCATCAACCTCGCCGGATGAACTTTCTGAGTCGATTTACGGATCCAGTTTACTGCATCATGCGGCTAATCGTGGGGCTGGTTTATGCTTGTCATGGCGGTCAAAAGCTTCTCGGTTGTCCCGGTGGTGGACACGGCGGCGCGCAAGGCCTGATGCTCGTGGGCGGAATTATTGAACTCGTTGGCGGTTTCTTGATCGCATTTGGTTTGTTCACGCGTCTAGCTGCGTTCGTTTCCAGCGGTGAAATGGCGGTTGCCTATTTTATGGTACACGCCGCGGGCAAGGCGCTCGCTCAGGCCGGGACCCCGATCGATCAATTCTTCCCGATTCTGAACAAAGGAGAACTCGCTATCGTTTTGTGCTGGATATTTTTCTTTATGGTTTTCTACGGCCCCGGACGTTGGAGCATCGATGCAATGTTGTTTCGCAGAAACGCGCCTGCAACGACTCCATCGACCGCTTAAGATCGACTCATCGACTTCGGCCATGAACTCTCTCAATCGATTTACGGATCCGTTTTACTTCGTTACGCGGCTGATCGTCGGTTTGATGTTTGCCTCTCATGGCGGGCAATTAGTGTTGGGCATGTTCGGCGGGATGCCCGGTTCAGATAACATGATGATGCAGGTCGGCGGTTGGATTCAACTTGTCGGCGGCTTGCTTATTGCATTTGGATTACTAACGCGGTTGGCGGCATTCATCTGCAGCGGCGAGATGGCAGTGGCGTATTTCATGATCCACGTGGCCAACGCCCCGACTCCGATGGCTAAGTTTTTTCCGATTTCGAGCGCTGGGCCGCAAGTATCGAACAAAGGCGAACTCGCTGTCTTTTATTGCTGGTTTTTCTTATTCGTCGTGTTTTATGGCGCTGGACGTTGGAGCCTCGATGCAATGTTGTTTCGCAGAAATGCTCCCGCAACGACGCCATCGACCGCTTGATCAATACAAGATAGACAGTTGTCATTTCGAGCGAAGTCGAGAAATCTCTTACTGTTATGAAACGCATTGTCTTCGCCTTGGCGCTCGTTCAAATTGCTCAATCGATTTACGCGCAAGAGTGGGCAAAAGAACGGCTCAACAAATCACCCCGTCACGGGGAATGGGTCGATCTTAAATCAGGTAAGCGCACGATCAAAGCGTTCGTAGTTTATCCTGAGCGCAAAGAGAAAACGCCGGTGGTTATTGTCATTCAGGAAATCTTCGGCCTAACCGATTGGGTGCGGGGCGTCTGCGATCAACTTGCCGAAAATGGTGTAATAGCGGTCGCGCCTGATCTTCTCAGCGGGCAAACATTTGAAGATGCGGATGGAGCGCGCAAGGCGATCTCGGGATTGCCGCAAGAACAAATCAAATCCGATCTTGATGCCGCGTCCGATTATGCGCTGAAGATTCCGGCGTGCAACGGTACGCTTGCCGTCTGCGGGTTTTGCTGGGGCGGGGGAGTGACATTTGCTTATGCGAACGAGAATCCCAAATTAAAAGCGGCCTACTCATTTTACGGGCCGGCGCCCGATGAAGCATCCAAGGTCGCCAACATTCCGTGTCCGGTTTATGGCTTCTATGCCGAGAACGATGCGCGCGTGGGCGCTACCATCCCGAAAGCAGAAGAGTCAATGAAAGCCGCCGGCAAAAAATACGAGCCGGTGATTTACAAAGGCGCCGGTCACGGCTTCATGCGCGAAGGCGAAATGCCAAACGCGAACGAAGCAAACAAGAAAGCGCGTGACGATGCCTGGATGCGCTGGAAAACCTTGCTGAAGCAACTACCGTAAATTTGATCGGCCAAACGTCCGCGAATGCCCAAGGCTGAACACAAAAACTTTTCCGCGCCTGACGAGAGAAAAGCGTTTCCTAACGGCAAGGTAGAACTTCTTAAGAGTGAAGCGTGAACGCTGAACAGCGTGAACTTGCCTACCCGAATCACGAATCATCCTTACCTCTTTCACTGATCGTTGAGAACCGTTCGCGGCGCGGGTTTGCCTACTTCAAGCTGAGCGCTGACCTTCTCTAGCGAGCAATCCCGACCGCGTTCGATCACGAATTTGGCCCGCACAATAATTATGCCCGCCACCGTCCAATTCGATCGCGAGCTTCGCGGCGGGACAGTAGAAATCGAGTACGTAACGGTCAAATGGGTGCTGGCGGCGAAATTTGTAGCCTGCAAAATTTCGGTTCCGCAAATGTCGCCAAAGAATACGCTCAGCTTCGGTTACCTTCTTCCGGAGCAAGCGAGCGCGGTTCATGAAGAATTATATTAATTAGCAACGCTATTTTCGAAAAGCCGGATTAACCATTCCCTCTCCGTTGCCAAGGAGAGGATAGGGTGCAGGATTAGCATGTTCAGATCGGACGCTGCAACCCCTCACCTCAATCCTCTCCCCTGAAGAAGGGGAGAGGCGGCTCAAGCAACCCTGCTAGACGGATATTGACGTCTCGCCAATTGCTCGCTCTTGAATAACTTCCGGCAATGTTTGGATCCAGACGCCGCAAAATCGAGCGACTCGATTTCATTCTGGCGGGTGTGCAAAAATCGGGAACGACGGCTTTACATTACTTCCTAACCAGACACCCAAACATCACGATGGGCGACCAGCAGGAAATCCATTTCTTCGACAACGACGCAATGTTCGTTTCCCAAGTCGAGTATGAACAATTACACAAACATTATTCACTGCTTGCTCCGTCAATCATCGCCGGTGATTGCACGCCAAGTTACATTTATCACGAGCCAGCGGCGGAACGGATTTGGAAATACAACCCGAAAATCAAATTGCTCGTTCTCTTGCGCAATCCCGTCGAACGCGCCTTTGCCCATTGGAACATGCAACGATTCAAGGACCGAGAACCGCTGGGTTTTTTCGATGCCGTGCGAGAAGAGAAAACGCGTATCACCGGTGCGCCGCCAGCCGAAGCGCGCCGATTTGCTTATGTCGATCGGGGATTTTATGCCCGGCAACTCGAGCGTCTCTTCAAATTCTTCCCGCGCGAGCAAGTGAAGGTCGTGAAGTTTGAAGAGTTTAAGGAGAGACAGCACGAAACACTCGTTTCCATCTTTTCGTTTCTCGATTTAGACCCGCTGCGGCCGGTGCGCGCCAAAGACAGAAATATTGTGCCATACGACCGCGCCATGAATTGGGAGGAGAGGATTTTCCTCTACAACCTTTTCGCGGATGACATCGCCAAGCTCGAACAAATCCTCGGCTGGGATTGCTCGGATTGGAAAATCTAGTGATCAGTGACGGGTGACAAGTGACGAGATTTTATATACAACGCGAGGATGAAAACTCGGAACTATAAGGACCTCGTTGTTTGGCAGAAAGGAATCCATCTCGCAAAAATCGTTTATCGGTTGACGCAGAGTCTCCCGCCGGAAGAAAAGTTTGGGTTGGTTGCGCAAATGCGGCGCTCGGCAGTATCAATACCATCGAACATTGCAGAGGGTCAGGCACGCCACACCACCGGCGAATTCATCCAGTTCATTTCTCACGCTGAGGGATCCGTCGCGGAGCTCGACACCCAACTTATTCTTAGCGTCGAGCTGAAGTTTTCCGACCATCCCAGCGTAGCTCCGGCCTTCGAGTTAATAGGCAACTTCCGCGGATGTTGAACGCGTTGCGTCGCAAACTTGTCGCGCGCCAGTAACTTGTCACTCGTCACCGGTCACTCATCACTTATCTTGTTTGTTTGAATCGTGGGTGTTCAGCCGGATCCGTCGCGAGTAACGCTTTCGAACGAAAGATGCGCGCACCTTCGGACAGGAAACAGGCACGCAGTTCGTCTGTAAAAAATGAGCTGCCATCCCGGCGAGGATGAAATTCGAGAAGCAAACGGCCAGCACGTTTCATAAATCGCGTCCGCACGTCGTTGATGAAAAATTTCCAATCGGCTGGCGTCCATTCTACCCAGGCGCCGTTCTCGGCGCGGCCGATCCGGTGAAAACAAACGCGATGCGCCGTGATGAGATCGAATTTTTCGTCGAGATCGGGCAATGGAACCCGGGGCTCAATACGTGCGATGACGCGCCGCACGTTTAGCAATTCAGTTGTTCCGCGAAAGAGCGGCTCCTCGTCGGTATCGAAGCCCAATCCTTCGTGACCAAAGAAGCGGCAGACGTATAGGAAGTACCCTGCGCCGCAGCCAAGATCGAGAATGCGGAGCGGCGGCGCGCAATCGAGCCACAGATCTTGCGCGCGCTCCACATTGATGTCGATCCAGTAGGCTGCGTCTTCGTAGGCGTTGATCTTTCGCGCATTCGGACGGTGCGGATAACGTTCGCGCAGCCTCGCTAATTCTACGCAATCAATCGTGGCCAGGATTCGCTGGGAATTCACAGGATGACTCCAGCGGCAGAGGTGTTCCCAAAGGCTTTCCAACGCGTCGATGGAAAACAGTTTTTGGAATTTGCGCGAAAGCTGCACCCGGAAATGATGCAACGAACTGCTCGGTAGACAAGTTTGCTGACGACTCTACTCAAGGAGCGACCCCGAAAGCTTTCGGGGTCGACCTAAACATGACGGCTGGGAAGCCGTCACTCCTTGTCTCAGGGGCGGATATCGACGCGAATCAAACCGGTTGAACCTTCACGAGTCATGAAACCGTTTCCCCAACCGTCGCCGGGATAAAAATATTGTTCGTAACGCCACAGCATTTCTAAATTGGCGCCGGAAGGCTTTTTCCAAACAAGCTGGTAATAGCGGTGCCGTTTCCATGACGGCGAATGGCCGGTCATGAAATTGGTATCGAGCGGCGTCGGCCAACTGAGAGCGCTCCGGCGGATTCTGATGAAAGCGTCGTCGCTCGCAGGTGGAACAGCAGCAAGATTCTCCGCTTCTGATCGCGGTGGACCGAAGGCGAACACTTTTCCGCCAGTTGCCAGACCAAGCTGATTGTCCTTTGTTGTGCCGATGTTGGGAGTCGGACCATTCTTGTCGTTCAGGCCTAGCGCGAGATCGTTAATGCGAAGGATGCCACCAGTCCCGCTGCCTTCATAGACAATTGAATTAATCCGGGCTGAACCTGTTTCAATCGTCCCGAACCGATCGACGAACAATGAGATTTGCCGTCCGCGCAAAATCCACAACGCCGATAGCGCGATGAGGAAGAGAACGAGAATTCCAAGTGTGATCAGAATTCTTCGCATTTGTTAACCAACCCCCGGATTACGTTGATTTCGTGGATAAAGAAAGGATAACAGACTTTTCTTACCTTCCTTTTTTTATCTGTGCCATCCGCGCAATCGGCGGTTCAATAGATTCTATGCTTTCTTGTGCTGGACATAGTCGTTGACTTGTTCTTCGAGAATCTCGAGCGGCAGCGCGCCGTTCTCAGCACAGTGTCTTCTGGGAGCGAAGCTTTCAGGTTTGGCCTAGCCTCATCGCAGTAGCAAATCCTAAAAACGTCGCTGCAAGTCGTTCCAAGGGGCTTCGACGGCAAGCGCCGGGTCGACCATGACCTGTTCCGCAATTGCCGTCATTTCGCGAATTGCCCGCCGGAGTCGCCGCTCAGTGGAGCGGCCCGGTCGACACATCTCGAAGTCGTTGGGCGTAAACTCTCGACCGATGTCGGCAGCAAAAATCTCGGCCCATGGTCTGCGCCAAACTCGTTGTGCAAACGCATCATTATCTGACCGCAATTCTCTTTCAATGTGCCGCGCCAGTGCAGTAGTCAGTCCGCAGTATCCGGTATCAGCCAGTCCTTTTTCCCCAAGATATGCAGCAAGTTTCTTTTTACATCGCTCCGTTTGCAGCCACTTGAGCTGCTTGCCTGTGCCGCCGATCGAGCGCAATACACCGCGGGCCACGCTAACGGTAAATGGCCCGGCCGATTCGTTACGGCGCATATCAGCATCTCGGAATTGCGGCAAGTTGACGCCGATGGCCAGGAGAAACTCCGGCACCACGCCGCGGGCGATGGTTTCTCTAGTGAAGGGTCGGGCAATCAGTTTGGCATCGTAAGCGTCAGCCAACTCGATCCAAGGCGAATATCTGACGCTAAAGTCGGGAATGACTCTTAGCGCGAAGGCATGGAACGGGTCGGACTGTTGGAAGCCCTTGACCACTTCCGAATAGCGCGAGTTAATCGATTGCGACTGGTTGCGCGGGAACAACACAAGCTTCGGTTCGAGGTTCAGCTCTCCGATCCGGGTGAAGAATACCTTGGCACAGTCTCGGTTTCTTAGGAGTCCTTCCAAGGCCTCAGAGGAGATGACGATTGCTTTGGATGGCGTGTCGTTGAGCGCTCGGGCAAATTTCGCCGCGGCCGACTGTTGATGGTCTCGCAGTTCCTGCCCGCAGAGCTTTCGAACGATCGCATGGTGCGCGCCGTGAATGGCCCCGCTCTCCGGCACAAAATAACCATACTTTAGTAACTCAGCGCGGTTTTCCTTCAGGAACCACTGGATCGAACTCGTGCCCGTCTTGTGCGGGCCGACATGGATGTAGCAGACGCGCTTTGCCACCGTGAACTATAGTCTGCCGCACCTGCCGGGGGCAATTCTCACGAACAAGATCTGACACGGGGGAACCATCATGAGCCTCGCCGCCATTCTTTGGCGGCGGCTATCGTTAACCGCGGATTAGGCTCATGTCGCGGATAAGAAATCCAACGGTGCTGCTGATCTGGAGCACAGTCATCGAATCCTGCCCCCTTTTTCCTTATCCGTGGCACCGGTTCGTAGTTTTGCCTATGCAGCTTTCTTTCGTTGAATGTAACCGTTGACTTGTTCTTCGAGAATCTCGAGAGGCAACGCTCCGTTCTTGAGGAGAGTGTCATGAAACTCGCGCTGGTCGAACTTCACTCCCAGCTCTTTCGCCGCGCGGGCGCGCAATTCTTGAATCTTTAGCATGCCGACTTTATAAGCGCACGCCTGGCCCGGCATTACAATGTATCGTTCGATTTCGGATCTTACTTCTTTTTCGCCCATGCCAGTTTTCTCGTGCATGTACGCGATGGCTTGTTCGCGGGTCCAGTGCTTTGCATGAATGCCGGTGTCAACGACCAATCGCACCGCGCGGAAAAGCTCGTCACGCAGACGTCCCAAATCGCCGAATGGATCTTTGTCGTACCATCCGACTTGCTTCGCCAACCATTCGCAGTAAAGCGCCCAGCCTTCCATGTAAGCGGTGAACGGAATCACCTTTCGAAATTGCGGCAGCCCTTTGAGTTCCTCGGCTGTGGAAATTTGCCAATGATGCCCCGGCACGCCTTCGTGGTATGCCAAGGTCGGCATGCTCCACTTAGGCACCTCGTTCATATCGCGCAGGTTAGCGAAGAAAATTCCGGGCCGGCTGCCATCCATCGCCGGAGCCTCATAATACGCCCCTGGGGCCGTCGCTTCTTTAAACTCCGGTACACGTCGCACTTCGATCTTCGCCTGTGGGATGGTCAGGAATAACTGCTTCGAGGAGCGATCCTTCGCCTCATTGATCAGCTGTGTGTACTCCACTAGCGCATCCGTGCGCCCTTTATCGTCATTGGGATAAAGAAAACGCGGATCTTTCCCAAGCTTGTCCATGGCTTCTCCGATTGGCTGGCCTGCAAAGCCGTTCGCGTCGAGAAGTGTGCGCATGTCGCCCTCGATTCGCGCCACTTCGCGCAGACCAAGCTCGTGAACTTCATCCGGCCTGAGTGTTGTAGTCGTATTTTCGTGCAGGCAGTAGGCGTAGTACGCATCGCCGTCCGGTAATTTCCAGACACCATCATCGGTCGTCGTCTTCGACAAAATCTCCCGGAAATAATCGATTAGTTTTTGGTAGGCTGGATAAATCTTTCCCGTGATCGCTGTCTCCGCGCGTCCTTGAAAATCGGCACGCTGCGCCTCGGTTAGCTTCTCGATCTTAGCGACACGAGTCTTGAATGAGGTCGCGAGAATATTGTCCGAAACGGGCTTGCCCAATAAAATCCGTCATTTCTTTGAGCACTTCCTCGACCACGAAACGCGGCGGCAGAATTTGCTTTTCCTCGCGGACTTTGAGGTTGTCGAGAAGCTGGTCGAATTTTTTCGGCAAGGCATCCAGCCGCTTCAGGTAATACTCGCAATCCTTCCGGGTCAGCAGCCGGTGCGTATTCGCCATGAAGGAAGGAAATTGGTTTTGAACGCCGAAGAGCTGATTGACCGGATAATTGTGCCACTGCCATTTGTCGCCTTCGACCTGCATTTTTAAGAACCAATCCAGCACATGCGTGGAAAGCCTTTGCGACGGCGATTGTCGATCGAGCGGATACTGGCGAAGTTGCGCCAGGTCGCGCTTCCACCTGTCGAATTCATACTGTTGGTGCGCCGGCGACTCGTCGTCGAGTTTCCCATTGTGACCAGTAATACCGAATTGCTCGACCAAACCGAGCGCGGAGAGCAGCTCCGGGTGGTCGAACAGAACTTCGGCGAAGACTTTGTCGTAAAATAAATTCAAGCTCCACGGCCGAAACCAAATCAGGTTGATCAGGAATATGGCGACTACGATCACGAAGACCGCAACGATCGCGCCAAGCCATTTGAGAAAGCGCTTTAACATGTGCTTGGAATTAGAGTGGGAATGTCATCTATGGATACGATGCAGCAATCTCTCGTGCTGGATTCAAGAATTTATTCGTTAGCTGCAAATCTTCGATGACCAGGCATGCGCTCACAACAGCGGAAACACCGCGCTGGTCAATTAAAACTTTGCATGTCAGCGCTCATGCGTGCGATGAATCCTGGCGATAGGCTGATGTAATGACCGCCTCAGCAGAGCACGTCGATAAACCGGAACCGCGCGGACAGGCGCTGCTCGCATTTCTGGCGATCTGCGCAATTTATCTGGCGCTGCCGCGCAATCTCATTGTCGGCCCGATTTGGTTGTTGCCGACTTTAATTGTTGTTTTGCTCGTGCCAACGGTCGTGAGCCATCGCGTGGGAAGACACTCACTTAATCGCGCCCTCGGAATCATTATTAACGGAATCACAACGCTGGCGCTGATCGGATCGGTAATCCTGCTCGTGCGTGCGCTGCTTTCACATCAGGGGACGCCGCTGCAGTTGCTGCGCTCGGGCGGATTACTCTGGCTGACGAATGTGATCGTCTTCGCGCTCTGGTATTGGCGGCTGGACGGCGGCGGAC
>Ga0137374_10011988_pt1 | contig 10126 bp, 7 predicted proteins | sample SagtaG_20_FD_104811 | JGI IMG/M metagenome (GOLD analysis project Ga0137374, IMG submission 104811) | Vadose zone soil microbial communities from Sagehorn Ranch, Mendocino, California, USA - Sage1_R_100_16 metaG | ecosystem: Environmental > Terrestrial > Soil > Vadose zone | place: USA...
CCTACCCGACGCTCTTCCGCTCTTCGCGCCCGGCCCGCGCTACCGGCGTGCGCTCGGGCTGGACGGCGAGCTCGAGCGCACGCCGGTAGCGCGGCCCGGCAGTCACGCAGTCGCCGCGGATCAACGCGCAATCGGCGAGAAAGTGATGCGCGAAATGCGCGGAGCGCAGATCGTCCTGGCGCTCCGAATCCGCGAGCGCTTCGCGCGCCATAGGCTCGACGATGTCGAGCTCGCCGATGCTGACCAGCACCTGCATCAACCCGACCCGCGCGCGATTGAAGAACGGACGCTCGCCGACCGCCTTGGCGATGCGCAGACTCTCCTCCATGCATCGGCGCGCGGCGGCGTCGTCGCCGCCATAGAAATAGCCCCAGCCGAGCTCGATCTGCGCCAAGCCGATCTCGCGCTCGCGGCCAGCATCGCGCCAGATGGCAGTCGCTTCCTCGATCGATGCACGGGCGGCGGGGAGATCACCCGCCCAGGCGGCCAGCTCGCCCGCCGCGGACAACGCGCGCGCCCGCACTTCATCGCGCACCGACGTCATGGCGAGGGCTTCGGCGAGATAGGCGCGACCTTCGGCGAAATGGGAATGCAGGTGCCAGAACCAGCCGAGCGCGCCGGCGAGGCGGAGGAAGCGCTCCGGCGCGATCGCACGCAGCCGATCGAGCGCAGCGCGGAGGTTGTCGTGCTCGCTCTCGAGCAGGTCGAGGCAAACCTTTTCGCGCTGCCCGCGTTGCCGGTACGCGTCTTCGGCCAGCGCCTCGAAATACGCCGCATGCCGATCGCGAACGGCGTCGGCGAAATCGCGCTCGGCGAGCTTCTCGAGCGCGAAGGCGCGGATCGTCTCGAGCATGCCGAGGCGCTCGCCTTCACGCCGCACGAGACTCTTGTCGACGAGACCGGCCACCGCATCGAGCGAGGTTTCGCACACGGCTTCCGCCGCTTCCAGCGTGAACCCACCCACAAAGACGCCGAGCCGCACGAAGAGCTGGTGCTCGCCTTGGTCGAGCAGGTCGTAACTCCATGCGATCGCGTTGCGGATCGTCTGCTGGCGCTCCGGCAGATCGCGCGCGCCGCCCGCCAGCAGCTTCAGCCGCTCGGGCAAGCGCTTGACCATCGCCGCCGGGGAGAGCAGACGCGTGCGCGCGGCGGCAAGCTCGATCGCCAGCGGCAATCCGTCCAGGCGCAGACAGATTTCCGCGACCGCCGGCGCGTTGTCCTCGGTCAGGGCGAATCCCGGCGCGACCGCCTGGGCGCGCTCGACGAACAGCGCCACCGATTCGCATTCGGCCAGCGCCGCGAGCGAAGGCAAGCGCCGCACTTCCGGCAGCGCGAGCGGGGACACGGGATAGACGTGCTCGCCGGTCAGGTGCAGCGGCTCGCGACTGGTGACGAGGCATTTGACCCGCGGCGCCTGCGCGAGCAACGACGCGAGCTCCGGCCGCGCGCCGATGACCTGCTCGAAGTTGTCCAGAACGACGAGGAGCGTCTTCTCGGCAAGATACGCGGGCAGCGACTGGCCGGCGGCCGCGCTGACGCTTAAGCCTTGCGCGATCGCCGGCAGCACGAGCGCAGGATCCTCGATTGCGGCGAGCGGCACGAAAAACACGCCGTGCGCGAAATCGCCGGCAAGGTCTTCGGCAGCCTGCACCGATAGACGCGTCTTGCCGGTGCCGCCGGGCCCGGTCAGCGTCAGCAGACGAACGTCCGGGCGCCGCAGCGTTTCGCAGATCGCGCGCAGCTCGCGCGCGCGACCAACGAGACGCGTGCCTTCGAAGGGAAGATTGAGCGGCCGCTTGCGCGCCGTGCACAGGGGAGGGAAGTCGCTTTGCAGGCGGGGATCGAGAAGCTGGTAGAGCCGCTCCGGTTCGGGCAGACCCTTCAATAGATGCTCGCCCAGATCGCGCACGGCAAATCCAAAGGCCTCGGTGAGCAGGGCGTGCGTCGTATGCGAAAGCAGGACCTGCCCGCCGTGGCCCGCAGCGCAGATGCGCGAGGCGCGGTGGACGCCGATGCCGACGTAATCGTCCGCGGTAGCCATCGCTTCGCAGGTGTGCAGGCCCATGCGCACACGCAGCGGCCGGCCGCCCGGCCAGGCATGATCGTTCAGCGCAGATTGCGCGGCGATCGCGCTGCGGATCGCGTCCTGCACGCTGTTAAAGGCGATGAAAAGAGCATCGCCGGCGGCGCCGAATTCATGACCGGCGTGCCGGGCGACGGCGTCGCGCAGGATGCGGCGATGCTCTTCCAGTGTCGCGTGATACCGATCCGCGCCCAGCTCGGCCAGTCGGGACGTCGAGTCTTCGATGTCGCTGAAGAGGAGGGTGACGGTGCCAGTGGGTTTGGGGGTCACGGGGCGACACCTTCCACGAGGCCTAAGTAGTAAACGCTCACTCTGTACGAGCGTATGGCAAAAACCTGGAACACGATAACAGTTATTTATCCGGAAGCCGCGGTAGCGAAGCGCAGCGAGGACTAAGAGCTACGATCCTGCTTGCCAAGGACGGCCGCGATCGGCACAATACGCAGTGTCAGGGTGCATTTTTGCATTCTGGCACTGCACTTTGCGTGCTGATAGACAAGCCAAGACGACCTTCCTAGGAGTGACCGGCCGCTGTGCAGGGCGGGCGGCCTTTCTCGGCTTCGCTTCCGCCAAGGAACTATCCGAACTGAGTTTCGCGGAGGTCTTGGACGAAAGCTCAGGCAAAGGCTATCAACGGCCTGTCAATCGCTCTCATAGCTTAGACTTTCGTCGCTACGTTCAGCGGCCGGGTAGCACTACGATTCCGCTCACATTCAATCTGCGCCTGCCCAATGAAGGCATTTGGACTATCGAGAAGCGGGCGGCCGGGGCCGCCAAGCTCATCATTTACGACCCTCATCGACCGCTGTCCCAAGTCGACTGCCAGCACCGTCTGGGCTGCCTTACCGACGTAGACATCCCGCTTGCCTTCATGTGCCTGTTGGGCTTATCGGTGGAAGAAGAGCGCGATGTCTTTACGACAATCAACAGCAAGGCGCGCGGTTTGAACCCTAGTTTAATTGCGTTCAACGAGTCGCAGTTATCGCAGGACCTCGAAAACGAGGCCCCAGACCTTTACATGGCGATTCGACTAGCGGACGACTCAGATTCGCCGTGGTTCAACCGACTGTCCAAGGGCGGGATGCCCACAATCGGCATGAAACGTTCGGCCTCACTTCGGATGATCCGGCTGGCTGCCCGCCGCTACCTCGCTGAAGCCGCGCCGCCACGCTTGCAGCCGATGAGCGCTGAGGTTGATACGGTGAAGCAATTTTGGCTTGCGGTGACCGAAGTATTCCCGAAGGCCTGGTCGCAGCCTCGCAAGCACCTCCTCACGAAAGGTGTGGGTATCTATAGCCTCATGAGCCTCGCCGGCCAGATCGTCAAGCAAGCTCGTGAGCGTGGTCGTGCGGCCGATCGCTTGTATTTCACTACTCTGCTGTCGGACACCCTTACGACGTTTGATTGGTCCAGCGAGGGGCCTCTGGGCGCGTACGGGGGAACCAAGGGCGCCCAAAGGGCCCTTGAATTGCTCGAGACACAAATCAATCTGCTTCAACAACTGGAGAATAAATGCCCAACAAAAACATTCTCCTGATCGAGCCCGGTTACAAGAACAAGTATCCGCCGCTGGGCCTTATGAAGATCGCCGCCTATCACGGGCCACATGGTAAGCGCGACAACGTGAAGTTCATTAAAGGCGACGTCGATCGGAGCGTGCTCTCGCAGAAGTGGGACCGTATTTACATTACGACCCTCTTCTCATTCGAGTGGAAGGAGATTTCAAAGTCGATCGACTTCGCTCTGCAGGTTGCGCGCGGGAACGCAACCAAGGTGTTTGTCGGGGGCATTGCTGCGTCGCTCATGCACGAGAAGTTCATCGAGGAAGTTAAGTGGCGAGGTGTTCGATTCATCAAGGGACTCTTGAGCGATCCTCCAGCGAAGGCCCTTGGGCTCGATGAGTTCGAGGAAGAGCTCTACGCGGACGACCGCTATGGCACGCCGATTGAGGACCTGGTACCCGACTACTCGATCCTCGATCAGATCAATGATCAGTACGTCTATCCGGTGCATGACGCGTATTTTACGTACGCGTCGCGCGGATGCATCCGGAAATGCCACTTCTGCGGTGTGCCTAAGCTCGAAGGACCTCAACGAGACGCGCAGCCTTTAACTGCGTTGGTTCAGGCGATCGATGAACGCTACGGGCCCCGACGGGACCTTATGCTGATGGACAACAACGTCGTTGCTTCGGCCAACTACAAAAACATCATCGCGGAGATCCGTGACCTCGGGTTTGTGCCTGGCGCGAAGTTTATCCGTCGCGGGATGCGCGTGGCGGTCCAACGACGTGTCGACTTCAATCAAGGCGTCGACGCTAGAATCCTTTGCAAGGATCCGATGTACCTGCAGCACATGTCAACGATCTGCCTGAAGCCCTTGCGCATTGCTTTTGACCACATTGGCGTTAGGAAGCCGTATGAGACTTCAATTCGCATCGCGCACGATGTCGGATTGAATGAGCTTTCGAACTACATGCTCTACAATTTCCACGACACACCCTCTGATCTTTATCAGCGTATGCGGCTCAATATCGGTCTCAATGAAGAGCTGGGAACTCGGATCTTTTCCTTTCCCATGAGATATCAGCCGACCGACATGAAAGATCGCTCACATATCGGTCCGCACTGGAAACGCTATTTTCTCCGATCGATGCAGATCATCTTGCAGGCGACCCACGGCATCGTGAGCGGTTCGCCACAGTTCTTCCGTCGCGCATTCGGACGCAACGAAGAGGAGTTCTTAGCGCTCCTTCTGCGTCCCCAGCATTTTCTTTTCAACCGCCTTTGGTACGAGGAATATGGTGGGCGAGGAGAATTCGACGATTTCCAGAATCAGTTCGCACGCTTAAGCGAGACCGATCGCGCTGAACTGGCACAACTGCTCTCCGGCGTTGACCCATCATCGTTCCAGCTCCTTTCGTACCAAACCGAGAACGCGAACGTACGTAGAATTTTGCCATTTTATCTGCCGATCCCGAAAACGGCCGAAGCGGACATCTGGAAAGAGATGAAGAGCAAGCCACACGTGCAGACGGACACGACTGAGGTGCCCGATGAAGAACGAGTTGAAGACGCAGGGCTCCTTGAGCCTGCTTGAGAAAAATATGGACACGACCGCGGTTCGTATCGACCTTTCTTTGATGGAGACTCGTGCCGCCCCGATTACCGATGAAGTTGTCGTGGGTAAGGACATCTTAGAGTTGCTTGCGGGGGCAATGTACGTCGACCCTCTGACAATCTATCGTGAATACATTCAGAACGCCGCAGATGCGATCGACGAAGCGCGCCGGGCAGGCGACGCCTCCGAGCAAGCCGAAACAGTATCGATCACGTTCGATCACGCCGCGAGATCAATCCGCATCCGCGACCTGGGGTGTGGTGTGCCCAACAGGGACTTCGTTCGGCGTCTAACGTCCATCGGCGCAAGCCGCAAGAGAGGCGCAAGTCAAAGAGGCTTTCGTGGTGTTGGGCGCCTCTCGGGTCTGGGTTATTGCCAAGAGCTCGTGTTCCGTTCGCGGGCGAGCGGGGAGCCAAAAGTCTATGAGATGAGCTGGAACGGGCGGCTGCTTCGTGATCGCCTGAGGGATCCTGGATTCAAGGGCTCACTCGTAGAGCTCATTCGCGAAATCGGATGCATCAAAGTCCTATCTGGCGCGGAATATCCAGCTCACTTTTTCGAAGTCGAGCTATTGAAGGTCCTCCGCATCAAGAACGACGTACTGATGAACGAGGAGGTCGTTCGCCAATATCTATCACAGGTCGCTCCAGTTCCCTTCGATCCTTCGTTCTCTTTCGTTCAACAGATCAGCGAGTGGCTGTCTGCACGCGGTATTCCAAAGCCGATTCTCGTCGTATTGAACGACGGCAAGGGGCCCGTTTTTCATCGCGCGACGTCGAACTTTGCTCTTTCGAAACATGCGACCGAATCGTTTACAGCGGTCGAGTTCTGCGAATTCACAGATCGCGACGGGGACGTCATGGCGTTTGGGTGGATTCTTGAACATGGCTACAAAGGCGCTTTGCCAAAGTCCCCAAAACTGGGGGGCATTCGCGTCAGAACTGGCAATATCCAGGTGGGCGATGAGCTGGTGTTATCGCCTTACTTCACCGAACCTCGCTTCACCCTATGGGCCGCAGGCGATATCCACGTGGTTCATCCCCGTATCGTGCCCAACGGTAGGCGCGATGACTTCGAGGCAGTGCCCCAATACGCACAGTTCCAGGACGAACTTCGAACCTTGGCCACCTCCATTAGCCAAAAGGCCCGCGTAAAGTCGGAGGAACGGAACAAGCTGCGGCGCATCGTCTTGCTACTTAGCCAGGCTGAAGCCTGGCTCGCTTGCTCATCTACAAAGCGGCTCCACAGAACTATCCGTCGACACTCCGTGGACAGGGCCGCATCGTTTGCCGCCGAGGCCGCCTCAAAGCTCAATAAGATCGGTGATAAAAAGATCGACCTGGACGAGGTCGGCGAACGCGTAAGGAAGATTCAGCAGCAAATTCGTAGAGCCCAGAGGCAGTACCAGGCGGACATCCCGAAGGGTCGAAAGCCCCTCACAGACATTGCCATCTTGGCGATATTGGAAAACTGCACTTTACCGCAAAGAGCCATTCCATTCGCAGAGAAAATTCTTGCCACCATCAACCAGCGTCGGGCCTAGGCTGTAGCGTCGTCAGTCCCTTGTCTTGAAATGCTTGCGAAGCAGTCCGTCTGACCGGTCCCGGATCTTTTGTAATAAATATCTTACGGCGGTTCGTTCTTCGCCAGAGGTCGATGAGATCTCCTCGTCGCGGTCGTCTTCGCCCAACCACTTCCGAAAGTCATCCAACCTTTTCTTAGTGACATTGCCGGCCCCCCGTGCCTTCGCCTCAGCTACGGCATCCTCGAATTGAAGGCGACCGTCAACGAACTTCTTGAGCGTCTTGCTGCCCGCGCGAACGATAAGCGGAAGATCGTCGCGCAGGTCAACGGCGCGCTTAATCTCTTCGGTCTTAATCTTTTCGACGATTACTTCGTCGAAGTTCGGAAATAACTCCCGCGCTTGGGCGAACTTTCGTCCCGAAAATAACTCATCGTAGTAACTCCAGCGCACGGGGTCGCGCTCGTCATGCTCCATCATGAATCCGTAGACGTGGATCAAATGGCGAATATTCGCCCTGCTGAGGCCACTTTCACTCTTGAGCTCATCCTCCGACATATTGTGCTTGTTGAATCGGCGCCATAGGTAGCCGGCTTGTTCAAATGGGGCCCAATCCTTCTTCCCGATAATGTGGAATTCCCCCAGAAGTGAGAACACCTGACTCTCAGTAACAGAGTCGGGAAGAATTCGTACACGAATGAGTTGCCAAGCCGTAGGGTCCTCGCCCGAAAGAAGACGGTACGCCGCCAGCCGACTATTGCCTTCTAATACCACGTTCTGCCTAATGAGCACTGGCTCAATCAGCCCTTTGTTGTGACGGATGCTAGGAATCAGCACATCTCTTACATACTCCATGCGGCTCAAGTGCTGGAAAATGGTCTCCTGTGTCGGTTCGACGTCGGGGTCGTTCCAGACCTGCGAGTAGATTCTCGGGTTTTCGGTATAGAAGCGAAGGTGAACATGAGGGAGGTAACCGGATCGGACGTTAATGTCCTCCCCACGCAATGTTATGACATCATCGACAAAGGGTCGCTGTTCGGGGGTCATGTTTTCTTTATATCGAGAATGCTGTCGAGGATGTCAAAGAAACTGAGCGTTGCGCGTTGGGCATACTGTTCCTTGGTGATGTCGCCTTGGGTAAGCTGCGCAGCAAGGCGTTTCTCTTCGAGAAGCGCATCTACCCATTCATCAATCGAATCGCGCATCAACAGACGATAGACAAAACAGGTCTTTGTTTGAGAAACCCGATGAATTCGGTCTTGGGCCTGTAGGTAGTCATCCAGACTATAGGTGCGATCATAAAAGATCACGTGATTGGCGACGGTGAGCGTGAGACCCTCTTTTGCTGCACCTGGAGTCGCCACAAGAACCTGATCGGAACTGTTGCTTAGAAACCATCGGACTATTGCATTGCGGCGGTCCATCCCAAGCTTACCGTGAAGGGCCAATGCCCCGAATGGCTCAAGTTCTTGCGCGAGCAATTCGCAGTTAAGGTTGAATGATGTCCAGACAATTACCTTTTCTCCGGCGCGCGTAATATCCGTGACGAGGTCACGAAGAGGCGCCAGCTTTCCCGGTTCGGCTTCGTATGCCTCGTCGACGAGACGCGGATTCGACGCGATCTGAATAAGCCGCAGCAACCGCTTGAGAATGCTTTCCTGATCGTCAGTGATCAATTGTCCATCCCGTAGCACGACGGCTCGAAGCTCGTCCTTAACCTGTTGGTAGAGCTCCACTTGGGCAGCTTCCCACTCGGTGGACACCGAGACGAACTCCTTTCCGGGGAGCAAGATGCGGCCACCATCCTTCGTCTCGCGAACCGATATGGGGTCCAAAGAGGCGTTGACGCCCGCCAGTCGATCTTGATATCGCTCGAATTCTGATGAGTCTGCATGAAGGTCGCGAACCAGATCGGTCGAAGATTTGAATGACCTGAAGTCATTGCCCAAGGCCGCACCTCGATCGAGAAAATAGATCTGGGCCCAGACGTCGTATGGTCGATTCGCGACTGGGGTGCCCGTCATGATGATCCTCTTTGCGAATAGCGGCGCCAGTTCGAAAAACGCTTGGGTGAGATCCGAGTCCGGATTCTTGATTTTGGCGGATTCGTCCAGAATCGCGGCCACTCGCCTAGTCCCCAACCATACGCTGAAACGCTTGAGCTCTTTCTTGGCTACCTCAAAGTGCGCGAGAATAAGGCGAGTTGCTGCCGTGAAGACAAAGTAATTATTTCGACCGCTTTCGGTGAGTATCGCTGGGTTGAGATATGTATGGGCCGCCAACTCCCGCTGCCAATTGGCGATGAGGCTCTTCTTAGTGAATATGACGACCGTGTCTACTTCGCCTTGAGATAGCCATCTCAATGCGACATCGATAGCAATCTTGGTCTTACCGAGTCCCTGCTCGTGGAAGATTGCGGCGTAAGGTCGCGCGGCGATGAAGTCGACGGCCTCGGCTTGATAGCCGAACGCTGCATGCTTTGCATCGAGCCTCGGCTCGTGCCGAAGGCTTAGGTGTGGCACGTCAGCCATGCCTTACCTGACAAAATTCAGCCTCCGGAAGAGCCCAGCCGGCAACCGAAAACTGGATGTGATCCGCACGAGCGAGTCGCCTGGCGCGCCTCGCAATGAATATCATTCTATCTAAGCGTTTCCACGGGACTGCCAAGCGCAGTTCTCCGTTTCCTTCCTCGGCGAGGAGCCGGAAGTAGCACTCGAGCTGGAGCTCGGTGTGCAGTGTTTCCACATCCGACGCTGTCTTTGCCTCGCCGATGACTGCGTGGCGGGTGCGACGGTGCCGCGCGAATATATCCGGCCGCACTGCTTCGATTGCAGGCGGGATGCCAAGCCTCAACCTGTCCCTAGAATCTACGAAGATCAAGTAGTCGCTCCCCTCCGAATCGAGCGAGCGCAGGATTCGGTCGACCAGTTGTGCGTGCAATTCACTCTCGGACATCCAATTCGATGCCCATGAGCTTGAAGAGGCTCGCGAGTTCCTCGAAGCAATCGAGGAGCGCCTGAGCCTTCGGCCCTTCTCGGTCCTCCATGATTGGGCGGATCACGTCCCACGACTCTGTTCTCAGCTTTGAGGCGAGCGCCGCGGCGAGCTGTTCAAGCGGGGCGTCCTTAATCAGCGAGTTAGTACTCGGTTGCTCGAGCACTTTCAGAGCCTCCCGAGCATCGTGCTCAAGGAATTTCTTCTTGGCCGCTGGATTCGCGAAAATGCGTGGCAGTTGCCTTACCGTATTCAACGGATTTATGTTTCCCTGGGCTAGCCAAGTCGCGAAATCGTCTAATGTATGTCCCGCTTTGACGATGGCAGATTTGATTCCAGGCTTCTGCAATTCCACGAACGCACTAAACTGCGAGTAACCCTGCCCGGCCTGTAGTTGCTGCTGATAG
>Ga0137374_10011991_pt1 | contig 10126 bp, 9 predicted proteins | sample SagtaG_20_FD_104811 | JGI IMG/M metagenome (GOLD analysis project Ga0137374, IMG submission 104811) | Vadose zone soil microbial communities from Sagehorn Ranch, Mendocino, California, USA - Sage1_R_100_16 metaG | ecosystem: Environmental > Terrestrial > Soil > Vadose zone | place: USA...
CCTCCATGACTGCGCACAATCTCTTTGGCGATATAGAGGCCGAGCCCTGTCCCCTTGGGTCCCGATTCCGGCACCCGAAAAAACTTTTCAAAGATTCGCTCTTGATACTCCTTGGGGATTCCCATACCGGTGTCGGCGACCGTAAAGCGCACGGAGCGGTCGAAGACCTCCGCGCCGAGTGTGACGTTGCCGCCCTTGGACGTGTGTCGTACGGCGTTACCGATAAGATTCGAAAATACATGTCCGATGCGCTCGTGATCGGCCAATACGCTCGTGTCGGGCAGGGGACCCTGGGTTTGGAGGTTGACTCCTTTAGCATCCGCTTCCGCCCGGTTTGCGTCGAATGCCGCGGTGATAAGAGTGGAGACTTCTCGAGGCAGAGGGTATAGCTCGACACGTCCGGATTCGATGCGAGAGAGATCCAGCAAATCGTCGACCATCCCTTGCAATCGATCGCAATCTTCCCGCGCCGTGTGCAGCAAGTCCGCTTGCTTATCATTCAGCGGTCCTGGAACTTGTTCCGTGCATAAGTGAATCGCCATGCGCAAAGAAGTGAGAGGCGTGCGAAACTCGTGAGCGACCGTCGCCACCAGGTCGTTTTTAAGTTCCTCAAAGCGTCGCAGCCGCGTTACGTCTTGCAAGATCACGGTCGCCCCTACGACAACGCCCCGTGTTTCGTATACTGGAGCGCCTCGCGGCAAGAAATAGCGATCTCCTAACAACGTTGGAATGAGAGCCGCGTCTTCAAATCCTCTGGGCACATACACACCCTTACCGCTGAGAACGTGGCTGCGTATACGCTCGAGCACAGAGCGCACCGACGCATCAACGTTCCTCAGAGGGTCCTTCGAGCCCGAGTCTGCTTTGAGTCCCAGCAGCGTCTCGGCCGCATGATTGACGTTTTGGAGATGGCCTTCGACGTTGAAAATGACGACCGGGTCCGGCAAGCTGTCGATCGCCGCTTGCATGCTGAGATGAGCTTGCAGCAACTCACCGAGAGAACTCTTGCGGTACTCCGCCAGGTGTCCTGCCATGGTGTTGAAGTCACGAGCCAAACCCGCCAGTTCATCGTTGCCGCGCACGTGGGCGCGCGCGTCAAAATTACCCTCCCCTATCTTACGCGTCGCTTCGCTCAGTGCGGATAACGGTTGCAGCATGCGGCGGGTCAACAACGTCGAGAGGAATAGACCTAAAGCCAGCGCGGCCAGCGCCACCGTAATGGTGATCGTGTTCATGCGCTCCGCTGTCCGACGAACCGCGTCACTCTTGCGTACCATGGCGTCCTGATTGATCGCCAAAATCTCGTCGGCCGCTGCTTTGACCTTATAAAAAGCCGCCTCCAGCTCCGAGAAATAAAGTTGTTTCGCTTCTTCCGCGGTCGCAGCTTTTTGCAGACGATCGAACTTCGCTTGATAATCCATCCACGCCGCGCGCAGTCCCTCCGTAAATTCCTTTTCTCCATGCTCGGTGATATTGCCTTCCTGCACTTTGAGCTCAGCTTCAAAAAAGGGCCGATACTTTTCCGCCTGTTCAATTCCTTTTTGGCGTTGACCGGCCACGAGAAAGAGCGCCGCGCTGTCCATGCGTTCGATGGCTTCTTTCATCCGCTGGGCGGCAAGAACGCTCCGATAATTGTCTTTTAATATCGTTTGCGAGTGCGATCCCAGGTAAGAAATCGCCAAAACGGAAAAAATGCCCAGAGCGAGTAGCGCCACGACGATTGGGCTTTGCGCTAGCAAGAGTTTCCTGTATAGGTTCATTCCGCTGTCTCCCGATCTTCCAGTGCGATGATATGAAGATCAAATCCGTCCGCCTCCGTCACCAGCTTGAAAACGGGCGACTGGCCCAAAAGACGACGCCACCAGGGCTTGTGTGAACGGCCAATGACGATGTGTCGAACGCCATGGCCGCGAGCGAAATCGAGAATCGCCTCTACCGGCTTTTCCGAGCGGAGGCGCACCACCTCGGCACCGAGGTCTCGCGCTCTTTGCTCGTCTTCCAGCAGATAGCGCTGCAGCGTTGAGTCTATCCGATGATCGGTTTCACTCTTGGTTTCCACGTGCACGACGTACCAATCCGTATTCAACCGGCCGGCCAGCCGTGATCCTTGTTTGAGCAGCACGGCACCGTGAGGTGGTGGTCGAGAGGCCAGGCAAACCATGACTCGCGCGCTAGCGGCTGCCTTGCGCTCCGCCTCATCGAGGGCGACCTGTCCCGATACCGAACGGTCAACGCTCTCGGCAACTTCGCGAAGGGCCATCTCTCTCAGAACCGATAGTTTTTCCGGCTTGAAAAAGTGCTCCATCGCCCAACCAACTTTATCGGGCGCATAGATCTTCCCAGCGCGCAATCGATCAAGTAGATCTTCCACCGCCAAATCGATGTCAACAACCTGGTCGGCTCGCTTAAGAATCGAGTCGGGAACGGTCTCTCTAACGACCACGCCTGTGACCTGCTTGACCAAATCATTCAAGCTTTCCAGGTGCTGAATGTTAAATGCGCAGATCACGTTAATTCCCGAGTCCAGCAATTCCAGCACGTCCTGGTAGCGTTTTTTGTTCCGGCTAAACGGCGCATTGGTGTGGGCCAACTCATCGACGACGGCCACCTGAGGGCGCCTCTTGAGAACCGCATCGACGTCCATCTCTTCTACCACCACCCCGCGGTACTCGACACGCTGTCGCGGGATCACCTCTAACCCTTCGATCAGCGCTTCCGTCTCGGCCCGTCCATGCGTTTCGATAAATGCCAAAACGATATCAACACCCCGCTTTTTCAGAGCATGAGCCTCTTCCAGCATCTGGTAGGTCTTTCCCACACCGGCGGCCGAGCCAATAAATACTTTCAGCCGCCCGCGCTTGGCGCGCTCGACCAGCTCGAGAAAGTCTTCAGGGCGTCTGCGTGGCGCATCCATCAAGAAATCTCTTCGGTGATTCGGTCCTCGAGCAAAATGATCAATTCATCTCAGCCCGACCGATTTATGGCTCTTTTTCCCCAGCGCCGTACGGCAACCAGACACCAGATCGCTTCCACTACTCCAAACGGCCAGGCGCCTTGGAGAAATCCATAGACTGATCCCAACGCACAAGAGACAGCGAAACCGAGGACAAACCAATGACTGTGATCCTCGAATGTATAACAGATCAGCATCCCGGTTACCGCAAACAAGCCGAAAGAGGTCAGGCGGTCCATAAGATACCCGGGAAAAGCTCAATCATCCGGCGCGAAGAGAAGCTCGCTTTCACAATCATCATATTGACGATGAAATATAGACGTGAACGTGAAAGTTTGCCAGTGAAGGAACCAGTTTAAGCCGATCCGTGAGGATCCGTCATTTTGACTCCTTCGTTGGTTTTAAGACAACGCTTGAGTCTAACTTGCCAGATAACTTCTTCGATGATAACTCGTAGAGCAAGAAAAAGGATGCCACCGAACACCACAAGTACAAAAAGTCGGATATCTGGAGGCAACAAGTCAGGCCAGATCGCTTCCAGCCAGATCACTACGCCGGATATGGCCAATAAATGCGCGAACAAAGACCGAGCCGCACCCATGCGCTCACAGGTGAGTTGAGCCTGCAATAGACGATGAAGCTTCGATCCGTCGGGATCGCGGTTTCTATCGATTGTGAACTCCAGCACCATTGGCGGGCTCGCAAAAACGAGTGCAACTAGGAACGGTTGCCGACACGGACGCGCATGAGTTTCTCGACTGGCATAATAGCGACTTCACCGTCGCAGAGCGCGCCGGAACGAAGCGTCGTTACCAGCATCTGAGCAATTCGATCCGCGTCGTCGTCTTCAACGACCATTGCAACGCTGACTTCAGTGGAATCTTCCGAATAAGCAACGCCGCGATATTGCTTGATACTAATTTGATGACAGCCGGCTCCTTTAACCTCGACAACGGAAAAACACTGGATTCGTTCTTTCGCCACCGCTTCTTTGATCTCGTCGAGTTTGAACGGTTTGAAGATGGCTTCAATCTTCTTCATCAACCGCTCCCATGGGGCTTTATTTCTCCTGGGAAGGAGCGGCCTGATTTGTCGGTTGCGAGGGTGTCGCGCCCTCTTTGGTCGCATCCTTCGTATCCTTCTTTTCGGGAGCCGGAGGAAGCGGAGCCGGCCGGCCAAACTGCCGATCGAGCGCGAGGTTGACCAGCAGCACGTTGACTCGCCGTTCACCTAAGATGCCGATGGTTCTTCCTTCGACATTCGAATCTACGACGCCCTTCACACGATCCGCGGTGATACCGCGTGCTTTCGCAACTCGCGGCACTTGCCACAACATCGCTGCAGGCGAAAGATGTGGGTCGAGGCCGCTGCCGGAGGTTGTTACCAGCTCAGCTGGTACAGGTGTGGTCGCTTCGGGATTCTCTTCTTTCAGGCGCTTAAGATCGTCTTTTATGCGATCTTGCAACTTCTTCGACGTCGGCCCAAGATTAGAGCCAGATGAACTGGCTGCGTCATAACCCTTCTCACCGGCTGCTGATGGCCGGGGCTGAAAGTACGCGGGATTAGCAAAGCCCTGAGCAATCAACTCGGAGCCTACGACTTGGCCTTTCTCGTCCGTTACCAAGCTTCCGTTGGCGCGCCAGGGAAACAGCACTTGAGCCACTCCCGTCATTACAAAAGGATAGATAAGGCCGGTTAGAACGAGAGTCACAATCGTGGTTCTTATCGCGATACCAAATACGTTTTTCATAATCGTCTCCTAGACGAGTCCGACAGCTTCCAAAACCAGGTCAATCAGTTTGATGCCAATAAAAGGCGCAATGACTCCTCCTACACCGTAGATGACCAGTGAACGCGCCAGCAACGGTCCCGCGCCTATGGGGCGATACTGCACGCCACGGAGCGCCAGCGGGATGAGCAACATGATGATCAGCGCGTTGAAAATCACCGCGGAGAGAATCGCGCTTTGAGGCGAGGCTAAATGCATGATGTTCAACGGCGCGATCTCAGGGTACACACTCATGAACATCGCCGGAATGATCGCGAAATATTTGGCCACGTCATTAGCGATCGAGAAAGTCGTCAAAACTCCGCGAGTCATGAGCATCTGCTTGCCGATCTCGACGACTTCCAACAGCTTGGTCGGATTGGAATCCAAATCGACCATGTTGCCGGCTTCCTTTGCCGCTTGGGTGCCCGTGTTCATCGCCACGCCGACATCTGCCTGTGCCAGCGCCGGCGCGTCGTTGGTCCCGTCGCCGGTCATGGCGACGAGCTTACCCTTCGTTTGCTCATCCTTTATCAAACGCATCTTCGCCTCTGGGGTCGCTTCGGCGAGAAAGTCATCGACACCGGCTTCACGAGCAATTGCCGCCGCTGTGCGGGGATTGTCGCCTGTTATCATCACGGTCCGAATACCCATGGCTCGGAAACGAGCGAAACGCTCTTTGATACCGCCTTTCACGACGTCCTTAAGGTGAATAACGCCGAGAACCTTGTTTCCCTCGGAAACTACCAGCGGTGTCCCTCCGGTATCGCTAATCCCGTGGACAACGCCATCAATGTGAGAAGAAACTGTCCCGCCGAGCGCCTGCACGTGGGCAGAAATGGCTTCGGCGGCGCCCTTGCGAATAGCCCGACCGTCCATGTCGCAACCGCTCATGCGAGTCTGGGCACTGAATGGAATGAAGCGGGCGCCGATCTCCGTCACCTCGCGGCCGCGTAGCCCGTACTTCTCTTTTGCCAGCACGACGATAGAACGCCCTTCCGGCGTCTCATCCGCCAAGCTCGCTAACTGCGCCGCATCGGCTAACATCTCGGCGGTCGCTCCATCAACTGGGATGAAGTCGGTTGCCATGCGGTTGCCCAAGGTGATGGTTCCGGTTTTATCCAAGAGCAAAGTGTCGACGTCGCCCGCCGCTTCGACGGCGCGTCCGCTCATCGCAAGAACGTTCTTGCGCAGTAAGCGATCGATGCCGGCGATTCCGATGGCAGACAGCAGACCGCCGATGGTTGTCGGAATCAGACAGACAAGCAGAGCAACGATCACCGTCACGGACACAGTCGCGACGCCAGAGTAGAGAGCCATTGGAACAAGCGTCACGCACGCGAAGAGAAACACCAGCGTAAGCCCCGCGAGCAAAATGTTAAGCGCGATTTCGTTGGGTGTCTTCTGCCGCTCTGCTCCTTCCACCAATGCGATCATGCGATCTAGGAAAGACTCGCCGGGGCTCGCCGTTATACGCACCACAATCCGATCGGACAATACTTTTGTTCCGCCAGTTACGGCAGAACGGTCGCCGCCGCTCTCGCGAATCACCGGCGCGGACTCGCCGGTGATCGCGGACTCATCGACCGACGCGATCCCTTCAATGACGTCGCCGTCACCGGGAATGATCTCGCCTGCCTCGACGACGACAGCGTTTCCCTTCCGCAACGACGATGCGGGGATCTTTTCCTCGCGTTTCCCATTGATCAGCCTGCGGGCGGTCGTCTCCTGGCGCATCCGCCGCAAGAAGGCGGCCTGAGCCTTGCCTCGGCCTTCGGCCACAGCTTCGGCAAAGTTAGCAAACACGACTGTGAACCACAGCCAAAAACTCACGTTAAACGTGAACCAGAGCGGCTGAGATCCTGCCGTGGGAGCAATCAGATCCCGCAGCAAGATCAATGTCGTAAGCACACTGCCGATCTCAACCACGAACATGACTGGATTTTTGATCACGTTCTGCGGCGCCAGCTTGCGAAAGCTGTCCCAAATCGCCGGCCGCATAATTTTAGGATCGAAGAGCGAACGTTCTTTTAAGCGAGTATCTGCCATGTTAGTAAACCTTTCCTGCCAGAGCGACAAAATGTTCAACGATCGGCCCGAGTGCAAGCGCCGGGAAAAACGTCAACGCCCCGACGATAATAATGACACCGACCAACAGCACGACGAAAAGAGTTCCGTTGGTCGGGAACGTACCCAAGCTCTCGGGAACGGCTTTCTTGCCGACCATACAGCCGGCAATGGCCAGAACCGGAATGATCATCAAAAAGCGGCCGGCAAGCATCGTCAGACCCTGTGCGATGTTATACCAGGGAGTGTTGGCATTCAGTCCGGCAAAGGCCGAGCCGTTGTTCCCTGCGGCGCTGCTGAACGCATATAAAATTTCACTTAGCCCGTGCGGGCCCGCGTTGTTCAATGAGGATAAGCCGTAAGGCGTCACCGATGACCAAGCCGACAGATACAAAATCAGCAACGGAAAGATGAGCACATAGAGCATCGCAAGCTTAACCTCGCGCGATTCGATTTTTTTGCCGAGGTACTCAGGAGTTCGTCCTACCATCAAGCCTGCGATAAAAACCGATAACAGGACAAAAATCGCCATGCCGTAAAGTCCCGCGCCGACGCCGCCAAAAATCACTTCACCGAGCTGGATATTCACCAGCGGCACGAGGCCGGCGAGAGGATTGAAACTATCATGCATTGAGTTGACCGAACCGTTCGACGCGTCCGTTGTTGCTGTTGCCCAAGTCACGGAGTTGGCGACGCCATAGCGAACTTCTTTTCCCTCCATGTTGCCGGCCGTTTGATCCACGGCCAAACCTTGCGTCACCGGGTTGGGCTTTGTCTCGAAGTAATAAGCCGTCGTCACGCCCATAAAAAACAAAATCGCCATCGCGCCGAAGAGCGTCCAGCCTTGTTTGGTGTCGCGCGCCATTAGCCCGTACATGTAGGTCTGCGCCGCCGGGATCGCGAGTATCGCCACCATCTCGAGAAAATTCGCCAGCGGAGTTCCTCCCTCGAATGGATGGGCGCTGTTGACGTTGAAGAATCCACCGCCATTGGTGCCGAGTTGTTTGATCGCGACCTGCGACGCCGTCGGCCCCATTGCCAGCGTCTGTTTCACTCCTTCCAGTGTTGTCAGCTCGATGTAGGAGGAGAAATTCTGCAGTACTCCTTGCGAGACTAACACCAACACCATGACGACAGAGAAAGGTATTAGGAGATAGATGACGGAACGGTTCAGATCGACCCAAAAATTACCGATTGTCTTGGGCGCGCCGGGCTGAAGGCGATAGGTCAACCCGCGCGCGATCACCAACATGACGCCAATGCCAACGCCGACCGAGATAAAGTTGTGCCAGGCAAGCCCCGCCATCTGAGTCAGATAGCTCATCGTCGACTCGCCGCCATAGGCCTGCCAGTTCGTATTAGTGGTGAAGCTTGAAGCAGTGCCGAAGGCGAGATCCGCCGGGACGGGGCCTAGCTTCGCGGGATTCAACGGGAGAACATGCTGCAACCGCTCGATGGCGTAGGTCACGAGCAACGTGATGCCGCTGAACAGAAGCATCGCAAGCGCGTATTGCTTCCAATCTTGCTGCTCTTTGGGATCGACACCACAGAGTCGATAAATCAACCTCTCGATCGGTCCGAAGAGACGCGGCAAAGGCTGACGGTCGCCCTCGAAGATACGAAACATGTAGATGCCGATCGGCTTGGTTACAGCAAATATAACGATTGAAAATAAAAGAATCTGAATCCATCCAATGGTCGTCATAACCTCTCCCGACTTTGCACCCCTGCAAAGCTACTCCGGTAAATTTCGTGTTGCGGCAAATCCCTTCACGCCTCGCGAGTCTCAAAACTAAAACTTCTCCGGCCAAAGAAGCGCGTAAATCAAATAGCCCATAATGAGAAATGACACGATTATTCCGATGACATATTCCAATGTCATAACACCCTCCGTTACAGACGGTCGCACCCTTTGACGTACCACCAAGAGATTAGAAAGAAGATAACTGTGATGACGATGAATATGACGTCAGCCATCTGATCGCTCCTAAAAGTAGAGTCTTATGCCAAACTACCAGCGCAACCCTGATGCCAGCGATTCGGTCGCGGAATCATTAGTTTTCCGATAGAAGCGAACGGCGAGCTAGTTGCAATTTGCAAGAAATGAGTGGCCGACATTTGCAAGTTGCAAGCAGTCGTGAGTCGAAGCTCTCGGCCAATAGCACGACTGCCCGCAATTTCGCGGCTCTTTTCCAATCAGCAGTCGGCAGATTGGCATGCGCGGCATGGCACATTTCATGCGCTCTCCTACAAATAGATCGCGAATCTCGTCCGGCCACGACATGAAAGGAGCAGTCTGATGACTCAATCGCAGGTTCACATTCTGGTTGTCGATGACGAGCGCAACATTCGCAATAATCTCGGCATGGTGCTCGAGGCCGAAGGGTACAAGGTAGATACGGCTAGCAACGGCGATGACGCTCTCCTGCGCGTGAAAGAAGGTCGCTACGATATCGTCTTCGTCGATATCCAGATGCCCAAGATGGATGGCCTGGAACTACTTCGCTATCTACGAGGTCTTAGACCCAAGATGCCGGTGGTCATGCTGACCGCGTACGGAACCGTGAGCAGAGCGGTCGAGGCCATGAAGCTTGGAGCCGTGGATTTTATGGAGAAGCCATTCGATCCCAAGGCAGTCCTCCTTCTCTGCGAAGAGATCCTTCAGCGAGAAAAGATCGGTATGAGCGGCACCGTCGATGAGCTTCTCCACTTAGCGGAGCTGGCGCGCGAACGAAAAGCCTATGTAGAAGCGCGCGCATACCTCAAAACAGCGATGCAGCGCGATCTTGCGCGCCCGGAGCCCTATTACCAGCTCGGCGAGCTTGCCGAGAGCGAGGGTCATACATCCCACGCCGTGCATTATTACTACATGGCGCTTGACGCCCAGTCGACGTTTCAGCCGGCGCGTGACGCTCTGAAGCGCTTAGGGCGCCTCGACGTGACGACACCCCCATAAGGCCCAAGGATATGTCGATAATCACGATATCCCACGAGGCATTCCGCGACGGTCGTCAGATCGCGGTGCGGGTTACCGCCATTTTAAACTACCGGTGCATTATCCGAGAAGTGCTAGGTTCGGCCGCGAACAGCTGTTGTAGAACGCCTAGAGCCAAACTCAGGCCGCGATCGCCTGCGGCGTGGAAGAACTGAAAACACGAATCGGGAGAATCATCATTTCCAAGCCCTCGAACTGCAGCCGCTGCTCCAAAGTAAACGGGGTATGGTTGTGAAGCAAACGAGCAAGAAAATTTTCCCGTTCGAAGACTAACTTGCCGGCAAAAAACACCGACTTGGGGAAATCTTTGGCGACGGATTTGCAGCTTTTCACCAACTCCTGA
>Ga0137374_10012001_pt1 | contig 10121 bp, 10 predicted proteins | sample SagtaG_20_FD_104811 | JGI IMG/M metagenome (GOLD analysis project Ga0137374, IMG submission 104811) | Vadose zone soil microbial communities from Sagehorn Ranch, Mendocino, California, USA - Sage1_R_100_16 metaG | ecosystem: Environmental > Terrestrial > Soil > Vadose zone | place: USA...
GAAGGTGAGTTCGAGAACTACACCAAGAAGGAGCAGCTGCTCTTCGACCGCGAGCGCGTCAAGCTCGAGAAGTACCTGTCGGGCATCAAGAACATGAGCCGGCTGCCGGGGGCGTTGTTCGTGGTGGATTCGAAGAAGGAGCGCATCGCGGTCGCCGAGGCGAACAAGCTCGGCATTCCGGTGGTCGCCATCGTGGACACGAACGCGGATCCTGAGCTGATCACGGTTCCGATCCCCGGCAACGACGATGCGATCCGGGCGGTTTCGCTCATCACCGCGGCCATCTCCGACGTGATCTCGGAAGCGCGGCACCACATGCCGCTGCGCGAGCCGGCGGAGGAAGGCGAAGGGGTGACGTACTCGACGGAGACCGGTGTCGAGGCGGAGGCGGAGGGCGACAAGAAGAAGAAGCCGGCGCGCCGCAAGCGGCGGCCCAAGCCGGAAGCGATCGCCGCGCGGCTCAAGACGGACGAGGCGCCCGCGCCCGCCCCGGCGGAATCGAGCGGCGCAGCCGAAGGCGAAGGCTAAGCACGCCGGACGCGCGGGTTCCGGTGGATCACCGACCGCCGCCCTTCGAGCCCCAACGGCGCGAGGGCGGCGTTTTCATGAGGAGGAGGAGGAGTGACGATCGTGAAAGAGATTCCGGCCAAGCTGGTGGCGGCGCTGCGCGCCCGGACCGGCGCCGGCATGATGGAGTGCAAGAAGGCGCTCGAAGAGACGGCGGGCAACCTGGAGAAGGCCGTGGACGTGCTGCGCACCAAGGGCGCGGCCAAGGCCGATAAACGCGCGGACCGCGAAGCGTCGCAGGGCCTCATCGGCCACTACGTCCACCATGACGGCAAGAACGCCGTGCTGGTAGAGCTCAACTGCGAAACCGATTTCGTGGCACGCACCGCGGAGTTCAAGACTCTGGCACACGACCTCGCCGTGCATATCGCGGCCACCAATCCGCTCGCGGTGCGGATCGAGGACCTGCCGCCGGAGACCGTCGCCCGGGAGCGCCAGGTGTACGAGGCTCAGGTGGCCGAGCAGAAGAAGCCCGAGCACATCCGCGCCAAGATCGTGGACGGGATGATGAAGAAGTTCTACGAGGAGAACGTCCTGCTCGAGCAGAAGTTCGTGAAGGACGACAAGCGGACGGTGGGCGAGCTGGTCAAGGAGCTGGCCGCCAAGACCGGCGAGAAGATCGACGTGCGGCGGTTCGCCCGGTTGCGAGTCGGGGAAGGCTGAGTGGCGCTCGCGTATCCGCGCGCCCTGCTCAAGATCTCGGGCGAGGCCTTTGCGGGCCCGCGCGGTGCGGGTGGCGGGATCGACTTCTCCTTCATCGACCTGCTCGGGAACGAGCTCAAGCACGTTGCCGGGGTCGGGGTGCAGCTGGGCCTGGTCGTGGGCGGGGGCAACATCCTGCGCGGCACGGCGGCGAGCGAGCAGGGCATGGATCGCGTGTCCGCCGACTACATGGGCATGCTGGCCACCGTGATCAACGCCCTCGCCCTGCAGGACATCCTGGAGAAGAAGGGCGTCGATACCCGGGTGATGACGGCGATCCGCATGGAGGAGCTCGCCGAGCCCTACATTCGGCGCCGCGCGGTGCGGCATCTCGAGAAGGGACGCATGGTGATCTTCGCGGGCGGGACGGGAAACCCGTACTTTTCGACCGATACGGCGGCGGTGCTGCGCGCGCTCGAGATCGAGGCGAAGGTGCTCCTCAAGGCGACGAACGTGGACGGCGTCTATACCGCCGATCCGAAACAGGACCCGAAGGCGAAGTTCCTCCCGGAGCTGTCGTTCCGGGACGCGCTGGTGAACGGCTATGCCGTGATGGACGCGAACGCCTTCGGCCTCTGCAAGGAGAACAAGCTTCCCATCGTCGTGTTCAACATCAACCAGCCCGGCGCGACGGCCAGGGTTCTGGCCGGAGAGCGCGTCGGCACGATCGTCCAATGACCCCCACCACCCCTCTCCTCGCGGACCACGTCAAGCAGGCGAAGCACTCGATGGACAAGGCTGTGGAAGCCGTGAAGCGCGAGTTTTCCACCGTGCGCACGGGCAAGGCGACGACGTCGCTGCTGGACCTGGTGCGGGTGGACGCCTACGGCAGCGAGATGCCGCTCAATCAGGTCGCGAGCGTCGCCGCCCCCGAGCCGAAGCTCCTGACCATCCAACCGTGGGACAAGGGCCTGCTCAAGGCCGTCGAAAAGGCGATCCTCGCGTCCGATCTGGGACTCACCCCCTCGAACGACGGCAACCTCATCCGGATCCCGCTTCCCCCGCTCAACGAGGAGCGGCGGCGCGAGCTGGTGAAGGTCGTGCACAAGTTCGCGGAGGAGGGCCGGGTGGGGGTCCGCCACGCGCGCACTGACGCGATCAGCAAGATCAAGAAGACCGAGCACGTCTCCGAGGATGAGAAGAAGCACACCGAGAAGGACGTTCAAAAGCTGCACGACGATCACCTGCGACAGGTGGACGAGGCGGTGAAGGCCAAGGAAGCGGAGATCATGGAGGTCTGAGGTGGCGGACGACCTGCTGTCTCAGATCCGCCTCAACGGGGCCGTGCCCCGCCACGTGGCCGTCATCATGGACGGCAACGGCCGCTGGGCGCGCGAGCGCAGCCTGCCCCGGCCGCTGGGCCACCGGGCGGGCATGAAGGCGGTGCGCGAGGTGGTGGAAGGCGGGCTCGAAGCCGGCGTCGAGGTGCTCACGCTGTTTGCCTTCTCCGAAGAAAACTGGCAGCGCCCGGCGACCGAGATCTCCGCCCTGATGCAGCTGCTCGAGGAATACATCGCGCGGGAAGTGGCCGAGCTGAAGGATCAGGGCGTGGCGGTTCACGTCCTGGGCGACCGCACCCGGCTCGCGCCCGGCGCCCGCTCGGCGGTGGAGCGCATCGAGGGGGAGACGCGCGACGGCGCGCGGCTGGCGCTCAATCTGTGCATCTCCTACTCCTCGCGCGGCGAGCTGGCGCGTGCGGCGCGTCTCCTCGCCGAGGAGGTGCTCAAGGGCGCCAAGCGCCTCGAAGACATCGACGAAGACGCCATCCGGGCCAAGCTCTACACTGCGCCCTGGAGCGACCCGGACCTCTTGATCCGTACGTCCGGTGAATGCCGGCTCTCCAATTTCCTGCTGTGGCAGCTCGCCTACACCGAGCTGTACATCACGCCGGTCCTGTGGCCCGACGTCACTCGGCGCGACCTGTTCCTGGCCATCCTCGACTACCAGGGCCGGGAGCGGCGGTTCGGCCGGATCACCGCCTGACATGTCTCGGAACCTGCTGGTGCGCATCGCGGTCGCGGTCCCGGCCATCGCCGGGGCGGTGGTCGCGCTCTGGCTGGGCGGCTGGGTGCTCGCCGCGGTGCTCGCGGTGCTGGGCGTGCTCGGCACCAACGAAGTGTACGGGTTCGCGAAGCAGCAAGGCATCGAGCCGCTGGAGTGGGTCGGATTCCTCGCCGCCGCGGGCTGCCCGGTCGCCACGTATTGGGTGACGAGCGCCGCCGACTGGGAGCCGGTGGTGTACGTCGGCGCCGTGTGGCTGCTGCTGGGCCTGGTCCTGGCGGCGGCGCGCGGGCCGGCCCGCCACCCGCTCACCGCGCTCGCAGTCACCACGTTCGGCCCGCTGTACGCTTCCGGGTTACTGTCGTTCACCATAGCGATCCGGCACGGCCCCCACGCCGATGCGCACCCGCGCGGCTCGGTCGCCCTCGTCCTCATGCCGCTGGTCATCACCTGGGTGTGCGACACGTGCGCCATGGCGGTGGGGACGCTAGTCGGCGGGCGGCAGCTCGCCCCGGTGCTCTCACCCCGGAAAACCTGGGCGGGCGCCATCGGCGGCCTGGCGGGGGGGCTCGCCGCCGCCCTGTTATACGGCTTCCTGATCCTCGATCGGGTCGCCTTGCATCTTGGCGTCGTGCAACTGGCGACGGTGGGGGTGGCGGTGGTGGTGGCGGCCCAGGTCGGCGACGTCGCCGAGTCGCTGTTCAAGCGGGAGGTCGGCCTCAAGGACTCCTCGTCCCTCATCCCCGGGCACGGGGGCGTGCTCGATCGCCTCGATTCGGTGTACTTCGTCGCGCCGGTCGCGGCGGGGCTGTTCCGGCTGTTCGGCCTCGCATGACCATCGGCGTCGCGATCCTCGGGTCCACCGGCTCGATCGGCTGTTCGGCGCTCCAGGTCCTGGCGCGCCAGCGGGAGCGGTTTCGCGTCGCGGCGCTGACCGCGCATTCGAACGCCGACCTCCTCCAGCGACAGGCCACCGACTGGGCGCCAGCGTATGTCGGGATCGTGAATGGCGGGATGCGAGATGCGGGAAGCGGGATGCGCAGCGGTCCCGAATGCCTGGTAGAGGCCGCGACCCGCCCGGACGTCGACATCGTGGTGAACGCCATTGTCGGCGCCGCGGGGTTGGAGGCCACGCTCGCCGCGCTCTCCGCGGGGAAGCGGGTGGCGCTCGCGAACAAGGAGACGCTCGTGATGGCGGGCGAGCTCGTCACCCGGACCGCGCGCGAAGGCGGCGGGGAGATCGTGCCGGTCGACTCGGAGCACAGCGCCGTGCTGCAATGCATCACCGGGCGGCGCCCCGGGGAGCTGGCGCGGCTCATTCTCACGGCGTCGGGGGGGCCGTTCCGTACCTGGGACCCGGCGCGCGTCGCGGATGCTACGGTGGACGAGGCGTTGCGCCACCCAACCTGGAAAATGGGGAAGAAGATCACCGTTGACTCCGCCAGTCTCGTGAACAAAGCCCTCGAGGTGATCGAAGCGCACTTCCTGTTCGGCCTGCCGTACGAGGGTGTGGACGTCGTGGTCCACCCCCAGTCGGTGGTGCACGCGTTCGTCGAGTTCGTGGACGGGTCCGTCCTCGCCCAGGTCGGCTTTCCGACGATGGAGCTGCCGATCCTGTACGCCCTCACCCATCCCGACCGGGTGCCGGACGCGGGAGCTCGCCGCTTCGATCCGGTGGCCGCGGGGACCCTCACCTTCGAGCCGGTGCAGGCCGAGCTGTACCCGGCGTACGGGCTCGGACGCGCCGCCGCCGCGGCGGGTGGGACGGCGCCCACCGCCTTCAACGCGGCGAACGAAGTGGCGGTGGAGCTGTTCCTCGAGAGCAAAATCCGGTTCGGTCGGATCGCGGAGACTATCGCGCGCGTGCTCGAGGCGCACCAGGTTCGCGACGCAGCGTCGCTCGACGCGGTACTCGCCGCGGATGCGGCCGCACGGCGCCTGGCGCGGGACGCAGCGTGCTCCTGACCCTGGCGGCGCTCGCGGTCGTCCTCGGCCCGCTGATCTTCGTGCACGAGCTGGGCCACTTCCTCGCGGCGAAGGCGGTGGGGATTCAGGTGTTGCGGTTCTCGATCGGCTTCGGGCGTCCCATTCTCCACTGGCGGCGCGGTGAGACCGAGTACTGGCTCTCCTGGCTGCCGCTCGGCGGCTACGTGAAGATGGCGGGGCTCGAAGACGAGGGAGTGGCCGGAGGGGTCGAGGGCGGGAAGTCCGACGTCCCGGTCGACCCGGCGCGGGCATTCGACCGCCAGCCCGTGTGGAAGCGAACGATCGTGATCCTCGCCGGCGTCACCATGAACGCGTTGTTCGCGTTCTTCATCTACGCCGGTCTGGCGGCGACGGCGGGTATGCCGGAGCTCGCCAGCACGGAAATCGACTCGGTCGCGGCCCAGACACTGCCGCCCGGGATGGAGGCGCTCGCGAGCCTCAAGTTCGGCGACAGGATCGTGCGCGTGAACGGAGATACCATCCGTTCGTGGAACGCCCTGCTCGACCGCATCCTGGCGGGCCCGACCACGCTGCGGTTCGACGTCGTCGGCCGGCCCGAGCCCATCGTCGTGCACCTGCCCGACGGCGGGCTCCCCACGCGGCAGGCGTTGGCCCAGGCGCTGACCCGGCTCGATCCGCCGCGGCTCGGCATCGTCGAGCCGGGCCGGCCGGCGATCCGGGCGGGCCTGAGGCCCGGAGACGAGCTGGTGCGGGCCAACGGCGATACGCTGCGGTCGTGGAGCGCGGTGCTGCGCGTCGTGTGGAACAGCCCCGGCAAGCCGGTGCGCTTCGATGCGCTGCGCGACGGACACTTCGTGCAGGTGACGGTGGTTCCCGAGAGCAGGGTCGAGACCGATAGCGCGTCCCCGCGACCGCACGTGTACGGCGCCATCGGCGCCGCGCCCAATCCGCCCACCATCCACGTGCGCGAGCCGCTCGGCCGCGCCGTGGTGTCGGGCTTCCAGGAGACGTGGGGCCGTGGCCAGGTGGTGCTCGGGTTCCTGAAGGGTCTCGTGCTGCGCCAGACTTCGTTCCGCGAGGTTGGGGGCATCATCACGGTGGGCCAGATCTCGGGGCAGGTCGCGCGATTGGGCCTCGACTGGCTGCTCACCTTCGTCGCGTTCTTTTCGATCAACCTGGCGATTCTGAATTTGCTGCCGATTCCGATCCTGGACGGCGGGCAGCTCATGTTCCTCATTGCCGAGGCGGTGCGAGGAAAGCCGTTGTCGCGCGAGCTGCGGACCCGGCTCAGCAATGTGGGGTTCTTCCTGTTGGTCGTCCTCATGATTCTCGCGCTCACCAACGATGCCCTCCGCATCCTCCCCCGTTAGGGACGCGCTCGCGGGCTACGTGGCGGGCCGGGTGAAGGCGGAGCGGCTTGTCATCGCCGTATCTTCGGAATACTACGGGCGGGACGGGAGACCAGGGACGAGGGACGGGTTACAGCCGTTGATCGACGTGATCGATCGCGCGTCGCCAGGGATCGTCGAGCTGGGGACCGCGACCGGCGGTCCGGGCTTCGACATTCGGCTCGCCGAGCGACCCTTCCCGCAGCAATACGAAGCGGAGCTGCGGCGGGCGGCGGAGGCGGTGCTGGGCCGGGTTGAGGCCGGGGGACCGGCCGGGGAAGGGGGAAAGGCACCGCTCGGTGTGGTGGCGCGTCTCGTTGCAGCAGTGCGCCGTGTGTTCTCCGCGTCAGCCTGACCACCATTCCCGCCAGCGCGCCAGCCACCCCACCGGCGCCTTTCGGTCCACCTCGGCGAGATCGGCGAGCAGCGCGGTAGCATCCCGGTAGCGATCATCTGGATGCTTCGCGAGGCACTTCATCACCACACGCTCGAACCGCCTGGAGAGCTCAGGGCGCTTCTTACGGAGTGAGGGCGGCGCAGCCTCCACGTGCATCCGCGCCAGCTCGAACCAGTCGGTCGAGGTGAAGGGGACCTCGCCGGTCGCGGCCTTGAAGAGCGTGACGCCCAGCGCGTAGAAATCGAGCCGCGCGTCGAGGGGTCGCCCCTGCACCTGCTCGGGCGAGAGGTACTGCGGCGTTCCGATCGTCATGTTCACCCCGGTGGAGGCGACGTAGCCCGACACCGCTCGCGCGATGCCGAAGTCGGAGAGGACCGCGCGGCCGTCCGCGTGGAGCAGGATATTGTCGGGCTTCAGATCGCGGTGCATCAGGCCCTGGGCGTGGGCGAACTGGAGCGCCCGGACTACGTCGCCCGCCACGCGCACGATGTCGGCCTCGGGGAGCGGGCCTTCGCGCTCGAGCCGCGCGGCGAGCGAGTCGGCGCACAGGTCCATCGCGAAGTACACGTAGCTCCCGGAGCGCGCGACGAATCGGATGCGGATGATGTTCGGGTGCTGGAGCTTCGCGGCGGTTTCGGCTTCGTTCCGGAACCGGCTCTCGAACTGGCGGTCGCCGGCGTAGCGCGGCATGAGGATCTTGACGGCGACCGCGGTCCCGTCCAGCTCCCGACCGACGAACACCCAGGCGAATCCCCCCTGGCCGAGCAGCCGCTCGAGGTCGTAGGGCCCGACGGTGCGGCCGAGGAGGTCGGTGGGCGAGGGGGCGGGGGGCGTGTTGGTCACGAGGGCTTTACAAACCCATGTCGGCGGTCTAAGTTACTGCGCTCTCAACAATTAGGGAACTGGAACAGATGTACGACAAGACGACGCCGGTCCGGAAGTACGGGCGGCACGAGGGAGACACGGGGTCCGCCCCGGTCCAGATCGCGCTGCTCACCGAGCGGATCAACAGCCTCACCGATCACTTCCGGGTGCACGCCAAGGACTTCCACGGGCAGCGCGGCCTCCTCAGGATGGTCTCACACCGCCGTCGCCTGCTCGAGTACCTGAAGCGCGCCGACTTGGAACGGTATCGGCAGCTCATCGAAGAGCTGGGTCTCCGCCATTAACACCGCTGGCGTCGCGTTGGGCGCCCCGGAAGAGCACCGGGGCGCCTCGCGCATTTCTTAGTGCTCTAGACAGGTAATCTGGTGAAACACGTAGAACGTAACTTCGCGGGCCGCGCTCTGAAGCTCGAGGCGGGCCGCCTGGCCAAACAGGCGGCGGGCTCCTGCCTCCTGCAGTTCGGGGAGACGGTCGTGCTCGCTACCGTGACCGTGTCGGACAACGTCTCGACCCTCCCGTTCTTTCCCCTGACCGTCGAGTACCGCGAGAAGGCCTACGCCGCCGGCAAGATTCCCGGCGGCTTTTTGAAGCGTGAGGGCCGGCCCTCGGACGAGGAGATCCTCGCGGCACGGGTGATCGACCGCTCGGTCCGGCCGCTGTTCCCGGAGGGGTTCAAGAACGAGGTGCAGGTATTCGTGTACGTCCTCTCGGCGGACCAGGAGAACGACGCCGACGTGCTGGGCCTCACGGCAGCCTCCGCCGCCCTGACCATGTCCAAGGTGCCCTGGAACGGCCCGATTGCCGCGGTGCGCGTGGGGCGGGTGGAGGGCGCCTGGATCCTCAATCCCACCTTCCAGCAGCTCGAGTTCTCCGACGTGGACATGGTCGTGTCCGGCTCGAAGGATTCGATCGTGATGGTGGAGGGCGGGGCGCTCGAGCTCACGGAAGCCGAAATCGTGAAGGGCCTCGAGGTGGCGCACAAGGGTATCCGCGAGCTGCTCGATGCGGCGAACGAGCTCGTCGCCGAGATGCGGCAGCCCAAAATGGAATGGACCAAGGTCGAGCCGCCGGCGGAGCTGGTGGCGCGGGTGAAGCAGCTCGCGGAGGCCCGCGTTTCCGAGGCGCTCAACCTGCCGGAGAAGTCCGAGCGCGCGCAGGCGCTCGCGGCCCTCAAGGCCACGATCCAGGAAGAGCTCGCGGCCGAGTTCCCCGAGAACGTGAAGGACGTGGCCAACGTCATCGAGGAAATCGAGTATCACACGATGCGCAACCAGGTCCTGACCCACGGCGAGCGGGTGGACGGGCGGGACCTGGACACGGTGCGCCCGATCAGCTGCGAGGTTGGGATGCTGCCGCGGACGCACGGCTCCGCGCTGTTCACGCGCGGCCAGACCCAGGCGCTGGTGTCGGTGACCCTCGGCACGACGCGGGACGAGCAGCGCATCGACTCGATCGACGTGGCGCAAGAGACGACCAAGTCGTTCATGCTGCACTACAACTTTCCGCCGTTCTCGACTGGTGAAGTCAAGCCGATCCGCGGGACCTCACGCCGCGAGGTAGGACACGGGGCCCTGGCCGAGCGGGCGCTGCAGGCGCTGCTCCCGCCGTACGACCAGTTTCCCTATACCCTCCGCATCGTGTCCGACATCCTCGAGTCGAACGGCTCGTCGTCCATGGCCACGGTGTGCGGCGGCTCGCTGGCGCTGTTCGATGCCGGCGTGCCGATGACCGCCGCGTGCGCGGGCGTTGCGATGGGGCTCATCAAGGAGGCCGACCGCGTGGCGGTGCTCACGGACATCCTGGGGACCGAAGACGCCCTGGGCGACATGGACTTCAAGGTGGCGGGCACGCGCCAGGGCGTGACGTCGATCCAGATGGACATCAAGATCATGGGCCTCGACTTCAAGATCGTCGCCGAGGCGCTCGAGAAGGCGAAGCAGGCGCGGCTCCACATGCTGGACATCATGGATCAGGTCATGCCGAAGCCGCGCTCGGAGCTGTCCAAGTACGCGCCGCGCATCATCACCATCCAGATCCGGCCGGACAAGATCGGCGACCTGATCGGCCCCAAGGGCAAGACCATTCGGGGCATCCAGGAGCAGACCGGCGCCGAGATCAACGTGGACGACACCGGCCTGGTCACGATTTCCGCGGTGGGCGAAGGGGGCGAGCGGGCGCGCGACATGGTCCAGGCGCTGGTCCAGGAGCCCGAGGTGGGCAAGATCTACGAGGGC
>Ga0137374_10012003_pt1 | contig 10121 bp, 11 predicted proteins | sample SagtaG_20_FD_104811 | JGI IMG/M metagenome (GOLD analysis project Ga0137374, IMG submission 104811) | Vadose zone soil microbial communities from Sagehorn Ranch, Mendocino, California, USA - Sage1_R_100_16 metaG | ecosystem: Environmental > Terrestrial > Soil > Vadose zone | place: USA...
CATCGAGATGAACGTGAACAGGAGCGTCAGGAGGGTGTTGGTGAGCATCAGGATCCCGAAGCCGACCATCTGGCGGACGGCTTGAAGATCGTTCGTGAGGCGCGCCATGAGGTCGCCGATCCGCTGGTGCTGGAAGTACCCGAGGTGCATGGTCTGGAGATGCGCGAGGAGGTCGTTGCGCATCCGGTACTCGATGCGCCGCGATGCGTCGAGGATCCGCCAGCGTCCGAAGCCGCGCAGCGTGCTCTCGATGGCTGACAGGACGACCATGAGCGCGGCGAGGCGCACCACCAACTCCAGATCGGCGCCCTGCGTCAGTGCGTCGACGATCCGGCCGATGATCAGCGGTGCGAGCACGGCCACGAACGCGGAGACACCGACAATGGCGACGCCGACGGCGATACGGAGCTTGTGCTGTCCCAGGTAGTGCAGGAAGGTGGCGCGCGGGGACCTCACTTGAGACTTGATTTTAGCCGGACCGTCCGACCCCCGAGCCACACACCGAACACGACCATCGCCGCGAGGACGAAGACGGGCGCGACGCCCCATACGTCGGCGATCGGACCGACGAAGATCAGGGGCAGGAAGCTGAAGATGGAGACAAGGACGTTGAGCACGCCGAAGACGCGGCCGCGGATGTCGTCGCGCAGCTGCTCCTGGAGCAGCGTCATGGCTGGGACCGTGATGAACGCGTACGCGACGCCGAAGAAGAACGCGGTCACGCTGATCAGGCCGATGAAGAACGGCAGCGCTTCGCCAAGCACGCCTCCCAGGCGCGACGTGAAGACCTCGGCGAGCGGTCGCGCCCCAGCAAGTACGAGGAGGGCGAGGCCGACGACCATGAGGCCGGTCCCGACGGCGTTCGCGCGGCTGATCCGGCTGCCGATGGCGTTCAGCAGACCGAGACCGAAGACAACGCCCACGCCAGCCGGCGCGACCAGCACGACGACGTTGCGCTCGCCGAGCTTGAGCACCTCGCGGACGAAGCCCGGCGCGAGCGCGCCCGCCACGGCGATCAGCGTGTACGTGAGGGCGATGTAGACCATCGCCCAGGTGACGAGTGGCGTCGCGCGCAGGTAATGGAACGCCTCCGAGATCCCCTGCCGCGTCTCCGTGACGGCCCGCGCGGCCAGCTCGGCGTCGATCAGGTGCGCGGCCTTCTGCGGCGGCGGCGACGGCGGCAGCGTCGCGCACAGCAGCGACGAGATGCCGAACATCGCCGCGATCACGCTCCAAAGAAACTCGAATCCGTACAAGCTCACCGCGATCGGGGCGAGGATGATGAACCCGAGCAGGAACGATCCGTTGAAGGTGAAGGTGAAGAGCGAGTTGGCCACCAGGAGATCGCGCTTGCGCACGATGCCCGGGATGGTCGCCGATTCCGCGGGCACGAAGAAGATCGTTACCGCCGCCACTAGGAAGTTCACGACATACGCAGTCGTCAGGCTTTCGCCGGCGAAGAGGAGCGGCAGAACGGCGACGCCACGCAGCGCGTTCGTCACGACGAGGACGAAGCGTCGATCCGTGCGATCGACGAGCACGCCGGCTCCGATGCCGAAGAGCACCGCCGGGATGATGGCGAGAAGGATCAGGAATGACGAAGACGTGTTCGAATGCGTCAGCTCGGCCACGAGGATGATCAACGCGGAGGTGACCGCATTCGCGGCCGTCTGCGACAGGATCTGCGCCGCCCAAACGGCGAGGAACGCGCGATTGCGGAGGAGGCCATGTTGTACGGCCTCCTGGACCTCGGCCAATGGTCGGGCTTAGTCCGTCGGGGCCAGTGGCCCGCGCGAGACGAACCGCTTGATATCGCGCTCGACCGACGAACGGGCGACGAGCACGCGGTGCTCGCAGGTCGTGCAGCGCAGGCCGATGTCCGCGCCGAGCCGGACGATGCGCCATGTGTCGCCCCCGCATGGATGCGGCTTGCGCAGCGTGACGACATCGTCGAGATAGAGCGGAAGCGGCCCAGAGGCCTTGCGGACGCGGGGGGTCCTCGGGGGGTGAAGTCCCCCGGTGGTCGTCTCGGTCATTCGCGGGAGTCTAGCCGCGAGGCTCAGCGCAGCGGTGTCGCAAGGGCGGGCAGGTCGAGCGCCGACTCCTTGGTCACGTCGAACCGCGTTCCCTTATAGATGAGCTCGAACTGGCCGACGATGCCGCCGGTCCGCGTCATCGCCACGTACATGACCTCGGGTGACCCGACGGCACGCACTTGCCACGGACCGCGCAGCGCGACCGAGTCGACGGTGAGCGCGCGATCGGCCGTCGCGCCGAAGTGGCTGCGCGGTCCGACCCGAGCGGTGTTGACGGCGATGGCTTCCGCGCCCGCGTTTCGGAGCTCGTTCACCAGATCCGAGAGCGCCCGCTCATCGAATGTCCCGTCGATCCGGACCGTGATCCCCGCACCGCTCGCCGCGCTCATGCCCGCAAAGATGCGAAGCTGGCTCAGTTGACGCTCGGCCTCCGTGAGAGATCCCTTTCCGCTCGCGATCGCCTCACGCGCCGTGTCGGTGCGATGGCGGAGGTCGAGGATCTCATCCTTGATCGCGTTGTTGCGCTCGGAGAGGTTAGCGATGAGCGTCGTGAGCGACGCGGGCGTCTCGAGCTGCAGGCTGCGCGAATACACGTCCTGCGCGGCGATCTGCGTCACGGCGAGGACGCCCAGGAACATCGCGACCACCGTGACGGAGATGACGCCGGCGTTCGACCTCATCGCGGCGTCGCGTATCGCACGTTGAGCGCGCCACGGTACGGCGGGAGGTGTAGACCGGTCGCGCGGCTCACGCGGAAGCCAAGCCCGTAGATGTCGCGCCGCTGCTTGATGTCCCGGAGCTGCGTTGGATCGTCATACGTCGCGAGCAGCTCGTTCTGCGGCCCGATGACGACGACGGAGAACGGCGGCGACATGAGCGTGCCGTTCACCATGATCGTGGAGCCGACGCAGTAGATGCTGGAGGAGCCCACGATGCGCTCGTCGTTGATGGCGATCGCTTCGGCGCCGCCGCGCCAGGCCTGATTGACGATGTCCGTGAGGTCGGTGTTGTGACAGATCGACTTCTCGATGTCCTTGGCTGCCGCGGCTCCGCGCGCGTCGTCGAGCGTGATGATGACGCCGTCGCCGGTGCGTTCGCTCAGGCCGGCGACCAGCTTGAGCTCGTCGATACGCGCCTGCAGGTCCTTCGCCGCGCCGCTCTGCGTCGATGCGCTCGTCTGGATCCGATCGAGCTCGGTGCGCAGGTCAGCGAGCTGCAGCTTCAGGGCGTTCTGCTCGTTCTGCAGCGTCTTCGCCGCGTCAAGCAGCGGCGTGTTGTACCGGACGGTCAGCTCGTTCCGTTCCGCCTGCGTGCGCCACTGCGCGCTGACGAGCAGGCCAAAGAGCACGGCCGGAAGGAGGAGCACGAGTGAGTGCGCGAGGCGGGTGCGGTCGGCGGAGGGCGCTGTCGTCACGTGAAAAGTGTCACACACCTATCAGCGGCGTCCGACCGGGAGGCCGGTCCCCCACGGGGGTGATGGCACGAACCGGCCGTGCCGCCAGATTCATCCCGGGGTGTTGGGATGAATGTGATCGCTTTGCGCACCGAGCGTCCGTCCGCAAATTCGGACGAATGCTCCCTGTGCAACGCGCCGCACCCCAAGAGCGAAGGGCCCGCGAGCCCCGTCAAGCAGCGCACCGATCTCCTTCCCTGGGCGGTCGTCGTGACCGCCGCGGTGGTCATCACCGCGATGGGCGCAGGTAGCGAGCGCTGGTTCGGTGTCGGCGCGGTGAGCGGACTCCTCGCTGGTATCGCATGCGCATGGGTCAGCTTCCAGGCCGCTCGCCGAAACCGCGGCGCAGCCCACGTCCGGGAGCTGACCTCGTTGTCGGAGGACGCCGACTCGCGCGTCCAGAGCGTGATCAAACAGTTCGAATGGGCAGTTAGCGACGTCGTGAAGCTCAAGCGCGACGCCGAGCGCGCCGAGGGCACGGCCGACGCCCTCATGGAACGTTCCCGGGAGCGGGAGCGCTACGTCAAGAAGCTGGAGCGCCAGATCTTCGAGCTGCGCGAGCAGGTCGCGCACTACCCACAGCCCGTCACGGCCTCGGCGCCCGGCGACCTGTTCGACGGACCGGACCCGAGTCATGTCCCGTTCCGGTGGGCACTCCACATCGACGGAAGCAAGGCGACCCTCGAGCTTGAGACCGGAGTCACGCTCCATCGACCCTCACGTGTGCGCATCGTCGATCGCGACGGCCAGGTCACCGCCGTGAGCGGCGTACCAGTCCTGCTAGCGGACGGCGGCTACGGCTTCACCGTGGAGGAGCCGCCGATCGATCTCGTGACCGACCTCGACGCGCGTCGCGAGCCGAACTACCTCATCGAAGCGCTGGTGCAGTACGAGTGGAAGCCGACGCGCCTGGAGGACTCTGGCCGCCGGACCCGCATCGTCGCCGACAACCAAGGGCGTTTCTACCGGGTGGCTGACGCCGCCGACGCGGCCCAGGTCTTCGCCTCGCAGCCGCCCCGCGCGAATCTCAACTGACCGGGAATTCCACCCCCTCCCAAGCGCGTTCTGCCAGCGATGGTAGACGCGCGCCCAAAGAGCTTCAACGAGCGAGTGATCGACGACTTTCGCGCGCATGAGGGTCAGATCACGAGCGGACCATTCGCCGGCCGCTCGCTTCTACTCCTCACGACGAAAGGCGCGAAGACCGGCGACGAGCGCACCAGTCCCCTCGCCTACTCGCGCGACGGCGGCCGCTTGGTGGTCATCGCGTCGAAAGGCGGCGCTCCGGCGAGCCCCGCCTGGTATCACAACCTCCGCACTCATCCGGACGTGACCGTCGAGCTCGGCCCGGAAAAGTTCCGCGCCCGCGCGACCGTCGCCGGCGACGCGGAGCGTCGACGCCTCTACGACCAGCACGCCGCGAAGATGCCAGCGTTCGCCGAGTACGAGAAGAGGACGACGCGAAAGATCCCGGTCGTGGTGCTGCAGCGGATCTAGGCGCCGCTCACTGGGTCAGCCGGGCACAACCCCGAAGTTCAAATCGATGAGCTGTGGTTGTGAGCACCACATCGCGCCCTTCGAGACAAGCCGCTGGCGGCCTTGCGGCAGATCCGGAGCTGTGCGGATCGCGTCGACCGACATACCGACCCCACCCCTGTCGGTTGCGACGTACACGCGCGTGATTTCGATCTGCTCGCCGCGTGCATGGCGGTCGACGGCGCCAGCGACGAAGTTGTCTCGCCCGTACGCGATGAACGGAACGTCGCCGCCCGCGATCGAAAAGTCGATCGACTGCTGAACGACGCTCCCGAGTAGCTCGGGATCGCCGGTGTTGTACGCGTGCTTGAACCGTTTCAGCACGTCAGCCACTTTGTCGCGACCGCAGTCCGCTGGCAACGGGGCGGTCCCTCGAACATGTATGAGCGGCGGCTCGAAAGCGTCGACCGGTCTCACCGCGATGTCGGTCCCGAACGGATCCAGTCTCCATGCGCCTGGTGATGGGAACGTCAGCGCGACCGAGAACCCCGCCGTTGCTCCTGCGTGATAGACGTCCTCCGGTCGAACGGTCTGATAGCGCCTCGCCGTCGCCGTGAGCACCGCTCCGTTGCAGCTCGCGCAGCGCGCGGAAACCGCCGTGTCGGTCGTGCTCCTCGGATCCGGAGTGGCGGTCGGACTTGCCGGATCCGGAACGAACTCGAAGAAAAGGGTCGCTCGATCACCGACGACGGGAATCTGCGGCGCGGCGTCGAGGAACCACCGGCCAGGGACGGTCGTTGCCAGCGATGGCGAGGTCGCGATTGGATGCGCGGCGCCGCCACCGCAGGCCTCGCCTAGCACGACCATGGCAACGCAAAACACGCCGACTCGCGTCACGTAAGCCATACAGCGGACGCGAAAAGGGGTTCCGCTCGCGGCGGAGGGGCTGGTGGGAATCGAACCCACGGCCAAGGCCTTAGGACGGCCCTGCTCTGTCCGCTGAGCTACAGCCCCGCTTGTAGTTGCGATTATCTCGCGCCGGACTCCAGCCGAGCATCGCCAGCCCTTGTCACGGCATCGCGATTCTGTCTAGATGTGTCAACGTGAGAGAGGCCATTGCGGTGAAGCCCGTTCCCAAGGTCGTTCGACGCTATTCCAGCCCGATGCTGACCAAACGAAAGCGTCTTGAGCTCCTAGAACTCGCCAGAAGCACATCTCGCGCGCGGGATGTCTACGTGCACGACTACTGGTCGCCAAGTTACTTCGCTCGGGTCGTCGCGCCGCCTAATGTGCTCGTCGAGGAGCGTCGTTCACGCGGCTGGGCGGCCACAAACCTGAGCCCGCATCAGAACAAGGTCTGCATGGAGTCGGCGCTCGGGATCCTTCGCGCCCACTGGGGTAGCGCCATCTCGATCGCCAGGCACGCGCTCTTGTCCGACGAACGTTTGACGCCGGAGGAGAAGGGCTTCGCACTACGGCTCCTCAGGTCCCCCAACGCGTTGGGAGCCTGTCTCGTCAGGAGGCGCCACAAGACCCGGGCCCGCGACGATTTGTCCATGCGCGTCGGACGCCTCGTCCTCAAGTGCCGCGGAGCCATCCCGAGAGCCAGCAACAGAGCTTGGTTCGACTTGGACTGCAACTTGTATCGGCCTTTCGTCCGAACAAATGACAAGTACTTCAAGGGCGCCTGGATCGCAGTAACTGGCCTCACGCCTGGCCGACGGATCAAGATCCCGCTAGCGGGTCTCGGTGTTGACGAATTCGCTTCACGTACGGGTCACGCTGCAAGTCGACCGAACCTGCGTGTCGAGGTCAAGGATCGCGTCGTGTTCCATGTCGTAACTCACCGTCTGCCTCGCCAACCGCTGGGCAGCGTGAGGGCCGGATTGGACAAGGGATACAAGACTCTCGTTACGGTGACGAGCGGCGAACCCGAAGATGCGGTCGGTTACGGGATCGCGTCCAGCGAGTTGATCGATGCCGTGACGCGGTGCGCCGAGATTCGGCTCCGTGGTCGCCGACGGCTTGCCTCCTACGAGCGTTCGATTCGTAACAGCGCGCCTTTGAAAGCTCGACATCTTCGCCGACGCAACCTACAGGCGACGCGAGCCGGGAGGGCTGCGGCGCGCGACCGGGCCACTTTGCGGCGGCAGGTCGACACGGCGCTAAATCGACTCTTCCGGGAGCACCGGCAAGTCTCGACGCTTGCGATCGAGGACCTTCGCTTTCGCGGAAGACGTTCTGCCCGGTCACTCAATCGGCGCCTGGCGCGCTGGCTGAAGGGATACCTTCACGAGCGCCTCACGTATAAGGCCGAGCTCAACGGTGTTGAGCTTAAGGTCGTTAGCGCGGCGTATACGAGTCAGACTTGTCCTCGTTGCTGGTTCGCGTCCGCGAACAACCGCAGCGGCGACACGTTCATGTGTGGCGCGTGTGGCTACACCGGCTCGGCCGACGCGGTAGCGGCTACCAACATTCTTCGTCGGGGAAGTGATCCGGCCATCACGCAGTTCACACCGCATGCGGTCGTGAAACAGATCCTCGAAGACCGTTGGCAATCGGCGCGGAATGGACGCGCCTGGGGCTCAAACAGCGAGGCGTCGGACTCGGACGCAGTTCGACATTCGACCTCGGACAGAGCCGCGAACAACGCCCTGGCTCTCGTAGCCGGACGACCATACGGCGGCGCTCTGTCAATGGCGTCGCACGGCCACGCGTCTGCAGGCCTTGCCTCTACTGCCCCGCGGCGTGTGGCGAATGACGAAAGCGTCACCAGTGACGGATGATGACGTGACACACTTAGGTCGACCCTCCTATGTGCCTCCGCAGCGTGCGGGTGCAAGGGTGCTGCCCAAGCTAAAGCGAGGTACGCCATCAATCCGACCTTCGTCTGGATCACCGCCCGAGATGGAAGTGTCCACGCCACGCGGCCGCCGATCATCGCCGATGGACAGGTGATGCTCTGCGGGCACTCGTACGACCGTCGGGACCTGCGGATAAGGATGCAGGCTGCCGTAGGCATGGCTCCGGCCGGCGCGTGCCTGGCGTGTGGCGAGCTCGTCGCCGCGGCACTGGGCGAGACCGAGGTGCCCGCGCGCGCCGAGCGCGAACGAAAGCCGCCCCTGTGGCCGTGACGCAGCTGGCCGACGAAGAGGCGACCCGGATCCTCAATGGGTTCCAGCGCGACGCGCGCGCGATGCTCGAGCAGCTGCTGCCGACACTGCGGCACCGTGGCCTCTATCCGGAGGCATCCGTAGACGGCTGGGGCGACTCGCGCGGCGGGCGCGGCACCGCGTCCACCGTCGTGATGACGTCACCGAAGTGGCTCAAGCCGACCGATAAGACGAAGCAGCTCGCGCGCCTTCGACTCCAGCTCAGCGACTCGGATAAGTGGACGGTCATCGTTTCCGTCGTGGCCCAGCCGGATCGGCTGCACACATGGCCGCCGTCCGAGGACGCCAGTTGGTGGGCGGAGCTTCGGGAACGCATCCGGGCGCAGATCATGGAATACCACGACACGAAGGCCGAACCGGTCGAGACCAAGGATCCGCTCGTCTAACGCGGGCTGAGCCTAACTACCCCGCGCTCGCCTAGAGCGCTTCCGGCTCGCGCAAAACGGGATCGCATTGCGTGAGCGGCGGGCGGTTGTGGCGGCAACTCGTCTGTTGATAGCCGGGCTACAAGATAGAAACGGGTGTTCGCATCGAGTCAAGGTGATTGTCGCCGGTCGTGTCGGGGTGGAGAGATTTGAACTCTCGGCCTTTGCGTCCCGAACGCAACGCGCTACCAAGCTGCGCTACACCCCGTCGCGACGAACAAGGAAAAGTATAGGTTCGAAGTTGGCCGCTCGTCGCGACTACATCCCTACTTGATCGCATCGATTCATCGTTCGTTGTCCGACGGTCGTGATTAGTCTGCGTGTCTCCATGTCACATGAGTGGTCGCTCGACCTCGCCATCGCGCCTGATGGCGCGATGCGACGCATCGCCGCGGCGATCAATCGTCCCAGGAAGCGAGCCTTCGGCGTCCTCAAGACCGAGAACGAATACGTCGGCTTTCTCCGCGACGGCACGTTCGAGATCTGGGAGCGCCAGGGCCGCGCGGTCCGCGGGCTCGGAGCGATCCAGGGTCGTCGCGGCGGGTCGCGGGTTGACGTCCGGCTGGTTCTCCCACGACGCACCAAGTTCCTCGTCGGCCTCTTCTTCGTGCTCTACGTCGTCGTCGCCGTGGGGATCGCGACGCAGCCACCCAGAGCAGAGGTCAGCATCGAGGAGGTCGCCATCGCAGTGGGCGGCGCTGTCGTCCTGGGCGCTATCTTCACGGCGAGCGCGGCTCAGCAGCGCGCTGAGCTACGTCGGTTCCTCGAGCAGACCTACAGGGATGTGCCGCGCCTCTAGCGGAAGCTCGCTCCGAAGATCGCCGTCGCGGGCCCGTATGCCAGCCACGGCACGAGCCAAAGCACGCCCATCGAGAAGACCTGGATGATCAGGAACGGGTACATGCCCGTGAAAATCTCGTTGAGGGTGATCATCTTCGACGCGACACCCCTCAGGTAGTACGCCGACATCGCCACCGGCGGAGACAGGAAAGAGGTCTGCTGGTTCAGCGCAGCCATGATGCCGAAGAAGAAGGCATCGGTCGCGATGTTGTCTGGGTACCGCTGATGGTACGTCGCGAGCAGAGGCAGGAAGAGCGGCATGAAGATGATCGTGATCTCAGTCCACTCGAGTGGCCATCCGAGGACGAAGATGACGATCTGGACGACCCAGAAGAAGACCTCGGGCGACAGATTTAGACCGAGGATGGTGTCACCGATGATCTGGGCGCCGCCGAGGCGCGCGAAGACCGCGGCGAAGATGCTCGAGCCGACAAGGAGCCAGCCGACCATCGCCGCGGTCCGCACCGTGAGGAAGACGGACTCGCGGATCATCGGCAAGCTGAGCCGCCGGTGCGCCGCGGCGAGGATGATCCCGCCGAGCGCGCCAAGCGCGGCGCCTTCCGACGGCGTCGCCAGTCCGAAGAAGATCGCGCCGAGGACGAAGAGGATGAGCGACACGATCGGCACGAATCCGCGGAGGATGAGACGGACGATGTCCGCGCCGCTGAGTTTCTCACGCTGCTCTTTGGGGAGTCGCGGCGCGTCGGCCGGACGCAGC
>Ga0137374_10012008_pt1 | contig 10120 bp, 10 predicted proteins | sample SagtaG_20_FD_104811 | JGI IMG/M metagenome (GOLD analysis project Ga0137374, IMG submission 104811) | Vadose zone soil microbial communities from Sagehorn Ranch, Mendocino, California, USA - Sage1_R_100_16 metaG | ecosystem: Environmental > Terrestrial > Soil > Vadose zone | place: USA...
CGAGACGACGAGCCGGCGCGCGCGGCGCACCTCGCCGTGTCCGAGGCGCCAGTCCGTGTGCTTCCAGAGCACGCCGGCGTCCTCCTCGTGCAGGCACACGGCGTTGGCGATGGTCTCGGGCTCGCCGGCGACGTCGGCGACGACGGCGTCGAAGTAGCGGATCTCGCCGAGACAATCGCAGCCGAGGGTCAGCGAGTTGGCGCTGATGCCCACGCCGTATTCGCCGGCGTCGAAGGCGTTGCGATGGAAGTAGGCCGGGCGCGGGTCGCCGTACGGCACGACCATGTCCGACAGCGCCGCCCGGTGGAGCACCGGACGCTCGCGTCCGCCGTCGAGGTAGCTGATCGTGTGCAGGATCAGCCCCTCCCGATAGCTGAAGCCGATCCGGAAGCGCCACTTCTGCCAGCGGACCTCGTGGCCCTCGACCCGGAAGCCCGGACCCGACGGCTGGTGGATCTCGAGCGGCGCGACGTCGGCGCGCAGCGGCCCGACCGCGTCTTGTGTGTAGTTGCCGGACTCCACGGGCACCGGGACCAATCTGTAATCTTCCACCGCCACCACGGCCATGGCGTTGAGGTCGATCACCGTGACTACACCTTCGACCGGGTGCGCGTAGCCGTTGTCACCGGGATAGGCCCGCACCCACGTCAGCGCGCGGGAGAGACGCTGGCCGGGCTTGTCGGTACCGAAGTTGCCGGCCGGCCAGAGGTCGAGCATGCAGAGGCTGAAGTCGGTGATGCCGCGCCTGCGCATCGCCGCCTGCCAGTCCGGATCCTCCCGCGCCGCCTCCTCCGCCGGGCGCAGCTCGCCGTACACGATCGGCGGCTGCACGTCGCGCCGCCGTCGGGACGAGGCGATACGGCCCTCGGTGAGCGAGACGAGGACCTCCTCGGTCTCGCCCGAGGAGGTGTCGAGCAGGACCGCGAACACCGCGCGGTCGAGGGCCTGGCCCGCGGCCAGCCGGCGCAGGTCGTCGCGGGTCGGCTCGTGCAGAGTGAGGCCGATCACCCTCACCCGGTCGCGGAGGTGGCCGGCCGCGCGCAGGATCGCGGAGGCCGCGCGGATCTCGTCGGCGTCGAGCGGTTCGAGCGGATGGCATACGCGCATGGGCGGCATCATACCCGCTCAGGGCTGGTATCCTGCCTCGGTGAATGATCGCGCTTTGACCACCAGCGGCGTGCCCCGGCCGGGCACCGCCGTCACCCCACGCACCGTCGCGCAGGCCGCGAGCTTCTCCATCGTCCTGTCGCTGAGCTTCTGCCACCTCCTGAACGACCTGATGCAGTCGCTCGTGCCCGCGCTCTATCCCCTCCTGAAGTCCTCGTACGGACTCAGCTTCGGCCAGATCGGCGTGATCACGCTGACACTCCAGTGCACCGCGTCGATGCTCCAGCCCGTGGTGGGCCTCTACACGGACCGGCGGCCGCAGCCGTACTCGCTCACGCTCGGCATCGGATTCACGCTGGTGGGACTGCTCGCCATGTCGCGGGCGGCATCGTATCCGGCGATCTTGTTGGCGGCCGCGCTCCTCGGCATCGGCTCGTCGGTGTTCCATCCCGAGGCGTCGCGGGTGGCGCGCATGGCGGCCGGTGGACGGTATGGCCTCGCACAGTCGCTCTTCCAGGTCGGCGGCAACGTGGGCTCCGCGTCGGGGCCGCTGCTCGCGGCGTTCGTCGTGGTGCCGCGCGGCCAGTCGAGCATCGCCTGGTTCGGCCTGGCCGCGTTGATTGCCATCGTGGTGCTGCTGCAGGTGGGCGGCTGGTACGCGCGTCAGCGCACGCCGCGCCGGCCAGGGGCGACCACGGCGGGGCCGGAGACCATCCGGGAGAGCGCGTTGCCCCGCCAGCGTGTGGCGATGGCGATGGGCGTCCTGGTGATCCTGCTCTTCTCGAAGAACGTCTACAGCGCCAGCCTCAGCTCCTACTACACGCTCTATCTGATCGATCGGTTCCACCTTCCGGTGGCGACGGCCCAGCTCTACCTCTTCGCCTTCCTGGTGGGCATCGTGATCGGCACCATCACCGGCGGCGCCCTCGCCGATCGGGTGGGACGCATTCCCGTGATGTGGTTCTCGATCCTCGGAGCGTTGCCCTTTGCGCTGATCCTGCCCTACGCCAACCTGTTCTGGACGGGAGTCCTGGCCGTCATGATCGCCATCATCATCGCGTCGGCCTTCTCGGCCATCCTCGTCTACGCCCAGGAGTTGCTGCCGGGGCGGGTGGGCCTGACCGCCGGCGTGTTCTACGGCCTCGCGTTCGGTCTCGGCGGGCTCGGGGCCGCCGCCCTGGGGCGCTTGGCCGACCTCACCAGCATCTCGACGGTCTACCGGCTCACGCCATTCTTGCTCTCGCTGGGCCTGCTGACAGCGCTCCTTCCGCGACACCCGGGACGGCGCGCCCCATGAACGCGAGCTGGATCCAGCAATGGGACGGCCCCATCCAGGAAATTCGCCCCGGCGACGTCGTCTGGATCCCACCGGGTCTGAAACATTGGCACGGAGCGAGCGCAACGAGCAGCATGACGCATATCGCGATTCAGGAGCACCTCGACGGCCAAACCGTCGACTGGATGGAACACGTGACTGAAGGACAGTACGGCGCAGGAACTCGAGCCCCAGCCGCCGCGGCCACGGCACAGCCGACGCCTGCTCAACGCCTGATCGGCGACTTCGCCCCCAAGCTCGTCGAGCTCCCGGACAACGTGCTGTTCGGCGACGTGTGGGCGCGGCCGCAGCTCTCGCCGCAGGATCGCAGTCTGGCGACCGTCAGCGCGCTGATCGCGATGAACCGTCCGGATCAGCTGCGGTCCCACCTCGCCCGAGCGCGAGACAACGGCGTGACACAGGAGGAGAGTTGATCGAGACGATCACGCACCTGGCGTTTTACTCGGGCTGGCCCAACGCGATTACAGCGATCACCGTGGCGAAGGAAGTCTTCGAGAAGCGCTGACGCGCGCGTGACCGCCCTCGCGGGGCCTAAGGCGGTGTGCAACACTACGGCTCATGGGCGCGGAGCCCCCGATGAACCGACGGCTTGCCGCCATCCTGGCCGCCGATATCGCCGGCTACAGCCGGCTCATGCACGAGGACGAGGCCGCCACCGTGCGCGACCTCAAGGCGCATCAGAGCGTGATCCTGCCATTCATCGGCCGCCACGGTGGACGGATCATCGACACCGCCGGCGACGGCATTCTGGCTGAATTTCCCAGTGTCATCGCCGCGACCGAGTGCGCGGCCCAGATCCAGACCGTGATGGCCGAGCGCAACGAGGGCGTGCCCGAGCATCGGCGCATGCGGTTTCGCATCGGCATCAATCTGGGCGATGTGATCCACGACGACGCCAGAATCTACGGTGACGGAATCAACATCGCCGCCCGGCTGGAAGCGCTCGCCGAGCCCGGTGGCGTGCTCGTGTCCAGTACGGTCTACGATCACGTCCGCGGCAAGCTGCCTTTCACTTTCGTGGATGCGGGCGAGCGGCAGCTCAAGAACATCGAGCAGCCTGTACGAACGTATCGGGTCCTGATTCCAGGTGTAGCGTTCATGTCCGGGGCCGCGCCCCTCGGTCGCACCACCACGGCGGGCCGTCGGCGTTGGATCGTGCTGGGCCTGGCGGCACTGCTGGTTCTTCTCGCGGCCGGAGGGGCCTGGTGGGTGAGCTCGCGGCTCTTTCCAGGTCAGCGGGCCGACGGCACGCAGGCGCCGCGTCTCTCGATCGTCGTGCTGCCATTCACCAACCTCAGCGGCGATCCGAACCAGGATTACTTCGCCGATGGCGTGACGGAAGACCTCACGACGGATCTGTCGCGACTCGCCGGAAGCTTCGTGATTTCCCGGAACACGGCGTTCACATTCAAGGGCAAGGCCGTCGACGCACGGCAGATCGGCCGCGAGTTAGGTGTCCGCTACGTGCTCGAGGGCAGCGTCCGCCGCACGGGCCGCACGGTCCGCGTCAACGCGCAGCTCATCGACGCTGGCAGCGGCGCACATCTGTGGGCCGAGCAGATGGACGTCGATCAGGGGACGTTGACGACGTCCCAGGACAACTTCGGCATCGCGAGCCGTCTCGCGAGAACGCTCAGCGTCGAGCTCATCAACGTCGAGGGTCGCCGCGCGCCACGCGCGAACCCGGACGCGGTGGACCTCACCATGCGGGGTTGGTCGATCTTGAATGCAGCGCCGCAGCAGGACGACACGAAGAGATCCGTCACGCTGTTCGAAGACGCGCTGCGAATCGATCCGGACAACAGTCAGGCCAGGGTCGGGCTTGCGCACGCCCTCACGCTCATCCACCGCAACCGTTGGGATCCCGAACGTGCCCTGATCCTCGCCCGTGCCGACGAAGCCGTCACGCGGGCCATCGATCTCTCGCCCAACTACGCCCACGCGCATTACGTGAAGGCCGAGGTTCTGGCACTGTCCGGGCGGTTCGACGCTGCGCTGGCGACGTACGACAGGGCCATCGCCCTCGATCCTAACCATGCGGCGGCCTACGTCGCCCGCGGGCGGAGCCTGATCGCCATCGGGCGGGCCGCGGAGACGGTGGCGCCGGTGGAGAAAGCGATCCGACTCAGTCCGCGTGATCCTGACCTGTTCATCTGGTACTACGTCCTGTGCCACGCGCACACGCACCTGGCGCGTGACGCGCAAGCCATCGAATGGTGCCTGAAGTCGACGGCGACCGGGAAGTCGTTCTGGGGCGCCTGGACTGATCTCGCCTCTGCGTATGCCTGGCGCGGGCAGAAGGCAGAGGCGGCGGCGGCCGTTGCGGAGCTGCTTAAAGTCCGACCAGGCTTCACGGTGGAGCAGCTGGCGCAGGACGGATCCGGGTATTCCGACAATCCCACGTTCCGCAAGGAGTTCGAGCGGATCGTCGAGGGAGCCCGTAAGGCCGGGTTGCCGGAACGCTGACGCCTATACGCCGCGGCTTACCGATGGCCGATGACCCGCTGATGAATGATCAACATGGCGTCGTCCGGAAATATCCCGAGTTGTCCCAAGGCGACGGCGAATGATATGCGGCAGACAGTTGAAATCGGCTCGATGTCGCCTGCGGGGCGTCAGCAGGCGCGAGCGCCTCGGCGAGGCGCTCGCTAACCTGCTGATTTTGGTGGGCCGTCAAGGACTCGAACCTTGGACCCGCTGATTAAGAGTGATCCCGCAAGCATCTCCACCGAGGTCCACGACGATGTAACGCTCGAAGATCTTCACACCTGGGACTGACGATGTGCGGCGTGGATCGGCGTGGTTCGGGATGGTTTGGTAGCAGCGCGGTAGCAGTGTCCGCCGTTGCACTACGCTAGTGGCGGCGCTGTGGGCCAGCTCGAAGCCTGGGGTCGGCAGCCTTCCAACGGACGGGCACGGCTTCCCAACTATCTTTGATCCAGCACCTTCGATACAGTGTTGGTCAGGATTGTGAAGTTCTCGGTATTCACATTGACTAGGTTCGCGGCCACTCTGCGTTTCACACTCATCAGAATCGTGTTATTCATGTTGGCGTTCAGCTTATAGACCTTCATGGCGATATCGTCTCTTCCCTTGCGAAGAACCGCTAACGGTATGGTGATACGATTCTCCTGAGCGAACTTCTCCAGCCAGGGCCGACTGTCTTGCCCTTCGATGATGATCGCGACGACCCTGATGTCCTTGTTTCGACCCGCGAGTTCATCGAGCTCTTTCACCACGCTCGCCATGTCATCCCCGGCTTGCCAGAAAAACGCAAAGATCGCAGGAGCACCTCCGAAGAACTCGCAGACGTAGCAGACTTCCTTGCCTTTGTGGGGCCCGGTTACGGCCAGAACCGGAAATGACGGGGTCACTTCTCCCACAGCAAGACCGGAAACCGTCTTCGATTGTCCGGCCGAGCATGGTGCGCCGAATGCGATCAAGCTCGACACGGCGATGAGCACAACCAAAGGACTGCGCATCATTCCCCCGATTTTGCCGTCGGATATTTCAGTTCGCGCCACTTGGGTAAGCCACCCTGAAGAAGCTTCAATTTGCGGTAACCCAGTTTCTCTAGTTGAATTGCCATTTCGGTCGACTCTTCCTCGTTCTGGCATGGGCAGTACAGAAGCAGAGTCTTTGTGCGAGGAAGATTCACGGGCGGCTTGATCCTGTCCGTGTAGGGCAGATTGACGGCGCCCGGGATGTGCGCTTCAGCAAAATACTCACTCGGCTGGGTATCGACAATCACGATGTCCTGGGTTGCCTTGGAATCAATGAGTCTTTTCAATTCTTCACCGGTCATCAGCGGATATCGGCTTTCACGTTTCGGCTCGGCCCACCCATTCTGCGCACTGGAAACGAGCGAGCCGAATGCAATGACCCAGATGAGAAGGGGTGAACGCGTGATCAATGTTCTGGCTATCATGAACTTTCCCTTCTAGTCGAGGACGAACTCTTTGAGCGGACGATATCCCGCTTTTTCCATGAGTTGATCCCATTTGGCGGGCAGCTTGACCTCCTTGACGGACCTGCCCCTACCACCAGCCAGAACCTGCGCCTTGTTTCTACTGGGATCTCCGCAGACGAGAATTCGAATCCCATTACGCGCGATGGATGGGGTCGTTTTGATTTCTTCCCATCCCGGAGCTCTTGGATACCAGGGCGGCAATTTCCCTTTCGCTGCGCGAGGATCGTTGAGTTCCCTCTGGAGCTCCCTGTCGAAAGAACCGAATACCCTGCCGTAAGACCCGTAAACCTTTGAGAAGGTCCACTCATATGTGGGCTTCCTCGCCGTCTCCACCAGGTCATCGACGAGCTTCTTCTTCGTATAGCCGCCCTTGGCGAGAACTTCGGCAGTGGTCGGTGTGATCAGCAGGGTTCGCGGCGAATTGATCATGCCGGACGCAAGGGCTTCGTTGTAGGTGATCCCGTAGGCAAGGAGTTGCATCAGGATCTTGGGATTGGATGTCGATGGGATGGTGTTCTGTCCCATGAACGTGCTGCTGGCCGCAGATACCGTACTCACATCCTTGTCGAATCCTCCGGCCACGTGGTCCGGTTGCCAGTCAATCTTCTTCAGGGCCTCTTCATCTTCCGCGAGGACCCAGGACTGCAACTTCCCGAAGGTCCCCATCTGGGTTTCTTTCGCTCTGAAACCGGCTATGTTCCTCTCGATCAGACTCATCGTACGGCCGATGGCTTGATTGGCTTGGGCCGCGATCAGCCCCTGCCCGGACTCGATCCCGAGTTGCCTCGCTAACGGTCCGTTCACCCAATAGAAAGTGTTAAAGGAATGCGTGCTGCCGCCAGTAACTGCTAGGCGGAAGGCAGGATCGCCTATGGCTTGCACTGCCGCAATTATTAGGGGCATGTACTCCGGGCGTGCTCCCGCCATGACAGCATTCACGGCGATATTCCACGGGGTGGCCCGCAGATTCGCTAACGGAAGGACGGCGATCTCTTCATGAGGGGCGTGGTCGGTATATTTCAGGAACTCTTCGACCCGCTCGACCGTCGGTGGAATGATGGCCATCCCGTCACTCCACTGGTAATCCGAGAAGTGGCGGTTGACCTCATCGATCGTACCCGTGAATACGATTCCCCTGACCTTCCGTTCCTTGAGAGAGGCCTCCTGGGCGGATGCCGATTCAGGTAGTGGCTTGGTCAGAGCCTCTATAACCTGGGGGACAATCTTTACCGCGTTCTGCCGCAGCTCAGAGTCCGAGTGGAGATCGAACGGGCCCGGATACACGGCAACCCGCAACGACGGTACTCCCTGGTCGTAAGCGGTAACTTCGGCCTGTTTCTTGAAGGCGGGACCTGCCACTACGACGCTCGGAATGCCGGACTTTTCCCCCACGACTGCCGCGTGTGCCACACGCGGTGTGCAAACCCCTCAACCACCGTTCCCGGTCACGAGCACGCTGCAACCTTGTTCCTTGAGCGCCGCCCGGAGATTCTCAGCATCTTTGTTGGGATTGTCGGGAGTTGACGGCATGGGAGCGACCGGCATCTGCGTGTGCGAGACGAGTCTAATATCCGGATACAGCTGCTTTAACTGGTCCCCGATCGCTGGGAGGGTTACGTCGGCCTTGAATGCGCGGTTCCACACCATGCAGACAGTCTTGCCTGCCAAGGTATTCGCGCGAGGCACCATGCTGATCATCTTGACGGTACTTTCGCCGATCGGACTCACGACGCTGTACACCGGCCCAGCCGACCTGCCTTGAACCGCAACGGACTCCGGCGCCGCCGAAACACTGAAAGCCACGAGTACCAACGAGATCACTCCGGCAAAACAGGCTGCCCGGAAGACAGACGCCCTACACGATGACTTGAGTAGTCGCAAATGCTCGAGACTCCTCATTTTGATCGGCTCCATAGTTACTTACTCCTCTCATCGCCATCGTAGTACACATACCGCTCGGCCTAAGCCATAGCGAGGCGGGCCGCGGCCAACTCGGTGGCGATCCTCGGGGCCGCCGAGCCTCGCCTCGCCCGCCATCCCGTCCCGCATCGGCGCCTCGCCGCTGCGCATCGCCCGCGCCGCCGCGTGCTCGCCGAGGGATCGGGCCGGGGAAACTCTTGGAAGAGCTCGGCCGTGGTCATGCGAAGGGTCGGATAGGCTCCGAGACGGCGCTCGACCAGCTCGTCCGGAATGCGCTCGGGCCGAGCTGGCGTCGATCCAGGCGGCCAGGCCCATCGCCCGGACGCGCTCGACGTCGCCCGGACGGGGACCGTAGGCGAGACGGTTGAGGACGTGGAGGACCTGCCGGTCGGGATCGAGGGTGGTGAGGGGCAGCGTGAGCCGGCTGCCGACGACCAGCCCGACGGGCGTGTCGGGGACGACCGACCGGGCGCTCCGCTCGTGAGCGACGCCGCATCCGGCCAGCAGGAGCCCGACCGCAACGACTGGCAAGCCGATTCGCCAGCGCCTCATGTCCCGTGCCCTCCTGAACGACGATAAGACGCACCGTCAAGACGCACCGTCGCATCGAACCGTTTACACCGGTCACGCGCGCGCCGGCGCGGCGGGGGATACCGGACGACGCTCACTCTGCAGGACTCGCGATGGCGTCGCGAGCTTCGGTCAGGCTCGCTTCAGCCTTGGCAGGGCCTTTATCGTTCTTCCTGTTCGCTGTTCGGCGATGCGAAGGTCGTAGAGCATCTGGAGATTCAGCCAGAACTGCGGACTGGTGCCGAAGAAGTGGCCGAGCCGCAGCGCAGTATCGCCGGTGATCGCGCGCTGACCGTTCAGAATGCCGGTCACCCGGTTCGTCGGCACCTTGAGCTGCCGCGCCAGCTCGGCGGCGCTCATCTCGAGCGCCCTTAGTTCCTCGGCGAGATGATCGCCGGGATGAATCGGGATGCGTGCCATCTCTCGCTCTCCCCTAGTGATAGTCGACGATCTCCACGTTGGCGGGTCCGCTGTCGCCTTCCGGCCATTCGAAGCAGATCCGCCACTGATCATTGATCCGGATGCTGTACTGACCCTTCCGATCTCCGCTCAGCGCTTCGAACCGGTTCCCGGGCAACGCCTCGAGATCCCGCAGCGACGTCGCCGCCTCGAGACGGTCCAGCTTCAGCTGGGCCGCACGCTGAATGCCGGAAAACGCCTTGACCCGTTTCCCGGCGGCGAAATCACGAGTCCGCTTGTCGCGGTAGCCGAGGATCATCGCCTAGCCTAACCGCGCGTACGCGTTACGTCAAACGTAACGACTCGGGCTCGCAATCGGGGATCATCGCGAAACGTAGACGCGGTGCCGCGGGACGACGTGGTAGCACGGTGGTGGCAGGAGCGCGTGGCGATCTGGAAGTACGCGTCGCAAAAAGCGAATCTGGGAGGCCTTCTCGGACCCGCTGATTTTCGATCAGTGCGCCCGGACGTAGCGGAAATAACGATGAACGCGGCGGAATTTCGGGCGGGTCGGAATTCGACCGGTGACTATGCAGAATCGGGCACTTCCGGTGTTCTGGAAGTGCCCGATCAGTGTTGGTGGGCCGTCAAGGACTCGAACCTTGGACCCGCTGATTAAGAGTCAGCTGCTCTACCAACTGAGCTAACGGCCCGTCAGTCCCACCTCGCACATCGCCGTGCGTCAGATCCACTCGAATGGTGCGCCCGAGAGGATTCGAACCTCTGGCCTTTGGCTTCGGAGGCCAACGCTCTATCCA
>Ga0137374_10012012_pt1 | contig 10119 bp, 9 predicted proteins | sample SagtaG_20_FD_104811 | JGI IMG/M metagenome (GOLD analysis project Ga0137374, IMG submission 104811) | Vadose zone soil microbial communities from Sagehorn Ranch, Mendocino, California, USA - Sage1_R_100_16 metaG | ecosystem: Environmental > Terrestrial > Soil > Vadose zone | place: USA...
ATCCGCGAGGCTGATGACGTTTCCAAGAACGACGGCTGTGACCGCGCTCGCCTGGCCGGTGGGGGTTTGTCCCTGGCTGATCCCGGACCAAGCCGCGAGACCGGCCAGCGCCACGGCGACTCCGGTAACTTTCCAGTAGTAATTCGATGCTGTGTCGAACATGCTGACTCTCCTTGTTGAATAGCTGATGCTGGATCTCCCGCGAAAGCCCCCTCAATCTACGAAGGCAGGGTTACAGCGAGTCGGCTCGCATTGCCGCACCGCATAGTCCAAGCTGCCGTATCGCATAGGCCGTATGGCGCAGGGGGTGCCGCGGCCGCCGGTTTCAGGATCTGATGCGCGCGCGCCTCGACGAGGCGCGCCGGGGACTAAAACGCCAGGCGGCCGCTCACGCTGAGGACGTTGGCCACGTAATCGCCGAAATCGACTGTCGCCGTGCGCGTCTCGCGCCGCAAACCGAGGAACAGCGTCACTGACGCCGTGGGCCGGTACGAGAGCGTGGTCCCGGTCGAGCGTAACCGCTCGGACCGGGGCGGCACGGTCCCCAGCACCAGCCCCGGGTCACCGGCGTATTCCCGGTTGCTGTTTTCCAGTAACCCCGACCAGCTGATCTTGTCGGTCAGCCTGAGCGTCGGGTACAGTCCAACGCGTTTGACGAGCACGAAACCCACGTTCACTTGCTCGGTCGCGCTGATGTCCCTTTGCGCCATGGCAGTGAGGGTCAGCTTTCCAGTCGGCTTCCAATCGTACGCAGCGTGATAAGTCTCGCCGTCGAAGTCGCGCTGCGGCAACTGCGCATAGCTGCGGCTGACGCGACCCGCCCGCGCACTTAGGTGCGAATGCGCGGTAATGGTCCAGTCGGCAACCACGGCGATGTTTTTCTGCCGGTACGCGTTGTCGAACGGGATCCCCCCTATGGATTGCCGGTTCGGAAAGCTGGCGTCCGCTACCCGCATGTTGAGGCCGATCTGATTGGCGGCTGGCGTCACATAGCTGAAGGTGAGATCGCTGCTGTCGACGCTGATGTCGTTCACCTGGCGCTCGGCAACGCTGTTTGATTGCCGAGCCCCGCTCACTTCTCCGCGCAGCTGCCAGCGCGGCGTCAGCTTGTACGCGGCGTTGAGGTAAGCGTTTGTGATCTTGATGGTGTTGGGGGTGCTGCTCTGTACGCCGCTCTGTATGTTGGCCAGCGACGCCAGCGCAAAGCTTTCCGTATATCCCAGCTGGCCGCCGAGATCGTCGCCGACCTGCCACTGCCAGGCCGCCCGCCCCTCGTGGCCATCCAGATTGAGGACCGTAAACCGACGGTAGCGGGTGTCGTTCAAGCTCAGGCCGGCGAGAAAACGCTGCCGGCTTACCGGCACGTCGAGGTTGAATCCGAATGACGTGACATAGGAGGTATCGCCCTTCGAGGACGATCCCAGGACGGCCGCCGAATCGCTCGCGCTTGACAGGCGGAATACGTTGTCGTCGTGCGTCACTGCTTCCGCAACGAACAGCTCGAGCCTGCCATCCCACAATGCAGCGGCATCCGTCACCGGCGCGAGAACACCGGCGACGATCATTGCCGGGATGAGACTACGCGTCAGGGACTCAGAATCCGCGTCTCAAGAGCCTTGCCGACCGCCTGCGTGCGGTTGACCGCGTTCAGCTTGCGCAGGATCTTCTGCACGTGGTTTTTCACCGTCAGCGGACTGATCTTCAGGATGGCGCCGACCTCGTAGTTGCTCTTGCCGAGGTAGATCCATCGCAGAATCTCCAGCTCCCGCGCCGTAAGAATTCCCGCTCCCGCGGGCGCCGGGCGGGCGCCTTCCGTCGCGCTCTCGATCTGCGTGCGGATCCACGCCGAGTGAAGGAACGGCAGCGCCAGTTCTACGAGGTACGCCTGCCTTGGCCCGAGCGTTCCCGATCGGCAGGCGAAGGTGAAAAAGCTGCCGACCTGTCCGTGGACGTCGTGCATGCCGTGCGCCACGACCTGGCTCGCCCCGACTCGCTGCAGCTCGCGCGCGAAGGCCCCGCTGCAATTCGGGCTGACCTCCCCCGCCTCGCAGATCACGGGGCGGAAGCGGCGCTCCTTCCAGGCCTTGATGAGACTTGCCGCTACCGACGAGTCGCGCTGGAACAGCTCGCTGAAGGTCGCCGAGTCCGGAACGCTGGTCGAAAAGCTGTCGATGCGAAGTGGCAGGGGCTCGCCGTTGCGCAGCGCGCAGACCAGCACCTCGTGCTTGATCAGGCCTTGCAGCAAACCCTGCGTCCAGCTGAAAAATTGCGCCCGCGCGTGCACCCGGAGCGACGCATCCAGATTGGCCATGAGCGATTCGACCTGAAGAGCGTCCAGCACCGCGCGATTGCCGATGTCGCCGCGCAGCCCGGACGACGCATCCCATGGGGGAAATTCGGGCGACCGAGTCGCACGATCGCCCTCGCCGGCAAAGCCGATCATCCGCAGCAATATAGGGGAGACCATGTGACATGGTCATGACACGGCCGCAGCAGCGACCGCCCCTAGTCCAATGGGGCTATCGCGACGGCGTTCCGGCTACATCATCCGAGCACGCCGCCTGCCCTAATCTGGGTTCCGGCGGCCGCGTGCACTGCTTGCGACAGGTCGCGAACTCGACGAATCGACATCCGCCTTGCTCGCCGTCCACGATACGCAGTCGCGCCAGCTACACAGCCGGCTGGGACCTGCGGTGCTGGTGCGCGCCGCAATCGATCCGGCGGCGGCGATTGGCACGCTGCTGCTGTCGGTGCTCTGGTTTGACGGACGCTTCGACGGCCACTACCTGATTCTCGCGCTGCTCGTGTTTTCGATGACCTTCCCCGGCAGCCTGACGCGGGATACCGCAAGCGCCGGCGCGCTGATCCGGGAAATCGTCACCGGCTGGCTGGCGATCGTAGCGCTGCTGCTGTTGCTCGGATGGGGGTCCCGGACATTGGACGCATTCGACCAGCGCGCCATCCTCGCGTGGGTGATCGCGACCCCCTCGGCACTGTTCGCCGCCCACCGCCTGGTTCCTGGAATCCTGGCGCGGGTGCTCGCGGCCGAAGGCCTGGAAAGGACCGCCGTCATCGCCGGCGCGAACGAGCTCGGGCGCAAGCTGGCAGAGCACATCGGCGCAAATCCCTTCCTCGGAATCCGCTTCGCCGGCTACTTCGACGACCGCCGCAGCGAGCGGCTGGAGGGCGTCAAGGCGGGCGAGGCGCTCGGCTCCCTGAGCCAGCTGGCGAACTTTGTGAAGGCGCAGCGCGCCGACGTGATCTACATCACGCTGCCGATGTGCTCCCAGCCGCGCATTCTGAAGCTGCTCGAGGACCTGCACGATACGACCGCTTCGATCTACTTCGCTCCGGACATCTTCCTGTTCGATCTGATTCAGGCGCGCGTCGACACGATCGGCGGCATCCCGGTGCTCGCCGTGTGCGAGTCGCCCTTCTACGGGCTCAACGCCCTGATCAAGCGCGTCAGCGACGTGGTCCTCGCCACGGCGATCCTGCTGCTGGTCTCGCCTCTGATGCTCGCCATCGCGATCGGCGTGAAACTGAGCTCGCCGGGTCCGGTGCTGTTCAAGCAGCGCCGCTACGGCCTGGACGGCCGGGAGATCATCGTCTACAAGTTCCGCTCGATGACCTGCCTGGACGACGGCGGCCAGATCAGGCAGGCGACGCGCAGTGATGCGCGCGTGACCCCCATCGGGGCATTTCTGCGGCAGTACTCGCTCGACGAGCTGCCCCAGTTCCTCAACGTAATCCAGGGACGCATGAGCGTGGTCGGGCCGCGTCCGCATGCCGTCGCCCACAACGAGATATATCGAAAGCTGATCCGCGGCTACATGATCCGGCACAAGGTCAAGCCGGGTATCACGGGTCTCGCGCAGGTGAACGGCATGCGCGGCCAGACCGGCACGCTCGACAAGATGAAAGCGCGCATCGAATATGACCTTGCCTACCTTCGGAACTGGTCGCTGCTGCTCGATCTGCAGATCGTGCTGAAGACGATCGCCGTGGTGCTGACGAGGCAGAATGCCTACTGAGCGCAGCGCCCGATCCCCGGATAGGGCCATGTGTGGAATCGTCGGCGCCGTCGCCCGGCGCAACGCGGTGCCGGCGTGCTGTCACCCGTCATGCACGCCGTTCCGCTGCAGTTGCTCGCCTATCACACCGCCGTGCTCTGCGGCAACGACGTCGACAAGCCGCGCAACCTCGCCAAATCGGTGACAGTGGAATGACCGCTCCGGTCAGGCGCGGCGCGCAGGCGGTACCCGATGCCGCGGACGGTCTCGATGAGCGCGTCATGGCCGGTCGGCGCGAGCGCCTGGCGCAGTCTGCGAATGTGGACGTCGACCGTCCGCTCTTCAACGAATACGTGATCGCCCCAGACCTCGTCGAGGAGCTTGCCGCGGCCGAAGACCCGGGCCGGGTGCGTCATGAAGAAGTGCAAAAGGCGGAATTCCGTCGTCCAGAGCTCGATGGCGCGGCCGCCTCCGCTTACGTGGCGTGCTGCCGGATCGAGCCTTAACCCGGCGATTTCTACCACGTCGTCCCCGAGCTGCGGTGCACGCCGGCGTATCACGGCCTTGATGCGCGCGAGCAGCTCGCGCATCGAGAACGGCTTCGTTACGTAATCGTCGGCACCGCTCTCCAGGGCGACGATCTTGTCCTGCTCTTCAGAGCGCGCGCTGACGAGGATGATCGAGATGTCGGTGGTGCGTTGATCGCCGCGCAGCTGCTGGGCGAAGGTCAGCCCAGGAGTCCCCGGCAGCAACCAGTCGAGCAGCACCAGGTCCGGGCGGACCTCGCGAACCATCGCTTCAGCTTCGGGAACGTCACCGGCGCAGAATGTGCGGTATCCGGCTTGCTTGAGATTGCCGGCCAGCAGATCCCTGGTTACCGCGTCGTCTTCGACTACGAGGATCGAGCACTCCATATTGTTTTCATCCCTGTTGGCTGACCGGTTCGGTCGTGGCGTGATGCTATGGGAGGCCGATGCAAGCTCACTATCGCGCAAGCCTGATTTTCCTGTCGCCGTCCGGCGCTCCGGCGTAGTGGATCGACTACATCTTCGGTCCGGGGATGGTTTGGTGCCGGCTGACGGAATCGAACCGCCGACCAACGGTTTACAAAACCGCTGCTCTACCAACTGAGCTAAGCCGGCCCCGGACAATTATAGGACTGCGGTAACAGCGACTACTTGATGCGGCGTAGCGTGGGCTTGCCGCCGCCCGAAGGCTTCTTGGGCGGCTCGGGTGTTGTGGGCACAGGGAGCGCCGGTGCCCTGCTGTTCGAGGCGGGCTCGGACTCCGCCTTCGCCTGCACGCTGGGCTTCGCGCCCTCGATGTCGAAGGTCATGCCGTGGCCGGTCTCGCGCGCGTACAGCGCGTACACGTTGGTCACCTGGAGCGAGATCTGGCGCGCGACGCCGCCGAAGCGCGCCGAGAACTCGATCAGCTCATTGCCCATTTGCAGCTTGTGCACGGCGTTGGGGCTGATGTTGAGCGTAATCTCGCCGCCCTTGACGTACTCCGAAGGTACCTGCGTGCGCGAGTCGACCTTCACCGCGAGGTGCGGCGTGTAGCCGTTATCGACGCACCACTCGAAGAGGGCGCGCAACAGGTACGGCTTGGTCGGGATCTCTTTCACTTCCGCATCACTTTCTCGGAGGGAGTGAGCGCCTCGATGAAGGCGGGCCGGGAGAAGATGCGCTCGGCGTATTTCATTAGCGGCGCGGCGGTCTTGCCTAGCCTGATGCCGTAGTGGTCGAGCCGCCAGAGGAGCGGCGCGATCGCGACGTCGAGCATGGTGAAGTCGTCGCCCAGCATGTGCTTGGTCTTGGTGAACACTGGCGCGAGCTCGATCAGGCGGTCCGTGACATGCTGGCGCGAGCGCTCGACCTGCTTCTCCTTGCCCGACTCGAGCGACTCGATCTGCGAGAACAGCTCGACCTCCATGTTGAACAGCATCAGCCGCGCGCGCGCGCGCATCACCGGGTCGGCGGGCATCAGCTGCGGGTGCGGGAAGCGCTCGTCGATGTATTCGTTGATGATGTTCGACTCGTACAGGATCAGATCGCGCTCGACCAGCACCGGCAGCCGGTTGTAAGGGTTCATCACCGCGATGTCCTCGGGCTTGTTGTACAGGTCGACGTCGATGACCTGGAAGTCCATGCCCTTCTCGTAGAGCACGAAGCGGCAGCGGTGGCTGAAAGGGCAGGTAGTGCCCGAATAGAGTTGCATCATGGGGCTTGGCTTTCCATCAGGGGAAAAGCCGGGCGCGTACCCGGCTGCCCGGGCACTGCCCGCTCAGTGCACGTCTTTCCAGAATTCCTTCTTCAGCAAGTAAGCGAAAACGAACAGCACGCCCAGCACGAACAGCACCACGATGCCGATCGCCTTGCGATTCACGGCGGCCGGCTCGCCGACATAGACCAGGAAGTTGACCAAGTCGCGCACCGTCGCGTCATATTCGGCTGCTGCGCGCTTGGCACCGGAAGGCCATGAGAAGGTTACTTCGATGCCCGCGTGATAGTCCTTGCCCTCCTGCAATTTCTCGGTTTGTTCAGTTCTAAATCCATTCTCATCCAGTACCAGCGTGGTTTTTGCATGACCCGTGACCTTCCCGGTTTTGGGGTCCGTTTCCGCAAAGGTCGATTCAATCGTCGTGGTTCGAGGACCCTGCAACTCCCAAAGCGAATGCGGCATCGCGACCTGAGGAAACAAAGCATTGTTCCATCCGGTGGTTGACTTGGAATCGCGATAGAACGTGCGCAGGTAGGTGTAGAGCCAGTCCGCGCCGCGCGAGCGCGCCACCACCGAAAGATCCGGCGGCGCAACGCCGAACCACTGCTTGCCTTCCTTCACGGAGAACCCGACCTTCATCGGCTCGCCGAGCTTGTCGGCGGTGAACATAAGGTTGTCGCGGATCTGCGCTTCGCTGAGGCCGATCTCGCTGAGGCTCCTGTAGCGCATGTACTGCGCGCCGTGGCAACCGAGGCAGTAGTTGACGAAGGTGCGCGCGCCGGACTGCAGGCTCACCAGGTCGCGGGTGTCGTGCGGGGAGCGATCGAGCCGATAACCGGCTTCGGACCCGAGCACTCCCAATGGAGCGAACAGCAATATGCAAAGCATCCGTCTCATACCGTCACCCGCTCGGGGACGGGCTTCACCGCGTCGCGCGCGGTGTACCAGGGCATGAGGATGAAGAACAGGAAGTACAGCACGGTGCCCAAGCGCGCCACCCAGGTGGCGACGTCCTTGGTGTCGAGAAAGAAGGCGTCGAAGCCGAACTGTCCCCACACCGTGGTCGGCTCGGTGCCGAGGTAGCCGAGGACCAGGAACACCAGCACGAAGCCCGCGAGCGCGCTCTTGTAGAGCGTGCCGCGGTAGCGAATCGACTTCACCGGGCTGCGGTCCAGCCACGGCAGGAAAAACAGGATCAGCGTCGCGATGCCCATCGCCAGCACGCCGGGGAACTGGGAATGGAACAGCGGCGGCACGGCGCGCAGGATCGAGTAGTACGGCGTGAAGTACCACACCGGCGCGATGTGCTGCGGGGTCTTCAGGGGATCGGCCGGAATGAAATTGTTGTACTCCAGAAAGTAGCCGCTCACCTCGGGCACGAAGAACATCACGAAGCAGAAGATGGCGAGGAACACCACCGCGCCCATGATGTCCTTCACCGTGTAGTACGGATGGAACGGGATGCCGTCCAGCGGATGGCCATCCGGGCCCTTCAGCTTCTTGATCTCGATGCCGTCGGGGTTGTTCGAGCCGACGTCGTGCAGCGCGAGGAGGTGCGCGACGACCAGCCCGAGCAACACCAGCGGGAACGCGATCACGTGCAGCGCGAAGAAGCGGTTGAGGGTGGCGTCGGACACGACGTAGTCGCCGCGGATCCACAGGGCGAGATCCGGTCCGATGAACGGCACGGTGCCGAACAGGTTCACGATCACCTGCGCGCCCCAGTACGACATCTGTCCCCACGGCAGCAGATAGCCGAAGAACGCCTCGCCCATGAGGGTGAGGTAGATCAACACGCCGAAGATCCACACCAGCTCGCGCGGCTGCTTGTAGGAGCCGTAAAGCAGGCCGCGGAACATGTGCAGGTACACCACGATGAAGAACGCCGACGCTCCGGTTGAATGGATGTAGCGCAGGACCCAGCCTCCCGGCACATCGCGCATGATGTACTCGACCGAGCCGAAGGCGAGGCTCGCGTCGGGCTTGTAGTTCATGGTGAGGAAGATGCCCGAGACGATCTGGATCACCAGCACCAGCAGCGCCAGCGAGCCGAAGAAATACCAGAAGTTGAAATTCTTTGGCGCGTAGTACTCGGACGCATGGATGCGCCATTGCTCGGCCAGCGAAGGCATGCGCGCATCGAACCAGCCCCACAACGCTTCGAGACGCGAAGCCATTCGCTAGGCCCCCTTCTTTTCTTCGGATTCGCCGATGATCAGAGTCGAGTCGGAGACGAACTCGTAGGGCGGCACGCGCAGATTGACCGGCGCCGGCGCGCCGCGGAACACGCGCCCGGCAAAGTCGAACTTCGAGCCGTGGCACGGGCAGTAGAAGCCGCCCGCCCAGTCACCGCCCATTTCCGCCTTTGCCTCGGCGCCCTTCAGCTGCGGCGAGCAGCCGAGGTGTGTGCACACCCCCTCCATCACCATCAGCTCGGGCTTCGCCGAGCGGTATTCGTTCTCGGCGTACTTCGGCTGCTCGGAGGCTTTCGAAGCGGGGTCCGAGAGACGCCCCTCGACCGCCTTGAGCGAGGCCAGCATTTCCTTGGTGCGACGGATCACCCACACCGGCTTGCCACGCCATTCGATCACCGCCAGTTCGCCCGGCCCGATCCTCGATAGATCGACTTCCACCGGGGCGCCCGCCGCCCTGGCGCGTTCCGATGGCCACATGCTGGCGACGAACGGTACTGCCGCGCCGAGGCTCGTGGCGCCTCCGACCACCGAGGTCGCTACGATCAGCCTGCGCCGCGTTCTGTCTGGTTTTTCTTGCTCGTTCATGGAGATGGCTTGTTTTAGTTAGGCGCGAAAGCGTGCGATTGTACCGAGGGGTCCCTGCCTTGTCCACGATTTCGCTTCTAAGCACTTCAATTTTCAAGGGAATTTTGTATACTAGCGCGGTCCCCCAATGTACCGCCTGTGGCTCATCTTTGCGCAGGCCGCGACTGTCGCGGTCGCGGTGCTGTTCGTGGTGTCGACCTTCCGTCCGGAGTGGCTACCTGCACGCACGGGCGCGCCCGTGCTCTCCGCGTCCCCGCCAGGCGCGAGCGGCGCCGTGCCCACGCCAGCTCGCCGGGCCTCCTATCACGACGCCGTGCAGCGCGCGATGCCGTCGGTGGTCAACATCTTCACCTCGAAGGACGTTCGCTCGCCACGTCATCCGCTGCTCAACGATCCGATCTTCCGCCGTTTTTTCGGCGATCAGTTGCCGGACGAAGCGCAGCGCGCATCGAGCCTCGGCTCGGGCGTGATCGTGAGCAGCGGCGGCTATGTGCTCACCAACCACCACGTGGTCGAGGCGGCCGACGAGATCGAGGTGGCGCTCGCCGACGGCAAGAAGCTGCTTGCCAAGGTAGTGGGCAACGATCCCGATACCGATCTAGCAGTGCTGCGCGTAAATGCCGAGGGCCTGCCGGCGATCAGCTTCGGCTCGTCGCAGGCGGTGCAGGTGGGAGACGTGGTGCTCGCGATCGGCAACCCGTTCGGCGTCGGGCAGACGGTCACCGGCGGCATCGTGTCCGCGCTCGGCCGTACCGGCCTGGGCATCAACACCTTCGAGAACTTCATCCAGACCGACGCCGCCATCAACCCCGGCAACTCGGGCGGCGCGCTGGTGGACGCGAGCGGCAACCTGATCGGCATCAACACCGCGATCTTCTCGCGCTCGGGCGGCTCGATAGGCATCGGCTTCGCCATCCCGGTGTCGACCGCCAAGATGGTGCTCGACCAGATCGTGAAGAGCGGCAGCGTGACGCGCGGCTGGATCGGGGTCGAAGTGCAGGAAATCACGCCGCCGATCGCCGAATCGTTCAAGCTCGGCGCCACGCGCGGCGCGCTGATCGCCGGCGTGCTGCGCGGCGGGCCTGCGGACAAGGCGGGGGTGA
>Ga0137374_10012018_pt1 | contig 10116 bp, 8 predicted proteins | sample SagtaG_20_FD_104811 | JGI IMG/M metagenome (GOLD analysis project Ga0137374, IMG submission 104811) | Vadose zone soil microbial communities from Sagehorn Ranch, Mendocino, California, USA - Sage1_R_100_16 metaG | ecosystem: Environmental > Terrestrial > Soil > Vadose zone | place: USA...
CATCTTCCAACTGATTTGAAGCCTGCAGTGGAGAGCATCGCAAGGATGGGCGGTACGCCACTTGTTGTGGTGCGCAATAATAATGTACTGGGAGTCATTCATTTGAAAGATATTGTCAAAGGTGGCATCAAGGAACGCTTCGCGCAATTACGCAAGATGGGCATCAAGACCGTGATGATTACGGGCGATAACCCGCTGACCGCAACGGCAATTGCCGCCGAAGCAGGCGTGGACGATTTCCTCGCGCAAGCTACTCCAGAAGCAAAGTTGAAATTGATCCGAGAACATCAGACGGGTGGCAAGCTGGTCGCGATGACTGGCGACGGTACCAACGACGCCCCTGCTCTAGCGCAGGCGGATGTTGCCGTGGCAATGAACACTGGTACGCAACCCGCGCGTGAAGCTGCCAACATGATTGATCTTGATAGCAACCCGACGAAATTGATTGAGATCGTAGAAATAGGCAAACAACTCTTGATGACGCGCGGCACGCTGACAACATTTAGCATCGCCAACGACGTGGCTAAGTATTTCGCCACTATCCCTGCGGCCTTTGCGTCGACGTATCCGGTGTTGACAACACTCAACTTCATGCGTCTTGCCACTCCTGAGAGCGCAATTCTCTCTGCAGTGATCTTCAATGCACTCATCATCATTGCCCTCATCCCACTGGCGTTGCGCGGCGTGCCTTACCGTCCCGTTGGCGCAGCGCAACTGTTGCGAGACAACTTGCTGATCTATGGTGTAGGCGGGCTCATTGCTCCGTTCATCGGAATCAAGTTGATCGATATGTTGTTGGTTGTACTTCATCTGGTATAGGTCACGTTTCCCCTTACGGAGACTTCGTAAACGTGACCTAGTGGAGATTTATTATGTTTTCATCAAATGTTCGCCCGAAATGGTGGCAGTTGTATCTCCTCTTTCCACTTCTTATCGCGTTGTTCATGTTTGATTTCCACCTCAAAATTTCGACACGCGGTCACCAAGCAGTCCAGATCGGAATACTCCTGCTCGTTTATGGGCTTGTCCATTTATGGCTGAAGGCCAATTCGACTGCATTGTCGAAATTGGATCAAAGGCAATATCACGGAACGATCACGGTGATTCGAATCCCTCCATCTCAACTATCTGATACAGGCAAGAGGATACTCCAACTTCCTGAATCGGAAATTAGAGGTGTGTTGAGTAATACGTTTGATATGGACTATATTGATGCGGAGTCTTTCCCAGTGGATGAAATTTCGCAAGAATTGAAGAAAGAATAAGAGTTTTTGTTTCAAAAGTAACCCGATGGTCGAGCGATGTCCTGAGCTTGCCGTCTCGCACCGGCGTGCTCTCGGCACGAACGGTGTCGAAGGGTAGGCAGTGTACCTCTGCCGTATCGAGACCATCAAGCCATTTAGGAATAAAACATAACTTGAAAACATTGTGGTCTCGATACGCCCTTCGCAAAATACGCTCAAGGCTACTCGACCACCGCATACACAAGGAATAAAAATGATATCTCAATTACGCCCCGCGTTTTTGATGCTTTTGATTTTTACCGTCATCACAGGCGTGATTTATCCGCTCATTGTGACTGGCATTGCTCAAGTCGCTTTTCCTCATCAAGTCAATGGTAGCCTGATTATAGACACAGATGGAAAGGCATACGGCTCGGAACTCATCGGCCAGCAATTCGACGATCCCAAATATTTCTGGGGACGTCTCTCTGCGACTGGCGATTTTCCATACAACGCCTTCAATGCCGAAACTTTGACCGGCTCCTCCGGCTCGAACTATGGACCGCTGAATCCTGCGCTCATGGATGCAGTGCAGGCGCGCATTGATGCGCTCAAAGCCGCCGATCCCGGCAATACCGCGCCGATCCCTGTGGACTTGGTCACTGCTTCCGGCAGCGGGCTTGATCCCCACATCAGCGTTGCTGCGGCGTTGTATCAAGTCCATCGTGTAGCGCAGGCTCGAGATCTGAGCGAGGAAGCGGTGAAAGCTCTCGTTGAGAAATATACTGAAGGGCGTCAGTTCGGTTTTTTAGGCGAGCCGAGGGTTAATGTACTGAAACTCAATCTTGCGCTTGAAGCTCTACAATAACGATTCATAAACTGTCGCGAACACGGATGGTCGGAAGCTGCCAAGTTCGAAAGGAATAATTCGATGAAGAAAATCAAATTTACACCAAACATGTTGACCAATGGATTGAAAGGAATGCTCGCAGTAATAATACTCACGATCCCTATGTGGTTGATCGGAAAGGATGTACTCGGCGAAGCTGTCATTTGTTTACTTTATCTTGCCCCGATTGCCTGGAGCGCAAACAAATGGGGGCAGGTGTCTGGAGTGAGTGCTGCGTTGACAGCTGCCCTGTGTTTTGATTTCTTATTCATCCCTCCTTTCTATACATTTGCTATTGGTAGTCTGGAAGGCTGGCTGGTGCTGGTCATATTTTTTGCAATCGCCATTGTTGTCGTTGGACGAATCCAGCATAGTTTATCCAGGGCGCGTGAAGCAACTTTTATGTATGAACTAAGTTCAGTCCTTGCTAATGCCCGTACGCAGGATGCGGTTGCGCATGCTGTTGTGAGATATATCCAGCAACTATTTCAAGCATCACAGGTAAGTGTCACTTTTCAACTTTCTAGGCAATATCCTCGAATTATGGCAAGTAAATCACACGATAGCGAGGAGAAAGGCAAGCCAGATCGCGTCTTGCCCATTCTAAATGTCTGGGGACTCGTCGGTGAGATCCAAATATGGCGTGGTGAATTTGGAGATTTGCCTTCTGAGGACAGTCATTTGCTTCAAAACTTTGCGTCACAGACAGCAAGGGCTTTTGAGCGTACACAGTCCATGGAAATGGAACAAAAAGCCAATGGCTTGTTGCCGAAAGCAGGCACAAATTAAGGAGAGAAAATAACTGCTCTTGATGGTTTCTTGACACACCCAGTTTATTTCTTGTCTCCTTTTTGACATTGAATTGAATACACTGTGGTTATCAAGAAGGCGCCAGGGCATGAAGCGAAAACTAATTCGATTAAGTAAGCAAGTTATCATTTATTCTCCATTGGCAGGTATCCTCGGCGCTTCGTTCTTGAACCTGACCACTTTCCAACGTCAATTATTGATGCTCTTTTTGCTTATTTGGTCAAACGTATTTTTCCTTTATAAATCTTGGCTGAACTCTTAGCATAAATCCCGGTATTTCACATTTCTTGACACTTTTTTGACGCATTAGGGTCACTTCTTGCGCCTAAATTGACTTGCCAAACTATAGAATGTTGGGCGTTCATGATATTTTCTTGATCGCGCATGGATATCTATGGTTTCAGACCCTTCCTTGAAAGTTCTTGTCGTAGATGATGAACGCCCCATCAGGCGCTTCCTAAATGCATCGCTGTCTGGGCACTATCAGGTTTTCGAAGCAGAAAATGGGGGAGAGGCGTTGCAGTCCGCGGCCGTCAATCCCCCTAACGTGATCATCTTGGATCTAGGATTGCCCGACATGGATGGAACAAATGTGATCCGCCTCCTCCGTGAGTGGACCAATGTGCCTATCATCATTATCTCGGTACGTGACAACGAACAGGATAAGGTCGCGGCACTGGACGCTGGCGCGGACGATTACCTTGCCAAACCGTTTGGCATGAACGAATTGCTGGCGCGTATTCGAGTCGCGATACGCCATTCTGATAAATCGGAATCTACAGTCGAGATTTACCAAAATAATGATTTGGTGGTTGATCTTGTGAAGCGTGAAGTCCGGGTGAAGGAAAATCGCGTGATGCTCACACCTACGGAATATGACATCTTGTGTACGATGGTGAATCATGTCGGTAAAGTACTTACCCATCGGCAATTGATCCAGAAAGTGTGGGGCGCAAATTCTGGGGCAGATATGCACCTATTGCGCGTCAACATTAGCAACCTGCGCCGAAAAATTGAGTCCGATCCTTTGAGGCCACAATACATTATCACTGAATCTGGAATTGGTTATCGGCTAAAGGACATTGAAAAAAGATCATGACAATCACGATAGTAAATCATTTGAAGCAGGAATATGAAAACTGGAAAGCGCTCTTTGAAAACCAGCCAGCTATTATCGAACATTTTTTTGAGCTTCAGGCGCAAACTTTTGCGAACGCTCTTATTTCGAGAACCTCCAAAATCCGGTTTTCATTACCAGATCGGGTTCTCACTCAAATCACACATATTAGACAGAATGCAGAAATCATTATTCCTGAAGCTAAACGACAGTATTTGATTGGAAGCTTTCTTCAAGGCGATGTGCGCGTTACTTTGGCGCGCAGATTGAATGAATTGGAGAAGTCTCCCGACCAGGCGATTGCCGTAAGCGCTGGTTTACTGCGCTATGCCACTGTCACATACATGATCCATAACCTCCTTCCTGCTGGGCGGACAGTAATGTACTGTCCCGACGGTGATGAAGAAATCCCGACCATCCCTGCTGGGGATAATGCGCCCGAGTCAGCTATCACGCAGGCCAACGACGCGATTGTTGAAGTCGGAAACGGCAATGGCCGGGGCGATTTGCAGACACCATTTGTGCCCGCTGCGCGAAAGTTTTTTCTACCCCAATGGGTGGCTTTTGACGACGAAAGGAATTTTCTGGTTGGTTCTGTAAAAGAAGCAGACTCACACATTCAATCTATGCAACGCTATGCAATGATTTTACACCGTGCCCTGTCACTGGCACCCTATATGGCTGCAAGTGAGGAATATCAGCGCAAGCGTTATGGAATTTTGGGGCAGTTGATTAATCAAGGGCGTGCGCTGGCGAATTTCAAGACAAAGGAAATTATTTTCCGAATCAAAGAACGCGTAGATAAGCAATCCTTAAATCGAGGCTTGAGCATTAGCCTGCCATATTTCGATGACCAGAATCTCGAAATGGATAAAACAGATTTCGAAGTCATTCCCGCCGGGCGGATCATGTTCATACCGGCGTTTCTAGTGCGGGCGGTCAGGCAGGAAGAGGCGAAGACCAGCCAGGATACGCGTTACAACCCTTCCACGCGCAAGCATCTACTCCAATTGCTTGGTTTGTTTGAACAAGCGTTTGAAACTCAATAAGGACTCAAGGAAGCAAAAATGTTATTCTCTATTGCATTATTGATTGTTGCTGTAGTGATATCTTTACGCATCGCGCCTCGTGAGAAACAAGAGGATGCACACGTCCATGGCGCAGGTCAAATCGGTCTTTTAGCGGCTGTGGCTCTCTTTGGTGTGGATTATTTCACTTCTTATTACTACGCCACTGGCGAGATGATGCATGCCTTGCACCCTTATGACCTTCAGAAGTGGGGTTATATTGCAGCAGCTATTATCAGTATTGCAAATATCGTCTTTGGCGTACTGTATATGTACTCACTGGGGATTTTCAATGAAGGTGGCGGCTCGTATACCGCGTCCATGAGATACTTAGTACCCGGCTTGAGTCTTGTCGTAGCAGTGGTATTGATCCAAGATTATATTTTTACTATTGTAGTATCGGCGCTTTCGGGCGGCGACCAGTTGCTCTCTGTGCTTGGGCAATATGGTACGAACTGGTTCTGGCATTTCCTCATCGGCGGGATACTGGCAGCTATAACTTGGTATCTCACGATTCGCGGGCGCGGTGAATCTGCCCGGGTAGTGTTTTCTTTGCTGGGTATTTTTGTCATGTTGACCTTGTTCATGGTCGGTGGTCTGGTTTATGCCAACCTGCGCGGTGTCTCGCCAGTGGCAGCGCAGGAAACCACCCACCAGGTATCCATTGGGCAGGCGCTCTTTCACCTGTTGACGGCTTCTATGAAAGGCTTGGTAGCCTTAACAGGTTTGGAAGCCATGTCCAACGGAATTCAATTTGTCATCAATGATGACGCTGGTATCGTGAAATGGGGCAGAAACCATTTTCCAAAGTTCCAAAAGATCTGGGATTTTTACAGCGGTAAAGCCGGGATTGGACGCTTCGTCCAGACCTCATTTCTGTTCTATGGCGGGCTAACCACTTTCATACTCACATTCTTTGCCGTCCGTTTCAATGTATTTGATGGCACGCTTGGCCGCACACTAGTCGGCAATCTAGCTTATATCGGTTTTACCCAATTCCCAGGCGGCGAGATTTTGTTTTGGGTGTATCAAATTCTGGCGGTGGCATTACTCTCCGCGGCATCTATGACCGCCTTTCAGGATTTACAAGCCACCGAATGGCGAGACGTGGCTATCGGCGAGCTCCCTGAGTTCATCGTTTATCGGAACGCACAAGGAACATTTACTCGTTCTGTAACAATTGGCTTTGTCGCTACGATTATTATCATGCTCTTGGTGCGCGGGCAGACCTCCGTAGCCGTGCCGTTCTATGGAGTGGGCGTATTCATGCCAATCATGGTGATGGCACTTGCGATACGCAAACATGTCCTTCAGCATTCCATAGGTAGGAAACGTGCCTGGGGCGCATTTGCTGCATCATTTGCAGCGGCACTGGCGGCGGTTGTATTCGTAGGGCAAATTGTCGGCAAATGGGCAGAGGGCGGTTGGATGGTATTGATTTCCTTCGGCGTTCTCGTTATCGCGGCCAACGCCATGCTCATCTCGCCCATTGGTTTCCGTGAGCCCAAGCAAATCCATCGTATTGTGCGCGACAAGGCCCGTGTAAAAGGTGCAATGGCTTCCATCGTTGAATGGCAGTCGCTCAAAATGCAGGAATATCGTTATTCCTTATTAATCGGGATTGCTCGTTTCTTCGAACTGTTCGGTGTACATCGTCCCATACGCTATGAACCACCTGTTATCGCAGGCGACTACGACCACGCCTTACATATAGATCACCCCGAAGCACCATCCTTATTAGAACAATATCTGCACCAACCTGAGCCGAAACTTGGTGGCGCGCCACAACAGACAGAACCAGGAATACAAGAAGCGTTTTGACGTATCGAACTATTAGAATCGTATATTTCTTGTAGTCCATATAATCTCCAGCGTTTACCAGAAAAAATTGGAATACAATACAGCTTAATGGAACATCGCCCCGATCCCGACGAACTACTCAAACATATACAGGCAGATGAGCAGGCACGTAAGCACGGGAAATTGAAAATATTCCTGGGTTATGCCGCAGGTGTAGGGAAGACCTATGCCTGCTCGAGGCTTCCCATCAGCGCAAGGAACAGGGTGTTGACGTTGTTGTCGGTTACGTGGAAACCCATCACCGCGTCGAAACGGAAGAGTTGGTTAAAGGGCTGGAAGTTCTGCCGCGCAAACAGGTGGAATACCATAACGTAGTACTGCCCGAATTGGATGTGGACGCGGTTCATAAACGCCGCCCTCAATTGGTTTTGGTGGACGAATTCGCACATACAAACGCGCCAGGCTCGCGCCATCCAAAGCGCTATCAGGATGTGGAAGAAATTCTCGCTGCCGGAATTGACGTATACACCACGCTCAACATTCAGCATCTCGAAAGTTTGAATGATGTTGTCGCACAAGTGACAGGGATCATTGTGACCGAAACCATTCCTGATGGCAGCATTGACCAAGCATCCGAAATCGAGGTTATCGACCTGCCCCCTGATGAGTTGCTCATCCGTCTCAATGAGGGCAAGGTATATATCCCTGAGCAAGCCGCCCGCGCTATACATAAATTTTTCCGCAAGGGTAATCTTACGGCTTTGCGTGAAATGTCTTTAAGGCGCGCAGCCGAGCGCGTGGATCACCAGATGCGCGATTACATGGAACTTAGTGCCATTTCTGGTCCATGGCCTGCTAGTGAACGATTGATGATTTGTATTAGCGGTCACCCAATTAGTGAGCGTCTCGTCCGTGCTGGTCGCCGTTTAGCAGATGAACTGAAAGCTGAGTGGTTTGCTGTTCATGTGCAAGCACTCGATCGTCGACGGTTTTCTGTGGAGGGAGGGGAAAATGTTGCCCGTGCTCTACGTTTAGCTGAGGACTTAGGTGCTAAAGTTCGCCAAGTTGAGGGCCAGAACGTCTCGACCACGCTAGTTGACTTCGCACGCAAAAATAATGTCACCAAGATTATCACTGGAAAGCCCCTGCGCCCTCGCTGGAAGGAAATATTTTCTGGATCTCTCACGAATGAGCTCATTCATCTGAGCGGTAATATTGATGTTTATGTAGTCAGCGATCCGAGTGGACCTTTGCCAGCACCCATCAGCTCTGTTCTACGCCCGACGAGCTCGTGGCGGCGCTATGCTTTGAGCATATTGCTAGTGGCTTTGGTCACGTTAGTCTCGTTACCAATTTATGGCTTGATCCATTCCACGAACTTAGTGATGCTCTATCTAGCAGCAGTGGTTATTTCTGCCATTTATCTTGGTCGTGGTCCCTCCCTGGTAGTCTCTATTTTAAGCGTGCTGGCTTTTGACTTTTTTTCGTTGAACCTCGCTTTACGTTTAACGTCGCAGATACAGAATATATCCTTACTTTCTTAGGGCTTTTCATTGTCAGCGTGGCGATTAGCAGTCTGGCCGGGCGGCTGCGTGAACATGTAGAAGCCATCCGTGCTCAAGAGCAACAATCTTCAACACTTTACGCTCTCAGCCGTGAATTGACTATGTCACCCGATTTAGATACCGTTTTGGCTCAAGTCATCGAGCAAATTGGTCAAATCTTCAGCCGTCAAGCGGTGATTCTACTGCCCAGTAGCGGAAACGGACTAACCGTTCGTGCAGCTACCGCGAGTTTTATCCTCCATGCGGATGAGCAGGCTGTAGCCACTTGGGCTTATGAAAAAAATCATGTGGCTGGTCGTGGCACTGATACTCTTCCTGGGGCAAAGATCCGCTATCAGCCGCTAAACGTCGCCGGGCGTGTAGTGGGCGTCCTAGGAGTTAAACCGGATGAATCCAATTGGCTGAGCTTGACCCAGCGGGAATTGTTGGATGCTTATGCTAGTCTAGCTGCACTGGCCATTGAACGTGCCCAATTGGCCGAACAAGCCAAGCAGGCCGACATCGCTTCCGCTACTGAAAAATTGCAAACAGCCCTACTCAATTCTATTTCACATGACCTCCGTACACCGCTTGTCGCCATTACGGGTGCGCTCAGTGCCCTCGATGAAGATGCTGATGCACTGAATGCATCTACCCGTATGGCACTCGTTGAAAACGCGCGTGGTGAAGCAGAACGATTAAATCGACTCGTTGGTAATCTGCTCTCGATGACGCGTATCGAAAGCGGAGCCATCAAACTACATCAAGAACCTGGCGATATCCAAGACTTGGTTGGCACAGCGCTCGAACAACTCGGCAAACGCATCGAAAAACATAGGATAAAAGTCCATGTGCCCGCAGATTTCCCGCTCGTGCCAATGGACTTTGCTCTTATGGTGCAGGTCGTTGTAAACCTTTTGGAGAATGCAGTCAAATATTCTCCAGAGGATTCAATCATTGAAGTCTCTGCTGCACTTGGGGACGGAAGAGCCCGCCTCCAATTCGCAGACCGAGGGGTAGGCATCCCCTCCGAAGACCTGACTCGTGTGTTCGACAAGTTCTATCGAGTCCAACGCCCGGAGAGCGTCAGCGGGACCGGACTTGGATTATCCATCAGCAAAGGCATTGTCGAGGCACATCATGGTAGTATTTTCGCACAGGTACGAGAAAACGGTGGAACGATCATGACCATTCAACTGCCGTTAAACGGAAACAAGGACTAAAGTCGGGATGGAAGAGGGACAGAGGGTGCTAGTTGTTGATGATGAATCATCCATCCGACGTTATTTGCGCGCTGCATTGAGCGCTCAGGGATTCGCAATCTTCGAAGCCGCGAACGGAGAGGCAGCTATCAATTCGGTCATCACCGACCGTCCCGATATCATCATCCTTGATCTTGGCCTTCCTGATTTGGATGGAATTGAGGTCACTCGGCGCCTGCGTGAGTGGTCGCAAACACCCATTATCATCCTTTCCGTGCGCGAATCTGAACACGATAAAATCGCCGCCCTTGATGCAGGCGCGGATGATTACCTCACGAAGCCATTCGGCACAGGGGAACTTATGGCACGCATGCGTGTGGCCTTAAGGAAATTGACCAGCAATTCGAATGAGCCGGTCCTTCAGGTCGGCAACCTGCAGATGGATGTATCCCGCCGCATTGTTA
>Ga0137374_10012022_pt1 | contig 10113 bp, 10 predicted proteins | sample SagtaG_20_FD_104811 | JGI IMG/M metagenome (GOLD analysis project Ga0137374, IMG submission 104811) | Vadose zone soil microbial communities from Sagehorn Ranch, Mendocino, California, USA - Sage1_R_100_16 metaG | ecosystem: Environmental > Terrestrial > Soil > Vadose zone | place: USA...
GCTTTTTGCAACCTTAATTGATATTTTTCCACCGGTGTTTGGGACAAAATCGACAGAATTCTTTACTAAGTTGGATATAACTTGTCCTATTCGCTTTGAATCACAATTAATTGAGAGTTTATCGGCAGGCGGAGTTATGTGTGCATCAAATTTTATTTCTTTGTCCTCCATTAGGGGTTGGAGATCAGATATATTCTCATTGACGAGCTTGGAAACATATACTTCCTTCTTGTTTAATCGCAATTTACCAATGTCTAGTTTATAAACGTCCATTACATCATTTACGAGCATTTCCAACTTGGAAATATTATTATGCATCATCTGAACGGCCTTTTTTTGCCTATCGTTCAAGGATCCGAGTGCATCCGTTTTAAGAAACATTTCCGAATACATCTTTAGAGGAGTAAGCGGTGTTTTCAACTCATGACTAACCATAGAGATGAACTCTTCTTTGGCCAATTCTGTCTTTACCAGCTCTTGGTTTGCCCGTCTGAGGTCTCTTTCGATTTCAAGCAACTCATCATTTTTAATTGCAACTGTCTTTGTTAGCTCCTTCTGCGTATCGATATAGTTTCTTATTGAACTCACCATAGAGTTGAAGGATCCTCTGAGGACAGCAAGTTCGTCGGTACCTTTTTGATCTAGTGAAATGTCTAGGTTTCCTTTTTGTATTTCTGAAATAGCATGAGTAAGATTGGTTATGGGCTTTAGAATTCTTGCAACAAGATATAAAACCAGTATAAGTATTCCTATTATAAGTATACCAAAAAAGATTTGCAATAGCATTAGGTTCCTTGAATTTAAATCTACTTGCTGCCCCAGTTTGGTAACCAATACGTCCGATGACTTGATTAGCTGAGAAGCCTCTGATTCAATTTCTTTCTTTTCGGTTTCTATTTTTGCGCCGGTTTTTGGTGAGATATTTGCCTGGCCGTTTTTGCTTTCGTTTATTATATTATTCGTAATAGTTGTTCTAAATATATTCCAGTCCTTCTCAATGAATTCCCATGGTTTTGAGAACTCTGAAGGTAGCGCCTTTAAAAATACTTCTGAAGTTGTTCCACCGTCCTTTAAGGTCCTTATGTTTGCTTGAAGATTATTTATTGCTGCTTGAACCTGTATGACATCTAAAGACCCATCAAGATACTTTTCGACTTGCAATAGGAGTCTTTCTGTAAGAAATCTGTTCTTTCCAGCAATGTTAATTGAATTACCTAATGAAGACCCTTGTGATTGGAAGAGTGCTAGTATGCCAAAACTACCAACAATAAGAATAATTTCGATAACAATAAGAATCGAAATTTTTAAAATAACTTTAGTTTTTAACTTTTGCAACATATTGAATCTCATGGGGACTTTTCCCCGGCTCCGTAGACCAATTTATACGTACATTAACCATTCTACAACCCACCTACATCGAATTGTGGACTACCATTCTATTCATTTCATCAACGACCTCTAAAAAATCCTGACCCTTGCCTGTGATTCTAAATACCTTACTTCTACCACTGCAAACTCAATGTAACCTGTTAGGTTCATAGAAGATAGATTTGTTACTACGGAAAATTGCAGAACATGGTTTTCTCTCATCTTTTCCAATCTTCTTGCTACAGTCTTTGGCGATAGTAAAGTTGCCTTAGCAATATTTTCAATTGACATTTTGGGATCTGATAACAAACATTTCATAATCTTCAAATCAGATCTATAAACTTTCATTGTCACGGGTGAATATTTTGCAAAGATCCCCTCCACTTTTGATGATAAAATAAAATTAGCAGTTCTATCTAGGCTTGATATATATGCTAAAACATCTCCTAGGAGGCTTATCTTATTAAGCATTTCTTGTTCTTTAATTGTTTTATCAATATATCTAATTGTTAAAATACACTCTTTTTCATATCCAAGTATTACAGGATTTACAAAAAGTACAAAGCTTCTTATTGCACTATTGGTTACCATTTTGTTAATCCTTTCCTTTACAGCGCTTGGCATTATTCCAACTTCAGAAGCTATATTCCTATAAGGAGTTCTAGAATCTCTAGATAGTAACTTCATAATCCGTAAATCTGTGATATCCAGCCTTGTCTGTTGCAATATGTGTTGATGTTTTTGTATCTAAATATGGTTTTATACATCTATCTCCTCTGACTTTGATATTATTTATAGCGAGCAGAGTATTCCAATTAATATGAACCCGAAACACCATTGGATAAATATCCTGCCCGGCTACACGTTCTGCAACCCCTTTTTGAATTGACCCGACCAACATGAGCATTTATGTACATGTATATGCGTGTGGCTTTCCAGTTAGACTAGTGAATTGATAATACAGGAAACAGCCTTCAAATAAGGCACTTTTTGACTCGGCAATGGATTAAAAAAGCATATTTCTTAAATACAATCATATACTGTCACAATTTGCATGACTTACCAATTGGATGAGCCATTTTTCGAAGAAAAAGGAAGGATTACGGCACAGAAAGAAATTGGAGACAATAAAATACAAATGACATATTCATCTATTGGGACATTTAAGGGAAATATAGAAGTAACAAACTCGGGAGATTTTGTAAGCGTGCCGAAAGATAACAAGGGAACTTCAGCTCAAGGACAAGGAGTAGTAACTACAAAGGATGGTAGAGAAAAGGCAAATTATACTTTCCTACAAGTAGGAAAGACTATTACTAAGGATGGTAAGCCAGTGTTGCGTGGGCTTGGGTGCGCGGTCTGGAGTACAGACTCTACTGGCAAGTTAGCATTTCTTGATAATATGTTAACTTTCTTTATTATCGAAGTAGATGAGATGGGAAATTTCTCAGGCAAAGATAGAGAATTAAAATAATAATGTACCTACTACTACCATTCCCGTATTATTTCTCAGCATATGATGCTGCAGGGAGGCAAGAATATACATAAAGACGAAATTTTGTCTTGCGCCATATACGACCCTGCGTATATTTGTTCTTTGTCGTTACTTCAGAAAGGAATCATATGCTTTTCGGGTATAACCAGTTTCGCAACAATCTACTCAACAGAGGCATAGCAAAATATGTAAGACCTATGACCAGTATTATATTCATAAATAAATTAAAAAGTAACGGCTGGAATCCTAAGAAAGTTCTAAGAATAAAAGACATAACAGCAGAATTTAGAAAACTGACTGCACAGTTTGAAAGAGATGCTATAGATGCTGTACTTCATGACGACCTTAATCTGATTCCTGAAATACTGTTACAGAATACAGATTCTCAAGGCTCTCCAAATATTGGTCACAATTCTTCCAATTGAGTTGCCCGCTTGAAGTGCTTCGTCGTAGCTGACCGGTTTATCAGCCTTTTTTGCTGTTTTTGATTTCTTGCGGCGTTTAAACCAGGCCATAGCCAATGTTCGTTATACGCTATTATAGTTATCAGTTGTCGCTAGACTCGCGCCTCTTTTGAATGATTAATGGGCTAACGAAGTCCCACGTTACTGATATAGAAGTCTGGCATAGGACCTTATTCCGATTTCCTTATAATTACATCGGGCTATGAATGAGTTCCAGAAGAAACATTGAGAGCACCATTAAAGCAGTTTTTCAAAGTATTGAAAAGGAAGAATTGTAAGTTGTGGCCATGGTCTGGCTTCACACTCAGAGACTGGCAAATGTGCTACCCACATTGGATTTGGAGATACATGTCACGAACCTGAATAAAATACTGAAATTGAAGCGTGTTAACCTATGACTCCTACTTGTATTATTCATCTTTCTAACTTGCATACAAGTAGGCGTGCACGTGCAATTATTAAGCGGAACCAAGACGGGAGGTGTCCCTTTTGTAATATTAAATTTGATTTGGATAATGACGTTGTAGTGAGTCATGGTAGTGCCAAAAGAAGGTATTATCATGAGAAATGCGCTAACCGATTGAATATAATTTAATTTAATCTTCGTTCATAACGAAAATTTGAATATTTTAATATTTTAGGGAATATCATTTATCCCCTAGAATATGGGCTAGCATAGTACATCGGTGGGCCAGGTCTTGGCTTCGTCATGCATCCTAATTGAGATCTTGGTCCATCAATTTTAAAACTATATCTCGCTATGACAATCTATATCGTGGTCAACCTTATCTTCTCGCGCTACTTCTTGATCGCAACGTTCGCACTTGACTTTCTCCTTGCGGTGATAGTAACACTCTTCGCAGTAAAGTTTTTCGTACTTTGGTGACTCGCTATATTCTTCGTAGAATATCGTTTTTTCTTCTCCACATACGCCGCATCTTGCTATTTTCGCGGACTTGCGCATTGTCATAGTTGGAGATTTTTATTTATAAGGTTAGCATCATACCTTCATACTGTGATCAATGGCGAATCCAAACTATTTCATTCCGGAGGTCTGTATAATCTGTATGCGATAACTAAAATGATGATTAACTTAATAAATTCCTACCCTGTCAGCAGGAAGCAGTCTCGCCTGATACGAGACAGGTAGTAGATGACTTGTCCCAATGAGCAGGGTAGGAACCCTTTTTCAGTTTCCGTGTTTTCTTCTCTGCCTTATTTAGGTCTGGCACATTCTTTTTCAATGCGTTTATGGAGCGAGCATAAGACATGATACGATTACGATCCTAAGCAGCGAAGACATTCATTTCATTCAGATGTTTTATTTCCTTCACCATTTTTCGTTTGCCTAATCTTAAACCAACTTCCATCATAAGTAACGAAGGAACAAAGCCCATCATTAACCATCCAATCATTTCTAGTGATTCCATACTACTGATAATTGAAAGATAAGATATCACCTTATGTCAACACGAGTTATTAGAATTCAAATGAAAGTATGATTTCTCATATTAAAATAAAAATAAGGCAACGTAGTTACGTGCGAATGTTTATTCCGTATTCCTGTGACTGAAAACCAGTCTTAAGCGACTTATTAGCAAGTAAGCATAGAGCATAGTATGAAGTACCGTAGCAGGACAGATCTGATTGCTGGTGTCTTGAGTTGTGCTGCTGAAGAAATAGGAGGAGAAGGAGCACCACTAACACACATAATGTACAAATCATTTCTTTCATATCGTCAAGTAAAGAGCATATCTAAAATAGAGTCACCTATTCAAGAAAAACAGAAGGACAACACCTTCAGCCGCAAGAGATGCTTCTTAATGTGTAAATCATGCTATTGGTGTGCATCATGTTTATCAGCCGATGATGGTAGCATTTCAAGATGTCCCGTATGCTGTACTAATAAAATGGATTGCTTATCCATCTCCCATTCTGAATGTTATAGACTTGACTATGATCAGATCCGTGGAATGGTATTGCAATTTTGGACCGAGATCGAAGGTGATATTCCAAGTTGAATATCGCTTACAAAGAAGAAAGCAATTTCTTGACGACTGGATACATGTGGACCTTGTACTACCGGACAACATATTGACTGTAGAGGATCTAATTGTAATTGTACCGATGCAAGTCATAATCCAAGATAGATCATAATTTATCTGTCAAATAATTCTATTACGAATGCCGAATTTATGTTAGTTTACTAGGTGACGATTGTGATGTTTAGATGATTTGGTCCAGCCCAACATCTACATAGATATGGATAGTCATAACTTGTTATAGAGCAATTTCTAATTCGTTAATATGGTTTCGTCTTTATCCATCGACTTATTATTAATTATTAATTAATAACCGTTTAATTACATGAAGTATCACAGCAGGCCTGAAATATATGCATCTATTCTGCAGTCGAATTCCATCCTGTAATGTCATTTGATGACTCAAAACTATGGGCTTACATTTCAAATAAGTGAGTAACAAATCAGAATTATGATCTAGTATTTGATATTCATTTCCTTATTAAGAACTGACATCTATTCGCAAATTATGGGAAACCGACACAGGAATGAAATAATCGCATCTATTCTACAGTCAGTCTTAAATGCAAGAGCATATTATGGAATAAGAATAACTCAGATAATGTACAATTCCTTTCTATCATACGCTACTTTAATTCACTATTTGAAACTACTAACAGAGAATGGTTCACTGGAATATTATGGACCCAACAAGACGTATAGAATCACAGATAAAGGATTACTTTTCTAGAATTACAGAGTAAAATAGGTGAAATGTTGGAGGTCTGATAAACTTGGACTAGCTTATATTGCTTATCAAGTCTTATTTAGTCTGAAGAGCCAGGACATACAAGTGTAAAATATAATACCATGTAAAGGATCAACTTAATATCTAACTTTCACGAAATATATCAATGACAAAACCCTATTGCCATATTTGCAAAGAAGGTGGACGTGAGTGCATAGAGGTGTCAGAACGCTCTGAACTCCTTTTTGTGAAATCACACCTAAGATGCCATACGTGTGGAAGACCGCTTGTAGGATAAGATAAGATAAAATTAGATTCCTAAACCTACACCTCCTTTGTCTGGATAAGCCAGTAATCGCCTTATCAAGGAGAATTATTTGTTCTGATGGGCCAAGTTAAGATTTTAGTATTGTTATGACGAAGCCCTGGCCCATCATTGTCTTTGTGTATTAGAGTAATAGTAGGTAAAGAACAGTTAATAAAAAGAAAGAGGGATAAAATTTGTAAACAAGGCGGTTGATCATTCAGCCTTGATTGACTTGACACAAGTATCGCAATATCTTTCTATCTGGGAAGCGCCACCAACGTCGAAATATGCAATTTGGGTTGAAACATTTCCACAATTGACACAGACTTTATTTAGATCACGCTCATCAGTGACTGGCACTATAGCCCGTAAGGTTCTCAATTCCTTTTTCTTTTCCCTATACAACTAATCATTCAATACAGTGTAATATGAAAGACATCCACTGACTTAATTTTGTTTATACCCGGTACAATTTTTCCGAAGTTCACAGTTTAGCAATGTCGTCATAGATGTCTTCAATTAAAAGTCAGATGTTAAGAATTGTAAAACTATTTTGACATAACATGATAACGGATAGAAAATCATAATTATTTGGGAAAATTAGGATTTAAAGATGAGTAGCAGATCTATTAAAATCTATTACCAAAAATTTTCGTATTAATACTTACTTATCAACATTATTTGCCGTAAATTAAAAAGATTTATTCATATTGACTCGATTACCTTCCTGATAAATCACGGCAATTTGAAGAAATTAGAATTAATCACTAAATGGATGAAATACTTCAATATAGTCTATCAACTCTTATAGTATGAAAGGTAACAACCCTAATAGAGACGGCATGGCCGCCTTCGTCTATGTTTAACAATCGATCTTGTAGGGCTTGCGGCACTTATTTGACTCCGACTGCTCTCTGCAATATATGTAAAGAACATGTATCATGGACTTGTGGGAAATGTTTCAAGATTGATGACATCACACATAGACATGACTATTGTAGATTATCCTATAAACTTCAGGCGGTTGTGGTGAGTCTCAAGAAACAAAGTAGATAATAGAGTAAAGTAACGACAAGTGTACATCAAGTATCACTCTCCATCCATGATATTTCCAAAGCTAATTCCGCGGTCATTGCTTTGTACTAAAGATATCATATCTCCTTTACTAAGAGCATGATTATTCCATACCACAGTTATGCCAGAACCAAAAACAGCTAATTCTGCATTAAAGGAACTAGTATCATTTTTACTTAGCTTTATAATGGAATCAAACTGCAGTGGACCGGCGTCTTATCGAAGATCTTATTTTGCATCAACAAGAGAATCCGAATATAGAATATATGTATAAAATTGAAGCCTTTACGAAGAGAGGTACGAATGTGAATAAAATCAAAAAGACAATCCTGGATAAAACAGGTATGGTCCCGGAAGTTTATGATGATGGTACACATTATGTTGTTAATCAAAAACTAACTTTAGAAACGCTCAGAGAAATTTCACAGTGTGACCAATATATTTTAGAAATTATAGGTGAATACATTGGCAATGTAGGTTTGAAAGAGTCCGAGCACAAGTATGAGTAATTGTTATGCTCCTATTACTGTAATCTCATTATCTTGGATACTTAAACTTAAACTAAAGTTTGGAAACATTCTGTAACAAGATTAATTTAATATTTCAAACACTCTTGCTTGGCAGTGTTGCTCAAGGAAGTAGTTATTCAAGATATGGAAAACTAGAATAATATAGCTCTCAGATGGTCAAATGTAAAAGCTGTGGAGAAGCTCATCCTTCTGGCATTCAGATGGACCAAGCCTCCTTTCAGACTACAACACTTTCGAACAACAGCGAAAATTGTTCTAAATGTGGTGCTGTATCTACCTACAATAAGGAAGATTACTTCTTCCAATAATTTTTTTCGATTTCTCTACTTATGATGCCTATTAGGATTATAATTCTAAATTCTTTAACTCTTCGTTTTCATAGTTGTTTGAGCCATACATAAGGTCAGTAAAAGCATCAGACATATGTTGTAGACTTTCAATTGTCATATCCGAATATTCTGAATATTTTCCTCCAGACAATAGTTGTTTAAAGCCGATAGAGGTGTATCCAAGTTGATTAGCTCGATACAATATTACTGCTGCTCTGCGGTAATCTGATGGATGAAGATGCAGTTTATTATGAATACCTCTATCCAAATATTCTTTGAGTTTAGCACCCTGACTTTCGCTTAATTCTTTCTCAAGTTCCATTAGAAAAGTAACTTGTATTAGGTATTTTATGTTTCGTGAATAACTGGCATTATGAATGAGATGGAGTATAATATTAGATGATGAAATCTAGCTATTGAGATTAGACAACCCAAAAAGTCAAAATCTTACTAGATAGTCAAGCTGCATAAAACCTAGTTCTTTCATTTTGTCTTCAAAGTCCTCTCTTTTAAGACATCTTCTACAGACAGGACCTTTAGTTGAAGGTAAAGCCCTTTTCCTATGGCATATTACACATTCAACATAGTGTTTTCCCTTCATAGAACCATTAGCCATCAACCCTAGTTCCTGAATTGATTTCCACACCGAATACAATGACTTGCAGTAGCCTTATTTACAGCTCCACAATTTGGATTTGGACATATTTTTTCTTCCTCTATATGTCTCTTTTCAGCTTCCATCCTTATCTATTCCTGAGTAGTATAATAGATATAGATTGGTGTTAAGCAATCTTAAAATTGATAAGAAACGCGTGCTTGTCGAGGTCTACTAAAATTATTTTAGAGATATTGTTGAATTATTAGTTCTAATTACCACCAGTTTATCAGTTCCAGACTCTGCTCCCCATACTTCGCCGCTCTGGCCAAGTAGTTGGCGCACATTTGCCCCAGGACTTGGCAAGGAGAAAACTTCAAACTTCTGTTGCGATGGATTAAAGCGAACTAGAGAATTTGAACCAAAATCGCTCAACCATACGAAATCCTTGTCGTCTACAAAAATTGCATACGGCTGTGGATTATTTCCTGGAAGTTGCCATTCTTTCCATGTATTAGTAAATGGATCATACAGACCCAACTTTCCTGCATTCCATTCACTGAACCAAACTCGGTCTTGAGAATCAGACCAAACCCGGCGTGCTCCCTGGTCCTGCGTTGGTGGTTGTAATACAGTAGCATTACCAGTGTCTAAATTGATACGAGCAATATACCCGCCAGCCAGCGAAGCAAAGTAAACCGAACCTTCGGGGGTTGTCGAGATACCATAAGGTCCTACTCCGCGAGGCGCATTGAAAACCTCCATCTTTCCAGAGGGTGGGTCCAAGCGGCCATAAATCCCGCTCTGACCGGTAAACCATAGAATACCCTTAGAGTCAACTGTAGCGGTATTCAAATTCGAATAGCGAGTATTCCCAGGCAGGGGAAATACTTTCACCCCTCGAGTTTCTGGATTAACGCGCACAATGCTATTCAGACCTCCATCAGTAATCCAAGGAGCGCCATCTGGTCCTACGATAACGCCATGCGGCGCAGATCCCTGTCCCAAAGGAATATGATGAGTCTTGCCTATTGTTGGATTCAATAATCCTAATTCTCCTGAACCTTGGGCCGTATACCAAACCGAACCATACTTTGCAGGCGCAACATCGTGAGGTTGAGAGCCAGATGGGACTGGGAATTCTTGAATCAATGGCTTCGAAGTGACAATTGGAATTAGTCC
>Ga0137374_10012023_pt1 | contig 10112 bp, 8 predicted proteins | sample SagtaG_20_FD_104811 | JGI IMG/M metagenome (GOLD analysis project Ga0137374, IMG submission 104811) | Vadose zone soil microbial communities from Sagehorn Ranch, Mendocino, California, USA - Sage1_R_100_16 metaG | ecosystem: Environmental > Terrestrial > Soil > Vadose zone | place: USA...
CTCCCCATCCTGGCGATCTGCCGCGGCATCCAGCTCGTCAACGTGGCCCTCGGCGGCACGCTCTTCCAGGACGTGCGCAGCGACCCCGGGACCCAGCTCCAGCACAGCCAGCCGGAGGCGCGCGACCAGCCCACCCACAAGGTGCAGGTGAAGGTGGGGAGCCGTCTCGCGAAGACACTCGGGACCGACGAGCTCGAGGTCAACAGCATGCATCACCAGGCGGTGAAGGCGCTCGGCGCGGGGCTGGCCGCGGTCGCCTGGGCGCCCGATCAGATCATCGAGGGGATCGAGCTGACCGACCCCTCGCGCTTCGTCCTGGGCGTGCAGTGGCATCCCGAGGAGCTCTGCGGCCACTCCGAGCCCGCGCGCCGCCTCTTCGCCGCCCTGGTCGCTGCCGCAGTCAGATAAAGCAGCCCAACCTCGATGGTTGCCTTGACGTCTTACACCTGGAAGCCCGAGGTCAACAGCATGCATCACGAGGCAGTGAGGGCGCTCGGCGCGGGGCTGGCGGCGGTCGCCTGGGCGGATCAGATCATCGAGGGGATCGAGCTGACCGAGCCCTCCCGCTTCGTCCTCGGCGTGCAGTGGCTTCCCGAGGAGCTCTGCGGCCACTCCGAGCCCGCGCGACGCCTCTTCGCCGCCCTCGTGTGATCCACGCGCTCCTAGTCACGGCGGCGCGCGCCGCCGCCGCATGAGTGAGCCCGAGCCCGCGGTCCTCGCCCAGGAACCGACGGCCAGCGCATCCCGCCGCAGCTTCTCGATCCTCGTCACCGTCGTCTGCTCCATCATCGTGGCGATCTACGTCGGCCTGCCGCTCGGCCCGCTCCTCCGGGACTCGTCGCCGCTCGCTCAGCTCGACCGGCCGGAGGACTCCCTGGAGCGGCTCGTGACACGCGAGCTGGACCTGCGCGAGGCCATGCGCCACGGGCTCGTCTGGGAATGGCGCCTCTATCGGATCCTCACGGGCACCGAGGATCCGGTCCGCGAAGCCGAGACCTGGTACGAGGAGCTGGCCGACGCCATCGACTCGAACTCGGCCGCACTCCACCGGGCGATCCTGCTGGCCGAGTCCGGTGACCCGGATCGCGTGGAAGAGGCCATCGCCACGTGGAAGGAGCGCGGCGAGTCCGCCGAGCGGATGGCAAGCTGGGTGAGCGCCGCGTATCTCGGCGCCCCGCTCGAGCCCGAGGCCGGGCGGGCCCTGATCGCCGAGTTCCGCGACAAGCTCGGGCCGGACTGGTTCACCGACACGCTCGTGGGGCGCATCGCCGCCCGCATCGGAGACGCGAGGGCGCGGTCCCAGGCCGAGTCGGCCATGGTGGCGCGCGGCCGGGTGCTGCACCTGCGCCTGCGCCTCCTGATGGCGCTCGTCACGGTCCTGCTCGCGGCGGGGGCGCTCGCGCTCACCCGGATTCTCGCCCGCCCGTCGCCCGTGCGCGTCGCCGCCGCGCCGCTCCCGCCCGACTGGAGCACGGCCGACGGCTACGCGCTGTTCGTCCGCGGTCTGGGCGCGCCGCAGGCCATCGTCCTGGTGATCTTCTTCCTCCTCCGGCGGCAGTCGCCGCTCGAGTCGGTCCTCGTCATGGCGGCTGATCTGCCGGTCTTCTGGTGGATTGCCCGCTACCTCCGGAGGCGCGACACCTCGATGCGCGCCGCCTTCGGCCTCGTGCCCGGCCCTGACGGCTGGCCGCGCCTGCTCGGCGTGACGCTGATCCTGATCGCCGTCGCCCTCGTCGCCGACACCCTGATCGACACGGCTGGCGGTCTCGTTGGACTCAAGTCCCACTGGGCCGACGGCTTCTCGGAGGACCTGCTGTGGGATCCGCGCTGGGCCTTCATGACGAACGTCCTCAACGCGACGGTGTGGGCGCCCGTCATCGAGGAGCTGACCTTCCGGGGGCTGCTCTATGCGACCCTGCGCACCCGCCTCGGGGTCTGGCCGGCGGCGCTCCTGAGCGCGGCCATCTTCGCGCTGCCGCACGGCTATGGCGCGGCCGGATCGCTGTCCGTGCTGGTGAGCGGAGTGTTGTGGGCCGTGGCCTACGAGCGGACGCGGAGCCTCCTCCCGGGCCTGCTCGCCCACTCGGCGAACAACGTCATGTCCACGATCTGGGTTGTCGGGCTCCTTCGGATGTGACTACGCGGCGCGCAGACGGGCAAAAGTCACGACGAGGTGGCGTAATCGCTGAGCTGGAGGATCTTCAGATGAAGGCAGCCGTGTCCAGCGCGGCGGGGCCACGGCCGAGATCCGCGATCAATCCCACGAGCGGCGCTCGCGTTCCACGTGACTGGCCGCATCGACGCCCCGCCAGAGTTCTTTGCCGAGCCCACGAAGCTCGAGGATGGATCGTGGTGTCGGCTCCGCCACGGCCCGGGACAGGAGGTGGATGACCTCCTGCGCGACCGATCGATGCTGACGCCGGGCGCGCGCCTGGAGCTTCTTGTACAGGCCGTCGGGGAGGTTCTTGATGTTGAGCGTCGCCATGGCTTCCTCCGCTTTCCCTCCATTATATGGAGGCGCGCCGAACGCCCTGTCAATGGAGGGAGAATTTGTCATGCCGGCGGCGACAGGTACTTCGCGAACCAGTCGAGGATGTGCCGGAACCGCGCCAGCCGGTGCCGCGGCTTGCCCGAGCGCGACAGCTCGTGGTTCTCGTCGGGGAAGCGCAGGAACAGCACCTCCTTCCTGAGCTTCTTGAGCGCCACGAAGAACTGCTCCGCCTGGCCCATGGGACAGCGGAGATCGTCCTCCGAGTGGATGATGAGGAGCGGCGTCGTGACGTGCTTGGCGTACGAGACCGGCGATCGGTCGAGATACTCGCTCGGGTCCTCCCAGGGCAGGACGCCCAGCTCGACCATGTTGAAGAGGTGGCCGATGTCGCTCGTGCCGAACATCCCCCACTGGTCGTTGACCGCCCGCTCCGAGCAGGCCGCCTTGAAGCGGTCGGTGTGGCCGACGATCCAGCTCGTGAGGAAGCCGCCGTAGCTGCCACCGATCAGCCCCAGCCGATCGGCGTCGATGAAGTCACAGCGCCGGAGCGCCTCGTCGAGCCCTGCCATCACATCGGCATAGTCGCCACCGCCCCAGTCGCGGACCACCGCGCACGTGAAGGCCTCCCCGTAGCCCTGGCTCCCCCGCGGGTTCGTGTAGAGCACGACGTAGCCGGCGCCCGCATAGACCTGGAACTCGTCGAAGAAGGCATGGCCGTACTGGGCATGCGGGCCCCCGTGGACGTTGAGGAGTAGCGGCCGCCGGGTCTCGGACCCAAGCCCGAACGGCCTCATCACCCAGCCGTCCACCTCGAAGCCGGCGCGGGTGTAGCGGAACCGCTCCGGCCGCGACAGGGCGACTTCCTCCCTCCATGGCCCGTTCAGATCGGTGAGCTGCCGCTCGGCGGCGCCGTCCGCGCCGGCGACGAACACCTCGGCGGGAGTCACCGGGTCGGTCGCGGCGAACGCCAGCCGGTTGCCATCGCGGGCGGCCGAGAAGCCGGTGACGACGCGCTCTCCACCGACCACTCGCTGCGTGGGCGCGTCGCCCGATGCGCCCACGCGGTAGAGGGACAGGGCCCCCTGGTCCTCGGCCGCGAAGATGATCCACCGCCCGTCGGGCGACCACAAAGGGCGCACGCCGAGCGGCGCGCACGAGCGGTCGAAGGCCGAGGTGAGACACGCCGGCGCTCCTCCCTCGACGGAGATGGTGAACACGCGCGCGTTGCGTCCGAACGCGTTGAGGTGGCGGCGGCCCAGGTAGGCGAGCGTCCGCCCGTCGGGAGCGAAGGAGGCGAGGCCCGCCGGACCGGCGGTATCCGTCACCCGCCACGGCTCCCCACCTTCGGCGCCGACGAGCCAGATGTCGCTGGCATCGTCGTGGTCGCGGTCCTCGTGGCGCGCGGAGGTGAACGCGATCAGCCGCCCGTCGGGCGACCAGGAGGGATCCGCATCGACCCAGTCGCCGTCGGTGAGCTGCGTGGGCGGTCCGTCGCCGTCAGCCGCCACGGCGAAGACGTGCGGCCGCCGATCATAGGTGAAGCCCTCGCCGTTGTACTTGTACTTGAGCGTGGTGATGACGCGGGCCGGCCGCGACTTCTGCTTCTCCTCCTCGCTCTCCGGGTCCTCCCAGCCGCCCACGCGGGAGACGAAACAGAGCCGCGCGCCATCCGGAGACCACACCGGGTTCGTCACGCCGTTCTTGAGATCGGTGAGGCGGACGGGCTCGCCCCCATCGGCCCGCAGCACGTAGAGCTGCCCCTTCTTCTTCGCCTCGCGGTCGGAAACGAAGGCAAGGCGGCTGCCGTCGGGAGACCAGCGTGGCTCGGTATCGCGCTTCGGCCCCGCCGTGAAGCGCCGCGGCGCGCCGCCCGCGGTGTCCACCACCCAGATCCGGGAAAGGTACTCGTCCTTCTCCTCGGAGAGCGTGGTCGCCACGAAGGCCACGCGCGCTCCGTCGGGCGAGATCTGGGGATCGCTCACCCAGGTGATCCGGGTGATGTCCTCCGGGGTCATGGCCCGCCGCGCCGCTTCAGTCATGGTCGCACTGGGAGGAGGCTACAGGAGTGTCCAGCGGGAGGGCGCGCCCGGCGCCACCTCCTCGGCGACGCGCCCCTCCTGCCTCAACTTCTTCAAGTGCGAGTGCACCGACATGGCGGCGTGGCCGTGCAGCGCGACCGGGACGTCCGCGTAGATCGCCTTGACCATGTCGGGAATCGTGCGGGCGCCGGCGCCGAGCATTTCCAAGATTTGGCGCTCGCGGAGCATCCGGTGGTCGAGATACTCCTGGATCTTCCCGGGCGCGTCCTCGATCACGGGGCCGTGGGCGGGATAGATGCGCCGCACGCCGAGCCCCTGCACGCGCCGGAGCGAGTCGAGGTACTGGCCGAGATCTCCGTCCTCGTCGGGGATCACCGTGGTGGAGCCGCCGAGGATGAGATCGCCGGTGAACAGCGCCTGCTCCTCGGGCAGGTAGTAGCAGAGGTGATCGGAGGCGTGCCCCGGCGTGTGGATGGGGATCAGGGTCACGCCCTCGCCGGCGACGGGCTGGCCATCGTGGAGATCCCGGATGCCCTCCGGGAGCGCGGCATCCTTGAAGATCATCTTGGCGACGGAGATCCCCGGGAAGCGCTCCCTCAGCGGGGTCACTCCCCCCATGTGGTCGCGATGTCGATGGGTGAGCACGATCCGCTCGGGCCGCGCCCATCCGCGCCGTTCGAGGTAGGCCGCGAAGAGCGGCAGGTACTCCGGCACGCCCGCCCCCGTGTCGATGAGAATGGGGTGGGAGCGGCCAACCAGGTAGGTGTTGGTGCCGGGACCGGTCAGCATCCCCGGGTTGAGGCCGAGGACGCGGCCGACGAGGTCGGTGGGCTCCGCGGTCCGGGGGAAATCGGGGTCGATCCAGCTCATGGCTCCCTCACGCGTGTCCTCATCTTACGCGATCCGTGACCTCCGGACCGGACAGCGCCCATGGCCAGGATCAGTTGATCAGGTTCCCGGCCGCGGCGAAGTCGGCGGGGGGTCGTAGGCCCGAATCGGGGGCAAGGGGCCGGTCCACGGCTCGACCTGGACGAGCGCGTGCTGGCCCGAGCAGCCCTGGGCCAGCTTGGAGGTGCCCCGGTCGAAGGTGAGCACGTTCGGGTTGCCATGCACGCACATCGCGTCAGGATCGGCCGGGTCCACCGGGTCGTACCACGCCCCGGTGGCGAGCTGCACCACGCCCGGGCGCACGGCGTCGCTCACGACGGCGCCGGCGAGGCAGCTTCCCCGGTCGTTGAACACGCGCACGACGTCGCCGCTCCGGATGCCGCGCCGGGCGGCGTCGCCGGGGTTGATGCGGATCGGCTCGCGCGCCTGGACCTTGGCCGACTGACTGAGCGCCCCCACGTCGAGCTGGCTGTGAAGGCGTGTCGTCGGGTTGTTCGCGATGAGGTGGAGCGGGTAACGCTCGGTCAGGGGCGACCCGAGCCACTCGGTGGGTTCGAGCCAGGCTGGATGGCCGGGGCAGTCCTTGTAGCCGAACCCATCGATGGTGGCCGAGAAGATCTCGATGCGGCCGCTCGGGGTCCGGAGCGGCGCGCGCTCCGGGCTGGCCCGGAAGTCGTCGAGGAACACCAGGTCGTCGTCGACATCGGGCACCTCCACGAGGCCGGCCGCCCAGAACTCGTCGAAGGGGGGCAGCCGCGGACCGCCGCCTTCAGCGAGCCGCTTCCGCCAGCCGTCGTAGAGATGGCGCAGCCACGCCATCTCGTCCCGGCCGTCGGTGAAGCGGCGCTCCACCCCGAGCGCGACGGCGAGGTCGGAGAAGATGTCGTACTCGTTCCGGGCCTGGACGTAGGGCTCGACCGCCCGGTGCATGGCGATCAGGCAGGTATCGTTGGGCGACCCGCCGATGTCATTCCGCTCCAGGGTCATCGTCGCCGGCAGCACGATGTCGGCGTGGCGGGCCATCGGAGTCCAGAAGGGGTCGTGGACGACGATCGTCTCCGGGCGGGCGAGCGCGCGGCGCAGGCGTCCCAGGTCCTGGTGGTGGTGGAAGGGGTTCCCGCCGCTCCAGTAGACGAGGCGGATCTCGGGATACACCAGACGCTGGCCGTCGAAGTCGAACGGCTCGCCCGGATGCAGCAGCATGTCCGCCACCCGGGCGAAGGGGATGAAGGCGCGGACCGCGTTCGTTCCTTGCGGCAGGGCCGGAGGGCCGACGCGCAGGGGCGCCCGGCCGACGTAGCCGAGCGAACCGTAGCCGAGGCCGAAGCCGCCGCCGGGCAGCCCGATCTGGCCGAGCATGGCGCCGAGGGTCACGGCCATCCAGGGCGCCTGCTCGCCGTGCTCGGCGCGCTGGAGCGACCAGTTCACGTTGATCAGCGTTCGCTTCGCCGCCATCCGCCGGGCAAGCGCTCGGATCGTCCCGGCCGGGATCTCCGAGAGGCGCTGGGCCCACTCGGGCGTCTTCGGGCAGCCGTCGCTCGTACCCCGCAGGTAGCTCTCGAAGCGGTCAAAGCCGACGCAGTACCGGTCGAGGAACTCTCGATCGTGGAGCCCTTCGTCGACGAGGGTGTGCGCGAGGGCCAGCATGACGGCCACGTCCGTGCCGGGCACGAGCGGGAGCCACTCGGCGCCGACGAACTCCGGCAGATCATCGCGCATGGGGCTCACCAGGACGAACTCCACCCCGCGGGTCCTCGCCGCGCGAAGGTGCTCGCGCGCCGGGTGCCGGCTGGCGCCGCCGGGGCTCACCATCGTGTTCTTGAGCGGGATGCCGCCGAAGCACACGAACAGCTCGGTGTGCCGCTCGATCACCGACCATGCGGTCGCGCGGTCCAGGAAGTCGCGCCGGGACCCGACGACGTGGGGCATGATGACCGTCAGGGCGCCGTTGCTGTAGGTGTGCTCCCCCCGGACGAAGCCGCCGAGGCAGTTGAGGAAGCGGTGGAGCTGGCTCGGCGCGTGGTGGAAGCGACCGGCGCTGGCCCAGCCGTAGGAGCCACCGTAGACGGCCTCGCCACCGAACTCACCGTAGACGCGGCGCAGCTCGCGCGCGAGCAGGTCGGTTGCGGTCGCCCAGCTCACGGGCACGAACGGCTCCGCCCCTCGACGCGCGTCCGGACGGGGACCGTGGTCGAACCAGCCGGCCCGCACCATCGGCCGGGCGACCCGGGCACGGTGTCGCACGCTCCCGGGAATGTTCGCCAGCAGGGGCGAGGGATCGCGGTCGCCCCGGAAGGGGTGGATCGCGACGATCGTGCCGTTCTCGACCTCGGCCTCGAAGGCGCCCCAGTGCGAGGTGTGCAAACGACGCTCGGAAGTCATGTCGGTACCCTCACTCCACGGTGTGGCTCGGCTCCATCCCACTCGCCAAGGGTGATGAGTCGTCTTGCCCCCGTGCGGCGGCGCCCCGACTCTTCCTGACCGCTGAGTCCGCGAGAGGTGTCCCGGACTCTGGCTCACGATCCAGCGGATGACTCGATCACGCGTCCGTCCTGCAGCTCACGCGACTCCAAGATACCGCCGCTTGACGTCCTCGTCACGCTCCAGGCTGGCGGGCGGACCCTCGTAGACGATCTGCCCCTTGCTCATCACGTAGACCCGGTCGGCCACCCGCAAGGCGAGGTGGTAGTTCTGCTCGACGAGCAGGATGGACAGCCGCTCGCCCTTGAGTCCCTGCACGATCCGCCCGATCTCCCGCACCATGAGCGGCGCCAGCCCCTCCGAGGGCTCGTCGAGCAGGAGCATCCGGCCATTGGTCAGGAGGGCGCGCCCGATGGCGAGCATCTGCTGCTCGCCGCCGGAGAGCGTGCCCGCGGCCTGCTCCTCGCGCTCCCTCAAGCGCGGGAACAACGCGAAGATCCGCTCGAGGGTCCAGCCGTCGGCGCGGGCGCCGAGGAGGAGGTTCTCCCGCACCGAGAGGGGCGCGAAGATCCGGCGGCCCTGCGGAACCAGCGCCAGCCCGCGCCGGGCGATCCGGTACGCCGGCCAGCCGTGGATCGCGTCGCCGTCGAAGACGATGCGTCCGGCGCGCGGCGGGGTGAAGCCCACGATGCTGCGGATGATGGTGGTCTTGCCGGCGCCGTTGCGTCCGAGCAGCGCCACCGCCTCCCCCGGCGCCACCGAGAGCGACACGCCGTGCAGGATGTGGCTGTCCCCGTAGTAGGTGTGGATGCCCTCGACCACGAGATCGCTCATCACGCGCTCCCCAGGTAGACCTCGTACACGCGAGGATCGGCCTTGACCTCGTCGAAGCTACCCTCGGTCAGCACCTCGCCGTAGTGGAGCACGGTCACGCGATCGGCGAGGGACGACACCACGTCCATGTCATGCTCGATGATGAGGAGCGTCACGCCCCGCGGCAGCCGCTCGAGCATGCGCGTCATGCGCTCGGTCTCCTCGGGTGACATGCCGGCGGTGGGCTCGTCGAGCAAGAGGAGCTTGGGCGAGGTCGCCAGCGCGACGCCGACCTCGAGCTGGCGCTGCTCGCCGTAGGACAGGCTCCCGGCCGGCGCTCCGAGCCGCCCGGTGAGCCCCACCGCCTCCGCCACCTCGGTCGCCCGGTCGCGCTGCGCGGTCCAGCGCGCCATGCCGACGCCGAGGACGTTGTAGCTCCCGCGCCCGTCCGCCGCCGCCGCGAGTCGCAGGTTCTCGAGCACGTCGAGCCTCGGGAACAGGTTCGTGCGCTGGAAGGAGCGGGAGATGCCCCGCCGCGCCACGGCATGGGGCGGGAGGCCCGTGATCGGCCGCTCATCGAAGACGATGCGTCCGGCGCTCGGCGGGAGCTGGCCGGTGATCAGGTTGAACAGCGTGGTCTTTCCGGCGCCGTTGGGCCCGATGATGGCCCGCCGCTCGTCGGCGGCCACGCTCAGCGAGACCGCATTCACGGCGGCGAGAGCGCCGAAGTGGCGGCTCAGCCGCTCGATGGCGAGCAGCGCGGGCGGCCGCGTCATGCGCGGAGCCCGATCCGGCCGCGCAGGGCGCCGACGATCCCGCCGGGCGCGAAGAGCACGAAGAGGATGAAGGTGAGCCCCAGGATCAGCATCCACCGCTCCGTGTACGAGCTGACGAGGCTCTGGAGCAGGATGAAGGCGGCGGCCCCGAGCGCGGCGCCGCCGAGCGTGCCGGTGCCGCCGATGATCACCATGAGGAGCACCTCCCCGGAGGCCGTCCAGAAGAACGCGTCGGGCGTGATCGAGCCGACGAACTGCGTGTAGAGCGAGCCCGCGACCCCGGCGACGATCCCCGCGATCGCGAACGCGAGCAGCTTGTACCGGTTGACCGGGTAGCCCAGCGCCTGCATGCGCGCCTCGTTCTCGTGGATGCCGCGGAGCACGTGGCCGAAGGGCGAGCGCACCACGCGCCAGAGCACGAGGGCGGCCACGGCGCAGAGCGCGACGAGGTAGAGGTGAAAGCTCATGGGCCGGCCGAGATTCGCGCCGAGGATGATCGGGCGCGGCACGCCCACGATGCCGTCCTCGGCGCCGAGCCACGCCGCCTGGAAGGCCACGGCGTAGAACATCTGGGAGAACGCCAGCGTCAGCATGATGAAGTAGACGCCGCTCACACGGATCGAGAAGAACCCGATGGCGAGCGCGCAGAGGCCGGCGCCGAGCGCGGGGAGGAGGAGGGCGGAG
>Ga0137374_10012024_pt1 | contig 10111 bp, 12 predicted proteins | sample SagtaG_20_FD_104811 | JGI IMG/M metagenome (GOLD analysis project Ga0137374, IMG submission 104811) | Vadose zone soil microbial communities from Sagehorn Ranch, Mendocino, California, USA - Sage1_R_100_16 metaG | ecosystem: Environmental > Terrestrial > Soil > Vadose zone | place: USA...
CCGATGCTGCCGTTCCCGGAGCGCGTCCAGTCGTTCCAGGTGATCGAGAACGGCTACACGAAGGACCTCGCCGAGAAAGAGGCGGCGCGCTGTCTCCAGTGCGTCTGCCCCGACGTCGGTCGCTGCCACCTGCAGCGCCTATCGGTCGAGCACGGCCTCACCGACAACCGCTTCCACCGCGCCGAGCCGATCGACTACCACGACTACGAGTACGACTTCAGCCACGACTTCATCCTTCGCGACCTCAACAAGTGCATCAACTGCACGCAGTGCGTGCGGATCTGCCGCGACGTGATCGGCGCGAACTGCTACGGCCTCATGGGCGGCGGCTACGACTCGATCGTGACGACGCCGTGGAACGTTTCGCTGTCCTACACGGACTGCGTATCGTGCGGCGCCTGTGCCGAAACCTGCCCGACCGGCGCGCTCATGATGCGCGAGCGCGATCTGCAGACCTACGAGCTCGACGTCGTGCGCTGCATCTACTGCGGCGACTGCGTTGAGGTATGCCCGCACGGTGCGCTCGGAGAGACGCCGAACTTCGAGCTCGCGACGTACAAGCGGTTCGGCGTGACCGTCCTCGCGAAGGAAGAGCTCGCAGTGGCAAAGACCTGGAAGCCATCCGAGCAGGTGCCGACGAACGGCGACGGCAAGGACGGCGTACGGCCGCCCGAGGTCCGGCCGCCGGCACCCCCGCGCTGGGGCGCGTAGCCGCGTAACCGCGATAACACTCGCGGTGCCACCTGGCCAACTGTCGAGGACACGACCGCCTGTTACTCAATCGCCGGCGGAGGAGAGGGAATCACCAAGGCGAACTGAGCTGTATCGCGCGCGGGTGGAGGTCTTCGACGGCCTGCGCCCGCGCCGACTCCAACGATGCGGGCTAGCCTGTCCCGATAGTGCCGACGACGAATCTGGGTGAGCGGCTCATCGCACGCATCCGCGCCCGTGGCCCGATCACTTTCGCCGAATATATGGAGGCCGCGCTCTTCGATCCGCAGGACGGCTACTACACGTCCCGCGTCGCGCTGGGATTCGACGGCGACTACCTCACCGCTTCAGATCTCGGGCCACATTTCGCGCGTGCGCTCGCTCGTGCGTTCGCCGATCTGTGGATGCAGCTCGGCAGGCCCGCCGCGTGGGATCTGGTCGAAGCCGGCGCGGGCCGCGGCGTGTTCCTGCGTGACGTGCTCGTCGCGCTCGAGCGTGAGCGCGCCGATGCGGCGAAGGGGGCTCGGCCGACGATCGTCGAGGTCTCGCCGCGGCTGCGGGAACAGCAGTCGACAACGCTCGCGGGACGCGACCTGCGCTGGGCGTCGGACGCGCGCGCGCTCGCGCCCGTGCAGGTCTTCATCTTCGCGAACGAGGTGCTCGATGCGTTACCCGTGCACGTGCTTGTACGGAACGCCGACGGCGTGCGCGAGTTCTTCGTCCAGGAGAATGTTGGCATTCCCACCGAGACGCTCCGTCCCCCGAGCCTTCCGGATCTGGGCTGGCGCGTTCCCGAGCGGCTGCCCGCCGGCGGACGCTGGGAGGTCAGCCCGGCGGCGGAGGGTTGGGTCGCGAGCCTCGGACCCGCGCTCACTAGTGGCTATGTCGTGTTCGTCGATTACGGCGGCGACGAGAACGAGCTGCTCACGCGTCTCGGGGCCGGCACGCTGCGCGGGTTCTCACGTCATCGGCTGATCATGGATCCCTACGCCGAACCCGGCGCGCGGGACCTCACAGCGAGCGTGAACTTCACCGCGATCCGCCGGGCCGCCGAGGGCGCCGGTTTCGTGTTCGCAGGCCGTTCGACGCAGCGTGACGCGCTCATCACGCTCGGCATCCGCGAGCCGACCGCGCGCGCCGCCACCCCGATCGAGCAACTGCGCGCCCTGGGTCGCCGTTCCGCGATCGATACGCTGCTCGATCCGAATGGCTTCGGCGCATTCGAGTTCGTGTGCTTCGCGAAGGACGCGCCGACCGATGGGCTGCGCATGTTCGGAACGCGCGCGTCGAGTGAGGTCCGGTATCCTTGAGGCGACGGGCTCTTAGCTCAGCTGGTTAGAGCGCAGCGTTGACATCGCTGAGGTCGGGCGTTCGAGCCGCCCAGAGCCCACAGGTCACGAACGAGTGAATAGTCCCCGGTAGTCGGCGAAGCGATCTCGGAGAGCCTTCTCCTCGTGGCGGATCCGCGCGATGAGGAGCAAGAGCAGCACGGGAAGCCCGACAGCCATCACGAGCCAGGCATGGAAGGCCATGCCGAGACCGAGCCATTCGGGGACGAGGTTGAGGAAATAGTTCGGGTGGCGTACGCGATCGAGCAGCGTCGAACGGACGTGCCGATGATCGCTCGCCAGGAGCAGCTTCACCGTCCAGAGCTCGCCAAGCCCTCGGACGACGAAAAGCAATGCGATCTGGGATGCGGCTACGAGGACGATCCCGATGAGCGCGATTCCGTCGAGCCGCGTGCCGCGCACTACCCCCTCAATGAGCGCGGCCACGTTGTACGTCGTGATCGCTCCGAGCAGAGCGCGCGTGGTGCGGATGTCGAGCTCCATCGCACCCGCGGATCGGAGCTTTCGCTCGTGTCCGGCTGAGAAGATGAGCGAGAGCGCGCGTATCAGTGCGTAGGCGATGACGAAGACCCAGAGCCAAGGTGACACGGCGCGCGATGGTACGCCGCTCTTAGATTTCCTTGGCCTCGTACATCAGAACCTGCGTGCCGAGCCGCTTCAGCTCTTCGTTGTCGGATTGGCCCGCCGGTGACTGGCGCACTGCCATCGCCTCGCCCAACGACCCGAATGACGCAGCGATCACCTTCGCGTAAGGGATCTGTGATCCCGCCGGGCCCATGAGATCACCGTCGCTCACGCTCAGCGAACGCAGGCCCGGGAACTGTTTTAGAGTCGGCAGCCGGTCTGAGACGAACGCGTCTACTTCCGTCGCGTCGGCTGATTTCGGTATGAGGAACAGGACGGTCACCATGATCAGCCGCCTTTGCTCGACTTAGCCTTGGTCCTCGCCCGGGCAGGCTTCGCTGGCGACGTGGACTTCGGGGCCGGCGCAGTGAGGCTCGCGGACCGCTTAGTGGCGTATTGGCTGACACCGTCGAGCAGCTCCTGGACATCGAACGGTTTCCGGAGCGCCATCTTCGCGCCGAGTTCCCGCAGCTGCGGTCGGAGCGTGTCCATGTCCTCGGTGGCCGACACGACGATGACCGGAGGTTGACGGTCCGCTTCCAGCTCAGCGCGAGAGCGCAGGAACTGGATGCCGTCGGCGCCGGGCAGGAAGAGATCAAGGAGGACGAGGTCGACGGTCGCCTCGTGCAGTACCCGGAGACCCTCCTCGGCATCGGGCGCCAGGGTGACCTCGTAGCCGGCGGTACGGAGGATCGTCTCCAGCAGGCGGCTGGTGTTCTCGTTGTCCTCGACGACCAGGATGTTCTGCTTCGGGGTGCTTTTCATCGCGCCAGTCTGAAAGATTGGTCAAGGAATGTCTTGCGGCTGGTCAGACGGTCTCGGACAGCCTCTTCTCGGGGTCGTCGTTGACGAGGAGGCCGTGACCGCCGTCGACCGGGTCGACAAGCTGCCAGCCGTCCAGCTCGAGCTCCAGGAGCCACTCGGCGTAGTCGCGAAGCATCAAAGACGCTTCAGTGAGGGTCTCCGCCTCGTCAGCGACCCACTTGACGCAGACGCTCTCGAGCCGCGCCTCGAAGTCCTCCTCGGTCAGGTCTCCGGCGATGTCCGCCGCCTCCCGTGGCGACAGCATCCGAGGCTTGCCGTTCTTGTCAGCGTGCATTCCGTCACCTCCAGGCGCTCTCGGAGCGCTTTCCTGAGATCGGCAGCCCCTTGCGCCGTTCATTTCGCCTTCACAACCGAATGGTTTACTGGGGCCAGCACGTGTCCACGCGAGGGAGGAACGCATGACCATCAGGGGGACGCAGCCCCGGTACGCCGGACCGGGGATCGGTCTCGGCGTCGTCGGCATCGCCGCGCTGTTCGTGCTCATCATCGCCATCTTCGGGTCTTTCACACAGGTCGGAGTCGGCGAGATCGGCATCGTGAAGCACTTCGGTGCGATCGACCCGGATCACCCCGACGTGTTCGAACCGGGCATCCACACCAAGGTCCCGTTCCGTGACGACGTCGTGATCTTCGACACCCGGATACAGAAAGAGGAAGTCGCGGCGAGCGCGGCGTCCAAAGACGGCGTCACGATCCACTCGACGATCGCGATCAACTTCCACATCGACCCGGCGAAGGCGCCGCTGATCCTGCAGAACATCGGCCCCAACTACAAGGAGCGGATCATCGACCAGCAGATCCAGCAGGCGTTCAAGGACGTGACCGCGCTGTACGCCGGTCTCGAGCTCATCCAGAAGCGTGAGGAGGTCGCGACCAAGGCGAAGTCCGTGCTGAAGGACAAGCTCGCGCCCTACTACATCATCGTGGACGAGTTCACGATCCCGAACTACGAATTCCCTAAGGAATTCAACGACGCCATCCTCGCCACGCAGGTCGCCAATCAGCAGAACCTTCAGGCCAAGCAGCTCCAGGAAAAGGCGCGCACGGAGGCCGAGACCGCGCTCATCGTGGCCCAGGGCCTCGCGAACGCCCAGAAGGCCCAGGCGACCACCCTGACACCCGAGTACCTGCAGCTCCAGGCGATCAGCAAGTGGAACGGGCAGCTGCCGCAGTACCTGACGCCGAACACCCCGCTGCCGTTCATCGGCACGACGCCGACGACTCCCGCGAGGTAGGAGTGGCAGCTCTCGAGATCGTCATGGTCGCGGCGGCGGTGCTACTCCTCATCACCTTGTTCCTCTACGTATGGCAGCGTCTGGGGCTGGTCGGGACGGACCACGCCCACCGGTCGCCGCCGCACAAGCACATCGACATCCCGCCGCACGAGCACGACCGTTAAGAGCGGACCCGCGCTCGCTTGCCCGGCGGTCTGCAGCGCCGGCGGGGAGGGTGTCGCCTGGTCGAGCCGACTCGCTCCTCGGCTGATCGTGATTTGCCCCACTAGTACTGGGGTGACGTTCTATGAAAACGCGCGTTGAAGGGATAGTGTCCCGACTTACGTTCAAACGATCGAGCGGTCCTGCGCGTCCATCGACGGCGCCGGTGTGGCGTCCCGCCGAAGCGCCGGAACCCGCCCACACACCTGAATCGGGCCGCAATGAGGAAGCTTCGGAAGGGAACAAGACCATGCAGCAGCGAGACACGCGTGACTTCACGGCTCCGCGGGAGTCCACGACACCCAGCGCCGGCGACCTGAACGCACTTCTCGGCAAGGGCTCCGAGTTCGAGGGCAAGCTCGCCTTCGAGGGCAAGGTCCGGATCGACGGCACGTTCACCGGCGAGATCTCGACCAACGACCTGCTCATGGTCGGCGACGGCGCCAAGGTCACGGCGGAGATCAGCTGCGGCACGGTCATCGTCGAAGGCGAGGTCGTCGGCAACATCAAGGCGACGGCCGCCGTCGAGCTGCGCCGCCCGGCGAAGGTGCACGGCGACATCACGACGCCGTCCCTCGTGATCGAGAAGGGCGTCGTCTTCGAGGGCCGCTCGCACATGGACGAGCTTCAGTCAACGAACGTCGTGCCGATCTACGCGTCCGCCGAACCCGGCGAGTAGCAAAGAGATAGACGCCGTTTCGGGCGTCCTGATGTTCGATGGTGTCACGATCCGTGACGCCGACTTCAGGCGCGCCTCCTTCGACGCTGTCGCGCCGGAGGGCTGCGCCTTCGAGCACTGCGACTTCCGCGGACAGACGCTGGACCGCCGCTTCCAACCGCTGTTCTCTTCGCGGCGGCGTAGCGTCTTCCGCGACTGCCGCTTCGATGAAGCGGACCTGCGCGCGGTCCGCCCGGGCCAGGCGCGCTTCGAGCGCTGTCGGTTCGACGGCGCGAAGATCGACGGCTGGGAGTCCTTCTGCGCCGAGTTCATCGACTGCACGTTCTCCGGCCGCATCGCCAACGTCCGTATCTACGGGCGGCCGTGGGGCGCGGGCGCTGCGAACCTCAACCCCATGCGAAAGATCAACGAGTTCCGTGGCAACGACTTCCGCAAGGCCGACCTCGTCGGCGTGACGTTCGTGCACGGGATCGACGTCGGGGCGCAGCGCTGGCCGCAGGGACCCGACTACGTCGTGCTCGACAAGATCCACCAGCGCATCGCCAAGGCGCGCGTCACCGTCCTCGAGTGGCGCGAGCACCCCGCCCGCGAAGAGGCGCTCGAGATGCTCCAGTCCGCCGCTCAGCTGTACTCGAACCAGATGACGGTCATCGGCCGCCGCGTCGAGGAGCGCTGGTCGGCCCCGGCTGCCGTGCAAGAGCGCGTCTGGGACACCCTCGCCCGCTCGATCGCCTAATTCGAGACCCGCAGCCTCTCGCGGGTGCCCTAGGGCCGCGTTTCCAGGTAGATCCGCCGTACGACATCGTCGATCTCCGGCTCCTCGACCGTGAGATCGCGCAGGCTCGCGCGCGTGGCGACCGCGGCGGCAAGCTGGGCCGCGTTCGTCCGGGAGCGCTCGAAGGCGATCCACTGGCGCGGGCCCTCCACCTTGATGACGCGCCCGCCTTCGACCACGAGCGGCCCCTGCGGCTCTTCAAGGTCGACGACGAGGACGCGCTCGGTGCCGTAGCGCTCCTTCAACGCGTTCACGTCGCCGTCGTAGATCAGACGTCCGTGGTCGATGATCAGGATCCGAGAGCACAACCGTTCGATGTCCGCGAGGTCGTGCGTGGTGAGCATCACGGTGACGCCGCGCTCGCGGTTGGCGCGGAGCAGGAGCTCGCGGACACGCTGTTTGGCCACCACGTCCAGACCGATCGTGGGCTCGTCCAGGAACAGGATCTCGGGGTCGTGCAGCATCGCCGCAGCCAGCTCCCCGCGGATGCGCTGGCCGAGCGAGAGCTGGCGGACCGGCGTGCGGATGAACGGATCGAGGTCGAGCGCCTCACGGAGCGCGGCCAGGGTGTCGCGGTAGCGGTCCGCGGGCACGCGGTACATGTGCCGGAGCAGCTCCAGCGAGTCGACGAGCGGCAGATCCCACCAGAGCTGGACCCGCTGGCCGAACATCACCCCCATCCGCCGCGCCAGCGCGATGCGCTCGTCCCACGGCACCAGACCGCCCACAGACACGCGGCCGGCCGTCGGCACGAGGATCCCCGTCAGCATCTTGACGGTGGTCGACTTGCCGGCGCCGTTCGGCCCGATGTAGCCGAGGATCGTCCCGCGCTCGACCGAGAAGGTCAGATCCTGGACGGCGTGGACGGTGATGCGCTCGCGACGGAACCGTCCACGCGCACGGTGGACGACGAAGTCCTTGGCCACACCCTCGACCTCGATGAGCGCCACCGCTACCCGCCCGCGCTCTGGTAGTGCCGCACCGCGAACCGCCAGACCACGGAGGCGATGAACGCGGCCGCGAGGGCGACGGCGGGCGACGCGACCTGCAGTACTGCCGGCAGGCCGAGCGGATCGGTCTTGCCGAGGACGTGGAGCGCCGGAAAGTAAGCGATGAAGGCCATGGGCACGACGTAGCCGAGGAAGGTGCGTAGCCAGCGGTCGAAGATGTTGATCGGGTACTGGGCGAGGAACGCACCGCCATAGGTGAAGGCGTTCGCGGCCTCGCGACCCTCCACGGTCCAGAACGCGACGCAGATCACCGCGACCCACACTGAGCCGTAGATCAGGACGCCCGACGGGACCGCGAGCGCGAGCACCAGGGCGCGGTCGGGCGTCCAGTCGATGGAGAGCGCGCTCAGCGCATAGGCGAGGACGAGCAACGCCTGGGCAACACGCCCGAGCCGGCGAAGCTGGAAGTCGCCGGTGACGACCTGGAACAGCGTCCCTTTCGGTCGCACCAGCATGAGATCGAAGTTCCCGTCGCGGATGAGCCCCGGAAAGCCGTCGAGGTGGCCGATGACGAGATCGGTGAACGCGAACGCCAGCGTCGCGACCGCATAGAGCAGCGCCACCTCGGCGACGCTCCAGGCGCCGAGCTGCGTGACGTTGCTGAAGATGATCAGGATCGCGACGAAGTCGAGGAACGATATGAGGAACGCCGCGACGGTCTCGATGGCGAAGGACGTCCGGTACTGGAGCTGTGCCCGCACGCGTGCCGCAATGAGGAAGCGATAGAGGGAGAGCGATTGCCGAAGCTCAGCCACCCTGCACGACCAGGCGTCGCACACCGAAAGCGAAGAGGCGCTCGGCGACGAAGAGGAGCACGACCGCCCAGCCGAGCTGGACGACGAGGATCCCGAGGACCTCCACCCCCGTGGCACGACCGATGAAGATGTCGATCGGGAGCTGGACCATCGACGGGAACGGAGTTGCGCGCGCGATGGCCGCAAGCCAGTCCGGGAAGAACGCCACCGGGACGATGAACCCCGAGAAGAGGTTGACCGCGATCGCTCCCAGGAACATGGCGCCGCGGTGGTCGGTGGTCCAAAAGGCGACGACGTTGTAGATCGCGCGGAACGCGTAGCTCACGACGACCGCGAGCAGGACGCTGACCGCGAACGCGAGCCACTCCAGCGGACCGGCCGGCAGTACGAGCCGGAACACGAGCGCACCGATGAGGAGCGGCGGCAGCCCGCGATAGATCGAGTGATACAGCGCGCGCCCGAGGTCGAACGCGAGCGATGCGCGCAGTGGATGCACCGGTCGGATCAGATCTCCGGCGATGTCGCCGGACCGGATGCGCAGCGCGAGGTCCTGCCAGCCGAAGATGTAGATCGACATGATCAGTGCCTGGCCGAGCCACACGTAGGTCACCGTGGCGCTCGCGTCGTAGCCGGCGATGCGGTCGCGCTGTTCGAACAGCGCGAGGAGGATGTACGCACGCATGAAACCGAAGACGGTGTTCACGAAGACGCCGGCGACGGTGGCGGCCGGGTACGCCGCATAGCGGGCGTAGCCACGCCGCGCGAGCTCCCAGTCGAGCCGAAGTGTGTCGAGGCGCATCAGGAAGGGGAGAGCGTATCGGGCGCGTCCTCGGCTATGATGCTGGCCTCGCGACGACGCGGACAGCGCCGCACCGCGCAGCCGTAAGCGAGCCCGGGAGGGTGTGAGCCGGGCCGGCCACAGCAACGCGGAGACCGCCGCCGAGCGACGTGGGTGGGCCCCATACAGCCCGAACGAGAGCCCCAGGGGCAGGGGCCCCTGTCAGCGAGCGAAGCGAGCGTGTGGGGAACTCGGGTGGAACCGCGGGAGCAGCGCCTCTCGTCCCGAAACGTCAGGGAGGAAGGCGCTTTTTTCGTGCCCGGGAGGAGAAGGTCATGGCGAAAGCGGAACGGAAGGCGGACCACGGCGACGAGGCGCTCTACGCGCTGCGGCACTCGACCGCGCACGTCATGGCCGGCGCGGTGCTCGAGCTCTTCCCCGGCGCGAAGTTCGGCTTCGGGCCGCCGATTCAGGACGGGTTCTACTACGACTTCGACCTCCCACGTGCTCTCACGCCCGACGACCTCGGCAAGATCGAAGCGAAGATGCATGAAGTCGTCAAGGGCGACACGGCCTTCCAGCGCGGGGAGATGACTGTCCCGGATGCGCTCAGGTTCTTCGGAGAGCGCAAGCAGGATTACAAAGTGGATCAGATCAAGACGCTGGCCGAGGGCGGCGCCGACGAAGAGAGCGACGACGAGGTCGAGAACGGCAGAGTCAGCACGTATCAGCACAACGGCTTCGTTGACCTATGCAAGGGACCGCACGTCGAGAAGACCGGAAAGATCGGTCCGTTCAAACTGCTCTCGATCGCCGGCGCGTACTGGCGCGGCAACGAGCGCAATCCGCAGCTGCAGCGCATCTACGGCACGGTGTGGCCCGATCAGAAGCAGCTCGACGCGTATATGACGCGTCTTCAGGAGATCGAGCGGCGCGATCACCGGGTGCTCGGCAAGGAGCTCGAGCTCTTCCGCATCGACGAGGAGCTCGGCTCCGGGCTCGTGCTGTGGCTGCCAAACCTCTCGATCGTGCGCGAGGAGCTGGAGAACTGGTGGCGCAAGGTGCATCACGAGCGCGGCTACACGCTGGTCTACACACCGCACATCGCGCACGAGAAGATCTATGAGCGTTCAGGTCACCTCGAGAAGTACGGCGCCGAGAACATGTAC
>Ga0137374_10012027_pt1 | contig 10111 bp, 9 predicted proteins | sample SagtaG_20_FD_104811 | JGI IMG/M metagenome (GOLD analysis project Ga0137374, IMG submission 104811) | Vadose zone soil microbial communities from Sagehorn Ranch, Mendocino, California, USA - Sage1_R_100_16 metaG | ecosystem: Environmental > Terrestrial > Soil > Vadose zone | place: USA...
CTCAAGCGGCTCGACGTCCCGGTCGTGGCGACCGGGCTCGCGGGCGGACGCACCGGTACGCGCATCGTCGAGGAGCTGACAGCCGAGGCGATCCTCAACGACTTCGTGCGCATCGGGGACGAGTCGCGCACGTCCACCGCCGTCGTGGATCCGACGGCGGGGACGTACACCGAGATCAACGAGTGGGGCCCGCAGGTCGTGCCGGAGGAGCTCGCGATGCTGCTCGACAAGATCAGCTACCTCGCGCGTGGCGCGGACATGGTCGTGTTCGCGGGCACGCTCCCGCGTGACGTCGAGGACTCCTTCTACGCAGAGGCGATCCGCGACCTCAACCGTCGCAACGTCCGCGCCGTGCTCGACAGCGAAGGTCAGCCGCTTCGTCTCGGCGTCGAGGCGGAACCGTTCCTCGTCACCCCGAACCAGCGTGAGGCCGAGGGCCTCGTCGGACAGGAGTTCCGGGACGACGAGGACTTCGTGATGGCGCTCGACCGCGTCGCGGACATGGGCGCCCGCAATGTCCTCATCACCTCGGAGACGCGGAGTTTCGGCCTCTTCCGGGTCGAGCGGAAGAGGCAGCTGTTCCGCGCCGACGCGCCGCGCGTGGAGCCCGTATCGGCTGTCGGATCCGGAGACGTGCTGCTCGCCGCCTTTCTCGCTGCCCGGGTTGCGGAGCGACCGTTCGACGAGTCCCTCGGCAGCGCCGTCGCCGCCGGCGCTGCCTCGACGCTCGAGGTGGGCGCCGGTCGCTTCGAGCCGCGCGATGCAGTCCGGCTCGAGAAGTCCGTCGAGGTGCGCGCGCTGGAGCCCGTCGCGGGCTGAGCTAGCGCCGCACCGCGAACAGCTGCCACTCGCCCGGGACTCCCTTCAGCTCGTGCGTCCCGTGCTCTTCGAACTCGAGACCTGATCCTGCGACGAGATCTTTGACGGTGCGTGAGACCAGGACCTCGCCCCGCCCGGCAGCGGAAGCGATCCGCGCGCCGATGTGCACCGCAATTCCGCTCATTTTCCCCTCGATGAGCTCGCATTCACCGGTATGAAGACCGGCGCGAACGTCGATGCCGAGGTCGCCAACACCGGCGCTGATGGCGCACGCACAGCGAGCTGCGCGCGCCGGACCATCGAAGCTGGCAAAGAATCCGTCGCCTGCCGTGTCGAGCTCGCGCCCGCGAAAACGCACGAGCTGCCGTCGCACGACGGCGTGGTGATTCTGGATGAGCTCACCCCAGCGCGCGTCGCCGAGTTCTGCGGCTCGCGCGGTCGAGCCCACGATGTCTGTAAAGAGGACCGTTGCGAGAACCCGGTCGGGCTCGGGGGGCGCCCACGCGCCCGCGTCCCAGGCGCTCGTCAGGAAGTCGCGCACACTGCCGACAGCATCTGCGAAATCGCCCGCCCAGGGCGAGGTATCGCCCGGCGGGAGCTGGATGAAGCGCGCGCCCGAGATCCGGTCGGCGACATAGCGGCTTGCCTGGGGACCGGTCTGGAGCAGCAGTCCGCTGTAGTGCTCCTCCCGCCATGCCGAGGGCGCCTCGCGGTGAGTCACGAGCGTGGGCGCGCGGATCGTCGGGAGAACCTCCCGCACGTCGATCTGGAGATTCATTTGGACGAGATTCGCGCGGGTGCTCGGGCTGGCGGAAAGCCGCTGGTATGAGGCGATCCAGCGGGCGAACGCTTCGTCGCCGATCCGACTCGGCGTAATCGCCGCAATGATCGTCTGGATGTGTTCGGGCGACGCGTACGAGGTGCCCGAGAACGGCTCGGCTCCTTCCTCGGCTTTCGCTCCCCAGGGATAGTCGGGCGCCCAAGAGCCTCGAACCAGCGGATTGTTGAGAACCAGCGCCGCCGTTCGCTCGGGATAGGTAGCCGCGAACAGCGCGACCATCGCTGCGCCGTCACTCGAGCCCATGAGAGCGGCACGTTCCGACCCTGCGGCATCCATCACCGCCCGCACGTCGTCCATCCGCTCCTCGAGTGAGGGCGCGCCGACGACGGGATCGGAGATCCCCGTGCCCCGTTTGTCGAAAAGGAGCACGCGCGCGAACGACGAGAGAGCGCCGTAATACTCGCCCCAGCTCTCGAGCTCCCAGCCGTATTCGATGTTCGAGAGGGCGCCCGGCGCGACGACGAGATCGAACGGCTCGTCCCCGAAAACCTGATAGCCGACGTAGACTTCACCGCTTCGCGCGTACCGTGTCTGCGGCCTCACGCTCCAAGTTTCTCACCCGATCTGGGCCGTCGGAAGGCGCTGGTACCATCGGCAGATGGAGGAGCTAAAGCTCGATCACGGACAGCTCGAGCGGCTCGTCGAACTCGATCGGAAGTTCGGCAAGGAAGGGCTGACATTCGACGACGTCCTGCTCGTCCCGGCGGAGTCGCGCGTCCTCCCGAATGACGTCTCCACTGCGACGCGGCTGACGCGCGGAATCACGATCGAGATCCCGATCGTGTCCGCGGCGATGGACACCGTCACCGAGGCGCGCCTGGCGATCGCGCTCGCCCGCGAGGGCGGAATCGGCATCGTCCACCGCAATCTCCCGGTCGAGGCGCAGGTGGCGGAGGTCGACAAGGTCAAGCGCTCGGAATCCGGCATGATCGTCGAGCCGGTGACGCTGCCGGCCGACGCGCTCGTCTCGGATGCGCTCGAGTTGATGGTGACGTACCACATCTCCGGCGTGCCGATCACGGACGAGGCCGGGACGCTCGTCGGAATCCTGACGAACCGGGATCTGCGCTTCGCGCCCGACGCATCGCAGCCGGTCTCCGCGCTGATGACGTCACGCGACCTGGTGACCGCGCCTGTCGGGACGACGCTCTCGGAAGCCGAGGCAATCCTGCACCGGCACAAGATCGAGAAGCTCCCGGTCGTCGACGCCGAAGGACAGTTGAAGGGACTGATCACGGTCAAGGACATCCAGAAGCGGATCGAGTTCCCCAAGGCGACGAAGGATCCCCAGGGCCGGCTTCGCGTCGGTGCGGCTGTCGGCGTCGGGCCCGATGCATGGGAGCGTGCCGGTGCGCTCGTCGAAGCCGGCGTCGACGTCTTGGTCGTCGACACCGCCCACGGCCATTCGTCCGCCGTGTCGGAGATCGTGCGGCGGATCAAGTCTGAATGGGACGTCGAGATGATCGCTGGCAATGTTGCGACGGTCGAGGCGACCGAGGCTTTGATCGACGCAGGCGCTGACGCCGTGAAGTGTGGGGTGGGCCCGGGTGCGAGTTGTACGACTCGCATCGTCGCGGGAGTCGGCGTGCCGCAAGTCAGCGCGATCTACGACTGCGCCCAAGCCGCCATACGGAGTGACGTGCCGTTGATTGCGGACGGCGGATTGACGTCGTCGGGCGACATGGCGAAAGCCATCGCAGCGGGAGCTGACTCGGTCATGACCGGCTCGATCCTCGCCGGTACCGACGAAGCCCCGGGCGAGGTGATCTTCCACCAGGGCGAGCGATTCAAGGATTACCGAGGCATGGGCTCGCTCGGCGCGATGCGTGCGCGCGGCTCATCGCGCGACAGGTACTTCCAGGGCGACGTCGAGGACGTCGAAAAGCTCGTGCCCGAGGGGATCGAGGGGCGCGTCCCGTACAAGGGGCCGCTCGCGGCGATCCTGCACCAGCTCGTGGGCGGCCTCCGGCAGGCGATGGGCTACTGCGGTGCCGCGACGATCGAGGAGATGAAGCGGGCGCGATTCGTGCGCATCACGGCGGCCGGCCTGCGCGAGAGCCATCCGCACGACATGACGATCACGAAGGAGGCGCCGAACTATCGGCGCTGAGATCCTGCCGCTGCCGGAGCGATCGCCGGAGGAGCGTCCGGTGCTGGTCTTGGATCTTGGAGGGCAATACGCGCAGCTGATCGCGCGGCGCGTGCGCGAGTGCCGCGTGTACTCCGAGCTCGTCGGGCACGGCGTGACGGCGGATCAGGTGCGCGCGCGCAATCCGCACGCTTTGATCCTCAGCGGCGGCCCGGCGTCCGTCTACGCCGAAGGCGCGCCTCGCGTCGATCCCGACCTCTTCGAGCTCGGTGTTCCAACGCTCGGGATCTGCTACGGCATGCAGTTGATGGCGCTGGATCTCGGCGGCGCCGTCGAGCGCACGGGGGTGTCTGAGTTCGGCAAGACGGGCCTGAGCGCGGTCGAGTCCGAGCTGTTCGCCGGTCTCCCCGACGAGCAGACCGTCTGGATGTCGCATCGTGATTCAGTCACGGCCCCGCCGACAGACGCACGAGTTGTAGCGGGCTCGCCGTCCACGCCGATCGCGGCCTTCGAGGCACCCGAGCGCCGGCTCTACGGCGTGCAGTTTCACCCGGAGGTCGTGCACACCCCGCACGGCACGGACCTCCTGAAGAACTTCCTCTACAACGTCGCGCAGGCGCCGCCGGCGTGGACGCCTGCCGCCGTGATCGAGGAGCAGGTGGAACGGATCCGAGCCGAGGTCGGACGCGAGCGAGTGCTGTGCGCGCTGTCGGGAGGAGTCGACTCCGCGGTCGCGGCGCTGCTCGTGCACAAGGCGGTCGGCGACCAGCTCACCTGCGTCTTCGTCGACCACGGCCTGTTGCGCGAGAACGAGGCCGACCAGGTGGTGGACACGTTCGGCGGCCACTTCCGCGTCCCGTTGGTGCACGTGCAGGCGCAGGAGCGGTTCCTCTCTCGGCTCGCTGGAGTCGACGATCCCGAGCAGAAGAGAAAGATCGTCGGGGAGGAGTTCATCCGCGTCTTCGAGGAGGAGGCGCGGAAGCTCGGGAACCTCCGCTTCCTCGTGCAAGGAACGCTCTACTCCGACGTGATCGAGTCGGGCGGAGCCGATGAAGGCGTCGCGGCGAAGATCAAGTCGCACCACAACGTCGGCGGTCTGCCGGCGGACATGCGCATGCAGCTGATCGAACCGCTGCGCTTGCTGTTCAAGGACGAGGTGCGCCGCGTCGGCGAGGAACTCGGCATGCCGGAGCGGATGGTCTGGCGCCAGCCGTTCCCGGGCCCCGGCCTGGCGATCCGGATCATCGGCAACGTGACGGCCGAGCGGCTCGAGATCCTGCGCGCCGCGGACGCGATCCTGCAGGAGGAGATCCGGCGCGCCGGTCTGTATCGCGAGCTGTGGCAGTCGTTCGCGGTGCTACCCGCGATCCGCTCGGTCGGCGTCCAGGGCGACGAGCGCACGTACGCGTACCCGATCGTCATCCGAGCCGTGACCTCGGAGGACGCAATGACGGCGGACTGGGCGCGTCTTCCGTACGACCTTCTGGAGACGATCTCGAGCCGGATTATCAACGAGATCCCCGGGGTCAACCGTGTCGCTCTCGACCTGAGCTCGAAGCCCCCCGCCACGATCGAGTGGGAGTAGCCCTACGGACGTGTCCGGGGGGCACGGCCGCGCCTTTCCGCCTAATTTGCAGCCCTTTTGCCTCGCAGGGACCGGTCATCGGGTCTGAGCATACGTCGGTTCCTCGCGGCATACGTCCTGCTCAACGCCGGGTTGTACGTCTACAGCTTGGTCAGGTACGGGTTGCCGCCGGATGCCTTCTCCTGGGCTTGTGTTGCCTTCGGCGTGTTCGTCCTCGTTCTGCTCGTGCGCGGAAGTCGCGGTGCGTGGGTGCTTTCGTTCTTCGGATCGACGCTTGCGCTCGTCCTCGGCCTGGCTGTGCTCGTGCGCGAGGACGGGCCGGCCCTGGAGTGGGCGTTCGTCGCCTCTGTCTACGCCATGCAGGTGACGATCCTGTTGACGCCCGACGTGCGCGAGTACGTTCGGCGGGCGTCTTACGAACGAGCGATCAGGGCGCATCGGAGCTGGTAGCAACACGCGTCCACGCGGGTGACAGCTGGCCGCGTCCGATTCGGCGGATCCTCAGCGCACGTTGAAGCCGCTCAGGCCCTCGGGCTCTTCCTCCGTGACATCCACTGAGTCGACCTGAGCGCCGCGGGGGCCGGCGCGGCAGAACTCGACCAGCCGCTCGACCGCGTCCTCCTCACCCTCGAAGACGGCTTCGACGGTGCCGTCCCAGCGGTTCGCCACCCATCCCGCGACGCCGCGCTGCTGCGCAAGGCGGCGCGTCGTGTCGCGGAAGAACACTCCCTGCACCTGGCCGTGGACGACGACGCGGCGGCGGATCACGACCCGTATTCTCGCGGTGTGGAGCTCGGAGAGATCCTGAAGCGGCGCCGGATGGTGCGCGCCTACGAACCGAGGCCGGTCGCACGCGAGACGCTCGAGCGCATCGTCGGCACCATCCGCCCGGCGCCGAGCGCGGGCTTCAGCCAGGGCCAGCGGCTCGTCGTCGTCACGCAACCCGAGCGCAGGCGCGAAATCGCCGGCGCCGTCGGCGAGGACTTCTACGGCCAGCAGGGTTTCGCGCCCTGGATCAGCGGCGCCGGCGCGCTCGTCGTCGTCTGCACGCGTGAGGAGGACTACCACGACCGATACCGGCAGCCCGACAAGCTTCAGGACGGCGACGAGATCGAATGGCCCGTCCCCTACTGGTACGCCGATGCCGGGGCGGCGGCGATGCTCATCCTGCTCGCGGCGATCGACGAAGGGCTCGCTGCGGGCGTCTTCGGCATTCCGGCCGAACGGATGGAAGCCGTGCGCGAGTTGTTGCAACTCCCGGCGGACCTGGCGATCGTCGAGGTGATCACACTCGGCCATCCGGCTGAGGACGCCGCCTCCGATCGACTGTCCAGTCGCGGCACGCGACCGCGCCGTCCGCTCGACCAGCTCATCCGCTGGGAGACTTGGACCTAGGGCACCAAGAATTCGTTTAAGGCGTCCGGATCTTCGAAACGAGCTGTTGCTGGTGATAGCCGGGGTTCTCGCCGGCGGCGTTGTAAGTCTCGACGGACGCGGTGTACGTGAAGCCGCCGCGTGAGTCGATCCCGAAGTAGTCGCCGATGAAGCTCGCGGGGTTGCAGATGCAGTCGTAGCGCGGTGCCGACAGCTGTGGATCCCACGTGTGCGGCGACAGGCGAACGTTGTGTCCGACCGGTCGCAGATTCGCGCGAAAGAACTGGACGGCGGTGTTGACGCAGTAGTTGCGACGGCCGTACGCGCCGCGCGGATCGAACAGCAGCCCCGCCACCATGGCTTCAGGCGTGTCGCGCTCCGGACACGGTAGGCGCCGATCGTAGAACGCGACAGCCACCGTCCCGTTCGGCGCCACGGCGAGATTCGGCTGCAGCGCCTCGCCGTCGTCGGCGTTGTCGTTCACCTGCACCGGACGGCGCCAGTGCCGACCGCCGTCGAAGGACGTACGGATGAACAACGTCGTGGAACTCCCCGTCGCATCCTCGTAGGCGGCGTAGAGCGGGTAGAAGCGGCCGATCTTCCGCGGCCCGACGGCGAAGGCCTCACCGAACGCCGCGCGGAAGGTGGTGTTGCGATAGCCGTCGACGTCGTGGCGCACGATCACGCGCCGGCGCGCCCACGCACGCCCGCCGTTGCGCGACGACGTGAACGACATGGTCAGCCCCGAGCTCAAGCCGCGGGTGCTGGCGGTGGCGAGCCATACGCCCCCGTCGGGAGTGACGCGCGGGAACGAGCCGTTGTCCCCGACGCCGCGTACCTGCTCCATCACACGCCGCGGCGGCGACCAATTCGTGTGTGTTCCGTTCGGGCGCGCATCGGCGTACGCGACGAAGATGCGCAGGCCGCTGTCCGACGTCCCGATCGCCCAGGAGACGTAGACCCGTCCGAAGTGGCGGCTCCGCCGGTTCGTGTCGATCGCCAGCCACTGCTTGTCGAAGACCGCGGCGCCGTTGAACGGCGTCCTCGCGATCAGATCGAGCTGTTCGCGATGCGTGAAATTCCAGGTTGTTGCCGCGGCTGCGCCGTGAGGCCGGACCGCAATCCCCAGCCCGGAACGCGGCAACGAGGGGTTGACGCTCTGCGACGGGAAGAAGTGCTCACCGGTCGGCAGGTAGGCGAACAGGTACGGCAGCACCACTGCGTAGAAGTTCCCCCATGGATCGAAAGCGCCCACGGGGTCCGAGTTGTCGGTCCAGCCTTCGTACCCGGGGATGTGTCCCTGCTGCGGCCAGGTGAGCCCGCCGTCGAATGATTCGAAGAAGCCCGTGAGGTGGTTGTAGCCCTCGCTGTTCACGATCCACTTGCTCACGCCGATGAGATGACGCGCGTTCGTCGGATCGACGTGCAGGTCCGATTCGGAGAAGTCCTTGGCGCGGAGGGGAGGGTTCGCGACATCCTGCGTCGGGTAGGGGCCGACGTTCTCCCCGGTCGTGGCGGCGCCGGCGCAGAGCGTCGAGCCGCCGTCCGGATACCCCTGCGAAGGCGTGAGGGCGCCCTGGTAGAAGACCTCGGGCGCGTAGCAGCTGACGCGCTGCGTCGTCGCGGGCACCGCGGTCACGCCGCGCTGCGCGTAGCTCGCGGCAAACGCAGCGTCCGACTGGAAGCCCTGCGGCGGCGCGGCGTACGCGCTGGGGACGCAGACCCCCGCGCCGGCCGCGACCAGCGCGGCGATGCGTCTCCTCACCGGCATGAGCATAGTGACGGCATGCAGCCGGAAAGGTTCGTGGCGCGGCTCGCTTCGGCCCGCATCGGCGCGACGTCCAACTTCTACCGGGAAGGGTCGGGCGCGGAGCTCCGCCGCGCGCGCCTAGTCGAGTACCTCCAGGCCCGGGCCGAAGCCCCGCTCCTGCTCGTGGGCGAGGCGGCCGGTTACCGCGGAGCGCGTATCTCGGGAATCCCGTTCACATCGGAGCGGCAGCTCACCGGACGCGGGCCCGCCGAGGCGACCGCCACGATCGTCCACCGTGTCCTCGCGGAGCTCGAGCTCGACGCCATGTGCTGGAACGTCGTGCCCACGCATCCCGGGACGGCGACCTCCAACCGCCGGCCGACGCAGTCGGAGGTCGAGTCATCGCGCCCCTTCCTGGACGAGCTGGCTCGAGGCCGCCAGCTCCTGGCGATCGGCCGCCTGGCGGCGCGGGTGACGGGAGGCCCGTACATACGTCATCCGTCCCACGGCGGAGGGGCCGAATTCCGGGCCGGGCTGCTAGCATTCGCCGCCGGCGGACGCCCCTGTCCGCCTTTTAAACGCCCAAGCCAGACCGAAGTCCGGCACGGGATCGAGCCAAAGAGATGAAGACCTATACCGCGAAGCCGGGCGAGATCGCCCGCAACTGGTACGTCGTCGACGCCGAGGGACAGACGCTCGGCCGTCTTGCCACGCGCATAGCCGACGCGCTCCGCGGCAAGGGTAAGCCGCAGTACACGCCTCACGTCGACACGGGTGACTTCGTCGTCGTCGTCAACGCCGAGAAGATCCAGGTGACGGGGAACAAGCTCGACCAGAAGCGCTACTACCGCCATTCGGGCTACCCTGGGGGGCTCCGTAGCCGGACCCTCCGCGAACAGCTCGAGCGCCGGCCCGAGGAGGTTCTGCGCACCGCGGTCAAGGGCATGCTCCCCAAGAACCGGCTTGCGCGCCAGCAGATCACCAAGCTGAAGATCTATTCGGGCCCGGAACATCCGCACGGCCCGCAGGCGCCGCAGCCGCTGAAGTGGGAGGAACGATGAGCCAGATCGCCCAGTACCGCGGCACCGGCAAGCGGAAGACCTCCGTCGCACGCGTCATCCTGCGGCCCGGCGACGGCGTGACCTGGTTCAACGGCCGCACGATCGAGGAGTACTTCCCGCGTGCCGCGCATCGAATGGCGGCGCTCGCGCCGCTCCAGATTGCAGGCGTTGAAGGGACCTACGACATCCGTGTGCGCGTCCACGGCGGCGGGCCGAGCGGTCAGGCCGGCGCCGTCCGTCACGGCATCGCACGCGCGCTCGTCGAGGCCGACCCGGAGCTGCGCGTCCCGCTCAAGCGCGCCGGGTTCCTCACGCGCGACGCGCGCATCGTCGAGCGTAAGAAGGCCGGCCTCCACAAGGCGCGCAAAGCCCCGCAGTTCTCAAAGCGCTAAAAGCTGCGCTTTCAGCGCTTATCTGGGTAGACCCGCGCGTCGCGCGGTCGAACGGGCGCGGGCGACGCGACACCCGAGCCCTCTCAGGGCGGCCGGGCACGTATCCTGCGCCGCCGTGCCACGACGCTATTTCGGAACGGATGGCGTGCGCGGGATCGTCGGCGAGGACCTCACGCCCGATCTCGTGGAGCGGCTGGGCC
>Ga0137374_10012028_pt1 | contig 10110 bp, 9 predicted proteins | sample SagtaG_20_FD_104811 | JGI IMG/M metagenome (GOLD analysis project Ga0137374, IMG submission 104811) | Vadose zone soil microbial communities from Sagehorn Ranch, Mendocino, California, USA - Sage1_R_100_16 metaG | ecosystem: Environmental > Terrestrial > Soil > Vadose zone | place: USA...
CAGCGGCGCGATCAGGCAGACGTCGCCGAACTCGTGCCAGAGGTAGCCCTCGCGCAAGGCCTCGTCGTAGGCGGCCCGCAGCGTCGCGGACGACAGGAACGCCCGCAGCAGGTCGAGATGGCTTGGTTCAACGTTTCAGCCCGCTGTAAGGGGGGCCGCCTACGGTCGGCTCTTGTCGTACGCCGCCCCCTCGCAGCAGTACCGAGGTGAACGGTGGCCAAGAAGCGCGAAGCCAAGCATCCCGCGGCCGGGCTCGGCATCTCCTACGTCCGGCTCTCCGACGTGGGGAACGTCCACGATCCCAGCAGCCCGGACAGCCAACGGCGCATCAACGGCGAGTGTGCAGCACGGATGGCCGTCAAGCTCGTCAGTGAGTTCTGCGACCTCGACCGGCCCGCCCGCAAGGACACCAGGCGACCGCAGTACGAGGAAGCCGTCCAGTGGCTCATGGAGCGGCGTGCGGAGTACCTCATCGTCCCCAAGCTCGACCGCCTGAGCCGCCGCGGCATGGGTCACGTCGGTCTCCTCCTCGACGACCTGGAGGAGGTGGGCGGCAAGATCGTGTTCGCCGCCGAGGGCCTCAACACCACCCAGCCGGGCGCCCGCCAGGTCATCGGCTTCCTCGCTGAGCAGGCACGGGCGGAGTCCGACAACATCTCCTGGCGCGTCAGGCAGTGGCGCGAGTACACCCGGCGGCGAGGCGAGTGGCGCCGGCCACGCCTATTCGGGTTCGTCGTCGGGGACGACTGGAAGCTGCGACCGCACCCCACCGAAGCTCCGATCGTCCGCGAGCTGGCGACCAGGTATCTGAAAGGCGCGTCCCTGCGCGAACTCTCCCTGTGGCTCAACAGTCAGGGCGTCCCACCGCCCAGCCAGATCCAGGCCGAGGAGGCCATCGCCAAAGGGCATCGGGTGAAGGGACCGAAGGCGGACGAGTGGGGCGCGGCGACCGTCCGCTACATCCTCATCAACCCGACCTACACCGGCCTCCAGACGCACCGGGGCCGGACCGTCGTCGATGACGACGGCATGCCGGTTCCCGTGGGTGAGGGCATCGTGACGCCCGCCGAGCACGCCCGGGTCATGGCAGAGGTCGACCGCCGGAGGGCGATCGTGCGGAAGGGGAAGAACGCTTCGAGGATCGGTGGGGTGACCGGCTCGGGTCGGCCGCCGAAGTACCTGCTCACCAGCCTGGTCCGGTGCGGCGAATGTGGCGGGGCGATGGTGGTCATGGTGGGCAAGCGGACCCGTCCGGCCTATCGCTGTCACGACAAGTCGATCGGACATCGCTGCAAGGGCTCGAACGCGCTGATGGACGACCTCGACCGCGAGGTCGTCCGCCGCTTCACGGCCAAGCTCGCATCGCTGGAGCCGCGTGATCCGCTGCTCGAACGCGTCGCGGAGCGCTGGCTGAGGCTGACCGTGCCGGAGGAGGAGGCCGACCGGAGGGTGCTCCAGGAGACCGCCGACCAAGCCGATGCGGCGCTCGCCGACCTGTTCCAGGCCCGTTACGTCCGGGGCGAGTTCCCGGAGGCCGAGGACATCGCCCAGTACGACCAGCTCCGCAAGCGGCTCCTCGAGCGCCGCAACGCCGCCCGCCAGGCCCTTGACCGCCTCGGCCCTGGCCCCACCGTCGATGTCGGCGCGCTCCTCGAGACGGAGCTGAGCCGCGAGGCGTGGGAGCGGACCACCCTGCACCAGAAGCGGTCCCTGCTCGGCCTCGCACTGACCAAGGTCTTCGTCAGGGGCTCCGACGGCGGCCAGATCCCGATGCGCGAACGGGTCCACGTCGTCTGGATCGGCGACGACGACCCGTCGCTCCCGCTGCGGGAGGTCCCGGGAAAGATGGACGCTGCGTAGGATCGCCGACTCAGGGGCAACGGACAACTGCGAGCGTCGGTCTCGTGTAGCAAATCTCGCCGGCAGTCGAGGACCGCCAGGAGTTCCGCTCCAGGACGAGGCGCGCATGGGTTGGTCCGCCATCTCTGGAGAGAGCCGGCACCAGGTCGGCAGCTTGCTCGGCGACGGACCAGCTTCCGCTGGAGAAGGCGAAGCTGCCGAGCGCCGGACAGCACGCCAAGCGGAAGTAGATCCGGGTGGCTGGTTCACAGCTGCGGGTATTTCCGGAAGTCCGCCGTCGTGCCGCCGGTATGGCCGGGCATTCGCATGGACGCTGGCCCTCTTCCGATCGGCAAGCCCTGCCGTCGCAGATGGCGAGCAGCTTGTGTCCGTCGCGAAGAACCATCGCGGTCTCGATTGCCGCCGGACCGGCCAGGGTGATGTCGACTACCGCCGCCCGCGTGAGGACCTCGTAGATGCCCTCACCGGCGTCCCGGCTCGCTCTCGGTTCACCACCAAGAAGGCGAGCTACCTCGCAAGCGATTCGATGGTTGCTCGTGACGACCTCCCAAGTGGTGAGGATGTAGGGGCGATCGTCGAGGACCAGGCCGAAGCGGAAGCGGCCGGCGAGATCGTCAGGCGGAAGTTCCGGTTCCCGAACTGCCCTGAAGGTGGTGATGTGACCGACGTCCATGCCTGCGAGGGAGGCATGTCCCGCTCACGGCAGCCTTGACGGTTCGCTAACAGCATGGCCGGTCCCCACCCGCTGTGCACGATGACAGGCGTGCGTCAAGCTCCGTGTAAGGTCGGCACGCTGCCCATCACCCGTGGAACGTCGAGCGGTTGTCGGCGCGCAACTCCCGCAGCACGCTGGCCATCTCGGCGGCACGCACCTGTAAGCGCCGCTGTAGCGAGAAGACCTCCGACTCGTCGGCGTGGGCGCCGACCACGCGGCGGCGGGCCCAGGCGCGAATCACCGCACGGAGGATCTGCGTGAAGGTCATGCCCACGAGATCGGCGCGCGTGTCGGCGGGCACGCGGTCCCGGTCCCGCAGCGGTTCGTGGCCGTCCGGTCCAGGCATGCTCTGGTGCTCCAGTCCCAGGGGCGGCGCGGCCGCCAACGCGGACCAGGCGGCCAGATGGCCCGCATGGCCGCCCTTTGCGGTCGAGCGGACAACCCGCTCGGCCCGCTCAGGCTGGGCCACGTCGCCGTCGATCCCGCCCAGGAGAGTGAGCGGCCACGCCGGCGCGGCCAGCGGCGCCGGCAACCCCTCGCGTGCGTCGTCGTGGTCCAGCTCGACCCACCACCACGGAGCGCAGAACACCCACCGTCGCCCGTGCCGGTCGGCGACGACGTCCGATCCCGCAGGTACGGATAGGGTCGAAACAGCAGTTCCACCCGGATCGGCTCGTGCGAGTACGGGCGCAGCGAGTCGAGCAGGTCGTCGAGCCCCAGATCATGTGGCACCCCTTCGGGCAGCACGTACACCGCCAGGCTGGCCCGTGGCTCCTCCGACCACCTGAACGGAAGGCACCAGGAGAGCACGTCCACGACGTGCGCGATCGTGGGCGGGATGCCGACCCGACAGCGGTCACCGGCTTGCAGGACGGGAAGGCCAGGGTCGAACTGGAACAGCCATCCGGCATCGGGGTGGTCCTTGTCGCGATCGAAGCAAAGCTGTCCGTTCCACTCGCGGTGGTCCGGGCTACTCGACTCGTCCCGGCGGGATTGGGCGTCCTGGAGCCACTGCCATGGCCAGCGCACGCAGACGTGGAACTCGTTGGCGCTGGTGACTTCGGTATCTCGCAGCGCGCAGGAGACCCGCAGGATGTCACCAGGTCTGAACAGGCTGCGCGGTCGCCCCAACTCGTCCGTGGGACATGGGCCGCCAGCGTCCGCGAGCACTCGGCCTGGCGCCGCTACCTCGCGTGCATCGACGTCCTCGCCCATCCATGGCCTCCATCGGCAGCGCCCATGCGAAGACTAGCCACCTCGTGTGACACCGTCGCTAGGTCCCGACCGAGGCGCAGGTGCCCCTTCTGCATCGGTGCTCGTCCCAAGACCGCCCCACGCCGAGGCAGCCGTCTCGACCTCGGCTGCTGGCTCGGCGGAGCCGGACAGCGTGTCGCGTCCCGTCGTTTCGGGTGGTGCGTCAGTGGGTGCGTCAGGTCGTGGTGCTGCTGGTAGGTAAGCCTGCTGTAAGGCGGGCTTGTTCTTCTGCCCTGGGTTGGTGGAGCCGGCTGCTGGGTCGGCTCGGTGGATGTGGGGGCAGGAGCATGTCGAGGCGAAGCCGTGAGGCGGTCAGGCTCGCACGGGGCCTGTCGGCCTGCTGGGGTCTGGAGCCGGGCGGGGTCGAGGTGTTGTGGACCGACGGCTGGTTCCCTGTGGGATACCGGCAGGGCTATGGGATCCGCTGGACGGACGGGCCGACGGTCGAGCGGATGCGACTGGTGGCCGAGCGTCAAGTCAGTGGCGAGCCGGCGATCGACGAGTTGGTTGCACAGGGCCTGGTGCGCTACGAGCTGTCGCTTCGGGCGTGGGCGGTCAAGCTGGCCGGCCATGTCCACGACGGCGGCCAGGCGCCCGACCTCGCGCGTCCCGCGGAGGCCGAGGCGTGGCTGGCCGAACTGGAGCGGACCGAGTTCCCTGAGCGTGCCCGCGCCGCTGGCGAGCAGACGTTGGCCAGCCGGCTGGTGGAGCCCGCGATCCGGGACTATCGGCGGGCGGCGGAGGCGGCCGATCGGGCGCGAGTGCAGAGCAGACGGCCGGCCCAGTGGGCGCCGCCTGAGGTGCTACTGGCTCGTGCGGTCGCCACTGAGGGCTTGGAAGGCGCCGCAAGCGTCGCCGGCGACCCCGACCTGACCGGCGCGGCTGGGGTCGTCGTCGTCGAGCCGGACCGCTACCGGCAGGTCCATGGCCTGGACGAGGACGGGCCGGTACTCGAGTAGCCGGGCGGACGGTCCGAAGTGTTCTCGCCGCGGAAGCTGGGCGCCAAGACCATCGCGACGCTTGGGGGCACTCTCAGCGGAGTGTGGAGCTACCTGGAGGGCGGCCGGGAGCAGGTCGACTACTACCTGGGCGCCGACGGCATCCCTACCGGGGCGGCGGTGGAGCTGCATGGCCGGCTGGTCGGCCGGCTGGGCCTGTCCAGCCTGGACCGGGTCGGGTTCGAGGCGCTGGCTGCCGGCTGTCATCCGGAGACTGGCGAGCGGCTGGTCAAGACCTCCCACGTGATCGCCCTGGACCCGACCACGGGTGGGCCGCGGGCGCTGGGTGGCCAGCATGTGCCGGGGATCGACTGCAACCTCAGCCCGCCGAAGTCGGTCTCCGCGCTACTCCCGTTCCTGTCGGCGGAGGGTCGCGGCGAGCTGGAGCAGGCCCACCTGCGAGCCGTGCGCGTCACACTGAAGGAGATCGAGGAGCGGGTGGCGATGTGCCGCCCGACGATCAACGGCGAGCAGATCCATGCGCCCGGGGAGCTGGCCGTGGCGGTGTTCACCCATCACACCAGCCGGCCCACCGGCGAGGTCTGCGCCGAGCCGGGCCGGCCGCCGGACCCGCAGCTACACAGCCACGCGTTCGTCTTCAACATGGCGTTCTGCCAGGGCCGCTATCTGGCGGTGGCCTCCAAGCCGCTGTACCGGTTCGCCACCACCGCGGAGGCGATCTATTCGTGCGAGCTGGCCGCGCAGCTCCAGCGGCTCGGCTACCCGCTCCACTGGCGGGAGACCCGCCACGGGCGGGTGTGGGAGCTTGCCGGGGTCGACCAGCGCCTGACCGACCTGTTCTCCAGCCGCCACCGGCAGATCGAACAGCAGGCCGCCCGGTTCCAGGCCCGCCGCGGCCGGCCACCCGACGAGATCGAACGCGCACGGCTGGCCGCCCAGGACCGCCACACCAAGACCTCGGCATGCCGCACGCCCCACTGGCCCGCCTACCGGGCGGTCCTGGAGCGGCACGACCTGGACCTCCCGTCGCCGCAGCGAACCCGGCACCCGCGGGTCCCCGGCCCGCTAGCCGAGCGGGAGGCGATCCTGCGCGACCGGCTGCTGGCGCCGGACGGGCTCACCCAGCAGGACGCGACCTTCACCGCCGAGAAGGTCACCTTGACGACCTTTCGGGCCGCCGCCGGCCTGCTGGACGCCACGGAGACCAGCGCGTTCCTGCAACGTCTCCTGAGCGGCCCGGACCTGGTCCCTGTCGCCGGCCCGGCCGGCCCGCAGTTCACCACCGCCCGCCTGCTCGCCAAGGAGCAACGCATCGTGAACATCGCCGGTGCGAAGGTCGAATCGGACGCGGCGGCGCCGATGCCAGGGATCGTGGAGCGGGCCGCCGCCGAGATCGGCGCCGAGGCCGGCTACCAGCTCTCCAACGAGCAGCTGGCAGCAGTGCAGCACTTGTGCGCCCCGGTCGGGTGGGCGTCGCTGGAGGGACACGCCGGAACCGGCAAGACCACGGCCGTCCGCGCGGTGGTTCGCGCCTACAACGCTAACCAGCAGCCCGTCACGGTGGTCGCCACTGCGGCCGACACCGCCCGTCGCACCGCAGGTGAGCTCGGCCTGAACCGCGGCTACACCATCGAGGCGTTCGCCAACGCCGTCCGCGCTGGCGCGCTGCACCCGCAGGCCGACTGGGTGTTGATTGTTGAGGAGGCGGTGATGGTCGACACCCACCGCATGGCCATGCTGCTCCAGGCGGCCGGGCCGGCGATCATCCGGACCCTCGGCGACTCCGAGCAGGCCCAGGCCGTCGGCCCCGGCGGCTGGCACACCCAGGTGGACCGGCGCATCGGCGGCCACGCCGAGCTTACCGCCGTCGTCCGGCAGCGCGACCCAGCCGACCGGGAGGTCTGCCGCGCCGTCCGGGAGGGCCGCGCGCCCGACGCGTTGGCCGACCTCCGCCGCCGCGGCCGCGTCCACTTGACGGCCAGTCCCTCGTTGGCGGTCAAGGAGATCGTGCACGCCTGGGACCAGCATCGCGGCCGCCGCGGCCTTGACGGCGTGAAGATCGTCACCGACACCGACAACCGGACCATCGACACGCTCAACGGCTTGTGCCAGGCCAAACGGCTGGATGCCGGTGAACTCCAGGGGCCGTCCGTCGAAGTCCACGACCGAGTCACCGGGCGCCGCGAGCACCTCCACGTCGGCGACCAGGTCGCCTTCATCCGCCCCTACCACGACGCCTTCGGCGTCCAGGTCCTCAACGGCACCGCCGGCACCGTGGTCGCCGTCGACCCAGTCCGCGGGCTGGTGGCCGTCGCCGACGACCACGACCGGACAGTGACCTTGCGGCCTGCCATGCTCGAGGCGACGCAGCCGTTGCGGCTGAGCTACGCCGGGCACGCGCTCAAGCTCCAGGGCAGCCAGGCCGCCGTCGTACTGGTCCTGCCGGGCGGCTGGCAGACCTCTCGCCAGTCCGGCTACTCGATGCTGACCCGCTGTGTGGAGCAGGTGCACCTGTTCGTCGACCGGCAGACCCAGTGCGCCGGCCCGTATGCCGGCTGGGATCTGGTCGACGCGCTTGCCGACCGCTGGACCCATGACGCCAAGAAGCTCACCGCCACCGCCCGCCTCGGTGTCGAGCATGTCGGTGCGTCGGCGGTAAGCGACCCCGGCGAGATCGCCCTGTCCGGCCTTGCGAGCTGGCAGACCCCGACGGACGGGTCCGCCGTGGACCTTGCGATCTGACCGATCATTGATCGGTCGGTCACCACGAACTGACACGGGCGGGGTGGAGCTGTGAGGATCACGATCACCGGCACCAGGGACATTGACGACGCCGGGGCCGAGCACTACCAGGAGCTGTTCGACCGGTTCCTGGCTCCCTTCGCCACCGGCGGCAACCAGTTCTTCGTCGGGGGCGCCGTGGGCATCGACACGCACGCGCTCGGCTGGCTGACCGTTCACCGGCTTCCTGTCACCGTGGTGGTGCCCGCAACCGTCGACGACCAGCCCGACCCGGCCGCCGGCCTCATCCGCAAGGTGCAGCGCGACGCGCTGGGCGCGGTCGTCGAGCTGGCTCACCCGGCATTCCCAGAGGCGGAGGCCTACCACGCGCGCAACCGCTGGATGGTCGACCGCTCGCAGTTCACGATCGGGTTCCCTCGCCAAGGGCAGGAAAGCAGCGGGACCTGGTACACCTTGGACTACACCGCCGCCAAGGGATTACCGCGGCTCATCGTCCCCGTCTGACCGAGCCTGCCACCCGGCTACCCGGCGCCCTGCTGGGCGGGCAGCCCAGCGGCATGCAGCCGCTCGTCAAGGGTCCGGACAAGGGGCTGGTGCTTGGCAGAGTCGAACCGCCCGTGGACCTGGTGGATCCGCCGCGTCGGAACGGCACCGCCGACCTTGGCCACCAGCCCGATGGATTCGCCGAGCAGGTCAGCCGCCGCTCCGGGATCGCCGAGCTGCAAGCTCGTCAGTGCGCTGTCGGCAAGGATGATCGACCGCTGCCGGTCCGCACCCGATACCGGCAACCCCGCTGCCGCCCTCTCCAGGGCGGACTCGGCCTGCTTCCACCGGCCGAGGCGGATACGGCAGGCACCCTCGAACCCCTCGACGTGTGCGCGCATGCCGTCCACGCCGCCATGCCGGCTCTCCGTGAAATACCCAATCGCGGGGTCGTCGCCGGTAACGCCGTCGACGTGGAACCTCGCCAGTCCCAGCTCGCGTTCGGACCGCCGCGGGTCTCCCGCCGCCGCGAACATCTCCGCCAGGATCGCGTGGGCTCGAGCGCGGACGATCCGGCTGGAACCATGGGCCGCCTGCCCGCAGGCCCGGTCGGCGAGCGCAAGCGCCGCGCCGACATCCCGCGCGCCGTGCAGGGCGATCATGCTCCGCGACGACGACGAGAACGCCGCCAACCACCCGTCGTCCAGCATCGCTGCCGCGTCATCGGCCTGGTCGTAGAAGCCACGAATGCTCTCAGGGTCGCCCAGGTCGAACGACAGGCTGCCTGCGAAGGTGAACGCCTGCACCGCCACCACGCACAACGCCCGGTGCACCTGGTCCGGCTGGGAGCCCTTGCGGAGCTGTTGAAGCGCCGTGACCAGCGGCGCCAGCGCCAGCAACAGCCGGACCATCGCCACCGAACGTTCCCGTTGGTGCCGAAGCCCGTCCACCGCGCGCTGGAGCTGCTCGACCGCCTTGGCATCCAGGCGATCAGGGTGTTCCAGCGCCCAGGCGAGCCGCCCTTGCAGCTCGGGCGTGACGAACGCGAGGAACGCATGGCTGCCCGCCATGGTCGCCCTGACCACCAGATCCCGCAGGCCGTCCCGGTCGCGCTGCGGCACGCCCATCAGCGCCAGCGCATCCAGCAGCCGGTCGAGGTCGGACCCCGGCCCAAGATCGACCTTGTCGTCCCTGATGGCATACACGTGAGCGAGCAGCAGCCAGTAGCGCTCGTCCGGCCGGCTCGTACCCGCCTCCCACCGCTCGATCGACCGCTTGATGCTCGGCACAGCCGCGTCGGCGACCCGCTGCACCCCCAGCCGTTCCGCCAGGTGCTTGAGGTGGCGGGCCAACTGCGCCTGCGACCAGCCACGTCCCTCGCGGAGCTGGACCAGGATCCGCGCCGGCTCCTGCACGCTGCCCGACACCGCTGCCACCCCTCCAGTCCTCTTGTGTCGGCAATTGTCGGCTTCCAGACGAGCAACTCAGAAGTTTCACTTCACCCGAGACAAGCCGGTCAGACTCGGAGGACCAAGGATGCATGCGCAATATGCCGGTAGCAACCCAGATCACCACGCGCACGAGCACGCTCGCCCGCCACGGCTGAACGACGCAGACCCGTTTCTGGTGAACAGCGGCGCCACCACCCCGCCCCCGACCGTGACCGACGAGCACCTCCAAGTCCTGTGGCGCATCAGCCGCGCCGGCGGCAACGTCCACCGCCACGCCGTGCCTCCACACATGCTCGGAACCCTGCTCGACCAGCGCCTCCTGATGCCCTTTGGACCCGAACGCGTCGAGCTGACCAACCACGCCATCGAGCTGCTGGTCAACGCCCAACAGAGCCCCCGTGCGCGCTGACCCACGCCGAGCCCGCCGGCAGGGCCAATCGCGAAATCCGAGGGCGGACCTCATCGCGGAGATCGGCAGCACCGCCGACGCGCTCGCCAGCGTCCTAGCAGTTGCCGCCACCCTCGACCTGGCCGCACCACCGGCCGTCGCCAACGCCATCCACGACCTGCGTGGTTGGGCCGCCCGGCTCCAACACGCCCCCACCAGACCACCGACACAGGTCAACGCCGCCCGGTTGATCGCCTA
>Ga0137374_10012030_pt1 | contig 10110 bp, 10 predicted proteins | sample SagtaG_20_FD_104811 | JGI IMG/M metagenome (GOLD analysis project Ga0137374, IMG submission 104811) | Vadose zone soil microbial communities from Sagehorn Ranch, Mendocino, California, USA - Sage1_R_100_16 metaG | ecosystem: Environmental > Terrestrial > Soil > Vadose zone | place: USA...
CGGGCCGCGCGCCCGGCGGCAGGACCAGCCGCGACAGCAGCGTCCTGGCCAGCGCCAGCGCCCGCGCGCGGGAGGCCGACGGCGGCCCGCTGCCGTGGGTCTGTGCCGGAGCTGACCCCGAGGCCGGCGCAGTGGCCCCAGGGGGCGAGCTAGCGGAGCCGCAGCCCGCCAGCAGAAGGGCAACCGCAACGATCCCGGCAGCGGCCAGCATGGCGGTCAGGCGGCCAGCCCGGTGTATGTCTCGCATGACAGTCTCCAACCAGGCTGGCCGCGAGGGTGACGTAACCGATGTGGCATCCGTGTGGTCGGCCTCTTGACCCTTGGACGGTGCGGCAAGCCAAGCGGTTGCGGCGTTTCCGGCCCAACCCGCGCCACTACTGGTGGGCGGCGCACACCAGCGGCAGCCGTTCGGGATCAGCCAAGCGGCGGCCGGTACGGGCCGTATTTCCACCTGCGGTTTCTGATGCGCCGGTGCCCGGCGCAGGGCACGCTTGTTTTGTGGTCATCCCCATCCACGATGTCAATCCCGTACGCCGGACACCCTGGGTCACCTACGGGCTCATCGCCATCAACCTCGTGGTGCTCCTGCTCACTCCCACGTCGCAGACCTCGGTGACGGCCAGCCCAACGTCAACCGCGCTGTGCCAGCAGGAGGCGTTCTACGACCGGTACGCGGCCATTCCGCGCGAGCTGACCCGCAACAGGCCGCTCGCCTTCGTGGCGACCGGCCGGCCCGCACAGCATCCTGGCACCTGCCTCGCCGCGCGCCCCAGCTACCACAAGATCCCGCTACTGTCCGTGTTGTTCTCGATGTTCCTGCACGCGGGATGGCTGCACCTGCTCGGCAACATGCTGTTCTTGTGGATCTTCGGCAACAACATTGAAGATCGCTTCCGGCACGTGCCCTACCTGCTTTTCTATGTTTTCTGCGGGTACGTCGCGGCCTATGGCTTCGCGGCGGCCAGCCCGGCGGCCCTCACTCCGCTTATCGGCGCCTCTGGCGCGATCGCCGGAGTCCTGGGCGCGTACCTGGTCCTCTATCCACGGGCCAGAGTGTGGAGCTTGGTGCCGTTCCTGCTCTTCATACCGTTGCGCATCCCGGCGTGGATGGTGCTCGGCCTGTGGTTCGTGCTCCAATGGGTGTACTCGGCCGGTTACGCCGCCGAGGGAGCGGGATCGGTCGCCTACTTGGCGCATGTGTTCGGGTTCATCGCTGGCGCCTTGATCGCCTTCCTCGTGCGCGCCGCCAGCCCGCCGCCGGCGACGCGCGCGGTACCGCGCTACCGACGATAGGCCGGGGCCGGGGCCGGCAGGCGCGACCGCTCGAAATTTCACCACCCGCCAGAGCCAGGTCCCTAACGGCTGCCGCGGCGCGGTCACCACCTGCCGTGCGACGGACAGGATTGGTACGTTGCTTAGGCGCCGCTTAGGCGCCGCATGAAGGGGAGCGCCCGATGACCAGTCAGCCGTTCATCTCCGTACGAGGTGAAGCGTCGCTGGAGGTGGACCCTGAGATCGCGATCATTTCGGTCCAGGTCCGGGCCCGCGACAAAGACCGCCGCCGCGCCCTGGACCTGCTGGCTGTGCGCAACAACAAGGTCCTCAGCACGGTCCGGGCACAGGGTGACGCGGTGGAGAAGGTGGAGAGCGGGCCCGCCAGTCTCCAACCGGAGTTCAAGGACGGCGGCAAAGCAAGGGAGCGGGTCACCGCATACGTAGCCCACGCCACCGTGAGCGTGACGATCGCTGACTTCACCATCCTCGGCGACCTGGTGACAAGCCTGGCCGATGGGGAAATGGTCGCCGTGCGGGGACCTTGGTGGAGCCTTCGGCCGGACAGCCCGGTGTTCAGGCAGGTGCGGGTGAGCGCCGCACATGACGCCCTGCAGCGTGCACGCGAATATGCGGACGCGTTCGGCGGCGAGGTGACGGGGCTGGTGGAACTGGCCGACCCAGGCTTGGATATGGGCCGGCCACCGCAGGTTCGTCATATGGTCGCGAGCCGGGCGGCGGCTTTCGAGGCCTCGGCGGCGCAACCCGAGGAGCTGGAATTCGAGCCAGCCAAGCAGACGGTAAGGGCCGAGGTCGACGCGCGGTTCACCGTGACGGTGCCCGCGCTCGGACAATGACCTCGCAGCGGACGAACTGGGCCGGCAACGTCACGTTCCATGCGGCGCGCATGCCGGCATCCGCCCGATCCGACGGGCAAGTTCCGCAACGAGTTCATCGACACCTACGTGCCGAACGGGGCCTGAGTGGCGTCACCTGTGCGGGCGTGCCAGTCAGCGGCAGCCGTTATGGATCATTACGGGTGGCTCATGTCCGAGTGGCGCTCCGGCCCTCGGCGCGCACGGCGCGGCCCTTCCATGGGCTGCCCTGGCCTGCCCAGTGCCTGCGGGCGGAGTCGAAGGTCATCGCCGCGTAGATCGCCGCGATCAGCGGCAGGGCGACGGCTCGCAGCCGCGACAAGCGGTACAGCCGCAGTACAGGCAGGTACGTCACCGCCATGATCGCCCAGCCGGCCAACCCGGCGGTGGCGCTCCACGCGGCGGCGCAGGCACCGCCTGCCCCGAGGGTGATCACTCCCGCCAGCGCGGCGGCGGGCGGGAGCAGGTAGATCCACGCCAGGCCCGCGATCGTGCCGGCGAGCAGGACAGGCGAGTAGCGCAGCTGGTGGTACGCGCTGCGGGTGACCATCGCCCACAGGTCGGCGAGCCGTGGGTACGGCCGGCGGCTCACGACGCGGGTACTGAAGCCCAGCCAGCACCTGGCCCCCCGGCCTTTGAGCAACCGCCCAAGCGCGACGTCGTCGATCAGCGCGCCGCGAATCGGCCGCAGGCCACCGGCATCATCCAGCGCCCGGCGGCGGACCAGCATGCATCCGCCCGCCGCCGCGGCGGTCCGGCTGCCGGTCCGATTGACACGCCGGAACGGGTAGAGCTGGGCGAAGAAATAGACGAACGCGGGGACCAGGAAGCGCTCCCATGCGTTTCGCGCACGCAGCAGGGCCATTTGCGAGACGAGGTCATGCGTGCCCGCCATGGCCCCGTCCACCAGCGCGGTCAGCGTCCCCTGCGCATACGCGATGTCGGCGTCGGTAAACAGAATGTAGTCGCTCGGGTCCGCGGCCCTGATCCCCTGCTCCATGGCCCAGACCTTGCCCACCCATCCGGGGGGCGGTTGTTCCCCCGAGACGACCCGCACGGGCCGGCCGACCGCCAGCGCGACCGCAACCGCCGCCGTTTCGTCGCTGCTGCGATCATCCACAAGCACCACGCTGAAGGGCCCCGGATAGTCCTGCGCGAGCAGTGTCGGCAAGGTGAGTGGCAGCATGGCGGCCTCGTCGCGCGCTGGAATGACCGCCACGACCGCGGGCCGACTGGCGCCGACGCGGCCAGGCGGCAGACGCTGATCGGTGCGCCAGTAGGCGCCATGCCCAAGGAGCAGGTACAGCCACACGGCGGCGGCCACCACCGCGGCCACGGCAAGGTAGGACATCAGCCCGCGGCAGGCAACGCCAGATGGCTCTTACGCCGGCGGCTGGCTGCCATTTGGCTTCGCTGGCAGCCGGGTCTGCCCGCGCTCCTCAAAGGACGACGCCAAGCTGGTCTTGACCGAGTCAAGGATCGTCACACCCTGGGCGACGAGACCGGCGGCAATCTCACCGAGGCCGTCGGCACCGTTCAGGATGCTGACGTTCGCGGTGGCCAGGCCGCCGGCCGCCTCCTTCACAATCTGCGGCAACTGGTCGATCAGCATCCGGTCCAGCGCGACACGGTCGTTCGACGCCGCCGCCTCGGCCTGGATCCTTATCCGCTCGGCCTCGGCTTGCGCGAGGATCCGCACCCGATCCGCTTCAGCCTCGGCCGGCTTCACGACCTCGGCCAACAGTTGCTGCTGGCGCAGTTCGGCCTGGCGCTGCGCGAGTTCGGTCTGGGCAGCGATGACCGCACGCTGCACGTCCGCCTGGGCCAGGGGCCCGGCCTGCGCCGCCTCGGCCTGCGCCTTGTCCACCTCCGCCTTGTACCGCGCCTGCACGATCGCGGTTTGCCTGGTGTATTCGGCCTGCTTGCGCTGTGACTCCTGCTCGGCTTCGGCGGCGGCCTGGTTGGCCTGCGCCTGCGCGATCTTGGCCTGTCGCTGGATGGCTGAGACATGTGGCGCGGCCATCGCGTCGATATAACGGGTGCCCATGTCGTCGATCGACTGGATCTGCAGCGAATCGACGATAAGCCCGATCTTCGCCATCTCGGCCTTGGAGCCGTCGAGCACCTCCGTCGCCAGCTTCTGCCGCTCGGTGACGATCTCCTCGACGGTCATCGAGCCGACAATCGAGCGCAGGTGGCCTGCGAAGATCCGGCCCGTCAGGACGGACATCTGATCCTGATCGGACAGGAACCGCTGCCCGGCGTTAACGATGCTTTCCTCATCGTTGCCGACCTTGAAAGCGATGACCGCGCGGACGTTAAGCGAAATGCCCTGCCTGGTCACACACGTCTCCGCGACCTCGGACTCGCACATGGCCAGGGTCAGGAAACTGGCCTTGCGGAAAAACGGGAGCACGTAAGCGCCGTGACCGGTAACAACGCGGAACGGCGTGCCGTCGTTGCCGTGTCGGCCGCCAGCAATCAGCATGGCCTCGTCGGGCGCCGGCACGCGGTAACCGAACATGTCCTCATCTCCTAGATCGCCTCGCCACGAGTGTTGTCTAGCGGATCGTCCCACTCAATTACGTCAACGGCTCTGGCGCCACGGAAATCGACGACGAGCACGGTTGCGCCTCGCGGGAGAGGTTTGTCCGACCATGCCATGTACGCTTCCGATCCGCCGCGGATCTTGATCAGTACTTCGCCAGGACCGGCGGATCCTCGGGTCGCGACGAGTAGCGTGCCCACGGCGCCAATCGCCGCCTCGTCCCGAGCCACCGTCAGCCGCCCTTCAGCCGTTCCTGGCTCAGACTATCGGCGCCGATTCTCTCCGTTCGCGGCGTCGATTCGCGCGATTTCGGCAGGGTCGAGGGAAAAGCCGAAAAGGTCGATGTTCGCGGCGATCCGCGACGGTTCAGCGGACTTCGGGATGACGGGAATGCCATGCTGAATATGCCAGCGCAGCACGACCTGTGCGGGCGTCACACCGTGCCGGGCCGCGATCTCGGCGAGCACCGGGGCGGCGAGATCGCTGCCCTTGAGCGGGCTGTATCCCTCGACGACCACACCACGTTCACGATGAGCTGCCAGCAGGCCTTCGTCATGCCGGTGTAGGTTCCACGGGATCTGGTTCACCGCTGGCAGTTCGCCGGTCGCGCGGACGAGCTCGTCGATCTGGCTGATGCTGTAATTGCTCACGCCGATGGCTCGGGTAAGGCCTTCGTCGCGAGCGCCCAGGAACTCCCGCCAGGTGATCGGCCGGGGCTTGCCGCGCGGCGGCCAGTGCACCAGCCACAGGTCGACATAGTCCATGCCAAGGGCGCGCAGGCTCGCGGTGATCGTCTGGCGCTCACGACCGACGTTGCCTGCGGGCAGTTTCGTGGTCACAAAAAGGTCCGCGCGGTCCACCCCGCTGTCGCGGACCGCGCGGCCGATTTCCGCCTCGTTGCCGTACATCGTCGCCGTGTCGATGTGCCGGTACCCCACCTCCAGAGCGAAGCGGACGGCCTCGCAGGCCTGGCGGACACGCAACCGCCACGTACCGAGCCCGACGAGCGGCATGAGCACGTCGCGGGGCAGCGTCACCGTCGGAATGTCATGCGCCTGCGCCATGCAGCTCATTCTTTCCCACGTGGCTGGCACAATGGGCGACAGGGGGTAAGGAGGTTGCCCTGATGCTGGCCCCGGCACCGGTCCACGCACTCGCCGCCTTCAGCGGCGTGGTTGCGGCCCTGACCGGTTACAGCCAGCTGCCCCCCTCCGGCCTGTTGCTGCTGGCCGCGGCCGCGCTGACGTGCGTCCTCGGCGGGCTGTTCGCCAGGGCAGCCTGCCCCGCTCGCGCCGTCAATGTGATCCCGCTGCGCGGGCGCGCTGTCGCGCTGCTGACCAAGTCCCGGCGTACCGCATTCCTGCGGCAACGTGATCCCGACGCCGACGGGCGGGCCCGCCCGAGAGCACCGGCGGCGAGCCCGGCGGCCTGACCGGCGCGTATCCCTGACCTTCGCGTGCTGTCGCTCGCGCGCGCCGAACGCGGCCGTCTCCAGGTTCATTCGTCACGGCCTCCTGGAGGGTTCGCCATGTTCCGTTTTCTGTTCCGTCTGCTCGACATTCCCCGGCTGTTCGACGTCGGCGTCGGCGTCTCATATCACCTCGTCTCCACGCTGGCCACCTGGTTCGCCCCGCTGCCTGGTGGCATGGCCACCGCCGCCGCGATCATCGCGTTCACCGTGGCTGTGCGGGTGGCGCTGCTGCCGCTCAGCTACTACGTGATGCGCGGCGAAGGTGCCCGCGCGCGGCTCGCGCCACGGATAGCGGACCTACGGCGTCGTTATGCTCGTCAGCCAGCGCGGTTGCAGCAAGAGCTGGGCCAGCTCTACCAGGCCGAAGGGGCCGGCCTGTTCGCAGGCTGCCTGCCCCTGCTCGTGCAACTGCCGTTCTTCAGCGTCATGTACCGCCTGTTTTTGTCCCGGGCGGTGGCAGGCGTGCGGAACACTTTGCTCGCCCATGCCCTGTTCGGCGTGCCGCTCGGCAGCCACTGGCTTCCCGGTGCCGGGCCGTTCAGCCCCCATGGTCTGGTGTTCCTCGGCCTGCTTGCGCTGCTCGGCGTCGTTGCCTGGCGCACGGCACGGATGGCGCGCCGGGCGATCGCAGGCGTCGCGTCGGCGTCCGCCGGTGGCCCTGTGCCCGCCGGATCGGAGACCGTCGATCGGCGCGGTTCCGGCGCCGCCGACACGCTGACCGCTCTGATGCCGTACGGCACGCTGCTCGTGGCGGCGGTGGTGCCACTAGCGGCGGGTCTTTACCTGCTGACCACCACCACGTGGACGTTGCTCGAGCGCGCGGTACTGCGGCGCAAGCTCTTCCCTGCGCACTGACCGCCCGCTCGGCTCGGGATCCTCGATCGAAGGCGGAAGCTGGCCATGATCCGCGCGGGCGGAGACCTTTCAGCAAAATGAGCGGAAAAGTCTCCGCTACAAGGGATCATGGCACGCAGGCGGGCTGTCTCGGCACAGGCCGAGCATCCGCACCGCGGCGAGCATCTCCGCCGCGAGCGGCAGCGTCACCGCGAGCCGCTGCACCGTCCCGTTCCACGGCTCCACCGCGCGCGACGCGAACAGTACCAGGGCCACCGCGCTGATAAGCGCGAGGACCTGCATGGCACGGCTGACGGCAGCCCAGTCGGGGTCGCCACGGAAGTCGCGCGCCAGCACCAGGGGCGCCGCGATCATCGCCGCATACGCGATGCCGCTGACGACATCGTGCACCTGGTTGTGCCATGACTCGCCCGCGAATCCCGGCCCGACGAGCAGCACGTGATCGCGCCGGAACAGGCCCGCGGCGATCGCGGCCGCGCCGGCGCACTTCACCAGCCACGGCCCGGCCGCCTTGGGCCCGGCACGAGGCCTAGCACGGCACCCGGCGCGGGATCCCGCACGGGACACGGCACGGGACCCGGCGCAGGACCCGGCGCGGGACCCAGCACCGGACCCGGCGCGGGACCCAGCACGGGACCCGGCGAGCTGGCCAAGCGCTGCCCCGAACGCGAGCGAGCAGGCGCCGAGCCCGATGAAGCCGCCGATCATGATCTGCGGATCCCGGGCGTCCACGGCAGCGAGGCCGCTCAGCTGAACCTCGGTCGCGGCGTGACCGGTCTGCCGCAGCGAGGCCACCACCCACGCGGCCGTGAAAAGCGCCGGGCCCGCGATGCCGCAGGCGGCCCACAGCCGCGGTCGCGTCAGCCAGCCGCCAAACCGGGCCGGCCGCCGCATGGATCGGCTGGCCGGCACAGCGCGTGCGGACAGGCTTGACCGCATGCCTTCACGGTAGTGCCAGGCTGTCGTCATGGGTTGAGCTGGGCTATTCCCGTGGACCTTCAGTAGATTGGCCGCAACGGCTTGCGCGCCAGCGAGGTACGAACCAGGGCTCGCGAGCAAGCTTTGCGGTGCGCCGGGAAGCCTGGTCGGCAAACATCGATTCGGGAACATCGATCCGCCGGCATCGATTCGGCGACATCGGTAACAAGCTGGTGAGGTCGGCGGCGTGCGGAGCATCGAAACGGTCCTGTTCCTCGTGGTGCTCGGCACGGTTGTCGCGACATTTGCCAAGCGGCTGCGTATCCCCGCTCCCTCCCTGCTCGTTGCCGTTGGCCTGGCGGTCGGCCTGCTGCCGGGCGTGCCCCCGGTCCGGGTCACACCCGAGGTCGTCAGCCTCGTGGTGCTGCCGCCGCTGCTGTACGCGGCCAGCGAGGAACTGCCCTGGCGCGACCTGCGTGCCATATGGCGCGCGGTCGTGGTACTCGCGGTGGGCCTGGTGCTGGCGTCAGCGGGCGCGGTCGCCCTCGTAGCCGCCGCCGTCGCATCGCTTCCCGCCAGCATGGCGTTCATCCTCGGCGCGGTGCTGGCCAGCACGGACCCAGTGGCGGTGACGGCGTTTGGGCGCCGGCTTTCGCTTCCCATCAGGATTCAGTCGCTCGTGCAGGCGGAGAGCCTGTTCAACGATGGAACCAGCCTGGTGCTTTTCCGGATCGCCGTGTCATTCGCCGTTGCCGGAGCAGTCGCGGGAACGGCGGCCGGCACGATGCTGCACGGCGTCGCTCAGTTCCTCCTCCTGGCGGGAGGTGGCGCGCTGACCGGCGGGGTGGTCGCGGTCGGCGTCATCTTCGTGCGAAAGCGCATCAGCGACCCGGTGTTGGAGGCCGTCGCAGCGCTCATCACCCCCTTTGCCGCCTATGCCCTCGGCGAATTCATGCGAGTGTCTGGGGTCATGGCGGTGATCGTCGCTGGACTGGTCATTGGCGCACGGCGGACGCGCATCACCACCTCGCAGACCCGCCTGCAGCTGCACTCCGTCTACCAGACGGTCATCTTCTTGCTGGAAAGCGTGGTCTTCAGCCTCGTCGGCCTGGAGCTGCCAACTCTCATCCGCGAACTGTCTGGTGCGCAGTGGTGGCCGCTCGAGGCACTCGCCATCGCCGGCACCCTCATCGCCATCCGGATCCTGTGGGTTTTCCCGCTGTCAGCGGTCATCCAGTGGCGGCGCGGCGCGCGCCGCCCGTCGTGGGCGGTGCCAGCCGTGGTGTCGTGGGCGGGCACACGTGGTGTGGTGCCGTTGGCTGCGGCTCTGTCCATCCCGCTCACCACCACGAGCGGGACGGCACTACCGCAGCGTGACCTCGTCCTTGTCCTCGCGACCACGGTCATCGCGATCTCACTGATTCTGCAAGGGCTCACCCTCGAGCCGCTCGTCCGGTTCGCTGGAATCGCGCAGCCCGCCAGCACCCGCCACGAGGAGACCATAGCCAGGCTGCGCCTGGCCGAGACAGGGCTCGCCCGCCTGGAGGAGCTGGCCGAGCTGGAGGCCGCGCCGGATTTCGTCATCGACAGGCTGCGCGCCGACCTGCACGCCCGCATTGGCCGCACCCGTGCCCAGGTGGATGAAAACCCCGATGCGGACACCCCCGGGCTCGACGAGCGGGAGCTGCGCCGCGACCTCGTCGCCGCGGAAGACATGGAGCTTTCCCGGCTGTATGAAAGCGGGACCATCAGCTCAGTCACACGCCAGCGCCTGCAGCGCTCGCTGGATCTGGAGGCCACCAGGCTGAGCGACGAGCCCGGGTGAGGTCCGCGGGCGCACGCCCGCAGCCATTCAGCCACCCCGTGCGCAGCATGACAGCATTGTCTGGGAAATCCGGGTCACGCGTCCAGATTTTCCAAAATTTCGGCTCTCTGACCTGCGGTTTCTTGGCACCGTCTGAATATTATATCTAGTCCCTCGGGAAAGGAATGAGGAGGAGTGATACAGACTCACTGTTGGTGAGCTTACCGCTCGCTGTGAATACGCCCATAAGCTGCACGACGATGCGGGCAAAATCAGTCACACAGAAACGTCGAATGCCACACGGAGCAAAGCGAAGCGTGTACTCAGTGCACTACCCGTCCTTGAGTATCACGACGCCGTTAAGCGA